>ENA-UOJR01002090-UOJR01002090.1-human-gut-metagenome-genome-assembly--contig:-C115P-NODE-2090-length-14918-cov-4.384445_pt1 | contig 14918 bp, 13 predicted proteins | sample MGYA00242354_ERZ723901 | MGnify/ENA metagenome assembly ERZ723901
CTGTCGTTATATGCATTCTATTTTGTTGCTTTGCGTCCATTCAGATCTGCCAGAATACCTTCATACTCTTTGTCCAGATGGTAGAAATACAGTACTACGATCTGGATCACGGTTAATATGATCGGCACATAGATATAACCTGCTTTGATTGCTGCCAGTGCGCCACTTGTCTGTACTTTTGCAGATCCTACATATCCTCCGATATTCAGGATCACACCCAGAAGGACTGTGCTGAGTCCGTTTCCTAATTTCTGTCCGAAACTTGCAGCACTGTTGATCAGACCTTCTGTACGCACACCCGTCTTCCACTCTCCGTATTCGATTGTGTCTGTAACCATCGCGAACATACAAGCAGAGATTCCTGCGTTACCGATTCCTCTTGCTGCGCATCCGATGATCAGTACCGGCACGCTTGTTCCTGCAACAGCCATGATTCCATAGCCGATGATCATAATTGCTGCTCCTGCCATCAGAACATTTCTCTTTCCATATTTTTTAACAAAGATTGCGATAAATAACATACAGATGATTTGTGTTACCTGAAGTGCTACAGAAAATGTTCCGATCAGGTTACCGTTACCAAGTACATTCTTGGTATAATATACTTCTGCCGATCCATTCACACCTTGTGCAATGAAGATCAGGATCAGGTTCAATGTCGCCATAAACCAGTATTTGTTCTTTACAAGTGCTTTAAATCCATCTTTCACCGGAAGATTTTCTTTCTTAGATTCCAGATCATTTCCAACGCGTTCTTTTGTTCCAAGGAACGTGATCATAAATGTAATAATCTCTAAAATACCGAATACGATAAATGTATATGTCCATGCATGTGCATCATTTCCAAAGAACTCTACAACCGGTAATGTACAGGTCTTAATGAATAACGTTCCTGATGTTGCAAGGATCATACGGAATATACTGAGGACGGATCTTTCGTACTGATTCTGTGTCATCAGGGCTGTCAGTGTTGCATACGGAAGGTTGATTCCGGTAAATAATACGGTAAATGCAAGATTATAACTGAAGAATATGTAAATCAGCTTTGCAGTCTGTGTCCAGCCTGTCGGCACTGCGAACAATAAGACCGTACCGATGGCATACGGGATTACCAGCCTCAATATCCACACTCTTGCTTTTCCATATTTGGAATTCGTTCTATCGATAATGATTCCCATGATCAGGTCGCTGACTCCGTCAAATAATCTGGAACACATCATGATCACTCCGACTGCTGCCGCTCCCACACCAACGACGTCTGTATAATAGAACATCAGGAATGCGGACATTGCCGAATACATAATGTTACTTGAGAAATCTCCAAAGCCATAAGCGATACGTTCTTTTACACTTATTTTTCCATTACTATCTGTTACATTTTGTGACATCTTATTTTTCTCCCTTTCGTTTTTTGATAGCATTATCTTATCATTCAGTCGGAGAGCAATCTATCATTCATTTCGTTCCTTTATCATTTATTTCTTGTATTTTTGCCATATTTTTGTCGAAATTGATTCGGTGTCAGATTCTCGTACTCCCGAAAAACCTTTCCAAAATAGCTCTGCGAACAGAATCCGAGATAGTTTGCTATGTCTTCTATCTTGTATTCCGAATACTGTAACATATTCTTTGCAAGCTTGATTTTTTCTCTTTGAATGTATTTCTGAATCGTGATTCCTTCTGTTTTGTGAAATAATTCTGACAGATAGGTTGTATTGACTCCTATTTCATTTCCGATATTTCCAATCTCGATTTTGCTGTGCAAATGTTGGAAAATAAATTTTTTCGTGTCTTCTACCAGCATATTTTTTACTTTTGGTTTTTTATTTTCCTGTACTCTTTCCAGAAATGTCTGTTCCGCTTTTCTCATAAAAGAACGGATCTCGACAATATCTGACATTTTCTCCACCTGCATAATATACGCATCTACCATGGAAAATGCCATCTCCGGAAGCACACCTCCCTCAATTGCCGCACGGGATGCCAGCGTGATCACACAGATAGCAATGTTCTTCTCCTGCCGGATCTGGTTTTCCGAAAGTCTCCCTTCTGATCCTGAATAAGTTTCCCGGATACTCTTCTGAAAACTTTCCAGATCTCCGTTCCGTATACTGTTCAGCTCTCTTACTTCCTGATCGTATGGATTATGTGGATTTTCAAATTCCATACGTTCGAATAAGACTGACCCGACCTGCCGTTCATGGATATGATTTTTATTTACTTTTTCTCCATTCCGTCTCCACAGATCTTCCAGCGATAATTCCGCTCCGGTCAGCATATGATGGACAAGCAGGACTGTAGTCCCGAATCTGTCCCGGCTGCAGTATGGAATCTTCTGAAACACAGATGTATCTTCCTGACCGCTACATTCCTGCATTATGAATTTCTTCAGATTTACCTGCTTATACTCTTCAAATGATACCGGTCCGATCAGATACAATTCCTTTTCCGAATCTTCCACTACCGCAGTTGTCACACCCGGGCACAAATTCACCAGATACGGATAATTTTCCATATCTTCCTTTTCTTCCCTGTATTTTTTTACTACATAAGTAATATGAAAGTCTGTCAGATTTCCATATATCTTCACCACATTTCCCTCATAACTGACTCTGGAAATGGATGTATGCAGAAGCTTGGCATACATATTCATATTATATTCCATATAATTTCACCTTTATTTTTTTATCCACACTTATAATCTTCTGATCCGGCCGCATATTTCGGTATAAGAAAAAAGTGTGTTACCTTTTTGTACCATTGTAACACACTTTTCCTAAGTTCTGTTTTATTCTATTTTTCTATCTCCGCTGTTTCTGCCGGATCTTCCATCCAGTTCATTCTTCCGTAACGCAATGTCACTGCATAGATCTCTTTCTGTAATTTCACAGATAATTGATTCTTGCGGATTCTCCATTTCCAGTTCGTTCCGACCGTTGACGGTGTATTCATACGGCACTTGTTATCAAGACCCAGGTAATCCTGCATCGGGATCACGCACCATTTTGCGGCACTTCTCATGATCAGGCTGATCAACGACTTATTCAGTTCTGCTTCCGGTGTGTAAGTATCACAGAGATACTCGCGGGTCAGCTTCTGCTCATCCTTACTGATGCTTCCCCACCAGCCTGCAAGCGTCTCATTGTCATGTGTTCCTGTATAAGCGACACTGTTCACCGGATAGTTATGTGGCAAATAGTCATTCGCACATCCCGAATCTCTCGAGTCAAATGCAAATTCCAGAACCTTCATACCCGGGAATCCGCTGTCCCTTACCAGCTCACGTACACTGTCCGTAACATATCCAAGATCTTCTGCGATGACCGGTTTTTCACCCAGTGTTTCTCTTACTTTCCAGAACAGATCCATGCCCGGTCCTTTTTCCCAGTGTCCGTCTACCGCCGTCTCTGCCCCATATGGAATAGAGAAATACTCATCAAATCCACGGAAATGATCGATTCTTACCACATCGTACAGGCGGAACACATATGCCAGACGAGATATCCACCACTGATATCCTGTTTCTTTATGATATCCCCAGCGGTAGAGTGGATTTCCCCATAACTGTCCGGTTGCGGAGAATCCATCCGGCGGACATCCTGCAACAGCAACCGGTACATTTTCCTCATCTAACTGGAACAATTCCGGATGTGCCCAGGTATCTGCGCTGTCCATTGCAACATAGATCGGGATATCACCGATGATCTGAATGCCTTTTTTGTTCGCATAGGTTTTTAACTGCATCCACTGTTCATAGAACTTGAACTGCATATACTGATGGAATTCGATATCAAAATACAGTTCTTCACGGTAATAATCCATCGCAGGTCCCCAGCGCAGCTTGATATCATCTGCCCACAATTTCCATTCCACGCCGTCAAATCTGTCTTTTACCGCCATGAACAATGCATAATCCGACAGCCACCAGCTGTTCTCTTCTACGAATTTCTGATATTCTGCATTCTCGTGCACGTTACTTCTTTCATATGCCTTACGAAGAAGCGGATAACGTCCTTCGTAAATCTTTTTATAATCAATACTCCCTTTTACTTTTCCCCAGTCTACAGCTTCACATTCTGCTTTTGTCAGAACGCCTTCTTCCACCAGTGCCTCCAGACTGATGAAATATGGATTGCCCGCAAATGTTGAAAACGACTGATACGGAGAATCTCCGTAGCTTGTAGGACCAAGCGGCAGAATCTGCCAGTAGCTCTGTCCTGCTTTTTTTAGCCAGTCCACAAATTCATATACACTCTTTGAAAAACAGCCGATTCCGTATTCCGATGGAAGGCTGCTGATCGGCATGAGTATGCCTGCTGCTCTCTCGCTCATCTTTCTTTCCCTCTTCTTTTCTTATTGTTTTGATTTTCTTTCATTATAAACCGATCTGTTATACCGTTATCATAACTCCGTAATGATCCGATACGACCGGTGCATTCTTTCCGTTACAGATAACGTTCGAAGCGCGGACCTCTTCCTGCGTATTACAGAATATGTAATCCAGCCGCTTTTCATTCTTTGCTGCTTTGCTGCGTCCATCTGCTTCACGCCACCCATCAATCTCTTCTGCTACTGTGATACCGTCATCTTTTTCTTCTGCCAGCAGATAGGTATCTTTCCAGCCGCTCTTAAGAACCAGATCATAACCTTCCCCGCGGACATCATCCTGACTATTAAAATCTCCCATCAGCCAGATAGTTCCTTCCCGGTATTTTGGATCTTTCAATGTCTCCTGTATACATTTCCACTGATCAACAAATGGTTCTTCCTCATCATTCCACCATCCCATATGAACGGTAAAGAACCAGTCACTGCTTCCTTCCGGCTGTATGCCGAGGATACGTCTCGTCTTCCAGTTCTCATAATCATCCGTCTTACTGGTCAGAAACTGCTGCACCCGTGCGATTGGTTTCTTACTGAGCAACGCCATTCCTTCATCGTATTTTCCATAGCCGGTCTTGGCGCTGATCCAGGTCCATTCATAATAGATACCGCGTTTCTTAAGTTCTTTCACTACATATCCTGCATGATTATCCTGTCTGACCGGAAGTTCAAATCCGCCACATCTGATATAGCCGTCCAGCATGGCATCCGGAAGTTCTGCCTCATTCTGACTTTGATTCACTTCCTGCAGTGCCACGATATCCGGCTGCTCTTTGCTAAGCATTTCTATAAACTTCTCTGTTTTTTCCACATAGCCCGGTTCCTCCAGACTATGTGTATTTAATGTTAATAATTTCATTGCACTTACATGCTCCTAAAGAATGTCGTTGATATCTGATTTTAACACATCTGCCTTCGGTCCGTAGACAGCCTGGATTCCACCGTCTTTCTTGATCAGGCCTAATGCCCCTTCTTTCTTCCATTCCGCAATTTCAGCGACTTTATCCAGATCTTTTACCGTAACACGAAGTCTTGTCATACATGCATCGACCAGAACAATATTCTCACGTCCTCCGAGCAGCGTAATGATTCTTTCTGCCTGGCTGTCTTTTCCCGTACCTCCGGAAGTTCCTGATGAAGTACCTTCTGCCTCATCTGCATTGTCATCCATATAGTTGCCAAGTCTTCCAGGTGTTGCGAAATTAAATTTTCCGATCATAAAGTATGCTACAAAGTATCCAATCACAAAGAATACTATACAGCAAATGACGAAGTTAATAACATCTCCGGCAAGTCCTGCTTTGATACTCATCGGAATTCTTGTTATAAATTCCAGGTTACCAAATGAATGTACTCTTAAATGAATGATTCCGGACATCGCAAATGCACATCCCTGAAGGATTGCATACACGATATACAGCGGAAGCGCACAGAACATGAACATGAATTCCAACGGCTCCGTTACACCTGTCAGGAATACTGCAAGAACTGTAGAAAAGAACATGGATTTGTACTTTTTCTTCTTGTCCGCATCGACTCTTCTGTACATTGCAAGAGCTACACCAAGTAATAATCCGGTTGCCCCGATCATCTGTCCGACTTTGAAACGAGCCGGTGTTACAGTTGTTAACAGATGCTTATATGCACTCATATTTCCTGCATCTTTGTAATTGATCAGGTCTGTTACCCATGCAAGCCACAGCGGATCCTGTCCGAATACCTGTTTTCCTGCATTGATTCCTGTTGCGATCGTATAAGTTCCTCCGAATGAAGTATAGTTCATCGGAATGGTCAGCATATGATGCAGACCGAACGGAAGTAACAGTCGTTCCAGTGTACCATAGATAAATGGTGCCAGAATCGGTGATGTAGATGATGAATTGGCGATCCACACACCAAATGCATTAATTCCGGACTGTACCACCGGCCATACTACGGAAAGTATCAGTGAAATGATCACTGACCAGGCAATACATACCATCGGCACGAAACGTTTTCCGTTAAAGAATGCAAGCGCATCCGGAAGTTTTCTATAGTTATAGTATTTATTGTAAATAATACCACCGGCAAAACCTGATATAATTCCAACGAACACACCCATGTTCAGCGCAGGCACGCCAAGAACAGATGTAAAGTATCCGTTTACCAGAATTTCTTTACCAAATAATGTATGCGTTACTGCCGAAGCATCATTTAGCATCTCGGAAGTCACCCCGAAGATCGAACCGGTAATCTGATTGATTAATATAAATGTAATGACTGCGGCAAATGCTCCACCGGCTCTTTCTTTTGCCCATGATCCACCAATTGCTACTGCAAACAGGATATGCAGGTTATTGATCACTGCCCATCCGATATTCTCCATTGTGCTTCCGATCGTCATGACCAGAGACAGATCTCCACCTGCCATCTGTACCAGTTTTCCAAGGCTGATCATAAGTCCTGCTGCCGGCATAACTGCAATTACCGTCATCAGTACTTTTCCAAGCTTCTGCAGAAAATCAAAATTAAAATTGAATTTCTTCTTTTTCTCTTCCGCTTTCACGTTCTTTTCTGCCAGAGCCAGCACTTTGGACTCCCCTGCTTTTACATCTCCTTCTGTATACTGAAGTTCTTTTCCCTCTGTATCAGAACAGATGAGTACCGGTGTGATCGGATTAATCTCTTTTTCTTTCAGATACTCAAGATCCACCTCCGCAACCAGGTCTCCGGCTTTTACTTTATCTCCGGCTTTTCCATAGACTTTAAAGCATTCTCCGTTTAATGACACTGTCTCCAGTCCGACATGAACCAATACTTCCTGCCCGTCCTCTGATGTAAATCCATATGCATGACTGGTTTCTGCCACTGTTGATATCTCTCCGTCTACCGGGCTTACAATCTTACCGTCTGCCGGAATAATTGCGACTCCGTCACCTAAGACTTTCTCAGAAAATACCGAATCCGGAACTTCACTCAACGGCACTGCCTTTCCGGTTAACGGCGCAAGAATCACTTGTGGTATATTTTTACTCTTATTCTCGTTCACAACGAAACCTCCTCATGTTTTCTTATTGCATTCATTTATGCAACCGTTTGCGTTAATTATAGTCAGATTTTGCATGATTTTCAATGTATTTTCGTTTATAAAATGTAATTCTACCTTTTTCACAATTTAATCTTGCCTTTTTTGTGCAATTCCTCTATGCACTAATGCATACGTTTGCATTGTATTTCCGCAATTCAATTGCAATATTGATTTGTTTGCTGTAAAATATAAGAAAAATCCAAAAGCTACGAAAATATAACTCTAACGGAGGTTACTTACATGGCAGTAACAATTAAAGATGTGGCTGCGCTGGCAGGTGTATCCCCTTCCACCGTATCCAGAACCTGCAAAAATAATCCTTCTATCAGCGAAGAGACAAAAGAACGTGTCAGAAAAGCTATGATAGAACTTGGATATGAACCGAATTTTCAAGCAAGCAATCTCGCTTCACAGAATTCACGTACGATCGGCATCATTCTCCCTGCTTCTGCCAAAGAAGTCTATGAGAACTCCTTCTATCTGGAAGCGGTCCAGGGAATCAGCCATTACTGTAACGGCAGGCAGTATATGACGACAATTGTAACCGGCCAGGATGAAGCTGAGATTCTTGACGCTGTCCGGTCTATGTCCCGAAGCGGCAAAGTAGACGGTTTCATCGTACTGTATTCCAAAAAAGAAGACCCTGTTATCGATTACCTCTTTAACGAAGGTCTTTTATATATTCTTATCGGAAAAGCAACACAGTACACCAATCAGACGATCTATATTGACAATGACAATCTGCTTGCCGGCCGTGAAGCAACGGAATACCTGTACCAGCTTGGGCACCGCCGGATCGCCTACCTTGGTTCCGACAGTTCCCTGATGTTCTCTGCCGACCGTAAGGCCGGTTACCAGCTTGCACTCGCAAGCCATCAGCTTCCTGTCCGTCCGGAATACTGTACGGAAGTAAAGAATGCATCAGAGAATAATGAAGAAGCCATACGCAGACTTCTGCTGCAGGAAGACCGCCCGACAGCAATTCTGGTCAGCGATGATATCCTCGCCGTCTCTTTAGAACGAGTCTGCCTGGAAACCAATCTGTCCATCCCGGAAGATCTGTCCATCATATCTTTCAACAACTCTCTGTTTGCAAGACTGACCTCCCCGCAATTAACCTCAATTGACATCGGAGCCGGTCAGCTTGGAAGTGAAGCCGCCTCGCAGATCATCAACCACATAGAAAATCCAAACCTGCCTGCAACCAAGATCATCGTTCCCCACCATCTGATTGAACGGGACAGTTGTTGCAAAGTATAGTTTGAAATAAAAAAGGAAACATATCATGTAATATCTTTCTTACCGCACAGCGGGAGAAAACATTTACATGATATATTTCCTTTTTCCATTCTGTATTATAAAATCTTTGATAAAAATTCCTGCAACCGCGGATCCTTCGGATGATCGAAGAATTCATCTGGTTTTGCCTGTTCTTTGATCTCTCCGGAATCTATAAAGATAACCCTGGAACCAACCTCCTTGGCAAATCCCATCTCGTGTGTTACCACAACCATCGTCATACCTTCTCTTGCGAGCTGTTTCATCAACTCCAGAACTTCTCCTACCATCTCCGGGTCAAGAGCCGATGTCGGTTCATCGAACAGGATCACATCCGGATCCATTGCCAGGGAACGCACGATCGCGATTCTCTGCTTCTGACCGCCGGATAACTGGGATGGATAAGAATCCGCCTTCTCGGCAAGTCCTACTCTTTCCAGAAGTTCCATTGCTCTTTTATCTGCCTCTTCCTTGCTCTTTCCAAGAAGCTTGATCGGAGCAAGCGTGATATTTTCCTTGATTGTCTTGTGCGGGAATAAATTAAAATGCTGGAACACCATTCCCATCTTCTGACGGTGCTTGTTGATATCCACATGCTTATCTGTAATATCCACACCTTCAAAATAGATATGACCCTGATCCGGAACCTCAAGAAGATTCAGAGAACGCAGGAACGTTGACTTACCGGAACCGGATGGTCCTACGACAACGACCACTTCTCCCTTGTGAATCTCTTCATTGATTCCATTCAGTGCATGAAAATCTCCGTATATCTTGTGCAGACCTTCTACTTTGATCAGCACATCATCATTCTTAGTGGTCACTGTTTCTCAACCTCCTCTCCAGTAAGCTGACAAGCTTGGTAAAGATCATTACCATTGCCAGATAGATCAGCGCAACGGCGATCAGCGGCATGAATGCATCATATGTACGGCTTCGGATAATGTCCCCGCCCTTCGTCAGATCCTGTAACGCAATATAACCGGATACAGAAGTCTCTTTCAATAAAGAAATGAATTCATTACAAAGTGTCGGAAGTACATTCTTGAATGCCTGCGGCATAATGATGTACATCATTGTCTGAGCATAATTGAATCCCAGACTTCGTCCTGCTTCAAACTGTCCGTTATCGATTGACATGATACCGGAACGGAAAATCTCTGCAACATATGCACCTGAGTTAATACCAAATGCAATGATCGCAACCAGTACCTTACTGATATCCACACTTCCGAATATGATAAAGTAAATGATCATCAGCTGTACAACAACCGGAGTCCCACGGATCACAGTCAGATATACCTTACAGATTGCATTCAATATCTTTAATTTGCCGGTCTTATCATGTGTCGTACGGACAATCGCAATTAAAAATCCCAAAAGGACACCAATCAATACCGCAAATATCGTAACGATCAGCGTAATTTTCAAACCGTCCACAATATATTTCCAACGATTGTCCTCTATAAAATTCAGAATAAATTCTTTTTTTAATTCCTGCATGTTCTCATCCTATTCTTTTCTGATTATTTTTTTACAATAATCATCTGTTTTCCTGTGTAATATGAATCTGAGAAATCTACCTGCTGTTTTCTTTCATCTGTAACTGTCATACCTGCTGCACCAAAATCAGCTTTTCCACTGTCTACTGCTGCGATGATAGAATCAAATTCCATATCATTGATTGTCAGTTCCATGCCAAGCTTGTCAGCAATTGCCTTCGCGAAATCAGCATCAACACCAACGATCTTGTCATTCTCATAATATTCATATGGCTCAAATGCAGCATTTGTTGCCATTACAAGTTTGCCATTGGAACGGTCAGCATCTGCCGGAGACTCATATCCTTTATCTTCTGTTCCATCGATATAATATCCGATGATCTTGTCAAATGTTCCGTCTTCTTTCAGTTCTTTGATCGCTGCGTTGAATTTATCTTCCAGCTCTGTGTTGCCTTTTTTGAAGCACATTGCATAATCTTCTTCTACATAAGGTGTCTCGAGGATCTTCTGACCGTCATTTGCATCTACAAATGCTTTTGCAGGCTCGTTATCAATAACAACTGCATCAATCTTACCTTTTACAAGTGCCTGAACTGCATCTGCACCTTTATTAAAACGTTCTACATGATCATCACCAAAATCATCAGAGCAGTAGATATCACCTGTTGTACCTGTCTGTACACCGATCTTTGCATCTTTCAGATCATCTGCGCTTTCGATTTTTATTGCTTCTTCTTTTTTAGAACCACATGCTGCCATAGAGAATACGCATGCACCAACCAGCATTACACTGATAACTTTTTTTAACTTCATAATCTTTTTCCTCCATTCTTTTCAATATGTGTATAAAAATACATATATATTTAATATATTATCATGTTTTAATCAAAAAACAAGTGGATAATTCCACATAATCGTGAAACATTCACTTGTTTTCTTATACATTTCTATGCAATTACAGTCTGAACGATCGTCCAGAGAATGATCAGTGCCCCCAATACGATACGGTAATATCCGAACACTTTGAAATCATGCTGCTTGATATACCCCATCAGGAACTTGATCGCAATGACCGACAGACCAAACGATACAATACATCCCAGCATCAAAAGAGCAAACTCCGCACCTGTAAAATGGAAACCAAACTTGATCAGTTTCAGAAGACTGGCACCAAACATTGCGGGAATCGCCAGGAAGAATGTAAATTCTGCTGCCACTTCCCTTGATACACCGATCAGCAGTGCTCCGACAATCGTAGCTCCTGATCTGGATGTTCCCGGGATCAGTGCAAGCATCTGGAAGAATCCAATCCACAGCAGCATCTGGACACTGAGCTGTGAAATCTTTGTAACAGAAGGTTTCTTCCCTGCATTATGCTTCTCAACGATGATGAATAACACACCATAAACGATCAGCATGATCGCTACCGGTAATGGTTTGTAAAAGATCTCATCGAGAATATCGTTAAAAAGTATTCCAACTATTCCTGCAGGTACTGAGCCGATCAGTACTTTGATCCACATCTGCCATGTCAGCATCTTCTGCTTATGGCTTTTTCTCGGTGAAAATGGATTCAATTTGTGGAAGTACAATACTACAACCGCCATGATTGCACCCAGCTGGATCACTACATCGAACATTTCCATAAATGCATCACTCATACTCGGCTTTAATACATTTCCCACCAGAATAAGATGTCCCGTACTGCTGACCGGAAGCCATTCCGTGATTCCCTCCACAATTCCCAAAATAATTACCTTAATAACATCTAACATGTTGCGCTCCTTTCCTTAATCCAGCACATATTTTTCTATAAATTTCGCAACGCCTTCTTCGTCATTGGACAGTGTCACATAATCTGCTGCTTCTTTCAGCGATGGAATGGCATTCTCCATTGCCACACCTGTTCCGACTTCTTTTAACATCTTCAGATCATTGTTTCCATCTCCGAATGCCATGATCTCTTCTCTTGGAATGCCAAGAACCTTCCCAAGTTCAATCATTGCCTTCCCTTTATTGACACCTGCAGCATTAATCTCCAGATTCATCGGAAGCGCACCGGTAATCTCGATTCCAGATACCTCTTCAATCTCTTTTCTGGCTGCATCACGGTCTTCTACCGATGTAAATAATGCCTGGATCTTATCTACCGGCTGATTCATCTCTTCAAACTTTGCCCTCACATCATCCACGGGTACACGCGTAGACGTAATATAATCCGCCATCGCCGGTATATTCAGATACTTGTCAATTCTGGTCAGTGCCTCTTTGGATGCATATCCAATGCCATGATAGTAAATCTCTCTGAACGTATCATAACGTTCAAATATAGTCAAAATTACTTCTGCAATATCATACGCAAGAAGTTCTTCCACGATCACCTCGTTCTTCTCCATATCAATGACTCTTGCTCCATTTGCGGTAACTGCATAACGGATTTCCTGCAGTCCGGTCAGCTCTTTCGGAATACCGGAAAAAGGTCTTCCTGTCGCCGGCATGACAATGATTCCCTGTTCTGCCGCTCTTTTCAGTACATCTTTCGTGTATGCGGTCAGTTCTTTATTCGTCTTCAGTAAAGTTCCATCTAAATCCATACCGATCATTCTGATCTTATTCTTCATATGTAACTAATTCCTTTCTTTCTCTTGAGAACCGGTACAGATTCTTACTGATCTTATTCTCGCCCTGTTCATAAGCCTGTTCCCCGTGATCGATCATCTTCTGAACAGTCTCTTTATTGCCTGCAGGTGCAAAAAGAACCGCATCCTTTCTCGGAATCATAATGATCAGATCATCCTCTAATTTGTCTGCACACACCTGCCAGATATGTTTGAAACATACGGAACTTGCTTCATGATGTCCGTCTGCCACAATTCCAAATCCTCCGTACCAGGTATTCGCAACTACAAATTCTACATCTCTGTTCAGATTTTCACAAGACTTATGATACAATTCTATGATATCACATTCCGGCGGAAGCATATTGTCTTTTAATATCTCATATGCATCTTCGGCCCTTTTGATTGCAAATACAACATTCAAATCCCCAAGAAAACTAATTACCGGAGCATCTTTTTTAGAAAAATGTTTTCCGTTCAATGCATGTGAATCTGTAAGCTCTGTTTTTACCCACGGATAGATCTTATCGCAGATATTTTCATATTTATAATTTTCTTCTTCATATTTTTTCATATTAAATATTCCTCTCTCACTTAGACATTCTCATCATTTATTTTATACACAAATCTCCTCTATGTAAACCTTTTCCGGATTTGTTTATATAAAGTTTTAAATAGCTTTAATCTGTCGAAAGAAACAAAAAACTTCTGTCTCTTCTTATGTTTCCGGTCAAAAATTTGCTTTATCTTATGTTTTGTAGTATAATAGATACGCATTCGCGAAAAGGGAAAGGATATGTTTATGATAAGTATGAAAAAGAAACGAGCATTACGATCGGCTTTGGCAATTACCATCTGTACCGTAACAATTGCTTCTGTTAATACTCCAGTATATTCGGCACCTTCCACAGATGAATTGGAAAGTACCACCTCTGGTTTAAAAGGTGAGTTGAATGATTTGAACAGCCAGTTATCTTCCTTAAGTAAGGAACTGGACAATACTTCAAGCCAGATTGAGGATTTATCTGCTAAGGTTGAAAAATCCAAGCTGGATCTCGCTTCTGCGCAGCTTGATGAAGAAGCGCAGTATGATTCGATGAAAGACCGAATCAAATTCATGTATGAAGGCGGCGGCGCATCTCTGGTTCAGATTCTTCTTACTTCAGAAAGTATGGGAGATTTCCTGAACAAGGCTGAATATGTTGCCACTATTAGTCAGTATGATCGAAAGATGCTGGAAGAATTACAGCAGGTTCGCAGTAATGTAGAACAGAAACAGAATGACCTGGAACAGCAGCAAAGCAAGCTTTCCGGCCTTCAGGAGACATTAACCAGCAAGCGTGATGAATTAAATTCAAAAATTTCATCTACTTCCGGGGAACTGGCAGATTATCAGGCACAATTAGACCGTGCCAAAGCTGCTGAGGAAGCATTAAAGCTTGCACAGAACGATGAAGTCTCAGGATCTGTAAAGGCAGATGACACAAAAAATACTGAGACAAGCAACACTAATACCAATACAAATAACGCGAATAAAAATAATCAGACAGCATCAACAAATACAAATAACACAAATAAGAACAACACTACCAACACTAATTCTCCAACTATTAATAATGGTAATTCAACTCCGGCTTCAACCACAGATGTTGCCCTGTTAGCGGCAATTCTCCAGTGTGAAGCAGGCGGTTATGACGGAATGTTAGCCGTTGCAACTGTTATAATGAACCGTGTGGCAAGTCCGGCATATCCGGGCAATTTGCGCGCAGTCATTTACCAGTCCGGTCAGTTTGCCCCAACCTGGAACGGTTCATTGAACCGTGTTCTCAGCAAAGGTGCTTCCTCAACTGCTTATTCTGTTGCCCAGGCAGCACTTGGCGGCGCAAGACATTCTGCAGTTATAAACTGTTTACAGTTCCGCTCAGCATCTACCGGCGTATCTGGTATAAATGTTGGTGGAAATGTATTTTTCTGATTTTTATCAGTTGATTTTGTCTCTTATGTATATTATGAAATAAAAAATAAGCCTCGTTCGGAGGCTTATTTTTTGTACGATTTTTTCATTCTCCA
>ENA-UOJR01002093-UOJR01002093.1-human-gut-metagenome-genome-assembly--contig:-C115P-NODE-2093-length-14894-cov-23.436552_pt1 | contig 14894 bp, 15 predicted proteins | sample MGYA00242354_ERZ723901 | MGnify/ENA metagenome assembly ERZ723901
CGGGAGCAGACCTATCTGCTGTACCGCTATGGCTTCACCGATGGCGAGGAACATCCGCTGATCGGCACGGCGATATACTTTCACCTGACGAAAGGCCGCGCCAAAAAGACGGAGGAACAAGCTATGGATAACCTGTGGCTGGAACTGCCGTGGTGGTTTGTATGAACGAAAAGAAAAATCGTGATTGTGCTACAAGTTTTCTGGAAATTTATGTGCAACCATACGATTTTGAAAAAATTGTGGACAGATGAAATAAATCAGGCTTGAAGTTCGTTGTTTAAACAGAAAAGTTAATAATTATGGTATGATAAAATGCGATAACAAATAAATCGACAAAAATAGATTGAATAAAGGAGAAGAATGCTATGAAAAAAGTAATTTACCTGTTTGTGCTATGCATGGTTTTGGGGTTAGCTGGATGTGGGCAATCTCAGGAAAATAAAGAATCATCGACTGAAAGCACTTCAGTACAAGTAGAAAACAAAAATGTTAGTGATATAGTATCAAACGAGCATTTAACCAATAATGATACTGCGAATTTTCAAATGCCAGAGGAAGGCTATTATAGTAATGATTTTGATGAAATTCTGAATATCACTAAAGAAGATGATGGCACATATAGGATCGAGTATAGCGTTACCCATTTGCTTTATGTCGAAAACGCGATTGGAACTTACGATTCTGAAACAGGGATTCTTAGCTTTAGCGGCAAAGACGACAGAGGAAATGATATAAAAGCAGAAATTGAAAATAAGGGAGATCATCTGGAAGTCACAGTAACTCAGAGCAACTATGAAGATATTATCGGGACGAAGCAGGAATTTTTTCAAGCAGATGAGTAAGAACAAATAGGCGACAAAAGTTGTGGAAAAACTTGATAACTATTAACAAACCGATAGCCCTCTATTTGCAATGATCGCAAGTAGAGGGCTGTTGGTCTGTTTGGAATATTCTAATTAAAGGTCAATCTTCTAATCTGCCATGGTCGCGGCCGAGCGAGAGATAATGTTCAATCTCACCACCCAGTACAAGCTGGGCGTACTCCAATGGTTTATTGTAGAGCAGCCAGTCCAGTTCTGCCCGCTGTGCCGGGGTGTTGCCGTACTCGTCCTCAATGGCAATGCAGTCGATGGCAACAGCAGAGCCGTCCGCAAACTGGGCTTCCACCCGGTTGGTGTCCATATTGTAGTGGCAAGAAAGCAGTTTGTTCATAGTCGTGTCCTCCATGACTTGATTTTGATGTTCGGCCACTCAAACCAATGCCGTCAAGCCGGTGGGGGATAGAGCGATTTTATTTGTCGGGGAGTAAGTGCACGGTTTCTGCACGGATTTTGCACGGTTTCAAAACGTGCAGAAGGTGCTTTTCGTTGCAAAATCCGACAAAGGGTGCAGAAATTACTGGGTGAAAAATCACGTTGTCTTGATTAAAAATAACGATGACTCGAAACTTCCATAAATTGAGACGAACCGGCGGCTTGCTCTCTTAATCAGTGGGCCCAGGGTTCGAGTCCCTGGAGGTGCACCACAACAACAAAATCCGAACTTTTTTCCGATAGGAGAAGAGTTCGGATTTTTTGTATTCTTTGGAAAACAGAACGAATCCCTTGCTTCCATCGAAAAACGTCCTAGACCTTATCATAAGAAAGCACGACAGACCACTGTAAGAGTGCCGTAAGGCGGAAAGGACACAAACATGAAGTACGATGAAAGAGCCTGTAAATTCAACATGGACACCGGCTGCGTGGAGCTGCTGCTCCGGGATGGAAGAGAAATCTCCATTGACTGCACCGGGGTCGAGGATGCACTGGATGTGACCATGGCGCAGAGATCGGAGCTGGACTATCTTATTTACAATGACCCGCTGGGCTATGCGGATTTGATCCTGAACGGAGACCCGGAGGAATATTTGAGGAATGTGACTTGGAGCCACGGATTAGAAGATTGATTTTCCCATAAAACCGCCATTGACAAAAACTGCCGCTCACCTGCATAACGGAACGCAGGTGGGCGGCGTTTTGCGCTATCGGCTCAGAGACTGCCGGAAGTTACAACTTACGCAAGGCTTTCAATGATCTCCGCACACTTTTCAATGCCGATGACCCCGCTGTCCAGCGCAATATGATAGTTGGCGGCATCGCCCCACTTCATATCGGTATAGAAGCGGTAGTAGGCGGCGCGGCGCTTATCTTTTTCCTTCAGCCGGGCTTCGGGAGATTTCTCCCGCTCGCCGTAGACCCGCACGATGCGGTCAGCCCGGAACTTCATGTCCGCGTGGACAAAGACCTTCAGGCAGTCGGTGCGGTCTTGCAGGATAAAATCGGCGCAGCGTCCCACAATGACGCAGGGCTCTTTTTCTGCCAGTTCCCGGATGATCCGGTATTGCAGCTTCCAAAGCAGGTCCTCGTTGGTGGGGCCGAAGCTGCGGTTGGTGAAGGCAGAGGCGAGGAAGCCGCCGGGGGTGTACTCTCCGGCCTCCTTGACGTAGTTTTCGTCAAAGCCGCTTTCGGCAGCCAGTTTCTGGATCAGTTTGGCGTCGTAGCACTGGATGCCCAGATGCTCTGCCACCAGTTTGCCGATGGTTCTGCCGCCGCTGCCAAACTCGCGGCTGATGGTGATGATGCGTTTTTCCATTAGACTTCTCCTTTCGTGCTCAGTTCACGGTAGGTCTTGCAGATCAGATAGCCTGCAATCAGGAAGGTGAGAACATCCGACATGGGCATGGAGTACAGCACGCCGTCCAGCCCGAAGAACCGGGGCAGCAACAGGGCAAAGCCCACGCCGAACACCACCTCACGCACCATGGACAGGGCGGTGGATTCCGCCGCCTTGCCCATGGCCTGCAAAAAGATGAAGCAGGCCTTGTTGACACAGGCCAGAATGATCATGCACAGGTAGATGCGGAAGGACTTCACGGCAAAATCGGTGTAGTAAACGCTCTCGTTGGCGGCACCGAACAGTGCAATCAGCTGCCGGGGAAGCAGCTCCACCAGCACCAGTGCAACGGTACCCACTGCGGCCTCTGCCAGCAGCAGTTTCGTGAACAGCTCCTTCACACGGGTGGGCTTTTTGGCACCCATGTTGAAGCCCACCACGGGGATGCAGCCAGCCGCCATGCCCACCACGATGGAGATGACGATCTGGAAGAACTTCATCACGATGCCCACCACCGCCATGGGGATCTGGGCGTACTGCTCCTGCCCGAACACGGCATCCAGTGCGCCGTATTTGCGGATCATGTTGTTGATGGCTGCCATTGCCGCCACAAGGCTGATCTGGGACAGAAAGCTGGTCATGCCAAGGGTCAGGGTACGGCCGCAGATGGAGCCCTTCAGCCGGTAGTCGCCCTTTTCAGGGCGAATGATCTTCATGTGCAGCAGATACCACACTGCCAGCACTGCCGTGACCAGCTGACCGATGACGGTAGCCACCGCTGCGCCCATCATGCCCCAGCGGAAGCCAAAAATGAAGATGGGGTCCAGAATGATGTTCAGCGCCGCACCCGCAAGGGTGGAGATCATGGCAAACCGAGGATTGCCGTCGGCGCGGATGATGGGATTCATGGCCTGCCCGAACATATAAAAGGGCACGCCCAGCGTGATATAAAAGAAATATTCCTGCGAGTGGTGGTAGGTCTCGGCGTTCACCGTTCCGCCGAACATGGCAAGAATGTTGTCCGCAAAAATCAGATAGAGCGCGGCCAGCACAATACTGCTGACGAGACACATCACCACCGCATTGCCGACGCTCCGCTTTGCCTTGGGGACCTCGTTCTGCCCAAGGCTGATGCTGACGAAGGCGCAGCAACCGTCACCAATCATGACTGCGATTGCCAGCGCTACCACCGTCAGGGGAAAAACGACCGTATTGGCGGCGTTGCCATAAGAGCCGAGATAGCTGGCGTTTGCAATAAAGATCTGATCCACGATGTTATACAGTGCGCCGACCAGCAGCGAAATAATGCACGGGATCGCATACTTTTGCATCAGCTTGCCGATGCGTTCCGTGCCGAGAAATTGATTGGAACTTTCCATGGGATTCACCTTTACCTTTCCATTTTGGGGCAAATAAAAACAACGGGCAGCTCTCATGCAACCGGTTTTACGCATGAGTGCTACTCGTTGTACGAAATCATTATAGCCTGCCTGTCTGGAATTTGCAAAGGCAGTTTTGCACAAGAATTGTACTGGGCATTCTGCGCAGATTGCACGAGGAAAACTTTGTGAAAGATGCCCTTTGAAGCCCGCCAACCTACCGTGGTACAATAACGTAAAGAGTAAAATTACGCTGGAAAGTCTGTTTTTGCAGCCTTTTCATACAAGGGAAAGAGGCAATACCATGTCACGGTTTCAGGCGGGAGCGCTGGTGGTTTACGGAAATCTGGGAGTGCACGAGGTGGAAGGCGTCGGGCTGCGGCGCTTTTGCGATGAGTCCGCCAGAGAGTATTACACCCTCCGGCCTTATTTTTCGGATTCCCACGACCGCAGCTATATCCCCACGGAAAAGGAAGCGGCGCTGCGCCCGGTGACCCCGGCACAGCAGGCGGAAGCCGACCTTGCACGCATCAAAGCGGAGAAGCTGCCTATCCCGGCGGGGGTACAGACAGCGCTGGCAGAACATTATCAGGCACTGCTGCACACCAACGATTTTTACCAGTATTTGACCCTGTTCAAGGAGCTGGGGCAAAAGCAGACCCAGCAGCAAAGCCGCGGCCGAAAGATCAACGCCATGGATACCTACTTCTACCAGATGGTAGAGCGTGTCCTGCGGGAAGAGCTGGCGGTGGCGTTTGGGGAATCGCAGCAGGAAGCCGGCAGACGGCTTCTGGAGGTTTTGCGCTAAAGCCGCATGGTGATTTTTACCTCAACTGATTTCCGCAACGAAAAGACCGCTTCCGTTTAAAAACGGAGGCGGTCTTTTGCGTCCGGCAGATCTATCACTGGTCAAAAGGATCGGGAAATGTTTAAATTGTTCTATCATCGTATATTTTAAAATTCGATCCTATACTTTTTGGTGCGGATATAAATCGGAGCAACTTTGTAGGAATTAACAAAGCATGGCAGTTTGCCATGAAAAACCTTCGTGCGAGTTTGCCACTTGAAACCCATCGATGCCTTATGATATAATCCCTTCAGCAGAACGCGCTGTGTGTGAACACGTAAGACCAGTTTCTTCACACGCAGGCGTTCTCTTTTTATTTTCAAAAAGTTAGTTTGCGCTAATCTTGAGGAGGGCTTTTCATTCGTAATCATCGTTCCACTGTTTTTCTCGGCGTTCTGCTGGTGGTTCTTTCGGTTTGTTCTTTGTTTGTCGGGGTGCTGGACATCCGGCCTTCTGACCTGTTTACAGGCAGCGTGGAAATATGGGAGATCTTTCTGATCTCCCGCCTGCCGCGTCTGCTTGCCATCCTTTGCACAGGCATCGGCATGAGCGTGGCGGGACTTATCATGCAGCAGCTCTGTATGAACAAGTTTGTTTCGCCCACCACAGGCGCAACGATCTCTTCTGCGCAGTTTGGCATTCTGCTGGCTTTGCTGTTTGCACCGGGTTCTACCCTGTGGGGACGTGCTGCCTTTTCCTTCGTTTGTGCTGTTCTCGGTACATGGGTTTTTGTCTGGTTCATCCAACGCATTCAGTTCAAGGATGTTGTCATGGTCCCACTGGTCGGCATTATGTTCTCCAACATCGTAACGGGCATTACCAATTATCTTGCCTACAAGTATGAGATGACACAGGCTCTTTCCAGCTGGCTGGTCGGTCATTTTTCCACCGTCATTCGTGGGCGGTATGAGCTTGTCTGGCTGACGGTACCGCTGGTGGTTCTGGCATTTGTATTTGCCAACCACTTCAATATCGTGGGCATAGGAAAAGATTTTTCTCAGAACCTCGGCATTCCGTATGATCTGGTGCTGTTTATGGGGCTGACCATTGCTGCCATGATCACGGCATCCGTTGTTGTCGTGGTCGGCTCGATCTCCTACATCGGTCTCATCGTGCCCAATATCGTAGCAATGTTCAAGGGTGACCAGATCCGCGGAACGCTGGTGGATACCGCTCTGTTTGGCGCTGTGTTCGTGCTGGTCTGCGATATGATCGGGCGGGTTGTGATCTATCCCTACGAGCTGCCCATCGAGCTGATCGTTGGCGTTATCGGCAGTATCCTGTTTGTCGGTCTGCTGCTGTATCGGCTTCGGCATGGACGCAAGGCAGTCCGGCTGGGCAAAGCTGCCAAGAAAACCGGAGGTGCAGCATGAAAACGCACAAAAATCATCTGCGCCTGCTGATCCTTCTGCTTCTTGTTCTGCTGGCCTGCGTAGGCTATATGACAGTGGGTGTCCACTTTGAAAACCAAAAATTATTTGCCTATGCCATGCGCATCCGCACGCCCAAGCTGATCGCCATGCTCATCACGGCCTTTGCCATCGGAAGCGCCTCCATCGTGTTCCAGTCCATCATCAACAACACCATCGTTACGCCCTGCCTGCTGGGTATGGACCAGCTTTATTCGCTGATCCACACGGCGGTGTTCTTTGTGGCGGGTTCGGGCAGCTTTCTGGCGGTCAATGCCAACGCAGCTTTTGCTGTAGACCTTGCCATCATGGGGGCTGTTGCCACCGTAATTTACAGCTATCTGTTCCGGAAAACGAACCACAACGTTCTGTACGTTCTGCTTATCGGCACGGTGCTGACCTCGTTCTTTTCCAGCATCCAGACGACCTTGACCCGTGTGATGGACCCCAACGAGTACGACACGCTGCTGACGGATCTGGTCGCCAGCTTTTCCAATGTCAATTCGGCGATTCTGGTACTGTCCGTTGCGGTTCTGGCGCTGGTCGCCTTTGCCTTCCGGAAAGAGCTTGTACTGCTGGACGTTCTGACACTGGGCAAAGATCAGGCCATCAATCTGGGCGTGGACTACGATCGCTGCATCCGCCGGCTGCTGCTGGGGGTCACACTGTACATTGCAACAGCCACCGCTATGGTCGGACCGCTGGCATTTCTGGGACTTATCATTGCCAACCTTTCCCGGCAGTTCCTGCGCACCTACCGGCACAGCCAGCTCATCACCGGCTCTGTTTTGTTCGGGATGGCTGTTCTGATCGGCGGACAGCTTCTGGTGGAACGGGTGTTCGTTTACTCGGTTCCGGTCAGCGTGTTCATCACCGTGGGCGGCGGCGTGTATTTCCTGTATCTGCTGCTCACCCAGAGAAAGGCATAACACCATGTTTGTAAAAGAGATCACCAAACGCTACGATGGCAAAGCCGTTGTCGATGGCGTGAGTTTTGAGATTCCGAAAGGCAAAGTCCTTTCCCTTATCGGTCCGAACGGTGCGGGAAAATCCACCGTGATGGGAATGTTGTCCCGCCTGATCGCACGGGACAGCGGTCTTGTGGATTTTGAGGGGACGGAGATCACGCGCTGGAAAAGCCGGGAGCTGAGCAAGCGGCTCGCCATCCTGACCCAAGCCAACAATGTCCAGATGAAGCTGACTGTCCGGGAACTGGTTGCGTTTGGCCGCTTTCCGTACTCCGGCGGACGGCTGACCCAAGAGGACAACGAGATCATTGACCGTGCCATTGCCTACATGGAACTGGGCGATTTTGAGGAGCAGTTCATCGATGAACTGTCCGGCGGTCAGCGGCAGCGTGCCTACATTGCCATGGTCATTGCGCAGGATACCGAGTATATCCTGCTGGATGAACCGACCAACAATCTGGATATTTACCATGCAACCAACCTCATGCGCATCGTCCGCCGCCTGTGCGATGAGCTGGGCAAAACGGTGATCCTTGTTCTGCACGAGATCAACTATGCTGCGTTTTATTCCGACTACATCTGCGCCTTTGTGAATGGAAAAATCGCAAAGTTTGGCACCGTGCAGGAAGTGATCACCAAAGAAAACCTGTCCGATATCTACAAGGTAGACTTTGAAATCATGCAGATCGAAGGCAAGCCTTTGTCGATATATTATTGATTTCAGTACTTTTTAAAAGGAGCATTCTTATGAAGAAAATTTCTCGTCGTTCATTTTTGACCGCTATGGCCGCTGTGAGTGCAGCGGGTGTTCTCGCCGCCTGCGGCGCTTCCTCCTCCACGGCATCCTCTGTGGCTGCATCCAGCGAAACCGCAGCCTCTTCGGAAGCTGCACCGGAATCTGTGATCATCAAGGCGTTCAACGGTGCAAAGGAGTTAGTGGACGTGGAAGTGCCCTTTGACCCGCAGCGCATCGCCATCCTCGACCTTGCTTCTCTGGACATTCTGGATGAACTGGGCGTTGGCGACCGTGTGGTCGGCACGGCATCTACCTCTCTGGATTATCTTCAGAGCTATGTCGCCAATGACAGCATTGCGAACCTTGGCAACATCAAGGAAGCCGATATGGAAGCAGTCATGGCTTGCGAGCCGGACATCATTTTTATCGGCGGACGCCTGTCCAAATCCTATGATGCTCTGTGCGAGATCGCACCCGTTGTTTTCCTTTCGACCGACGCCGAAAAGGGCGTTGTGGAAAGCACCCGTGAAAATGCCATGACCATCGCTTCTATCTTTGGTCTGGAAGACCATGTGGAAGCATTGATGGCGGATTTTGACAGCCGCATCGACGCCCTGAAAGCCTTTGCAGAGGGCAAGACTGCCATCGTCGGCATGACCACCAGCGGCAGCTTCAATGTTCTGGGCAACGATGGCCGCTGCTCCATCATCGGAAAGGAGATCGGCTTTGAGAACATCGGCGTAGATGCCAATATCGACACCTCGACCCACGGCAACGAGGCTTCCTTCGAGTTCATTGTGGACAAGAACCCCGACTACATCTTCGCCATGGACCGTGATGCAGCCATTGGCACCGATGGCGCACAGATGGCACAGGAGATCCTGGAAAACGAGCTGGTGGAAAGCACGGATGCCTACAAGAACGGCCACATCGTTTATCTGGCACACCCGAATGTCTGGTACACCGCAGAGGGCGGCATTCAGGCACTGAGCGAAATGCTGAGCGATCTGGAAAACGCACTGCTGTGATTTTTTCAAAATTCTTCTTGCAATTTTGAAAAAACTCCGGTATAATACCTTCCGTTAAGAATACAAAAAGCCGGCTTACAAAGCGTGAAATCCTGAGGAGATGCTACCCCTCAACGGTTTCACGCTTTTTTGTTTGCCCGAAAAAGGAGGACCTATGAACCCGAAAAACAAACTGGCGGAAATGCCCATCCGCCCCCTGCTGTACACTATGGCGGTACCGCTGATGCTATCGCTGCTCATCCAATCGCTGTACAACATCGTGGATAGCATTTTTGTGGCGCGGCTGTCGGAAACGGCCTTGACTGCCGCCTCTCTTGTATATGCCATCCAGTTTTTGATGATCGCCATTGGTGTGGGCACCGCCGTTGGTCTGAACGCCCTGCTCTCCCGCAAGCTTGGGCAGAAAAAGCCGGAGGAAGCCTGCCGTGCCGCCACCACCGGGCTGTTTCTGATGCTGGGTACTTCATTGGTGTTTACGCTGGTGGGGCTGCTGTTCTCGAACCGGATCGCTGCCGCCTTGACCAACGATCCCGAATTGCAGCAGCTGTGCCGGGAATACCTCTCGGTGAACCTCGTGTTCTGCTGGGGCATCTTTTTGCAGACCTACGGGCAGCGGCTCTTGCAGGCCGTGGGGGACACGGTGCTGTCTATGGTCTCCCTCATCATCGGCGCAGTAGTCAACATTATTCTCGACCCCATTATGATCTTCGGTCTGCTGGGCTGCCCGGCCATGGGCATCCGGGGTGCAGCCATTGCCACCGTCATCGGGCAGCTTATCGGCGCAGCGGCGGCGCTATGGTTCAATCGGGTCAAAAACCCGGTCATCCATGTCCGACTGAAGGGCTATTGCTTTTTGTGGCAGGATGTGGCCGACATCTACCGGGTGGGGCTGCCTACCATCGTGATGCAGGCCATCGGCAGCGTGATGACCTTTGCGGTCAACGGCATTCTGCTGGGGGTGTCCTCCGCGGCGGTAGCGTTCTTCGGCATCTACTATAAGCTGCAAAACTTCCTGATGATGCCGGTGAATGGTCTGGGACAGGCAGCCATCCCGGTGGTGGGCTTCAACTATGGCAGTGGGCAGTCCGATCGGGTAAAGCAGGCGTGGAAGGTGCTGCTGCCCACCGGCGTGGTGTTTGCCCTGTGCGGCACGGCGGTGTTTCTGCTGTTCCCGGCGCAGCTGCTGGGGCTGTTCTCTGCTAGTGACGAGATGCTGGCTTTCGGTGTGCCTGCCCTGCGCATCATCTCGGTGACCTTCCTGTTTGCGGTCATCACCATATTGTGCGGCTACTTTGCCTCCGGCCTTGGCAACGGCGTGGTCAATATGATCGGCGCTGCCTTGCGGCAACTGGTGGTGCTGGTGCCCTGCCTGTGGCTCCTTATCCGCACCATGGGCATCGAAAAAGCGTGGTTTGCGTTCTGGGTGTCGGAAGTAGTGGCCTGCGCTTACAGTCTGTGGGCAACGAAAAAAGAACTGCGGAATAAGGGAAAATAAGGCAAAACAAAAACAGGGTGCGCCACCCGGACGCACCCTGCCAAAAGCCACAGACGATAGCGATATGTACAACAGGGAGTTCCCCAGTGGGAACTTCCTGTTTTTCGTTGTTTGCATGATGAGCCTGCTCCGCCTGCCACGCGGCAAATTCTCTTTGCCCTTCTTCGCTGTTCCAGCAGGCAAGGATGGCCGGGTAGAATGCCCGCGCCAGACGGTCGATGACTTCATCGGGATAGGGGGAAGTGTTTGTGGACTTTTTCTTTTTGTTCAAACGCACGCTCCTTTGGACATCGGTAAACAGCATACCATGTGCCTGTTGTTATGCTGTCTGATCTTTAACATCTGCGAGTGCGGCTTCCAGAGAAGCAAGGTAGTCCTTGTGCTTGTGAATGATCTCCAGAATCACATCACGCTGCGCATTATCGGGCATCTGCTCCAACTGGTAGTTGAACGAAATGCGGAAACGAGTAGTGAGTTCTTCCAACGCTACATACTCGTACCGTACATCCTCCGGGTAAGCATCGCTGTCGTAAACCGATTCAAACTTTCGGAATGGCATGACAGGCGCTTTGCCCGGAACACGGATCACACCGTCAGCGTCAGGCGTCGGCTCCACCTTCAGTTCCGGGTGCAGAATATCCTGCAAAGTTTGTGCACGGTCATTGTAGGCAGCCTTGGCGAGGCGGTGCATATCAGCTTTGGACACTTTCGTCTGTCCGGACAGGATGCTCTGCTTTAAGCCCGGTATCAGTTCTTCCGCAATCTCCACGCCTCTCATATACCTCGAGGCGCGGATAACAGTGTCTTTGCTCACTCCGTTTTCTTCTGCGATTCGGTCGCAGGTTTTGGTGCTGTCGACCAAGTTCGCTTTTAGCGAACTTGATTTTGCATCGGTGCTTTTGCGGTCACCGCCATGCGCAGCTTTTTCAGCTTCGTACTGTTTGCCCATCAGGTAGTACTTCTGCTCCGGTGTGAGGTTGCGCCGCCCCAGCTGATTTTTGCAAATCCAAGCGAGGGCTTCCTCACGACTTGCAAAGCGGAGCGGCATAGTAGAAAAGCAGATTTCGGGGTGTTTCTGAAGAATGGCATAACGATTGTGGCCGTCAACAAGGGTGTTGTTCCACACGATCAAAGGAGAGAGCAGCTTGCCCTCTTTCAGGATATTTTCTTCAAGCTGCTTAAATTCATCATCGGTCAGAGGGGGAATCTGGGACTGGAACTCCGGGTCGATTTTCAGATTGATCATACGCACACTCCTTTATCTCTCCTGCTGCGCCGGTTCTTCCTCCCGGAAAAAGGACGCAACATTCTGCTTTGCGGTTTTCAGTTTGAGCAGTTCTTCCTTGGCTTCCTTGTACTGCTCGTAGAACTTTGCCTTTTCGGATGCCAGCTGCGCATACTCGGCTTCCAGCTTTTTCGGGCTGGGCAGCTTTGTGATGCTGTTTGCCTTGAAATAGGCTGCTGCCGCCCGGTACGCTGTCAGCTCTGCACGGTGCTGCTCCTCAAAAGCTGCGGGTCGTTTGGCAGTCTTTAACTGCTGTGCGATGTTCTTGGTGCTGGCATAGACTGCGACATGATAGCGCAGCTCTTTGTTGAATTTCATGCGACCTTCGAGGTCTTTCACTACTGCCAGCGAATCGTGATACTTGGTTTCCAGTTCGGCGATGTGCTGGTTCAAGGCGTCCTCGTCGGTCAAGTTCTTTTCCTGCAGAAGATTCACGGTCTGTGCCATAACTTTGAGATTGTGTTTAGTGAGCCAACGCTTATAGCCGATGCCTTTGCCCTCGGTCATTCTCGACTGGATGTCGATCAGTTTCCCGATGGTATCCTGCTTGAACTGAACCTTGGGTTTGCGTTCGGCGTTTGCCTGCAACGTGGCAAGCACTGCCGCCTTATCGAACTTGTCACCGAGATGTTTCGCTCGGATAAACTTCGTTCTGCCAGCGGGCAGATAGCTAAGCTGTCCACGGCTTTCCTTGACGGCAATGCCGTACTACCGCATGAGCTTGTCAGAAAAATCTTCAAAACTCGTTGTGCGGTACAACACCGAAGAAATCTGTTTCCGCAAAGTGTCCTTCACGGTTTCAAACTTCTTCTGCCGGGGCGGTTGTCCGGCTGCGGCGAGGCCTGCGTTTTCACGGTCAAGTTTCAACTGGCCGCGCCTGCGCGCCCAATACTCGGCTTCGCTTACGCGCTCCTTGGAGCCGTTGAGAAGGTCGATCTGGTACAGTCCGGCACTTTCGCACAGCTCCATGACCTCAACACGCAAGTGCCGCATGGTCTGGGCTGTGCTGGAGTGCTTCATACCCTCGCGCCAGTCGCGGGTCTTCTGCATATAGGGCTTGCGTTCCACTTCTCGTGTTCGGATGCTGCCAATCATGATGCGGACATGGATATTTCCCGAATGGTTGTGCCCATCCGGGTGAGTGCAGACGATGGCAGGATGACCGGGGAAGTTTTCTTCGCAGAATTTCAGGCCAAGTGCCTGTGCCTTTTCCATGGTCAAGCCGTTGTCGGCTGCATCTCTTGGGTCAAAGCTGATGATATAATGGTGGGTCTTCACGTCCGCAGACTGTTCGTAAAACAGTATTCAACAAATGACACGGCAACTGGATGTCAGGATTGGTTACTGTTCACTCCGCTAGGCCTAAAAAGCATTAAGTCCCATGACCACACCGCCGAGGTGTTGGCCATGGGACTTTTTGTGTCTGGGAGCGGCACACCTCTATCGAGGTGTAACACACACGACTTTGTTCCAAAGTCGTGTGCCAAAGGAGATTACGCTCCTTTGAAATTTCCGTCATCATAGAGGAAAGAAACAATCTATTAACTTTCCCATGCAGCAACAATGCTTCTTTCTGGGTTTTGAGGGTCAATAGTCACCTTTATAGGTGTTCCCTTGCTCACGAGAGGGTTGAACCAAAACCAATGGGACTGTCCATAATAAGTGTCTTTTCCAACCTTGTATTGGTACCGAATCACCCAAGGATAAATTACATCTTCATCAGCAAGGTGATAGGTACTCATGTGGAATTTTATGTGAACCCTTTTTACTGCATTAACTTTTCCGGAAACAATCTTTCCGTTTTTCAGCAGGTCTGCTTTGCGGATGTCTGTAATCCATGCTACCCCGATAATTGCCATAGCAATAAGCCACGCAGCTATGAGTGCCCCGATTCCAACTTGCTTATAGGCGATAGAAATCAGAAAAGCAACAAAAATCCCAACAGCACCAAGAATATGGAGCAAATCTTTAGAAAAGAACTTATGGATTTTTTTCATGGAAAGACACTTCCTTTCTCGGTAGACAACATTGTTTGTTCTATTGTATCATATGCTCTGTGTTTTTTCAAACCAAGTCAAGTGATTGGTGAAGCGACATGAAATAATTGCATCTCACGACAGGTCACCGAAGATAATTGGATTTTTGCAAAAAAGAGGAGTAGTGTATCGTCGAAGGCCGTGTTATACTCAGTCCATGGAATAATTATGAACTTTATTGTTACTCGGCAGGGTTTGGGGCAGGCACGCCCCAACAAGAAGCACTTCGGAAACGCACGAGCGTTGCAGAAGTGTAGTCCCGGAGGAACACAGAATTTTCAAGAATTGAAAATTTGTGGCCACGGGACGGTTCTTGCCCTCTACCGCTGCGCTCAAAACCGTTTCTGGGTAATTGTTTCCGAATTGTTAAGGCGCAAAAAAAATAAGTAGAGGTTGTGCTGCTCATGTATGTGGGTCACCGTTTGATCCGAACGCAGTTCCTACCCCTGTTTGTGCAGCGGCGTTGTCCGGCTCGCTCACGGAAAGTGTGAGGTCATGGCACAGTATCACGTTCAGACGGCTTATGCAAGATTCAAGGTACAGTATGAAGAAAGCCGGGCGCAGTGCGGACACTACGTTCTGCTTCTTTCAAACACAAGAATAACACTTTGAGGTTGTGCGGCCAACAACCGAAAACAAATTTTGGAAGATTGAACAACTACATAAGATTTTATTTGTGAAAAAGAAAAATACCGCCCACGCAGCGCAGCGATGATTTTGTCGGGTGAATCGGCGGCAAAATGAATCGGGTGTGTTGCGGGGCGGTAAATTCTTTCGTGGACTTTTCCTCACGGAAGTGGTGGGTCTCACGGTGATAACCAACCACTTTCTGTGGCTGTGTTCAAAATGAACACGACCACATCTTGTGGATGAATTTGAACCAATCCACAAAATCAATGGGATTTACAAGAAAAATACCACGGCATGTAGAATGCGTCAAGAGGGTTTTGAAAAATTCATTGAAGCGAAGCAAGAAAAGTATAACACATCTTGTAGCTTTAGGAAAAAAATACGCTATGTGAATCAGAACAAACCCCATTTTCTGTCTGCGGTAGATCT
>ENA-UOJR01002097-UOJR01002097.1-human-gut-metagenome-genome-assembly--contig:-C115P-NODE-2097-length-14871-cov-4.051633_pt1 | contig 14871 bp, 15 predicted proteins | sample MGYA00242354_ERZ723901 | MGnify/ENA metagenome assembly ERZ723901
AGGGAGATTAATAATGAGATCGGAGGTATATACGACGTGGATCGAAAAACTGTAACGAATGTGATCCTTGGAAAGGAGGTTGACTGCGTTCCGGCTGGATTTTGGTTTCATTTTCCGGCGGAACAGCACAGCGGTGACGCTGCGGTTCAGGCACACCTGGATTTGGCGAAAGCCATCGATCTGGACATGCTCAAGATCATGACGGAATCGCTGATGCCATATGGCGATATCCGCTGTGCGGCGGACTGGAAGAAGCTGAAGCCCTTCACCCGGCAATCCCCGTTCATTGTGGAGCAGATTGATCTGATGAAGCGGGTGTGCGACAAGCTGGGCGACGGCAAGGCGCTGCTGGCGACTGTGCATGGTGTGTGGGCTTCCATGTTCCATATTTTCAACGGCCCGGATTGCTATGAAGAGCGGCGCGATGCGTTGGCGGCAACGCTTCGGGAGGATCGGGATGCGTTCCGTCACGGACTGGATGTGGTGACGGACGGTCTGAGCCTGCTGATCGACGAAATGAAAACCACCGGCATTCACGGCTTCTACTACGCGGCGCTGGGCGGCGAGGCGAATATGCTGAGCCGGGAAGAATTTGACGAAGTCATTAAGCCTTGCGAGATTCGACTTTTGCGCGAGGCAAAGGATGAAAATCATTTCGTCATGCTGCACATGTGTAAGGATCATCTGGATTTGACCCGATATGCCGATTATCCCTGCGATGCGGTGAACTGTGGGATTTATTCGGATAACATCAGCCTGGAAGAGGGTAGAAAGCTGTTCGCCGGGAAAACGATTCTGGGCGGTCTGGATGACCGGGACGGTGTTCTGGTGCATGGCACGAAGGAACAGATTGAACGCAGGGTTGCCGAACTGATGGACGAAATGAAAGGCTATCCCTTTATTCTGGGCGCGGATTGCACCCTGCCGACGGATATTCCCTACGACAACATCCGTGCGGCGATTGAAGCGACGAGAAAACACGCACGCTAAACAGAAAGGAGCACAACAATGAAGAAGTTTTTGGCAGCAATGCTGGCGATGGCACTTTGTCTGGTGACCTTTGGTGCGCTTGCTCAGGCGTATGAACCCGATCGTACGGTGAAATATCCGGCTGGCAAACTGGTTATCTATGGCTATGGCAATCCGCAGGCATATGAAGAGCAGTTTAAGATGTGGTGCGCGATGCACCCGGAACAGACCGAAGGCGTTGAAATCGAGGTTGTGCAGTGCGAAGGCGCTGAGGACGTGCGCAAGAAGATTATGCTGACTTATCAGTCAGGCGCGTATGAAGATCTGCCGGATCTGATCGCGACGCAGGCTGCGACGCTCTACGCGATGGCGGATACCGGCATCGTGCTGGAAACGACGGATTACATGGATATGCTCAAGGATGATCTGCTCGACGGCGTTTGCGGCGACGTGACCGTGAAGGGCAAGATGTATGCGCTGCCGGTATCCTTCCGCCCGCAGATGCTCTATTACAACCAGAAGATTCTGGACGAATACAACATCGACAGCGCTCGCATGGATACCTTTGACGGCTGGATCGAGGTCGGCAAGGAACTGCGCGACAAGAGCGACGGCAAGGTTTTCCTGACCAGCATTTCGCCCAGCCAGAAGGCATGGGGTTATGTCGGCCGCCGCGGTTTCTGGCCGCAGGCTGAGGCACACATCTTCGATGAAAACGGCAATGTCGTTTGGGGCGAGGATGCGGGCGTTCGTCAGGCGATGGAAACCCTGAATACCCTGCTCGACGAGAAACTCGTGCTGTTGACGCAGGTGCTTCAGCCGCCGATGTGGGATGCGACCCGTAACCATGAAATCGCTACGTTCTATGTTGGCGCTTTCTGGGATGAGTTCCTGGCGAAGAACGTGCCCGAAGAATCCGGCGAGTGGCGCCTGATGCCCGCTCCGACTTATGACAACGGTCTGCGCGGCGCACCTGTTACGGAGATGTTCGCCATCATCAACAAGCAAGGCGAAACCAAGTATGAGCAGCTGATTAAGGATTGCTGGTACGACTACATGTTCACCGCTGAGTTCCGCAACGCTTATGCGGATCTGATGGCTGAAAAGCAGATGCCGTGCTGGAACCCGCTCTCCAAGGAGCTGTCGGCGGACGCATACTGGCAGCAGCCTGCGGAATACTACGGCGGCCAGTCCTTCAAGGGCGCGGAGACGGAAGGTCTTGTCAACAGCGCACCGAACATGGTGATCACGGGTTCGGATGTTGAAGCGGATCAGATCATCCGCGACGGCATCGATCGAATGATTGCCGGCGACTGGAACATGGAAGAAACCATTCAGAACATTGACGCCGAGCTGAAAGCCAAGATCGGCAAAGCCCAGTAAAACCCATGTGCGGGAGGGACGGCTCCCTCCCGCCTTTTTTTCTCAAACGATGAGGAGCCGCATCAACTGACCGCGTGTGCAACATGGATTCGGAAGGTCGGCGGCAGAGATACAGGCAGGCTCAGTCTGCAAGGGAAAGGGGATTCATGTGAAAAGGGTGAAAGCGGTTCGCTCATTTTTCCGCAAATACGGAAGCGCATATCTGTTTATCGCGCCATTCTTTATCCTGTTTTTCATCTTCCAGCTGTTTCCGATGGTTTGGTCGGCTGTGCTGAGCTTTCACAGCTGGGATGGATTGGGAAAACAGAAATTTATCGGTTTGCAGAATTATCAGATGATTCTGCGCGACAGCGTATTCATTACCGGTTTTAAGAACACATTTTTCTATTGGGTGTTTGGTTTGGCGCTGACGCTTGTCCTCTCGATGGGGCTGGCGCTGCTGCTGAACGATCGCAGCCTCAAAGGGCGCAGCGTGTTTAAGTCGCTCACGTTTTTGCCATATGTCTGCGCGAGCGTCGCGATGGGCCTGATTTTTAACATGCTATTTGACTACAATGCGGGTTTGATTAACGAGTGCATTAAAACGCTGGGCGGCGCTCCGGTGAAGTGGCTGACCAGTACGGAGATTTCCTGCATCCCGCCGCTTGTGCTCTATGTCTTCCGCAGCGTGCCGTGGTATACCAATATCATCTATTCCGCTCTGCTCAATATCCCCGCCGAGCTTTATGAGGCGGCGACGGTTGACGGTGCGGGCCCTGTGGTCAGGTTTTTCCAGATCACCATTCCGGCGCTGGGCAACATTCTGGTGTTCTGCATGCTGACGCTTACGGTATCGGCGTGGCAGATTTTCACCGAGCCTTATCTGATGCCCGGACCGGCTTCGTCCAACATTTCCATTTCGCAGTATCTGTATAACAGCGCGTTCTCCATGTTTAAGATGGGCTATGCGTCGGCAATCGGATACATTTTGACGATGATTCTGCTGGTCTTCTCGCTGATTCAGTTCAGGCTGATGAAGCGTGCCGGCGAAGCGTAAAGGAGGGAAAACATATGCGAGTCAGAAAAAAGAAAATCACCGTGCAGCAGATTCTGATTTATGCTGCGCTGTGTATCGCTGTGTTTCTCTCGATCTTTCCGATTTATTGGATGATCGTGGCGTCCCTCAAACCGGTGAGCGAAACGATGGCGGGTTTTGAATCGCTCAGAATCCATCATCTGACGTTGGAAAACTATCAGAAGGTGAACGCGGTTGTGCCGATGCTCAACCCGGTCATCAACAGCATGTTCACCATGACGATGGGTACGATTACGTCGCTGTTGTTCTGTTCGCTGGCGGGCTTTGCGTTTGCAAAATTCCGCTTTCCGGGCAGAGATCAATTGTTCATGGTCGTGCTGCTGACGCTGTTCATTCCGCAGGAAGTCTGCGTGGTTCCGCTTTACAGCGTGATGCGCAAGCTGAAGCTGGTCAATTCGCTCTGGTCGCTGATTATTCCCCGTGCGGCAAGTGCGCTGGGTATCTTCTATATGCGCCAATACTGCATGGCCATTCCGAATGAGCTGATTGAGGCGTCGCGCATCGACGGCTGCTCCAGTCTGAAAATGTACACGAGAGTGGTTGTGCCGGTCATCAAACCGGCGATTGCCTCTTGGGCAGCGCTGACGATGATCTCCCGCTGGAACGATTTCTTCTTCCCGTTGATCTTCCTGCGCTCCCGCTCGAAGTATACGCTGATGGTCGTCATCTCGCTGCTGCCGGTTGGCGAAGGTCTGGCGACGCCGTGGCCGGTCATTCTGGCGGGCACGACGATTGCGGTTCTGCCGATTGTTATTCTCTATTTTGTGCTGCAAAAATTCCAAATTGCCGATTTGATGAGCGGTGCGGTGAAGGGATAAGTTGGAGAAAAAGCGAATTAGACAAAGATATATATCATTTTGAATTTAGAGATGAAAGCCGTTCGGCTTGCGGGCTGACGGATGAGGTGAGGCAATGGATAAAGCGGCGACAATCAAATCCAGAATCGTTGAGGCGGTCATTCAGGATATTATCGACGGCAGATATTCCCCGAACGACATCATTACGGAAAAAGAACTCATCGAGCGGTTTAATGTCAGCAAGTCGCCAGTCCGAGATGCGCTCATCGAGTTGTGCGCAAACGAAGTGCTGAAGAATATTCCGCGATACGGTTACCAGATCGTCCATATTGGACGGGAAAAGATGCACGAAATGATGGAGTTTCGCTTTATTCTGGAATCGTATTGTTTGCGCAAATCTATTCGCTATGTAACTCCGCAAAATATCGAAAGGCTCGAACAACTGGAACGCGAGGTTCAAGCCGATATTCAGAACAATCCGGATTATCCGGTAACGGCGCATTGGAAAAACAATATGGAATTTCATCTTCTGCTTGCCAGCATTGCCAGAAACAAATACGTTTACAGCGAGCTGCAGCGGACAATGAACGTGCAGATGCGCGGCTATGCGCAGTATTTCAGGGAGCATGAAGGTGAAGAATGCAAGGTACTCAACATGACCTGCCATACCAGCATTGTGGAGGCGCTCAAGAGGGGCAACGTGGAGCAGGCGATTGAGGGACTGCGCGTGGACTTGGGAAAAATAGACCTGTATAACCAATATCCGATGATTAAAACCTGATTTGTCAGTGGAGGATTTGAAAAATGAGTGCCATCGAACGTTTGCTTGAAGCGCTGGACAGTCAGATCGACGCCGCGCTGATCGTTTCAGATGCGAATCGGTTCTATTTCACGGGCTTTCCGTCTTCGGCGGGCACGCTGCTTATCACCCGTGAGCAGAGCTATTTTATCGTCGATTTCCGTTATATTGAAATCGCGAAAAAGACCATTCAAAACTGCGAGGTTATTTTGCAGGGAAACCTGACAGAACAGCTCAACGAGCTGCTCGCCCGGCATCAGGTTCGCACGCTGGGGATCGAGGCGGCAACGCTGTCCCTTGCGGCGTATCAGCGCTTCGCCGGAACGCTGAATACGCAGGTGCTTGCCGACAGCCGCCTCTCCGATGCGATTGAGGCGATTCGCGCCATTAAGACGAAGGAAGAGCAGGATGCCCTGCGCAGTGCGCAGATCATGACGGATCGCGCATTCTCGTTCATCATCAACCATATCCACCCCGGCGTGACCGAGCAGGATATCATTTTGAACATGGGCGCGTTTATGGAGCGCTTGGGCAGCGAAGGACGCAGCTTTGACTTTATCGCGATTTCCGGTCCGAAAACCTCTTTGCCGCATGGCAAGGCGGGCACGCGAGTGATTGAGCGCGGCGATTTCGTGACGATGGATTTTGGCTGCAAGGTGAAAGGTTATCTCTCTGATATGACTCGAACGGTTGCGGTTGGCGAGGTTTCAACCCATCAGGCGGAGGTATATGAAATCGTTCGTCAGGCACAGGAAAAAGCGTTTGCCTGCATTCGTCCCGGTGCAATCTGCAATCAGGTCGATGCCGCGGCGCGTGATTATATCGCGTCTAAGGGATATGGCGAGTATTTCGGGCACGGTCTGGGACATAGTCTGGGCGTGGAAATTCACGAGAATCCCCGCTTCAACCAGACCTGTGAATATGAGCTTCGCCCCGGCAACGTGCTGACGGTAGAGCCGGGCATTTACCTGCCTGGACAGTTCGGCGTTCGCATTGAGGACATGATGCTCGTTACGCCGGATGGCTATGAGGATTTCACCCAATCGCCTAAGAACTTGATCATCGTGTAAGGCATGCGCTTGGAACGCGTGGAGAAAGGAACGACCAGAATGCAGAAGACGGATGTGCGGTATCAGGCGTTTGTCACCATTTTAAACGAGCAGCTGCGCCCGGCGATGGGCTGCACCGAACCGATTGCGATTGCGTATGCGGCAGCGCTTGCCCGTCGCATACTGGGCGAACCGGTAGAGAGCGCCCGGGTTCGTGTGAGCGGCAACATCATCAAAAACGCCAAATCCGTCACCGTGCCGAACACGGACGGTAAAAAGGGTATCGAGGCGGCATGCGCGGCAGGCATCATCGGCGGCGATCCTGATTTGGAACTGGAGGTGATTTCCCGCCTGACGCAGGAAGACCTGAATCAGGTGGACGAGCTGCTCCTGCGGAAGATCATCCGTGTAGAGCTTTTGGACGAGGGGCATATCTTCGATATTCTCATTGAACTCAAGGGCAGCCGGCATACCGCAAGCGTGCGAATCACGGATCGTCATACAAATGTGGTGATGATGGAGCGGGACGGTCAATCCCTGATGAGCAGTGAGCAGGAAAAGGAAATCTGCGCTGAAGAATCCAACGAGGAGCTGCTGACCATCGAGTCAATCTTTGATTTTGCATCGACATGTGATATAGCCGATGTGGAAGAGCCGATTGCCCGCCAGATTGCGATGAATACCGCCATTTCGGAGGCGGGTATGCGGGAACAATGGGGCGCATGCATCGGTCGGATTTGGTTGAAGATGTACGGCGAGCAGGATCTGAAAGCCCGCGCCTGCGCGTATGCGGCTGCAGGGTCGGATGCACGCATGGGCGGATGCGATTTGCCGGTGGTCATCAATTCTGGAAGCGGCAATCAGGGCATCACGGTGTCCGTTCCGGTGATTGAATACGCCAAGGCAATGGGCGCATCGAAGGAAAAGCTGTATCGAGCGCTGGTGCTGAGCAATCTGGTTGCCATCCATCAGAAATCGCAGATTGGCTGTCTGTCGGCGTATTGCGGTGTGGTTTCGGCAGGTTCGGCGGCAGGTGCAGGCATCGCGTTTCTGGAAGGCGGCGATTTGTATCTGATTAACCACACGATCGTCAACAGCCTTGCGATTCTTTCCGGCACAATCTGTGACGGTGCGAAAGCATCCTGTGCGGCGAAAATCGCCAACGCGGTCAACGCAGCGCTGCTGGCGTATCATATGGCGCTTTCCAAGCAACAGTTCCGTGCCGGAGATGGCATTATCAAAAAAGGTGTGGAAAACACCATTCACAGCGTGAGCAGGTTGGCACGCGACGGCATGGCTGTCACGGATCAGGAAATTTTGAAGATTATGATTGACCAGTGAGTTTGTTAAACAGAAAGAATAAATTGGAAAGATTCATATGGAAATACAGTAAGCATTCATAGAAGCAAATAGGCGGCATAGAGCAGTACCGAGGAAGGTCTGATCTATACCGCTTATTTTGTATTTTGGATGAAGAACGTATACGAAGGAAGGGACTTTACTATCCTTGTGAGTAATGAGCAAAAGGGCTTAAACTACCTGATTCATGTAAAGGATAAAGACAGTAACGGTATACTTCGTACCATTCAGCTTCCTCAAACAGATACCTTTTGATCTTCCGCGGACGATGGTTACTGAGTACGGCGGTGCTCCGGTTTCCGGTGCCAAGGAGGGTCAGTATTATCTTGAACTGGATGAGAACGAGGAACGTTTGCCCCGTGCAGACCGGCAGCAAACAGCTCGCCAATCGCAACTGCGATATCGTGTTCGACCATGTGGGGTTTGCCTATCAGGACGGCGAAACGGTGCTGAAAGATGTGTCCTTTACGGCGAAACAGGGGCAGGTTACGGCGCTGGTCGGCTCTTCCGGCGGCGGCAAAGCTCGCCAAAGTGAACAAGTTTGCCGAAAAACTGCCCGGCGGTTGGAACGCCAACATCGGCGAGAACGACTGCGAGCTTTCCAGCGGCGAGCGGCAGCGCATTTCCATCGCCCGTGCCTTCCTGAAAGACGCGCCAATCATTTTGCTGGACAAGACAACTGCCAGTCTGGACGTTGAAAATGAAACGGCGATTCAGAAAGCGCTTTCCCGCCTCATCCGGACAAAACTGTTCTCATCATTGCCCATCGGATGCGCACCGTTTCCGGCGCGGATCAGATCGTGGTGCTGAAGGACGGCGCAGTGGCGGAGCAGGACTTGCCCGCAGAGCTGCTGCAATCGGGCGGCATCTTCGCCCGCATGGTGCAGTGCCAGACCGAGAGCCAGAACTGGACGCTGGAAAAGGCATAAATCCATTTGCAAAATGGGGCAAGCGCTCACATTCTGTGGATGTGAGTTCTTGCCCTATCGTTATTTTTCAGTGCCGGGACAATCGGAATGATTCCGATCCGTCTCCTTTCTTTCATTTCGCTGTTCACACTACAATACTTGAGATAAAAAGAAAAAATCCGAACCCATCCCCAATCGGGATGATGTTCGGATTTCTTGGGTTTGGTGGAGCATAGGAGATTCGAACTCCTGACCCCAACACTGCCAGTGTTGTGCGCTACCAACTGCGCTAATGCCCCGTCAACGTCGATTAGTATACCATGGAAAGCGGCGTTTGTCAACCATGAATTGCCGATTTTGTTTTTGCAAAAGAATGGCCTGCATGCCGCCTGTACCTGTGCTGTAACGAGCCGGGATCGAAATTCCATAAGGGGCGGAAACTGTGAAAAAAACATGAAATAGATATGACGAACGGCCCGCTGGCCGTCCATATTCTGCTGTTCAGCCTGCGCTGATGATGTCGCAGATTTTGGAAGCACTGTTCAACCTTAGCGACGTGGCGATTGCAGGAAAGTTTGCCGACTATCGAGCGCTTGGATCGGTTGGCTCAACGACGCTGCTGGGGACGAAAGACGAGCTGATCGATGGCGTGGTGTTGTAAAAGATCTATGCCCTTGGCATGCCCGCCATGACTGTTTTTATATGGCTTATTGTAAAGATCATGCTATTCCGCCATGAATTTCGGGTTTTCCGTCAATTCATGTTCATCAAAAAGGCGGCGCATGGCCTCCAGATACGCGTCCATTCTGCCGGCTTTGCGGATGGCCTTGCGTGGTTTTTCGGGCGCTTCAAAACAGCAGACAAAGTGTTTGGCGATTTCACGCATGCGACCCAGCGCAACGTGCGGCGGATATTTTTCCTGATAGGCGGAGAGAAGGCGGGCGTGGAAGCGAATCAACGCGGCCTTGGTCAATGGCGCGCCGCAACAAAGCGCGGGATTGGCAATCAGTCCACGGCCCAGCATCAGCGCATGCGTGTTCGGAAAATGCCGCGTCAGTTCAAGGCAGTCCGCTTCGGAAAACAGGTCGCCATTATAGCATAAAGGCATGCCGAGCGTTCCGTAGGCTTTGGCGAAGGCGTCCGCGTGAGGCGTTCCCCGATAAAATTCGGCGCGTGTGCGCGGGTGGATGATGAGTTCATGGATGGGATAGCGAGCAAATACGTCGAGCAGGCGATCCCATTCTTCCACGCGGGCATAGCCGATCCGCGTTTTGATGGAGACGGGGATTGGCGGCTTTTCAAAAATGCCATCCAGCAGCCGTTCAAGCGCGGGAACGTCGGCCAAAAGACCGGAACCCTTGCCCTTGGCGGTCACCGTGCCGGAAGGACAGCCGAGATTCAAATTGACTTCCGGATAGCCCATGTCGCAGAGCGCCTGTGCAGCCCAGAGAAAAAGGGCTGCGTCTTTGGCGAGCAGCTGGGGAACGGCGGGCACGCCGATGTTGTTTTCCGGCGCAATTGCCGCCCAGTCGCGCGAGGTGAAGGCCAGATTTTGGGTCGGGCTGATAAACGGAATGAAATATTTGGAAACGCCGGGAAAGCATTCGTGGTGAATCCGACGAAATACAGCGTCCGTCACGCCTTCCAGCGGCGCAAAATACAGGGTCATGGTGTCCTCCGAATGATGGATTTGCCGGGCATAACGCCCTTACGGATCGACGATGCCGCGCAGCTTGCGGCGTTCGCGCAGTTTCAGTTCCTGCCCCTGGTCGGAGGGAATGTAATAGCGGCGGCCCTTCACCTCCGGCGGCATGTATTCCTGCCTGACCCAGTGGCCGGGAAAATCATGGGGATATTTGTATTCCGCACCGCTGCCCAGACGTTCGTGTCCGGCGTAGTGCGTATCCCGCAAATGGATCGGCACGGGGCCGAAACCGCCCTTTTCCGCATCTGCGACGGATTGATCCAGCGCCATGACGACCGAGTTGGATTTCGGGCTTTCGCAGATCGCGATGATCGCCTGTGCCATCGACAGCCGCGCTTCCGGCAGGCCGACGGCTTCCAGCGCCTGCGACGCGGCGACGGCTTGCAGCATGGCCGTCGGGTTTGCCAGCCCCACGTCCTCGCTGGCATGCGCAATGATTCGCCGCGCGATCAGCCGAGGATCGACGCCCGCATACAGCAGCCGCGCGAACCACGCCATGGCCGCGTCCGCGTCGCTGCCGCGCAGACTTTTGCAGAACGCCGAGAGCATGTCGTAATACAGCGATTCATCGCAGCGGATGACCGGTTTCTGGATGGATTCTTCGGCGACCTCCATGGTTACGTGAATCACGCCGTTCTCATCCGGTTCGGTTGTCAACACGGCCAGCTCCAACGCGCCCAGCGCTGAGCGCACGTCGCCGTTGGCAATCCGGGCAATGTGGCGCATCGCGTCGTCGTCCATCTGCACGCGCATGCTGCCGAAACCGCGCTCTTTGTCGGCAAGCGCGCGGCGCATGGCGAGCATCACGTCCGCTTCGCCGAGCGGATAGAACTGGAAAATCCGGCATCGGCTCACGATGGCCGGGGTCATGGACACGAGCGGGTTTTCCGTCGTCGAGCCGATGAAGCGCACCACGCCGCGCTCGATGGCGGGAAGGATGCTGTCGCTCTGCGATTTGCTCCATCTGTGGCATTCGTCCAGCAGCAGGTATGTCGCCTGCCCGTACAGGCTGCGCCTGTCCTGCGCTTCCTTGATGACCTGTCGCACATCCGCCACGCCGCTGGTTACGGCGTTAAGCTGCACAAAAGCGGAATGCGTCGTATTGGCGATGATGGAGGCGAGCGTCGTTTTGCCGCACCCCGGCGGGCCGTAGAAGATGGAGGAAGTCATGCGGTCGGCCTCGATGGCGCGGCGGAGCAGCCGCCCCGGCCCGACGATGTGCCCCTGCCCGATAAATTCGTCCAGCGTTCGCGGGCGCATGCGGTCAGCCAGCGGGCTGAGAGCGGCTTCTTTGGCTGAAAATAAGTCCTGCATGAAATTCCCTCCTTCAAATGCGTTTTTATTATATCGCGCAAAACGCCAAAAGGCAAACGGAACTGTGGAAAACCACACGTGAAAAGAAAATCATTTGGGGAAGATTTTTTCCCGTTCAATCGTTTATAAAGTGGAACCCGTAAAAAGGGCGAAGCCCGAAACGAAAGAAGGAGAGACGATGAAGACACGAGCGATTTGCGCATTGAGTGCTGCGCTTGCGTTTTGCAGCGCGGCGGCAGGAGCGGAAAGCGACAGGGAAACGCTGTATTTTAAGGCAGACAGCCATGAAATGATCGTGACCGCCGAAGAAATCAGCCGAAACGAATACAACGAAGCCGCATATGATATCCGCGTGACGATGGACGGCAAACAGACGCAGGCGATTAACTTCACGAGCGAAAACACGAACGCGGGCGAGCGGGAAGTCTATCCGTGCGATGTGAACATGGACGGCTACACGGATTTGGCGCTGCTCAATTCGATGGGCGCATCCGACGGTTTCGCTTCTTACTATGTCTATGATCCGGCGGCGGGAGAATTTGTTTATCATCCAGAACTTGAAAGGCTATCCTTCTACCGCGCGCAGTTTTATCCCCTGAAACGCTATGTGCACAATTATCTGCATGACAGCGCGGCGACGGGCATTTGGGAATTGTATCAATGGCAGCTGGACGGCGCGTTCAGGCTGATAGCAGAAGCGAGCATTCAGTTTACGGATGATGTGAACAGCGGCGAGCTAATCGCCAAAGCCGGGCCTGTTCAAAACGGCGTCGTCCGGCTGACCTATACCGGAGAACCGTTTGATTATGAAGATGAGCCGCGCTGGCAATTGGAATACGCAAAGCTGATGGAACTGCTGTTTGACGGCGCTGACCCCGGCGAATCCGTTGAGCTGGGAATGACAAAATGACGGACGGTCAGCAGGAGAAAAGCGCTTCGCCGAGAATCTTAACGGGAAATGAATCATAAGCTTCAAACAGAGAATAAACAGCACAGGGAGGAAGCGAATGTGAAAAGGCGATCAGCTATCCTGCTGGCGGCGGCGATGATGGCCGCATCCGTGCCGGCGCTGGCGGAAACCATGCGCATCGGCGATCAGGCCGTTGTGAAAAAGTGCAAGGAATATATCACGCTGCGCGAAGCGGATAACGTGCAGGCGACCGAGCTTGCCCGAATCCCGCTGGGCGGACAGGTGATTTATCTCGATCCGGCGAAAAACGGGTTTGCGCTGGTGGAATATGGGGATACGCAGGGCTTTGTGAAGACGGAATATCTGGGAAACCAAACCGCGCGCGGCACGCCGTTTGCCATCACGGAGGAGGAGCGCCGCAACGTCAATCTGTTTTTGACGAATTTCACCGAGACCGGGATGAAACGATACGACGCGGCCTCGACGACGGACGCGGAGCTGGTGCGCTTTGCCGTGCTGCATGCGTGGCTCAACCGATCCGGCCAATGGGACGTCACCGAATGGGGCAGTCGGCTTGAACAGGACAACGTGACCGACGACGTGCTGCGCTATTTCGGCAGGCCGCTGATTTTGCTCGATCAGCCGGATTTTGATTATGACGGCGCATATTATTACATGCACGAGCCGGGCGCGCCGATCGGGCTGGGCTTCGTCTGCGCCAGCGAGGTGGAAACGCTCGGCGGCGGGCTGTATCGGGTCTACTTCGGCGTTTACGGCGCGGGCGAAATCATCGACGACGACGGCGTATATGATCTCCTGCCGGAGCAGGCCGCGCTCCTGTATCCGAACACGCCGTTTCAGGGCTGCGCCGTCATCCGTGCGCTGGGACTGAACAGCAGGGATGGCTTTCGGCTGGAGAGCTTGAGGATTGAATGATTGAAAACCACTTGACGGCAAGCCGAAAATGCGGTATGATAGCCAAGAAGGTTAAAAAAGTGAACCAATTGCGTAGGCGCTTCCTGCTCGAATAGTTCGGATGGAATGGAGCGCTGTCAGCAGACTGTGCCGGGATGAACAATCCCGGCTTTCTAACAGACAAAAAGTTCACTAAATGAACTAAAAAGGAGATTACTTTCATGGTACAGAACAAAACCGCTTGGAAACATGGAGCAGCTCGCGCAGTCAAAGCAATCTTCGCGGTGCTTGGCGCGCTGACGATTGTGTTTTTCGCTTTTTTCGGCGGCGAATTTTCAACGCTCAAGACTTTGAACCGCGTAGAGGACGATGCCAATCTGTTCACGATGGAATATAAGGCTGACTATGCGCTGGATCGATTTCTGAAAATCGGCGCTTCTACGGATACCGAGCTGATCGAATTTATTGTCAGGCAGGTGCTTAAAGGGATTCCACTGAAATTTGATTTGCCGAATTTGGGATGCTCGACGTTTGCTGCAAAGCTGGCAGACGGAACGCCGATTTTCGGGCGCAATTTTGATATGTACGATTCTCCGGCGCTGCTTGTGACGACGCGTCCGAAGGATGGATATGCTTCCATTTCGATGGTTAATCTGGCGTACATCGGATACAACAGCGAAAACCTTCCGACTTCTCTGGTGAAGGGAATTATGACTCTGGCCGCGCCGTATGCGCCGCTGGACGGCGTGAACGAAAAGGGCTTAGCGGTCGGCGTTTTACAGATTAAGACGACCCCGACTAACCAGCAGACTGATAAGGTCGATATCACGACGACATCTGCAATCCGCCTGCTGCTTGACCGTGCGGCGACGGTTGAGGAAGCGATTGAACTGCTGTCCCAATATGATATGCATGCTTCCGCGAATAGCTGCTATCATTTCCACATCGCCGATGCGAACGGCGGCAGCGTTATTGTCGAGTATATCGACGATGAAATGAGCGTTGTGCAGGACGATGCAGCGACGAATTTCTTACTCACGCCGGGCGAATATGACTTTGGCAAGGGCGAGGATCGGTATGCCACTCTTCGCGAAACGCTTGACGCGAACGGCGGTATTTTTGAAAACGGTGATCTGGCGATGAACCTTCTTGAAGCCGTCAGTCAACAAGTCAGCGAGGAGAAGAAAAGCAGCACGCAGTGGTCCTGTGTGTACGATCAGCACGCTGTGAGCGTCGATATCGCCATGAATATGAATTATGAAAAGGTTTATACGTTCGGGCTGTGACATGGGTCTTACGCGCGCTGCATTTAAGTCGAACAGGGCAAAATGCGTATTTGGAGATTCTTTTGAAATTCCCTCTTTACAAATCCCCCGAAACCGGGTATTATATCGATGATATGAAACGCGATGACGCGGGACGCGCATGCCCTTTGCCGCAAAGAGAGCCGAATGCTGGGTGGAATTTCGGACGGACGGGGGATGGGGGATCACCCGCATCAGCGGCCGCCCTGAAGGCAGTAGGGGCGGACGGGTCGCCCCGTCATCGGCGTTGAGCGGACGCTTTTTGCGTCAATTTGGGTGGTACCGCGAGCAGCCTCGTCCCATGTGGATGAGGCTGCTTTTATTTGCAAACAGGAGGAAACGTATGTATCAGAAGGTTTCGACCGACATGAACTTCGCCCAGCG
>ENA-UOJR01002100-UOJR01002100.1-human-gut-metagenome-genome-assembly--contig:-C115P-NODE-2100-length-14867-cov-5.010397_pt1 | contig 14867 bp, 15 predicted proteins | sample MGYA00242354_ERZ723901 | MGnify/ENA metagenome assembly ERZ723901
CCCCTCAATATTTATGAGGTACATGCTGGATCCTTTAAAAAGCCGGGTCCAGGACAGACCGACTGGTATACCTATGAGGAGCTGGGAGAGGTTCTGATCCCGTATCTGAAGGAAAGCGGCTATAACTGTGTGGAATTTCTTCCGCTGAGCGAGCATCCCTGCGATGAAAGCTGGGGATATCAGAATACGGGATTTTTTGCTCCGACTGCCCGGTATGGTACGGCAGAGGGATTACAGAAGCTGGTGGATCAGATGCATCAGAATGGAATTTATGTGCTGCTGGATTTTGTACCGGTACACTTTGCCACAGACGATTACGGTTTGAAACGTTACGATGGCGGAGAGCTGTACGAATATCCGAGCAGGGATGTTGGAGTGAGTGAATGGGGAAGCTGTAATTTTATGCATTCCCGTGGGGAGGTGCGCTGCTTTTTACAGTCTGCGGCGTATTACTGGATGAAGGAGTTCCATTTTGACGGTATCCGGATGGATGCCATCAGCCGGATCATTTACTGGCAGGGGGATGAACGGCGCGGCGTAAACGGTAATGCAGTTGACTTTATCCGTTTTATGAATAAAGGGTTGAAAGAGCGCGTTCCGAACTGTATCCTGGCGGCGGAGGATTCCACGAATTTCCCTGGCGTAACGGCGCCCGCTGATCAGGGCGGACTTGGATTCGATTTAAAATGGAACATGGGCTGGATGCACGACACGCTGGAATATTTTCAGCTCGATCCGTTGGCGCGCACGGAAGCGTACCACAAGCTGACCTTTTCAATGATGTATGCGTATAACGAGCATTATCTGCTGCCGCTTTCCCACGATGAGGTAGTGCATGGAAAGGCGACGATTCTGCAGAAGATGAACGGCGATTACGAACAGAAATTCCCACAGGCACGCGCCATGTACGCCTATATGATGCTGCATCCGGGTAAAAAGCTGAATTTCATGGGCAATGAAATCGGGCAGTTCCGGGAATGGGATGAAAAGCGGGAGCAGGACTGGAACCTGCTGGATTTCCCGATTCACGAAGCGTTCTATCATTATATGAAGGAACTGAATCACCTTTATCTCGATCATCCGGCGCTCTGGGAAAAGGACTTTAACCGCGACGGTTTTACCTGGCTGGACTGCCATCAGGAGGGGCGCGTGATCTACGCGATGCAGAGAATGGCGGGCGACCAGACCGTGATCGGCGTATTCAATTTTTCCGCTCAGCCGCAAAACGGCTATGCCGTACCGCTGCAGAAAGACGGCAGCTATCGCGAGTTGCTTAACAGCGATTGGGAGTGCTTTGGCGGCAGCAAAAAACGGGAAGAGCCGGTATATGAGAACGGTTGTGTATTAGACCTCTCGCCCTTTAGCGCAGTGCTGTTAGTTAACGGTTGAAAAACCTGTCTTGCAATGCTATACTAACATTATCTTTTTGTACCTGCAGGCGATCGCGCTGCATTCATAACAAAGCACAGGCATTTTCAATGCACTGCAACGAAGGAGAATACACGAAATGGAACAGTATAAACAGGAATTTATCGAATTTATGGTGGACAGCAATGTCTTAAAGTTTGGCGATTTTACGTTGAAGAGCGGACGTAAGTCCCCGTTTTTCATGAATGCGGGCGCTTATGTGACCGGCACACAGCTGCGCAGACTGGGCGAATATTATGCAAAGGCGATTCATGACAACTACGGACTGGATTTTGACGTGCTGTTCGGACCCGCATACAAAGGCATTCCGCTGACCGTTGCGACGACGATGGCCATCAGCGAGCTTTACGGCAAGGATATCCGTTACTGTTCCAATCGTAAGGAAGTAAAGGATCATGGCGACACCGGTATTTTACTGGGCAGCAAGTTAAAGGACGGCGACCGCATTGTTATTATTGAGGATGTAACGACCTCCGGCAAGTCCATCGAAGAAACCTTCCCGATCTTAAAAGCACAGGCAGATGTGGAGATCGTCGGACTGATGGTTTCCTTAAACCGCATGGAGCGCGGACTTTCTTCTGAGAAGAGCGCACTGGAAGAGATCAAAGAGAAGTATGGTTTTGACGCCAATGCCATTGTCAGCATGGCAGAAGTGACAGAATATCTGTATAACAAGCCCTACAAGGGACAGGTTTATATTGATGATACCTTAAAGACTGCGATCGACGCTTATTACGCGCAGTACGGTGCAAAATAAGGAGGTTCAACCAATATGGAAGAAAAGACCTATAAGCTTTTGGGCGGCAGCGGCGCTTTGAATATCGCGGTCGGCGCGGTTGTGCTGGTTTCCGGGATTGCAAGCGGCGTGCTGCTGATCGTAAACGGCGCAAGACAGCTGGCACACCGGGGCAAACTGATTTTCTGAGAATGCAGGAAATGGAATTTTTACGCAGTTCCCGGTTACGGATAGGGAACTGCGTAAGCGAAGCTTTTCGGAAAGGAGACCGGCGTGCGCAGGCATTACATTTTTACCGATAAGAGGGAATCCAAAAAGGGGATATTGTCAGCAATGCTGGGGGCAATGTCCCTGATTTCTGTTTTCCTGACCGTCTATTTTACCTGGCAGAATCATGGGACGGCATATGTGCGCTACGGCGTGGTGACACTGCTGTGCCTGATTTTTTCTGCGGCAGGTCTGGTAATTGGAATTATGGCGAAGCTGGAAGAGGATAAATTTTATCTGTTCGCCTGGATTGGCATTGTGTTGAACGCCCTGACCCTGTTGGGGATCGGGGGGATTGTGGCAGTAGGAGTGTATGGATTATGACAGTAATGGAAGAACGGTTTGAGCTTGCCTCACAGCGTATTTTGGAAATCGAAAAAGAAAAACGGATGCCGGAGCAGTTTCAACGCTATTTTGCAGAAAACGCGGACTATCTGGGCGTCCTGCTTGAAGAATACAAATGGATAGCGTCCGGGGCGATGCGGGAAGCCTCTCTGCAAGAGCTGGAACGGCACAACGAAAGCTGCTTCATCGACCTGATGGGACGCAATTATGAGACGAGCTATGCAAACCCCGACTGGGCGTATGCACAGCTTGGCGAAACCTTTGGACAGCTGCTTTCTGCAGTTGCGGCGGAGCTGCGCAGCCTGCCTGCGTTCATTTATGAACAGGATCTGGAAGGCATCACGATCCGCCTGGAGCTGTTTGTCGAAATTTACTGTGCGTTTGCAGAAAGCTTCGAGGAGACAAAAGAAGCACCGGAGTATTCCCGGATCCGGGATATTTTCTACTGGTTTGCAAGCGACTATGCGGAGCTGACTGCAGAGCATGCGATCCGCCATACCGTGGACTGGGGACAGAGATTTGCGCTGGACATCATCGAAAACGCAGACCTGTCTGATATCCGTTACCTGTTCTGGTTCGGGGAATATATCGCGGATGACCAGTGGAAGCTGGCAGAGCATTTGAATGGTCTGCCGGAAGAAAAAATTCAGAAAATCGCAGACACCTACACGGAGGGCTTTCGCAAGGGCTTTGAGCTGGCAAAGAAGCCTCTGGACAAAAAGAAATCCGTCCAGATCCGTTATCCTCTGGGCTTTGAGCGTGTCGTAAAAGCTGCAATTGAAAACTTCAGAAAAATGGGCTTAGAGCCTGTCATCGCCCGCACACCTGCGAGCTTTGCAGAGGGACGCAGAGTGTTCCGGCTCGGATTTTTCGGCGGTGCAGTGAACCGGCAGTTCGATTATGACCATGAAAACGACAAGGCACTGTACCTGGACAAAAAATATGTCCACAGGATGCTGGAATGTCGCAAAAATGCGTGGGAAGAGTACAAAGATATGGCGGTTGTCCATGCAGGTCCCGCTGTCATCGAAGCATTCGGCGAAGAGCCCTTCGAGCCTGCGAGCAAGGAGCATCTGCTCACCTTATCGGCCGAACAGCAGAAGTTGTATGTCGAATATCAGAGCCAGGCGGGTGCGATGACGAACGAATATATCGACCCGGAGGAAAGAAGCTTTACCTGTATCGCGTTCCCGGTTCCGGGCATCGGCGAGCATTTCCCGGAGATTTTCGACGAAGTGTTAAAGATCAATACGTTGGATTACAAGACCTACGAGACGATTCAGCAGCACCTGATCGATGCGCTGGATAAGGCAGCGTGGGTGGAGATCAAGGGACGCGGCGACAACCACACGGATATGAAGGTCATGCTCCATACGCTCAATAACCCTGCGCGGGAAACGAATTTCGAAAACTGCGTGGCGGACGTCAACATTCCGGTTGGGGAAGTGTTCACCTCTCCGAAGCTGACCGGAACAGAAGGCGTTTTGCATGTACCGCAGACGTTTTTGCGCGGTATGCAGTATAACGATCTGGAGCTGCAGTTTAGGGATGGCATGATTACCAAATACACCTGCCGTAACTTTGAAAAGGAAGCGGAAAATGAAAAGCTGATGCAGGATGGTGTGCTGTATCATCATGATACGCTGCCGATCGGCGAATTTGCTATTGGTACGAACACGACTGCTTATATGGTGGCGCGCCGTTATGAAATCAATGACAAGCTTCCGGTGTTGATTGCAGAAAAGACTGGCCCCCACTTCGCAGTGGGTGATACCTGCTACAGCTATGAAGAAGACCGCATGACCTATAATCCGGATGGCAAGGCGATCATTGCGCGGGACAACGAGGTGTCCGCGCTTCGTCATACCGATCCGGAAAAGGCATATTTTAACTGCCACACAGATATTACGATCCCGTACGCAGAGCTGGCAGAGGTAACAGCAGTATGTGCAGACGGCACCAGGATTGGTCTGATCAAGGACGGATTTTTCGTACTGGACGGCACGGAAGAATTAAATTTGCCGCTGTATCAGGGATAAACATCTTACAGTTCACACGCGCTATTGGCAGAAAGCTGCGAGTGAACTGTAATATAAAAATAGGTTGCATCTGCCAAAAAAGTTTAGTACACTGTAGATTGATAAGTTGCGACATATTTTGACAGGAGGATAAAAGCACATGGCACAGGTCAGTATTGTAATGGGCAGTGATTCCGATATGCCTGTAATGGCAAAAGCAGCTGAGATTTTGAACAAATTCGGTATTTCCTATGAAATGCGGATTATTTCTGCACATCGGATGCCCGATACTTTTTTTGAATATGCACAGACCGCGGAGGAGCGGGGCGTAAAGGTGATTATCGCCGGCGCCGGTATGGCAGCTCATCTGCCGGGTATGTGCGCTGCATTGTTTCCGATGCCGGTGATCGGTATCCCGATGCACACGACGTCTCTGGGAGGCAGGGATTCCCTGTATTCCATCGTTCAGATGCCCTCCGGTATCCCGGTGGCGACCGTTGCGATCAACGGCGGTGCAAACGCAGGTATTCTGGCGGCGAAGATTTTAGCGGTTTCCGATCCGGAGCTTCTTGCAAAGCTCAAGGCTTACAGCGCAGAGATGAAAGACGGCGTACTGAAAAAGGATGCAAAGCTGCAGGAATGCGGCTATCACAACTACACAAAATAAACAGGTGCACAGGCACGGTATGGAGGATCAGATGGATTACAAGAGTTCTGGAGTGGATATTGAAGCCGGATACAAATCGGTGGAACTGATGAAACAGTATGTAAAGACGACAATGCGCCCGGAAGTGATTCGCGCACTGGGCGGTTTTTCCGGTGCATTTTCACTGGAAACGATCAAGGATATGGAAAAGCCTACCCTGGTATCCGGTACAGATGGTGTCGGAACCAAGATCAAGCTCGCCTTTCTTATGGACAAGCATGATACCATCGGTATCGACTGCGTTGCCATGTGCGTAAACGATATCGCGTGCGCAGGCGGCGAACCGCTGTTTTTCCTGGACTATATCGCATGCGGCAAAAATATTCCCGAGAAGATCGCAGAGATCGTAAAAGGCGTATCCGCAGGCTGTGTACAGTCGGAAGCTGCCCTGATCGGCGGCGAGACAGCAGAACATCCCGGACTGATGCCGGAGGATGAGTACGATCTGGCTGGTTTTGCAGTCGGCGTAGTGGATGAAAAAGACCTGATTACCGGCGAAAACTTAAAGCCCGGTGACGTGCTGATCGGCATGGCAAGCTCCGGCGTGCATTCCAACGGCTTCTCTCTGGTTCGTAAGGTATTCGACATGACCGTTGAAAGCTTAAACACCTATTATGATGAGCTGGGCGCAACCCTGGGCGAGACCCTGCTGGCTCCGACACGCATCTATGTTAAGGCGTTAAAGGCAGTCAAAGAAGCCGGCGTAACCGTAAAGGCATGCAGCCATATCACCGGCGGCGGCTTTTATGAAAACGTGCCCCGTATGTTAAAAGAGGGTACCCATGCGGTGATTAACAAAAACAGCTATCCCGTTCCTCCGATTTTTACCCTGATGGCGAAAAAGGGCAATATCGAAGAGCATATGATGTATAACACCTATAACATGGGACTGGGTATGATCGTCGCAGTAGATCCCGCTGATGTGGATAAGACCATGGAAGCAATGAAAGCTGCAGGCGATATCCCTTATGTGGTAGGCACCATCGAAGCAGGCGAAAAGGGAGTGACCTTATGTTAAGGCTTCTGGTCTGTGTCTCAGGCGGAGGCACGAACCTGCAGGCGATTTTCGATGCGATTGACGCGGGAAAAATCCGCAATGCCGAAATCGCAGCGGTGATCAGCAACAACCCGGGCGCATATGCGCTGGAACGTGCGCGGCAGCATAATGTGGAAGCAATCTGTCTTTCTCCGAAATCTTTCGAGAGCAGAGAGGCATTCAATCATGCCCTGACCGAAAAGGTAAAAGAAATCGCACCGGATCTGATCGTGCTGGCAGGATTTTTAGTCGCTGTTCCGGCAGAGATGATCGAAGCGTTCCCAAATCAGATTATCAATATCCATCCGTCGCTGATCCCTGCGTTTTGCGGCGTTGGCTTTTACGGTCTGCATGTCCATGAGGGTGTGCTTGCGCGCGGTGCAAAAGTGACCGGCGCGACGGTGCATTTTGTGGACAACGGAATGGATACCGGTCCGATTATCTTACAGAAGGCGGTTGAAGTGCAGCAGGGCGATACACCCAAGAGTCTGCAGCAGCGGGTCATGGAGGAAGCGGAATGGAAAATTTTGCCCCAGGCCATCGATCTGATTGCCCAGGGCAGAGTAACCGTTGTGGATGGAAAGACGATTATCGCATCGTGATGCAAAATTGCATCGCATAACAGCGAAAGCGCCTGAAAATATGGAGGTTCATATGAAAATTCTGATTGTGGGAAGCGGCGGCAGAGAGCATGCGATCGCTGCAAGCGTGGCAAAGAGCCCGAAAGCAGAGAAGATTTACTGTGCGCCCGGCAACGCCGGAATTGCGCAGCTGGCAGAGTGCGTTCCGATCGGCGCGATGGAATTTGACCGTCTGACCGAGTTCGCAAAGGAAAAAGAGATCGACCTCGTTATCGTCGGCATGGATGATCCGCTTGTCGGAGGCCTGGTAGACCAGCTGGAAGCAGCCGGGATCCGTGCATTCGGTCCTCGCAAAAATGCGGCGATTCTGGAAGGCAGCAAGGCATTTTCCAAGGAACTGATGAAAAAATACAATATTCCGACGGCTGCCTATGAAGTGTTCGACAAGGCAGAGGATGCGCTGGAATATCTGCATACCAAAGCGAAATTCCCGATCGTTTTAAAGGCGGATGGCCTTGCACTTGGAAAAGGCGTTTTAATCTGCAGCACGTTGGAAGAAGCGGAAGACGGCGTATGCACGATTATGACAGATAAGAAATTCGGCACAGCCGGCAACAAGATGGTCATCGAAGAGTTCATGACCGGACGCGAGGTTTCCGTGCTGTCCTTTACAGATGGCAAGACCATCCAGATCATGTCCTCCGCCCAGGATCACAAGCGCGCAAAGGACGGCGATCAGGGCTTGAACACTGGCGGCATGGGCAATTTTTCTCCGTCTCCGTTCTATACAAAAGAGGTTGATGCATTCTGTAAAAAATATATCTATCAGGCTACCGTCGATGCAATGTCTGCGGAAGGACGCACCTTTCAGGGTGTAATTTTCTTCGGCCTGATGCTGACACCTGACGGCCCGAAAGTGCTGGAATATAATGTCCGCTTCGGTGATCCGGAAGCGCAGGTTGTGCTGCCGCGTATGAAAAACGACATTCTGGACGTTTGCGAGGCATGTATCGACGGTACGCTCGATCAGCTCAAGTTGGAGTTTGAAGACAATGCGACAGTTTGTGTTGTGCTGGCATCGGACGGTTATCCGTTAAAATACGACAAGGGACTCCCGATTTCCGGCCTGGAAGCCTTTGACGGAAAAGACGATGTGTTCTGTTTCCATGCAGGAACCAGGTTTGCAGAAGACGGAAAGACGATCCTGACCAACGGTGGACGTGTGCTGGGTATCACGGCGAAGGCGCCTACCTTAAAGGAAGCGCGCGCAAAAGCGTATGCAGCGACCGAATGGGTCAATTTTGCCAACAAATATATGAGACACGATATCGGTAAAGCGATCGACGAAGCATAATATACCGATAGAGCACTGGCGACAGGCGAAATCGGAAGCCTGGCTGAGGAGTTTGGAAAAGAGAAAAGGTCCGCAGAGACCTTTGCGGATCGGAATCAGAAAGGTACGTAAACTAGAATGATGAAATGGACGACCAAGTTCAGCACTGTGCTGGGATGTGCACTTGCTGCGGTATTTTTATTTACATCCACAATGGAAGTCGGCGCTGTGCCGCTGACCTCTTCCCCGAGCGGAACGACAACGACCACAACAACCGACACCAATGCTGCAGAGGACGGAAATGCTGATGCAGCCGCAGAGGATAACGCCGCAGAGGATAATGCCGCAGAGGATAACGCAGCAGGGACAGCTGCTGCAGGAACCGTTACCAGCGCAACCGTAACCTCTTCCAGCGTTAATATCAGAAGCGAAGCTTCCACCAGCGCAAGCGTTGCAGGTAAGGCAACCAGCGGACAGGAGCTGACCGTTACCGGCGAGACACAGGGCAGCGACGGCAAGACCTGGTATGCAGTAACATTTGATAATGTAAGCGGATATATCCGTTCCGATCTGGTAGAGGCACATGTGTCGGAGGCGACAGCAGAGCCGGCTGTTGACGAAACTCAGGAGACGGAGGAACCGGAGGAGGAGCCGATCGTAGACAACTCCGCAGATTATTCCGTCGCCTTTGAGGATGACGGAAGCGGCAGCAGTGCATGGTATCTGCATGATAATACTATGGGAACCAGATATCAGGTCAGTGACCTGCTGAATGCAGAGGAGACCAACAAGAATAACCAGGCGACCATCGATCAGACCGCAAAGAGCATGCGCTTTGTCGTTATTCTGATGGCGTTTGTAATCGTAGTTCTGATTATCGTTGTAACAATCCTGATCATCAAAGTCAGAAGCACGTATGAAGACTATGACGATTATGATGATGACGACGAAGATGACGAAGACGACGATGAGGATGAGGACGAGGAAGAGGAAGAAGAACGTCCGCGCCGCTTCGGCCGCAAAAAGCCTGCCCGTTATGTAGAAGAGGATGACGATGACGACGAGGACGAAGACGATGACGAGGATGAGGACGAGGAAGAGGAAGAAGAACGTCCGCGCCGCAAAAAGGGCAAATCCAAAGACTGGCAGTCCAGAAATTTCCTGGATGATGACGATCTTGAATTTGAATTCCTTGACCTGAAATAAGTCTTCCAAAAAGCAAGCATTCAGAAAACAATAGAAGCACGTTCTGCGAACATTCTATTGCCGTGAATCCATAAAAAACATCCGGCTTTTGCTGCAAACTGCCCGCTGTCTGGCGGGAGCACAGGAAACAGCAGTGCCGGGTGTTTTGTTTTATTCATGACAATAGCATGCTCGCAGCGCGTGCATGCTATTGTTGACTATTTTCAGAATTCTTGTTATAGTGTTTCTATAACACTTTAAAGATGAAATGGATGGGAGATCAGCATGATTCTGGAAGTAGATTTTAACAGCGAAGAAGCGTTATATATACAGCTGCGCAATCAGATCATTGTCGGGATTGCGACAAACAGGCTCAAGGAGGGAGAGTCCCTCCCGAGCGTGCGGCAGCTTGCAGAATCCATTGGGATTAACATGCATACAGTGAATAAGGCATATACCGTGCTCAAGCAGGAGGGCTTCGTCAAGGTGGACAGACGCCGCGGCGCAGTGATTGCGATTGATGCGGATCGGATCAGTGATCTGGAGCAGATGCGGGAGTCGCTGCGGGTCATTCTGGCGCGGGCAAGCTGTCGGAATATTTCCCGCGAGGAAGTACATGCTTTGATAGATGAGATTTATGAAGAGTATGGAGGACTATAACAGATGCAGTCACAGTTTACGGATAAGGCAAAAACTGCCCTGCTTTTGGCGGGGCGGGCGGCAAAAAGCCTGCATCAGAATTATGTTGGGACAGAGCATATCCTGCTGGGCCTGATCAAAGAAGGAACCGGTGTGGCATCAAGGGTTCTGACGGAAAACGGGGCAAAAGAAGAGGCGATCCGGGAAATGATTCAGGATCTGCTGGCTCCGGAGACGCCCAATCCGGTCATAGAGCGGGACGGTTATTCCCCCCGGGCAGAGGAAGTTCTGGAGGAAAGCCACAGACAGGCGGAAAAGGCAGGCAGCGTGCTGACCGGAACGGAACACATTTTGTTAGCGCTTTTAGGAGATGGGGATAATGTTGCAGTGCGGGTGCTGCAGACGCTGTCGCTGCCGCTGCAGAAAATCATGCGGGATACGCTCCTGGCAGCAGGACTGGACCCTATGGCGTACCGCGAAGAGCTGGGACGCAGGCAAAAAAAGAGCCAGACCGGGACGCTGGAGCTTTACAGCCGGGATCTGACGAAGCTGGCTGCACAGGGAAAGCTCGATCCGGTTGTCGGGCGCGATCAGGAGATTGGGCGCGTGATTCAGATTTTAAGCCGCAGGACGAAGAACAATCCGTGCCTGGTAGGAGAACCCGGTGTCGGCAAAACGGCGATCGTCGAGGGACTTGCGCTTCGGATTACGGAGGGCAGCGTGCCGGATACGGTAAAGGATAAACGGGTTCTGATGCTGGATCTGTCCGGGATGATCGCGGGAAGCAAATACCGCGGCGAATTTGAGGAGCGAATTCGTAAGGTCATCCGTGAGGTAACAGACGACGGAAATATTTTACTGTTGTTGGATTAGCTGCATACACTGATCGGAGCAGGCGGCGCAGAGGGGGCGATTGACGCTTCCAACATTTTAAAGCCGTCCCTTGCGCGCGGCGAGATTCAGCTGATCGGCGCGACAACGCTGGAAGAATACCGCAAATATATCGAAAAAGATGCTGCCCTGGAACGCCGTTTCCAGCCGGTTACGGTCGAAGAGCCAACGGAAAAAGAGGCGATCGGCATTTTACAGGGAATCGTTTCCAGATATGAAGAGCATCATAAAGTAAAGATTCTGCCGGAAGCCCTCGAGGCCGCAGTACATCTTTCCAATCGCTATATCAACGACCGGAAGCTCCCGGACAAGGCGATCGACGTGATGGACGAGGCGGCTGCTGCGGTGCGCCTGCAGCGGATGCAGACGACTGACGAGGCAACAAACCAGGCAAAGGAAATCAAAACGCTGGATGAAAAGCTGGAGCAGGCGATCCGCGATCAGGATTTGGAGGAGGCCTCCAGACTAAAGCAAAAGCTAAAGGAGGCGCTCACCCGTTACGAAAAGCACCAGAAACGACAGGAAAAGAGCCGCAAAAAGGGGCAGCCAGAGGTGACAGCAGAGGATATCGCAAAGGTCATTTCCACTTGGACAAAGGTTCCGGTGAGCCGCCTGACCGAAAAAGAGAGCGAACGGCTGTTAAAGCTGGAATCTATTCTGCACAAGCGCGTGATCGGACAGGAAGAAGCCGTATCGAGCGTTGCGCGGGCGATGCGCCGCGGCAGAGTCGGACTGCAGGATCCGAGACGACCGATCGGTTCGTTTTTGTTCCTCGGTCCCACAGGTGTCGGAAAGACGGAGCTTTCCAAGGCGCTGGCAGAAGCGATGTTTGGTTCAGAAAACGCGCTGATCCGCGTGGACATGTCGGAATATATGGAAGGGCACTCTGTTTCGAAAATGATCGGCTCGCCTCCGGGCTATGTCGGCTTTGACGAGGGCGGACAGCTTTCTGAAAAGGTTCGCAGAAATCCGTATTCGGTGGTTTTATTCGACGAAATCGAAAAAGCGCACCCGGATGTTTTCAATATTTTGCTACAGGTGCTGGACGATGGGCATATCACGGATTCCAGAGGCAGGAAGGTCAGCTTCAAAAATACCGTCATCATCATGACGTCCAACGCTGGTGAACAGCGGATTGTGGAGCCAAAAAATCTCGGCTTTGCGGCAAAAGAAGATGCGCAAAAGACTTACGAAAAGATGAAGGCCGGCGTGATGGAAGAGGTAAAACGCCTGTTCAAACCGGAATTTTTAAACCGGATAGATGAAACTATCGTATTCCATCAGCTGACAAAAGACGATATGAAGCGAATGATCAATCTGCTGGCGCAGAGCCTGATTACGCGCTGCCGGACGCAGCTGGATATCAGCCTGACACTGACACCATCTCTGAAAGAGCATATCGTAGAAAAATACAGCAATCTGAAAATGGGTGCAAGACCGTTAAAGAGAGCAATTCAGACGCTGATCGAGGACGCACTTGCGGAAGAAATTCTGTCGGGACGGGTAAAATCCGGCGATCATGTGAGTGCAGGCTTCCGCGAGAATAAAGTTGTTTTCAGCGTCAAAAACAAATAAACAGCAAACCGCCGCAAAGGCGGACAGGAGGACAAAAGAATGGCAGCAGTAGCAGAACTCATCAGAACAGAAGCAGACGGAAAGATCAGCTTCGGCAATCATCTTCTGCAGGAAAAGCGCAAGAAGGAGGGCTTTGAGGCCGGCGGCGATGAGTACAAGGTAAAGACTTTTAAAGAGATTACCAAGCTGGAAAGAAACGGCATGTTTGTCTATGAATCCGTGCCCGGCACGAGCGTAGAGCATTTTGCGGAGAGCGAAAATGGCGTCAGCTTCACGGTAGAGGGCACAGAGGACGCGCAGATCACACTCGGTCTGGAGGAAGATACGGAATATGATGTGAAAATCAACGGTGAGGATGCGGGCAGAATGCGCACGAACCTTGGCGGAAAGCTGAATGTGAGCGTGGAGCTTGCTGGAATCGGAGAAGTAAAGGTAGAAATTTCAAAATAAATGGCAACAAAAATAAAAACCAGATTTTTCTGTCAGGAATGCGGCTATGAAACGGCAAAATGGCTGGGGCAGTGTCCGGGCTGTAAGGCGTGGAACTCCCTCGTAGAGGAACCGGTTTCTGTGACCGCAGGCGGAAAAGAGAAAAAGCAGGTGCTGTCCGGGGTGCAGAGCGCTCCGGCGGTGCTGAATGAAATTTCGATGGAAGAGGAAAGACGCACGGAAACCGGGATGGGAGAGCTCGACCGGGTACTGGGCGGCGGAATCGTTACCGGCTCGCTGACGCTGGTCGGCGGCGACCCGGGTATCGGCAAATCGACGCTTCTTTTGCAGATGTGCAGGAACCTTTCGTTAAAAAAGCAGCACATTTTGTATGTATCAGGCGAGGAATCCTTACGCCAGATCAAAATGCGCGCGATGCGGATCGGCGATTTTTCGGACACGCTGGAGCTGTTCTGTGAGACGAACCTGAATCGGATCGAGGAGGTAATCCAGCAGAAAAAGCCTCAGATCGTCATCATTGACTCCATCCAGACGATGTACAATGAAGCGGTCAGCGCGGCGCCCGGCAGCGTGTCGCAGGTGCGCGAATCGACTGGTGTTTTGCTGCGGCTGGCAAAAGGACTCGGTATTTCGATTTTTATCGTCGGCCATGTGACCAAAGAGGGAACGGTTGCAGGTCCCAGAGTGCTCGAGCATATGGTGGATACGGTGTTGTATTTTGAGGGTGACCGACATGCATCTTATCGAATCCTTCGGGGTGTCAAGAACCGTTTTGGCTCAACCGATGAGATCGGTGTGTTTGAGATGCGCCAAGAGGGGCTGACAGAGGTGTTAAACCCGTCGGAATTCATGTTAAATGGCAGACCTGCCGGCGCGAGCGGCTCGGTCGTCTCCTGCTCAATGGAGGGGACTCGTCCGATGCTCACGGAGATTCAGGCGCTCGTCTGCCACAGCAATTTTGGCATTCCACGCCGTCAGACGACCGGAACGGATTTTAACCGCGTCAATTTGCTGATGGCGGTATTGGAAAAACGGCTTGGCATGCAGATCGGGGGGTGTGATGCTTACGTCAATCTGGCAGGCGGCATTCGGATTACAGAGCCTGCCATCGATCTTGGAATCGTGATGGCAATCATGTCGAGCTTCAAAAACAGCCCCGTCCCGGAGGGCGTTGTCGCCTTCGGGGAAGTGGGCCTGAGCGGGGAAGTACGCGCCGTTTCGATGGCGGAGCAGAGAGTGAGGGAGGCGCAGAAGCTCGGTTTCACAACCTGTATCCTCCCCCAGGTCTGTCTCGAAAAAATGCCGAAAATTTCCGGCATCCGATTAGTCGGTGTCCGCAGTGTTGCCGACGCCGCGCGGGAGCTGTAAGAACGCCCTACAGCGGCTGGTTGGGATAACCCGGAAAATAAAACGGAAGGGTCGCACCCGGAACAGGATATACCGCGATCTTGTCGTCGAACAGATTTTTTTCAGACGGCGCTTCGTCGTTTTTGGAAACCGGATTGACGCCGTCGGGAGAGAGGATGCAGTCATCCGCAAGGTCAGAAGGACGGTCTGATTCTGGAATTACAGGATACATGACAAAAACCTCCTTTTCATTGTTGGATTTAAAAAGCGATAGGAAAGCTTTTGGGATCAGTATGTATCTTTTTTGGGGAAAATATTCTATTGTCGTGA
>ENA-UOJR01002109-UOJR01002109.1-human-gut-metagenome-genome-assembly--contig:-C115P-NODE-2109-length-14813-cov-8.719542_pt1 | contig 14813 bp, 11 predicted proteins | sample MGYA00242354_ERZ723901 | MGnify/ENA metagenome assembly ERZ723901
CAGTTACGTTTTCGCCGGGAGTGCCCTGTTATCCGGCCGGGTACTGCGAGATTGCCACGTCGCTTCGCTCCCCGCAATGACACATCAGGAAGCATGGCGCAGGAAACGGTACACTGCACCGAATTGGTGCTGCTTTTGCCGCTTCGCGCACGGGCGGGGCATGCCCCGCCCCTACCATGAATGAGCCAGAATGACCCAATACAGACGCAAAAAACCGGCGCAGGGGGGACCTGCGCCGGTAAGGGGATATCTTCAAAATCAGGCAAGGCGGAAGCGGAGCATATTCCACGAGGCGGCAGGGAGCTCCGGGGCTTCTGCGCCGACGGCGACCTCGCGCGGCAGAGCGGGCTGGGCGTCTGCGGTGTTCTCGGAGTCCAGCGAGGGAGCGGTCAGCGTGACATGCTGCTCCAGCACGGCGTTCAGGCCGTCGAGCTCCAGCGTCATGACTTCGTCGAGGCTTTTGTTCACGGCAAAGACCGTCACATGCGTGCCGTCCTCGGAGAGCACGGCGGAGCTGGAAAGGTACGGGGCCTTCGGGCTGACACCGCAGGCATAGGTCGGGACCTCGACCTCCTGCTGCAGGGCCGTGCCGCGGCCGAACTGCGAGCCATAGAGGAACGGCCAGTACGTCGTCTGCGCCCAGGCGCGGCCGCCCGGCTCGGTCATAATGGGGGCCAGCGCGTTGACGAGCTGGGCCAGGCAGGCGACCTTCACGACGTCGGCGTGGTTGAGCAGGGTGTTGAGCATGCTGCCGACGAGCAGAGCGTCTGCAAAGTCGTAGTTCTCCTCTTCAATGGGGCGGGCGACCGTCCACTTCTCCGGCACCCTGCCGTTCTTGGCATAGTGATACCAGACGTTCCACTCGTCGAACGACAGACCGATGTGCTTGTCGCTGCCGACCTCGAGGCGGATCTTTTCGCAGATGGCGGCGACCTCCTGAATGAACTCGCCCATCTCCTCGCTGCGTGCAAGGAAATTCATGACGTCGCCCTCGTGGTTCGTATAATACTGATGGAGCGACAGATAGTCGACGTAGGGATAGCTCTGGCGGAGGACCTCCTCTTCCCAGGTGCCGAACGTCGGCATCGTGCGGTAGGAGCTGCCGCAGGCGACGGTCTCAATGGTCGGGTCGAACATCTTCATGAGCTTGGCCGTCTCGCAGGCGATGCGGCCGTATTCCGTGGCCGTCTTCGAGCAGATCTGCCAGGGACCGTCCATCTCGTTGCCGAGGCACCAGAGCTTGACGTTATAGGGGGCCTCGCGGCCGTTTTCGCGGCGCTTGTCCGCCCAGTAGGTGTGCATGTCGCCGTTGCAGTATTCCAGCAGCTCCACGGCGTCCTTCGGCGTGCCGGTGCCGAGGTTCACGGCCATCATCGGCTGCGCGCCGATACGCTCGCACCACTGCAGGAACTCGTCCGTGCCGACCTGATTCGGCTCAATGGCGCTCCACGCCATGTCGGGGCGGACGGGACGCCTGTCCTTCGGACCGATGCCGTCGCGCCAGTCGTAGCCGGAGAGGAAGTTGCCGCCCGGATAGCGGATCTGCGTGACAAGCAGCGGGCGGATCAACGCCTCCACATCGCCGCGGAAGCCGAAGGCGTCGGCGGTCGGGTGACCCGGCTCATAGATGCCGGTATAGACGGCGCGGCCGAGATGCTCGATGAACGAGCCAAACACGCGGGGATCGATGGGGGAGATGATGCAGTCCTTCTGAAGTCGGATGCGAGCTTTCATGAATTAACCTCCTGTGGATTCTCGTTTGATGATCGTACATTCCAGCATGATGTCCTTCTGCGCCGGATGCTTGCCGGAGAGCATGTCCAGCAGGGTATGGCCCGCACTCTGGCCCATCTGGAACAGCGGCAGGGCGACGGTGGAGAGCGACGGGCGGCAGACGGAGCTGATCTCACGGTTATCGTAGCCGATGAGGAAGATGTCCCTGCCGACCTCGATGCCGTTCTGGTTGCACCAGTCGATCACACCGGTGCCGACAAGGTCATTTTGGGCGAAAATGGCCTTTGCGCCCGCGCGGATGAGCTCGCCGCCGAGACGGTAGCCGGAGTCACGGTCCCAGTCACTTGCGCGGACAAGGGAAGAGTCATAGGCCACGCCGTGGTCGTGCAGGGCCTGCAGGAAGCCGTTGGCGCGGCGCAGGGTGTGCACGGAGTGGATGGGACCCGTGATCATGCCGATGTGCTCCGACGTGTGCTCCAGCAGAGTGCCCGTGGCCTCATAGGCGGCAAGACGGTCATCATAGCCGACGCAGGGCACGTCCTGATCTTCGCAGGTGCAGTAGACGCACACGAACGGGATATGGGCATGCGCCTTCAGCGATGCGACAAGGTGGCTGTGACAGCCGATATAGATGATGCCCGCGACCTGCTTGGACAGCAGATCGTTCACGGCGGAGCGGACGAGAAGGTTGCTCTCTGGGTAGTCCCAGGGATTGTCGTGGTAGCGCTTGTTGAAACGCAGATTGCTCAGAATATAATGATAGTTCAGCGTCTCGCATACGGAGGCGACGCCGTCGACGATCTCCGGCGTGTTGAAGACGGTCAGGTCCTCCGTGATGATGCCGATGGTGCGCGCGTCGCCGAGCTTCAGCGAGCGGGCATTGAGATTCGGGCGGTAATTGAGCTGGTCCGCGATCAGCAGAATACGGTCGGCCGTCTCCTGCTTGACGCCGGATTTATTGTTCAGGACCTTGGAGACCGTTGCAATGGATACACCGGCCCGGTCCGAGATCTCGCGAATGGTTGCCATGAAATAGTTCACCTTCTCTGGTTTTTTACAATGCGGAGCGTTGATATAATCATATCATACCGCATGAAAAACAGCAAGAGCTAAACGTTTTATTTCGGGAAAAATGCTAAATTTGACGCAAATTACAGGGAAATTCCGCGTGCTGCACATTTTTAGGCTTACATGCAGGCCGGAACGGGCCGCGGAGCGGCAGATGCGCAAGTTGAACGTTGTGAATTCTGCACAAAAAGGGGCTGGAAAAGTTGTATAAACTCACGATTCTGTAATTCCGCCTTTACAAATCCGAAAAATATGATATAATCAGGTCAGAAAAAGTTAAACGTTTAAATCACCGGACGCCAATTGCGGCTTCGGCACGCGGCGACCGACGACGGATTCCGCGTTTTCTTTTCCTATTTTTTCTTAAACGTTTAACCATCAATGGAGGTTCCACATTATGGCAAGCAAGATCACGATCCCCGATTTGAAAAAAATTAGAGTAACGGATCCGCTGTTCAGCCATTACGCGGACATGGTTGCAAAGAAAATGATCCCCGTGCAGTGGGAGATCCTCAACGGCAAGCAGGGCCAGAGCCGCTGCTTCTGCATTGATAATTTCCGCATCGCCGGCGGCACGCTCCAGGGCGAGCACCGCGGTGTCGTGTTCGGTGATACCGATGCCTATAAATGGCTTGAGGCTGTTGCTTATTGCGCAAATAACGGCGAAACGGAGTACATCTCCCAGGCGGATGAGCTCATCGAGATCATCGGGCAGGCCCAGCAGCCGGACGGCTACCTGAACACCTATTTCACGGTCTGCCATCCCGAGCTCCGCTGGAAGAACCTCACCGAGGGCCACGAGCTCTACAGCGCGGGCCACCTCATCGAGGCTGCCGTCGCCTACTATAGCGCCACCGGCAAGCGCCGCCTGCTCGATATCGCTGCCAGGTTCGCGGACCTCATCTGCGAGACCTTCGGCGACGGCGAGGGTCAGCTTCCGGGCTATCCCGGCCATCAGGAGATCGAGCTTGCGCTCGTGAAGCTCTGGCGCGTGACGGGCGAGGAGCGCTACCTGAAGACGGCTCGCTTCTTCATTGACTGCCGCGGCCGCACGCCGAACTATCTCCTGCGCGAGATGAACGATCCGCAGCATAAGCTGATCTTCCCGGAGCTGCGCAGCTACGATCCGTCCTACTCCCAGTCGCATGTGCGCCCCGTGGAGCAGAAGACAATGGAGGGCCACGCAGTCCGCGCCATGTACCAGTGCAGCGCAATGGCCGATCTGGCCGATATCCAGCAGGACGAGGCCCTGCGCAATGCCTGCCAGACGCTCTGGGACAATGTCACGAAGCGCCGTATGTACATCACGGGCGGCATCGGCTCGTCCGGCCTGCTTGAGCGCTTCACCGTGGATTACGACCTGCCGAACGACCGCATGTACTGCGAAAGCTGCGCGTCCATCGGTCTGATGATGTTCGGCCAGCGCATGGCGGCCATGTTCCGCGACGCCTCGTACTACGAGACGGTGGAGCGTGCCCTGTGCAATACGGTGCTCGGCGGCGTCAGCGCTGCGGGCGACCGCTACTTCTACGTCAATCCGCTGGAGGTCTGGCCTGCAAACTGCAAGGACCACACTTCCATTGAGTATCTCAAGCCCGTCCGCCAGCCGTGGTTCGAGGTCGCCTGCTGCCCTGCAAATATCGCGCGCACGCTCGCTTCCCTCGGCCAGTACATCTATGCGGTCGATGACCGCAGCATTTATGTCAACCTGCTCGTCGGCTCGACCATCGAGACGACCCTGCGCGATACCGACGTCCGCATCGAGCAGCGCAGCGGCCTGATGCATGGCGGCGCGCTGGAGCTGGACGTCCGCTCGAGCGGCACACACCCCATCGTTGTGCGCCTGCGCCTGCCGAAGTGGCTTGAGAAGCCCGTCTTCCGCCTGAACGGCGAGGGGATCCAGCCTGCGGTCGAGAACGGCTATGCCGTACTGGCCGTGAACTGCGCAGGAGAGCATCACTTCACGCTCAGCGGCTCGGTGCCCGTGCACCGCTGCGCCGCAAACCTGTGTGTTCGCGCCGATGTCGGCCGCGTCGCGCTGCAGAAGGGGCCGTTCGTCTACTGCCTCGAGCAGCAGGACAACGGCGAAAACCTTGCAGCCCTGCGCATGGCGCCGGATGCCGCCGTTGAAGAGAAGGCGCCCGCCGAGGGCCTGCCCGGTGATCTGCCGGAGCTGGATGTGAGCGGCTGCCGCATCGTTTCGACCGGTGTGGACGACGCTGAGCTCTATGCCGACTGCGCCCTGCGCACCGAGCCGTGCATGCTGCACGCCGTCCCCTATGGCCTGTGGGGCAACCGCACGCCCGGCGAGATGCGCGTCTGGGTCGATACCACCATTTCGTAATTATACGCAGCAGGAAGCTGCTATAATAAAAAACTTGAAATGAAGAAAGGAACCTGAACCATGAAGAAGATCATCGCGCTCCTGCTGTGCCTCCTGATGATCGTTGGTATGGTCGCCTGCGCAACCAACACCGACAACAACGATCAGACCGACGGCTCTCAGGACACCACCCCCGCCACGGAGAACTCCGATTCCTCCGATGACACCAACGGCAATGACGGCGACGTCGTCACCATCACCTACTCCTATTGGGGCACCCCGGACGAGGCTGCCAGCGTGCAGGCCGTCGCCGACAAGTTCCACGAAGAGTATCCGAACATCAAGGTTGAGGTCATGGCGATCCCCAACGAAGAGTATGTCACGAAGCTGAACACCATGGCTACCGCGGGTGAGCTTCCCGACTGCGGCATCATGAACGAGTCCGGCGTTCTGGACTTCGCTTCCGACGGCCTGCTGTACGACATCTCCGCCATGTACGAGGGCGCCGACTCCATGCCCCTTGATTCCATCACCTTCAAGAGCGAAGGCAAGCCCGTTGCTTACTCCGCTGCGAACGAAGTCCTGTCCCTGTACTACAACAAGGACATGTTTGATGCCGCCGACCTGGACTATCCGTCCGCTACCGAGGCTATGACCTGGGACGAGTTCGTCACCCTGGCCAAGACCCTGACCCTCGACGCCAACGGCAACAACGCCCTGAGCCCGGATTTCGACAAGGAAAACATCAAGCAGTACGGCTGCGTCGTTGATAACTGGACCTGGCAGCTTGAGGTTTGGGCACTGTCCAACGGCGGCCGCTGGTTCACCGAGGACGGCTCCGCCTGCACCATCAATGACCCGAAGGTCATCGAGTCCATCCAGAAGGTCGCTGACCTGACCCTCGTTGAGAACTGCATGCCTTACAATGCGGGCCTCGAGGACAACGGCATGCAGCGCTCCCTGCTGACCGGCACCGTCGCCATGGCGACCGCTGGCGCATGGAACGTCGGCACCTGCCTTGCCACCGCCCGTGACGAAGGCCTGAACTATGGCGTCGCCCGTCTGCCGAAGATGGTCAACGAGGTCACCATCTGCACCGGCGGCCCGCAGGTCGTCTTCTCCCAGACCAAGCATCCGGAAGAGGCCATGACCTTCATCAAGTGGTACATGAAGGAAGAGAACAGCTGGGACAGCCTGATCGCCACCGGCATCTGGATGCCCATCCTCGAAGAGTACTACACCGATGAGACCCTCACCAACAAGTGGATCGACAACCCCAACTTCCCGGATCATGACGAGTACAAGGGTGCTGTCGTTGACTACGCAAGAGATTGCGCTGAGTCTACCTGCTGGTACTACATCCCGCACACCACCGAGTTCATCGAGCTCCTCCGCACGGTCCTCGGCCCGGTCTGGACCGGCGAGCAGACCGCTGAGCAGGCGATCACCGAGAACTACGACGCACTGAACGCAGTGTTCATGGGCGAGTAAGCAGAACCCTCTGACTGATATCTGAAACCCCGGTTTTGGCCGGCCGCCCGGAGCGGCGGCCGGCCAAAATGTCTTTTTCAACTCCTAACTCAAAGAAAGGGTGAGCAAGTTGCCCAAACGCACTAAGAAACCCAAGAGCAAGCTGCTCCGCAAGGAAGCGCGCGCTGCGTATCTCTACCTCATCCCCGCATTTATCGGCCTGATCGTGCTGACCTATATTCCGCTGATCGCGGTGTTCGGCCTGAGCTTTTTCAAGTGGGGCGGAACCGGCGCACCGGAATGGAACGGCATCAATAACTATATCAAGCTCTTCACCACGGATCCGTACTTCAAGGAATCCATCAAAGTCACCGTCTATTTCTCCCTGCTTGCTGTCGTCGGCAGCATGGTCTATTCCCTGATTGTCGCAATGCTGCTCAACCGCAAGATCCCCGCCCGCGGCTTCTTCCGCGCGGTCTTCTACCTGCCCTATGTGCTGCCCGCAGCCGCCGTCTACATCGGCTGGAGCTGGCTGTACAACACGGAGTGGGGCCTGTTCAACTACATCCTCTCCAAGCTCGGCATCGAACGCCTGATGTTCGTCAGCTCGTCCTCGCAGGTCGTTCCGTCGCTGGCACTGATCGCCGTGTGGCTCTCCGGCAACCTGATCGTGATTTTCCTGGCGGGCCTGCAGAATGTGCCCCGCGTGTACCATGAGGCCGCCGAGATCGACGGCGCAAATGCATGGCAGCGCTTCTGGCATGTGACCTTCCCCAGCATGACCCCCATTATCTTCTATAATATGCTGATGTCCCTGATCACCAACATGCAGGTCGTCACGCCTGCCCTCGCTCTGACGAAGGGCGGCCCCGGTAAAACTCTTACTTTATGTCCTACATGCTCTACAACTACGCGTTCAAGCAGCGCGGCAAGATCGGTCTCGCCTGCGCGATCGCCTTCGTGCTGTTCCTGCTGATCGGCGCCTTTACGCTGCTGCTGTTTGCCACCAGTAAGAGCTGGATCTTCTATGAAGGAGGCGACGACAAATGAGCAGCCTGAAAAGCCGCAAGCGCACCGAGCGCATCACGAATGCGCTGTGCTTCATCGCGCTGATCTTCCTGACCTGTCTGTGCATGCTGCCCATCTGGTGGATCTTCCGCTCCAGCCTGATGTCGAACGCCGAGCTGTTCAAGTGGCCGCCTGCCTTCTTCCCGCCGCGCTGGCTGTTCTCGAACTACGCCAACACGCTGGAATACTTCAAGTTCTGGACCTATCTGAAGAACACGATGATCATCATCGTCCCGTCTGTCATCTTCGGCACCATCACGGCCACGATGTGCGGCTATGCCTTCGCGCGCCTGCGCTTCCGCCTGCGGAACTTCCTGTTCACGCTGTGCGTCGGCTCCATGCTGCTGCCGACCATGGTCACGCTCATCCCGCTGTACATCATGTGGACGAAGTTCTTCAACATGTCCAACACGTTCTGGCCGCTGATCCTGCCGTATCTCTGCGGCGGCGGCGCGTTCAACATCTTCCTCATCCGCCAGTTCGTCCGCTCCATCCCGCGTGAGCTCGACGAAGCTGCAACGATCGACGGCGCAGGCTACTTCCGTATCCTCCTCAACGTCATCGTTCCTTCCATCAAATCGGCGATGATCGTCGTCGCCATGTTCCTCTTCATCCAGATCTGGAACGATCTGCTCCAGCAGATGATCTATATCAATACGGATGATAAGTTCACGATCTCCATGGGCCTGAGCCAGCTCAAGGGCTCCCTGAAGACGGACTGGTCCGCCATCATGTGCGGCACCTGCATGTCCTTCGTGCCCGGCGTCGTGTTCTATCTCCTCGGTCAGCGGTACTTCGTCGAAGGCATCGTGATGACCGGTATGAAAAACTGATGCAGCGCGGAATGCGTCGGGAAGGCCGCGGCCTTCCCGCGCCCCGCGAGGGTGCGCGTCGGTTTTTCTATCTGTTTTGGAACCATGCATGGAAGCTCATCCGTCTGAATCTGCTGTTTTTGGCCTGCTGCATCCCGGTCGTGACGATGCCGGCTGCGCTGTGCGCCATGGACCGCGTCCTCATCGTGCTCGTGCGCGAGGGCAATGTGCTTTTATGGGAGGAGTTCCGGGACGAATTTAAAAAGGACTTTTGGCGCAGTCTTCCGCTCGGACTGCTGTTCGGCGGACTGCTGTTTCTGGGATATTTCCTGCTCAGCCTCGGCATGGGCAACTTCGGCACCTTCCTCGGTCCGATGTTCTTCGCCTTCGGCCTGTTTACCGTCGGCTTCGCGCTCGGCCGCGGGAGCTATGCCTTCCTCATGCGCGCTATGTTCGATCTGCCCAACGGCCAGATCCTGAAGAATGCCAACGGCATGTCCGCCCTGCGCGGCGGCCGCGGCTGGCTGCCGATCGTGGTGCATGGCGTCGGCTTCCTGTTCGGCTTCAGCTTTTTCCCGTACACGCTGATCGTGATCGCACTGTTCGGCATCAGCCTGCCGCAATATCTGATCTGCTATCTGCTCAACGACCCCATCCAGAAAAACATCATTTCTCCGTGGGAGAGGATGCAGGCTCAAAAGGAGACATAATATGACTCATACGCTTGGTATCGAATTCGGCTCGACCCGCATCAAGGCCGTCCTGATCGACGAGGCCTTCCGTCCGGTCGCCTCCGGCGACTACACCTGGAAGAGCGACCTCCGCGACGGCGTCTGGACCTATGACCTCGAGGAGGCCTGGAGCGGCCTTCGCACGGCACTGCGCGCCCTCGGCGAGGTCTCCGTGGATGCCATGGGCATCTCGGCCATGATGCACGGCTATCTGGCCTTTGACAAGGACTGGAATTTGCTCACGCCCTTCCGCACCTGGCAGAACACCATGACGGGCGAAGAGGCGGCGGAGCTGACGGAGCTGTTCGGCTTCAACATCCCGCAGCGCTGGTCGATCGCGCATCTCTGGCATGCCATCCGCACCGGCGAGGCGCATGTCGGTAAGCTTGCGCACATCACGACGCTGGCGGGATATTTCCACTATATGCTCACCGGTGTCAACGCCGTCGGCATCGGCGAGGCCTCCGGCATGTTCCCCATCGACAGCGAAACGCTGGACTATGACCGCGGCATGATGGAGAAGTTTGACCGCCTGATTGCGGAGCAGCCCTTCACGCTGCGCGATCTGCTGCCGCAGGTCCTGCCCGCCGGTGTCCCGGCAGGCAAGCTGACCGCCGCCGGTGCGGCCCGCCTCGATGGCATGCTGTCCGAGGGCATCGTGTTTGCCCCGGCCGAGGGCGACGCCGGTACCGGCATGACGGCCACGAACGCCGTCGGCCCGCGCACGGGCAACGTCTCCGCCGGTACGTCCATCTTCTCCATGGTCGTTCTGGAGCATCCGCTGCAGAAGGTCTATCCGGAAATCGATCTTGTCACCACGCCGACGGGCCGTCCTGTCGCCATGGTGCACTGCAACAACTGTACGAACGACATGAACGCCTGGGCAGGCGTCCTGCGCGAGACGGCTGAGCTGTTCGGCAGCTCCGTCGACACGGGCGAGCTGTTCACGAAGCTCTACCGCAAGAGCCTTGAGGGCGAGGCCGACTGCGGCGGCGTCATGGTCGTGAACTATCTGGCAGGCGAGGGCGTGACCCATCTCGATGAGGGCCGCCCGCTGGTCCTGCGCCGCCCGGACAGCCGCTTCACGCTGGCAAACTTCCTGCGCGCACAGCTCTATTCCACCATGGCTACGCTGAAGATCGGCATGGACCTGCTCGCCTCCGAGCAGGTGGCCATCGATTCGCTCACCGGCCACGGCGGCTTGTTCAAGACGCCGGGCGTCGGCCAGAAATACATGGCCGCGGCCTGCGGTGCGCCCGTGACCGTCATGGAGAGCGCCGGAGAAGGCGGCCCCTACGGCATGGCGCTTCTGGCGGCCTTCGTCCTGCAGGGCGGCGGCGAGACGCTTGAGAACTTCCTCGCAAGGCACGTCTTTGCCGATGCCGTCCGCACGACGCTCCAGCCGGACCCGGCGGACGTTGAAGGCTTCCGCACGTTCCTCGATCAGTATAAGGCCTGCCTCCGCGTGGAGCAGGCTGCCACAGAAAATCTGTAAGGAGTGTACAAAGATGAAAAACTATGAATTCTGGTTTGTCGTTGGCTCGCAGACGCTGTACGGCGAAGAGGTGCTCCGCACCGTCGCTGCCCGCGCCGAGGAAATGGCGCAGAAGCTTTCTGCCGTTCTGCCCTATCCGCTGAAGTACAAGGTCACGGCCAAGAGCAACGCCGAGATCCTCGACGTTGTGAAGGAAGCCAACTATAACGACGCCTGCGCCGGTATCGTGACGTGGTGCCATACGTTCTCTCCGTCCAAGATGTGGATCAACGGCCTGGAGCTGCTCCAGAAGCCGTGGTGCCACTTCGCCACGCAGTATAACCGTGAGATCCCGAACGAAGAGATCGACATGGACTTCATGAACCTGAATCAGGCCGCCCACGGCGACCGTGAGCACGGCTTCATCGGCGCCCGCCTGCGCGCTCCGCGCAAGATCATTGCCGGTTACTGGCAGGACGGCGATGTACAGGAGCGTCTGGCCAGCTGGATGAAGGTCGCCGTCGGCGTCGCCTTCTCCCGCAGCCTGAAGGTCATGCGCTTCGGTGACAACATGCGCGAAGTCGCCGTCACCGAGGGCGATAAGGTCGAAGTGCAGCGCAAGCTCGGCTGGCAGGTCAACACCTGGGCCGTCGGCGATCTCGTCAAGGAGATGAACGCCGTCACGGAGGCCGAGGTCGACGCACTCATGGACGTCTACCGCGAGAAGTATGACTTTGCGACGGACAACGTCGAAGCCATCCGCTATCAGGCGCGCGAAGAGATCGCCATGAAGAAGATGATGGACCGCGAGGGCTGCAAGGCCTTTGCCAACACGTTCCAGGACCTCTACGGCATGGAGCAGCTGCCCGGTCTGGCCTCTCAGCACCTGATGGCGCAGGGCTATGGCTACGGCGGCGAGGGCGACTGGAAGGTCTCCGCCATGACCGCCATTCTGAAGGCCATGGGCGAGGGCGGCAACGGCGCGTCCGGCTTCATGGAGGACTATACCTATCATCTCGTCAAGGGGCAGGAATACAGCCTCGGCGCACACATGCTCGAGGTCTGCCCGAGCCTTGCCAGCGCCCGTCCGCGCATCGAGACCCATCCGCTTGGCATCGGCATGAACGAGAAGGATCCCGCCCGTCTGGTCTTTGAGGGCAAGGCCGGTAAGGCCATCGTCGTCAGCCTGATCGACATGGGCGGCCGTCTGCGCCTCATCGTGCAGGATATCGAGGCCGTGAAGCCCATCATGCCCATGCCGAACCTGCCCGTCGCCCGCGTTATGTGGAAGGCCATGCCGAACCTCACGACCGGCGTCGAATGCTGGATCACCGCCGGCGGCGCACACCACACCGTCCTGTCCTACGACGTCACGGCCGAGCAGATGCGCGACTGGGCACGGATCATGGACATCGAGTATGTCCACATCGGTGCGGATACCACGGTGGAGTCTCTGGAGCACGACCTGTTCCTGAGCGACCTTGCGTGGAAGCTGAAGTAAGGAGCGCGCTATGCTGGAGGAACTGAAGCGTCAGGTGCTGGAGGCCAACCTCCTGCTGCCGAAGCACGGTCTTATCACCTTTACCTGGGGCAACGTCTCCGGGATCGACCGCGCCAGCGGTCTGGTCGTCATCAAGCCGTCCGGCGTCAGCTATGACGGCATGACGGTCGGGGACATGGTCGTCGTGGATCTGGACGGCAAGGTCGTCGAGGGCAAATGGAAGCCCTCGAGCGACACGCCGACGCACGTGGAGCTGTACCGTGCCTTCCCCGGGATCGGCGGCATCGTCCACACGCATTCCCGCTGGGCAACGAGCTTTGCGCAGGCGGGCGTCGGCATCATCCCCATGGGCACGACGCAGGGCGACTACTTCTATGGCGAGATTCCCTGCACCCGTCCGATGACGCCGGAGGAGATCGCGGGCGAATATGAGAAGGAGACCGGCAAGGTCATCATCGAGACGTTCGCGGGCAAGGACCCCGAGGCCATCCCCGCCGTGCTGGTCAACAGCCACGGCCCGTTCGCCTGGGGAACCGATGCCGAAAACGCCGTGCACAATGCGGTCGTTCTGGAGGAGGTCGCCTTCATGAACTTCCATGCGCTGCAGCTCAGCCCGAACCGCGGCGCGATGCAGCAGGAGCTGCTCGATAAGCACTACCTGCGCAAGCACGGGAAAAATGCCTACTACGGACAGGGCTGATCTGTCTTACAGATAGGGAGAAGAGAGGAAATGGAGCTGCCGGTAACGGCGGCTCCATTTTCCGCGTCCAAAGGCAGTCGGCCGAAGATTTCGGAGGGAAGAAAAGTGGGAAAGGAAACCGTCAGGGTGTCCTTTCCCGTTTCATAACCCGCCGCAGCGGCCAAAAGTGCATTTTGCAATTTTGAAAGCAGCTTGGCGAAAAAGCCCAAAGGGACTTTTTTGTCAAGCTGGGAATGGAGCTGCCGGTAACGGCGGCTCTATTTTCCGGTTTTGGGGGCTTGACAACAGTTCCAACTCGTGCTAGTATAATGCCTAGAAATACCGTAGGTAATATAGGAATTCGAAAGGAGCCTGTTTTATGAAAGTCTATCACAGCATTTCCGAGCTTGTCGGCCACACGCCGCTCGTGCAGCTGCAGCGCTTTGCCGCGGCGCGCGGCCTGAAGGCAAACCTGCTGGCCAAGGTCGAATATTTTAACCCCGCGGGCAGCGTAAAGGACCGCATCGCCTGTGCCATGCTGGACGACGCCGAGCAGCGCGGCCTGCTGAAGCCGGGCGCGGTCATCGTCGAGCCGACGAGCGGCAACACCGGCATCGGCCTTGCCGCCATGGCGGCCGCGCGCGGCTATCGCGTCATCCTGACCATGCCGGAGACCATGAGCGTCGAGCGCCGCAACCTGCTCAAGGCTTATGGCGCGCAGCTCGTCCTGACGGACGGCGCGCAGGGCATGAAGGGTGCCATTGCCAAGGCGGAGGAGATCGCCGCGCAGACGCCCGGCAGCTTCCTGCCCGGCCAGTTCACGAATCCGGCCAACCCCGCCATCCACCGCGCCACGACCGGCCCGGAGATCTGGCAGGATACGGACGGGACCGTCGATATTTTCGTTGCGGGCGTCGGCACCGGCGGCACCATCACGGGCACGGGCGAATATCTGAAGTCGCAGAACCCGAACGTGCGCGTCGTCGCGGTCGAACCGGCCGGTTCGCCGGTCCTGTCCAAGGGCACGCCCGGTCCGCACAAGATCCAGGGCATCGGAGCGGGCTTCGTACCGAAGACGCTCAACACCTCCGTCTATGACGAGGTCTTCCCCGTGGAAAATGAGGACGCCTTCGCCACCGGCCGCGCGCTGGCGCGGGAGGAGGGCCTGCTCGTCGGCATTTCGTCCGGCGCGGCGGTCTTTGCGGCGGCGGAGCTGGCCAAGCGACCGGAAAATGCAGGCAAGACCATCGTCGCCCTGCTCCCGGATACCGGCGAACGCTACCTCTCCACTGCCATGTTCACGGAGTAAAATCCGCACAGGCCTCCAGATTTGTCATTGCGAGGGCGCTTTGCGCCCGTAGCAATCTCGTGCAGGCATTCGCAGGTCGTACAGCGTAACGTTAAAACGGTGTGCACCGATTGCGTCTGTAGCGGCGCTCACTGAGCACCTTGCGCACCCATGAGTTTTCCAGCACAAATTCATTGGCGCAATGCTCCCAAGTTTGTCATTGCGAGGAGGCCGAAGGCCGGCGCGGCGATCTCGCAGTGCCCAGTAGGATCGCGGGGAAGCTATTGGCAAAATCGTAACTGCCTTCCCGAGATTCCCACGTCGCTTCGCTCCTCGGAATGACAAATCGGGGGAGCACGGTGGTGCACCAGCGCCCCTGCGCGTTTGAATTGTCCTGTACAGACCCAAAACAAAAATAGCGCACCCGCTGCGGGTCTCCGCAGCGGGTGATTTTATGTTGCCCTATTGCAAAAACAGAAAGATCGCCAGCGTCATCAGCACGGAGCCGGAGTCCTCGTTGCCCTCCGACAGGAGCAGCAGCAAAATGAGCACGACCAGCACATCACCGCTGTCCATGCCGGGGATCAGCCCCTCCACAACCGGCAGCCGCAGCGGTGGGCGCGGCGGACCGGGCGGCGGGGGAGGACACGGCGGCGGTCCCGGCG
>ENA-UOJR01002130-UOJR01002130.1-human-gut-metagenome-genome-assembly--contig:-C115P-NODE-2130-length-14734-cov-5.081341_pt1 | contig 14734 bp, 14 predicted proteins | sample MGYA00242354_ERZ723901 | MGnify/ENA metagenome assembly ERZ723901
AGGAGGCACTCTATGACCAGCGTGGAACGAGTAAAGGCAATTTGCAAGGAACGAAGAATTGCCATCAGTAGGCTAGAAAAAGACTTGGGGTTTTCCAACGGATATATCGGACAACTTAGAAAAGGCGTTCTTCCAGACGATCGGCTAATGATGATTGCTGACTATCTGAATGTAACAACCCAGTTTTTGATGACTGGAGAAAATAATCTTGATGCTGCACCCACTTTAACTGCCAGAGATGAACGGGATGTTGAAAAGATTTTAGAGAATACCAGGAATCAGCTTATGAATCAGGAAGGGCTGATGTTTGATGGAAAACCCGTCAGACCGGAGGCCATTGAATCCATCCTGTCAGCTATGAGAGTGGGTATGGAAATGGCAAAAGAAAAAAATAAACAGCTCTACACACCTAAAAAGTATAAAAAGGACTGATGCCCGAATGGATATAAAACAAAAGGCAGATTCGCTGGCTCGGAAATACAAAACCAGGAATCCGTTTGAAATATTACAAGGTTTAAATGCTATCCTTGTATTTGCTCCGTTAATCGACACCAGGGCTTTTTACCAGTATTTTCAACGGAACAACATTATCTATATAGACGAAAACCTTCCCCGTCACGAACAGGCTTTTGAATGCGCTCATGAAATGGGACACATGTTTTTACATAAAAAGGCCAATACGATTTTTATGGACACCAGAACAGAACTCAACACTTGCCGTTATGAACGGGAAGCTGACCTGTTTGCTATGTCCCTGCTCGTAAGTGATGATATGATAGCGGAATATCAGCAATGCAGCATTGACCAGATTTCCCGGGCCTTAGGATACGAGAAAAGGCTGATTGAATTAAGGTTAAAACAGCCATAGGCGTTTTAATAAATAAAAACAAAAGAGGTAAGGAGTATGGAAAAAAGAAAATGGTATTTGCAAACGTGGTTTATTTGCGTAATGCTATCACTCTGGATATTTATCATCCCTGGAGTGATAGGGGTAATTCTTCTCGTAATGCATTGCTTGGATGAGAGGAAACGAACAATCTACATAAGAGAATTAGAAAGTTCTTTCCAATCGGCAAATGAGGAAAAGTCAGCCGCAATCAATCGTTCTGAACAGCTAGAGCAGAAATTAAAAGACTTAAACGCGGAAACCTATTTTGAGGTAAAAGAAAAAATAGATAACCTTTCTAAGCAGCATGAAAAAATGGAAGAGGATGTCAACAGTGAAATCCAAAAGAATAATGAAATTATCGACCGTCTCCGGACAGAAATTGCAAATCTGGAATCCAGAAATAACACTCTCGAAAAACAGGTTGGAACCAATGAGAGAAAACTGTCTCGTTTAAAATCGCTGTATGCAAGCGTTGACTACTGCGTTTCTTCATTTCTTCAAAACGGTGAAATCCAATCTCTTTCAGAGGCCGACAGAGAAATTTATGAAGAATTTGCGCCCAGTGTACTTCTAAAGCTCCACTGCATGGATGTGAAGGAACTCAGAAAAGCATACAGAGAGAATGATAAGGCAATCAATAAGGTGTTAGACGCCTATGCAGTACGTTACACCACAAAATCCAATCAGGCTATTTATCAGCTGATGGTTATCGCTTTACGGGCTGAACTCCAAAACATTTTATATAATCTGAGATATGAAAAACTGGATCAGGCCATTGATGATGTTAAACAAGTCACTGCAAAATATTTGAAAATTGCCGGAGCTGGAAACCAGAGTATCGCCGGAACACTGACAAAATTCATTGGCGAAATCGAATATCTCTTTATTTCAGCTGTTAAGATTGAATACAACTATTATGTAAAGAAAGAACAGGCCAGACAGGAGCAACTTGCCATTAAACAACAGATGCGCGAGGAAGCCGAAGAACGAAAGGCTCTGGAAGCCCAAAAGAAAAAAGTCGAGCAGGAAGAATCAAAATATCAGTCAGAGATTAACAAAGCAACGGAAGCTCTGTCCGTTACTACAGATGAAAGCCAGATTGCTCTCCTTAAAGCTAAAATTCTGGAGTTGCAAGGCCAGTTGTCTGATGTTGCTCTGAAAAAAGATGAAATCTCTAAACTTCAGAATGGTAAGGCCGGAAATGTATATATCATCAGTAACCTTGGCTCGTTTGGAGAAAATGTCTTTAAAATCGGCATGACCAGACGAATTAATCCGCAGGAACGTGTTGATGAGCTCGGAAGCGCCAGTGTTCCTTTCCGTTTTGACGTTCACAGTTTTATTTTTTCGGATGACGCGGTTGGACTGGAAAGTAAAATGCACGAAATTTTAAATAACAAGCGTGTCAATAAGGTAAACACACGAAAAGAATTTTTCTATTCCAGCATAGACGAGTTGGAAGAACTGGTTAATCAATTAGATCCTACCGCAGAATTTAATCGAACGATGATTGCAGAGGAATTTAGACAGTCTCAATCTGTAGACACCCCGTATACCACAGATTATGTATCCGATGATGATGATGATTTAGACGAATAATTTTAGAAAGCAAAAACCGCCCCTGCTACCAACAGGAACGGCTTTTACATAGATTTCTCTTGCCGGATTACTCCAGGAAGATATACTCTGCACCCAAATAAAGTATATCATTTCTGGGACGTCCTGGCAAGGGGCGTATTTTTTATACCCAAAAAACGTATAAATACACTCAGGAGATGATCAAATGAATGAAAAAAACCTTGAAATCGGAGCTGCCTATATCCGTGTCAGCACCGATGACCAGACGGAGCTCTCTCCGGATGCACAGCTTCGTGTTATCCTGGAGGAGGCGAAGAAGGACGGGATCATAATTCCCCGGGAGTTTGTCTTTATGGAGGATCGCGGTCGCTCTGGCCGTCGAGCCGACAACCGCCCGGAATTTCAGCGAATGATTTCCACAGCACGGCAGACTCCCTCTCCCTTCCGGTATCTCTATCTCTGGAAGTTTTCCAGGTTTGCCAGAAACCAGGAGGAAAGCACATTTTACAAAGGCATCCTCCGGAAGAAATGCGGCGTCACCATCAAAAGCGTGTCTGAGCCTATCATGGAGGGGATGTTCGGGCGCTTGGTAGAGATGATCATAGAATGGTCAGATGAATTTTACAGTGTCAATCTTTCTGGAGAGGTGCTGCGTGGTATGACACAAAAGGCACTGGAACATGGATACCAGCTCAGACCGTGCCTGGGATATGATGCTGTGGGGCACGGTAAGCCCTACGTTATCAACGAGGAGCAGTACAAGATTGTGGAGTTTATCCATCAGGCCTTTTTTGATGGCAAAGACATAGTCTGGATTGCAAGAGAGGCAAATAGTCGCGGATATCGCACCCGCAGCGGAAATCTGTTTGACGTCCGGGCCGTCCGTCTCATACTTACCAACAGTTTTTATGTTGGTTTGGTCAAGTGGAATGACGTGACCTTCCAGGGCACGCATGAGTGCCGGGAAAGCGTCACAGCCCTGTTTCCGGCCAATCAGGAACGCATAAACCGTGAACACCGCCCTCGCGGCCGCAGGCAGGCTGCTGCCTGTAAACACTGGCTGTCCGGACTGCTGAAATGTTCCATCTGCGGCGCATCTCTGGGCTATAACCAGACAAAGGACCTCACCAAAAGAGGCCATGCTTTCCAGTGCTGGAAATATTCCAAGGGCCTGCATCCGGGTTCCTGTTCTGTGTCCAGTTTGAAAGCGGAGGCGGCTGTCCTGGAATCGCTCCGGATGATATTGGAGACCGGCGAGGTAGAATATACCTATGAGCAGCGCGAGAAACATCTGGACGACAATAAACTCACACTTATACAAAAATCCCTAGAGCGTCTGGAAACCAAGGAGCTGCGTATCCGGGAAGCCTATGAAAATGGGATTGATACACTCGAGGAATTTAAGGCCAACAAAACACGCCTGCAGAGAGAGCGGGAGCAGCTGATGGAAGAACTGGAAGAAATCCGCTCCCAGGAGGAGCCGGAAGACGTTCCGGGAAAGGAAGTCCTCATTGAGCGGATCCGGAATGTTTACGACCTTTTGCAGTCTCCGGATGTCGATAATGATGATAAGGGCAACGCGGTCCGAAGCATCATAAAAAAGATAGTTTACATAAAAGAGAGTAAAACGTTCTGCTTTTACTATTATGTATAGCCCCGGAAGCCTTGATTTATAAGGCTTTGCGGGCACATTATATGTTTTTACAGTCCGGGCCGCCGTATTGGCTTATAATAAACTGCGCCATCTTGGGATTTGTCTGGCTGATATTCACCGGATACTGAAGTCTTTTTTCATATCTCCACATCAGGCATTCCCTCCTTCCCACGGCCACGGACTTTTAATCCAGCTCCAATTATCCGATGATACCTGATTGATCATCAGAGGGCCATACGCCTGCTCATAAGCACAAACAGCCTCTTTATTTAACTGTTTCACATAATGATAGTAATTCATAGCCTCCTGATCTGTTGGATGGGTATCCAGATAAAGAAGAATTTCATCCAGGGCAAAGCCTGTTTCGTAAACGTTCTTCATTAATTGATTTTTGCATCCGCACATCATCACCGGCACCTCCCCATCATAAACGGTAAATCTAAATCAGGAAAAATCGTACCTCTCTCCAGCCCCTGGCTAAGGGTATATGTCTGTGTCCATCTCTGCATGGGAGCATAAGCCATTGCCAAGGGCATTTCAGAAAGAAAACCGCCTCCTGTCGGCCGCATACCGGGGGGATAAATTCCCGCTCCGGTGTTCTGACATGGTACGCTGCCCTGACACGATGCACTGCCCTGACATGGCACACTGCCCTGACACGGCGCACTGCCCTGACACGGTGCACTGCCCTGACACGGCATACTGCTCTGACACGGCATACTGCTCTGACACGGCATAGGATTCTGGCCCGGCATGGTATGCTGAACAGGCTTTCTGTTTTGACACATGCATCCGTCCTGAGACGGTTTGATTCCCTGTCCCTGATTGGGTATAACCGGCTGAATCGGGTTTGTCGGACGAATTGGTTTGCCTCCGCAGCCACAGCCCGCGCTCATACACGGTGATATCTGCGGACGGCTGGTACAGGCATTCTGCTGATGATTGCTGCAATCCATAAGCAAGCATTTCTCCTTTCGGAAGATTCTGATAATATCATATGAATCGGATTTCCCGCTGGTGAAAATCCTCAGACCGTTTTCTTTCACAGAGCATGCTTTCCTTATCAGATAAGAAAAGAAACAGGCTGTCACCCCTGTCTCCCTGTCCACATATCATATACTATCATCACAAAACAAGGAGATTTTCAATATGTGCAGATGTAATTTATGTAATTGCTTTAGAAACTGTTTTTATACTTCCAATTGGGGCTGCGGAAGATGCGGCTGTCATAACAACTGCGGCTGCGGGTGCGGGTGCGGCTCCTCTTCCAGTCACAACAACTGTAACTGCGGATGCGGCAGCAATCCTTCCAATAACGGATGCGGTTGTGACTGCGGCAATGGCTGCGGCTCCGGCAGCTCCGGAAATAACCGTCAGGCCTATCAGTCCGGTTACCGGAGCGGTTTTCGGGATGGAAACCACGTTGGTTACCGGGACGGCTTCCAGTCAGCCGTAGAAAATGATATCGGCATTGCCCCCTTCCACATTCCCGATACGTTTGATTCCGCCAATTCTTCCTGCGGCTGCAATAACGCCCAATAAATAATTCAGGGACAAAGATGGCTTCACATCCATCTTTGTCCCTTTTTCCTGCCCCTGTGTCCGCTAACAGACTGTACTCACAGCTGTTCTATTTTTTCTTCTTTTTTGCCGTCCGGTGTCACAATGAAAGAAGACGGAACCTTCTCTCCTGCCTTTCCCTTCCCATAATAGTATTTGATAATATCTTTTCTTGTAATAATTCCGATAAACATTTTCCGATCATCTACAACCGGAACAAAATTCTGATTCAGCGCCCGATCAATCATATCCTCCATATTGGACTTTACAAAAACAGGAAGATAGTCCATTCTCCGTTTCAGTGTGCTTACTGAAATTCCTTCTGCTTCTTTCAGATTCAGATTATATTGATTCTTAATCCCCCAGAGCATATCTCCTTCTGTAATCGTTCCTACATACCTTCCGTCCCTGGTCAGCAGCGGAACTGCAGAAAATTTATGATATTCCATTTTTTCCAAAGCCTGCCGGATAGAATCATCTTCATATATGTATGCAATTTCACTTTTGGGAGTTATAAAAAACAATATGTTCATAATGAGTTTTTTCACGCTCCTTATATTTGATTTTTATTTATTATAACACGAGATTCAGAACATACTGTGAACAAATTCTTAAAATAGAATAAATATTCACATCATCTGTTTTTCCTGTATGAAAATACAAATTCCTTTAATATCATACAGAGACTGGTAAGAAAAAACCGGAAAAAGCTGGAAGCAGAGCTTTTCCCGGTTCTCGTCTATTCCAGATAATCCAGAGGATCTACAGAGCTGTCTTTATGAAGCATCTCCAGATAGAGATTGCTTCCTTCCACCGTATAATATTTGGTTGGCTCTGCCACATATCCCATGAGCTGTCCCTTTTCCAGATATTCGCCCTCAACTGCAGTCACTTCCTTCAGCTGACCGCAAATCACCGAATACTCATTTCCCAGATCCAGCGTCAGATAGGTCCCGACTTCTTCGTTATTTCCCACAGAAACTACACGGGCATTGGCAGGCGCATAAACCGGCTCACTGATATCTCCCTGAATGACCAGACCCGGATTGCATTTGTACTGATCCAGAGTCGGAAAATAAATTGTGGAATCCATGCTGTAATTCAGCACCACATTGCCTCTCACCGGCCAGGACAGTCTGCTGGTATCTGAAAAATTCAGCGCCAGGGCTTCCACATTTCCCGATCCGGCTCCAGCCTCCTGCACCTTTTCTTCCTCCGGTCTCCCGGCCTCCTCTTTTGTTTTTTCCGCTGTCACAGTATCCAGGTTGTTTTCTGCCAGCTGCTCTGCCGTAATTTCGGTCTTCTCTTCCGGAAACGGAGCTGTTTCAGGAAGCTTTGCCTCCTGTATCTGTCCCTCTGGCTGCCGGGCGATGAAATCCCCCTGCTCCTGCATATCCACATAGGGATTCTGCTCCTGACCGTTTCCTCTCTGAGTTGTAACAACGCCTGCTGCGGCTACGATAGTCAGCAGGCCAAGCACCAACATGACAAGGAATAATTTGTCCTTGAACATTTGATTCCATTTCTCTTTCACCGTTTATCACCTCGGTACTATTTTTACCAAAGTGCTCTCACTTATTCAGTCACCAGAGAAATATTTTTATAATAATAATGCAGGATATCCTGATAATCCCATCCTTCAGCCGCCATATAATCCGCTCCTGCCTGACTCAGGCCGTATCCATGTCCGATTCCCCTCACCACTGCCTGAATTCCGCCTTCTGTGCCGTTAAAATAGAAACAGGAAGAAGGAAGTCCCAGCGCATACTGGATTTCCTCTCCCTTATAAATTCCGGATCCGATTTTCATTTCTATCAGATATCCGGCCTCATCCTTTTCAACCGTCTGAATCTGTTCCGGCACCTGCTCTGCCCCCACAGGCGCCGCCCCTGGAATCTCACTGATTTTCTGCGCAAATTCTTCTCTGCTCCAGGAAAATACCTGCTGATAATTTTCTGCCTCCACATCTCTCCTGCTTTCTGCAGAAACAAGATAGGGATACTCTGCGGCTCCGTTTCTCGTTCGTCCTGAGCTGATTCTGTGAAAAAGAGGAAGTACATACTGCTCCCCCCAGCGCATAACTACTCCTTTCGTTTCCTCTGCTGCCTTTTTGCACTGAATCAGACGTTCTGCCAGCCGTTCCTTTTCTCCTATTGTCAGGAACCTGTTTTCCTTTTCATTAATCTGCCCGAGATAATCCAGATCCAGCTCTTCTTCTGAAATCTCCTGCCTTCCATCCATCAGACGGCAGATATAAGTTCTGGCAATCACTGTCTGACATTTTAATGCCTCCCGCTCATACTCCTCCGGAATCTGACATACCACTACTCCCGGAAGATAATCCTCCAGATTCATATAGGTCGAAATCCCATCCCGCTCTATCAGAATCCGCCGTGATATACCGGCTGCACTGGCCTTTGCCTCCTCTGTTTCTGCTTCCTTCTCATTGTCTTCCTCACCGTCCGGTGAAGGCAGTAAATCCGCCTCTTCCTCCATACGCTCCTCGCTTCCCCACACAGCCTGTCCCGTTCCGGTCATACATGCCAGAGCCAGCAGCCAGGGCAGCAGCAGCATGAAAATCCCTCCAAGCATCCATTTTTTCATAAAAAAATCCCTCCCGACTATTATCAGTCTATGGAGGGATTTTCTCTTTATTCCTTAAAATAACCGGTTTCTGCAGGTTTTTCCGGATAAGTCATCCGAAAACCGCTGTGCTTTGAAACCTGAATCTTACAGTTCTACCTGAACCTTTTCCAGATGCCAGATATCCTTTACATACTCCTCAATGGTACGGTCAGAGCTGAACTTTCCGCTGCATGCGGTATTCAGAATTGCTGCCTTAGCCCACCATTTTTCATCTCTGTATGCTGCATCTACCTTTTTCTGGGCTTCTGCGTACATACGGAAATCCTTCAGAATAAAGTAAGTATCTGCCCGGTCACTGCTGCGGGTATTCAGCAGAGAATCGTAAATATCACGGAACATCTCCGGATTCTGCGGAGAATAGTAACCATTGATCAGCTGCATCAGCACGCGGCGGATATCCTGATCATTATTGAAGATCTCCATGGGATTGTAGCTGCGATCATGCTCCATACGGATAATGTCATCAGAAGAGGTACCGAAAATAAAGGCATTCTCCTGTCCGACTTCTTCCACAATCTCCACGTTTGCTCCATCCATGGTTCCAATAGTCAGAGCGCCGTTTAACATGAATTTCATGTTTCCGGTACCGGATGCCTCTTTACTTGCAGTGGATATCTGTTCGCTGACATCTGCTGCCGCAAAGATAATCTCTGCGATTGAAACCCGGTAATCATCGATAAATACAACTTTGAGTTTCCCGATAATGGACTTGTCGTTGTTGATAACATCTGCCACAGAGTTAATCAGCTTAATGGTCAGTTTTGCACGCTTATAGCCTGCCGCTGCCTTTGCGCCAAAGATAAAGGTTCTGGGAACCATATCCATGTTGGGGTTATCCTTCAGCTGGTTATACAGATACATAACATGAAGGATATTCATCAGCTGTCTCTTATACTCATGGAGACGTTTTACCTGTACATCAAAGATAGAACGGGGATCCACATCAATGCCGTTGTGTTCTTTGATATATTTTGCCAGACGAATCTTGTTCTGGTATTTGATGTTCATAAACTCATGCTGGCACTTCTCATCCTCTGCATAAAGCTTCAGCTTGTTAATGGCAGACAGATTGGTAATCCACTCATTGCCTACTTTACTGGTTACCCAGTCAGCCAGAAGCGGATTGCCGTGCAGCAGGAATCTTCTCTGGGTAATGCCGTTGGTCTTGTTGTTGAACTTCTCCGGCATCATTTCATAAAAATCCTTCAGCTCCTGATGCTTCAGAATTTCTGTATGAAGCTGTGCCACACCGTTTACAGAAAAGCTTCCGGCAATGGCCATATGTGCCATACGAACCTGGCCGTCATAAATCACTGCCATTTTGGCAATCTTATCCTGACGTCCCGGATATGCCTGCTGAATCTGAATCACAAAGCGGCGGTTGATCTCCTCCACAATCTGATAAATACGGGGAAGCAGTCTGGAAAACAGCTCAATAGGCCATTTTTCCAGAGCCTCTGCCATAATGGTATGGTTTGTGTAGGCACAGGTCTTGGTGGTAACATCCCAGGCCTCTTCCCAGGTAAGACCGTAATCATCCAGAAGAATACGCATCAGCTCTGCTACTGCCACAGTCGGATGGGTATCGTTTAACTGGAATACATTCTTCTCGTAGAACTTGCGTACATCATCGTGATTCTCCATGTACTTCAGCACAGCTCTCTGCACGCTGGCAGAAATGAAGAAATACTGCTGACGCAGACGCAGCTCCTTACCGGCAATGTGGTTATCATTCGGATAAAGAACCTCGCAGATATTCTTAGCCAGGTTTTCCTCTTCAACTGCCTTCTGATAATCTCCGCGGTCGAATGCATCCAGACGGAAGGTATTTACCGGCTGAGCATCCCAGATCCGAAGGGTATTTACTACATTATTGCCGTAGCCTACAACCGGAAGGTCATAGGGAACTGCCATAACAGACTGATATCCCTCCTGAACAAATTTTTCTCTGCCGTTTTCCCAGATTGTTCTTACATATCCGCCGAATTTAACTTCAGTCGCATACTCAGCGCGGCGTACCTCAAAGGGGTTTCCGTCCTTTAACCACTCATCCGGAACCTCAACCTGGTATCCGTTCTCGATTTTCTGCTTGAACATACCATAGCGGTAACGGATTCCGCAGCCGTATGCAGGATATCCCAGGGTTGCAAGAGAATCCAGGAAGCATGCTGCCAGACGGCCCAGACCGCCGTTTCCAAGAGCTGCGTCCGGTTCCTGATCCTCAATCAGATTCAGATCAAAGCCCAGCTCATCGAGAGCCTGCTTAATCTCATCCTTTGCCATAATATTGATAATGTTGTTGCCCAGAGCCCGGCCCATTAAAAATTCCATGGACAGGTAGTACAGGGTTTTCACATCCTGCTTTTCATACTCTTTATGTGTTGCAATCCACTCATCAATAATAATATCCTTCACTGCGTAAGCCACAGCCTGAAATACCTGATTGGGAGTTGCCTGATCAATGGTTTTTCTGAACTGGCTCTTTACGTTATAAATGACATTCTTTTTAAATGTTTCTTTGTCAAATCCCTTATTTACACTGCTTATCATACTTCTACTCTTCCTCCTGCTCTGCTGCAGCTTAGTTTGCTGCAATTTTTTCTACACCCAGAATTCCGGTTTCCCCGTTGATGTTCCATTCTTTTGTATATCCGCCCATTTCGCCGACACGAATATCATCTGCCAATACTTCACTGCGGATGGTATCTGCATATCTGGTTAAGATGTCTGCGATCTTATCATTATTCTGCTGATATACGCAAATATGATCCATAACCTCAAATCCGGCTTCCTTACGCATGGTCTGAATTTTACTTACCAGCTCTCTTACAAAGCCCTCCTCCAGAAGCTCCGGAGTCAGTCTTGTATCAAGGGCAACGGTCACGGTATTGTCGCTTTCTGATACATAGCCTTCTGTCTGTGCCATATCAATCAGAAGATCCTCTTCTGTCAGCACTACCAGCTCTGCACCGAAATCGAATTTCAGAGCGCCCTCTGCCTTTAAGGTATCCATTGCCGCATTGCCGTCGATTTCTGCCAGTGCCTTGCGGATATTGCCCAGCTGTTTTCCGTATTTGGGACCTACGGTCTTTAACTGCGGTTTGAAGCTGTAGGAGGTAAAGTTTCTTACATCCTCTACAAATTCCACAGACTTCACATTCAGCTCATCCTCAATAATCTCTACATAGAAATCAGACAGCTCGTGATCCGCTTTTACATACATTTTTCCGATAGGCTGACGGTTTTTGATGTTTGCGGTATTTCTGGCAGCACGTCCCAGAACAACAACCTTCAGAACCTCATCCATATCTGCTTCCAGCTGCTTGTCAATATGCATTTCGTCCACAGACGGGAAGTCGCACAGATGAATGCTTTCCGGTGCGTTTTTGTCAATGCTGCGAACCAGATTCTGATAAATATCCTCTGTCATAAACGGAATCATGGGAGAAGCGGCCTTTGCCACATTCACCAGAGCCGTATACAGAGTCATGTAGGCATTGATCTTATCCTGCTCCATGCCCTTTGCCCAGAAACGTTCTCTGCTGCGTCTTACATACCAGTTGCTCATGTCATCCACAAACTCCTGCAGAACTCTTGCAGCCTCCGGAATCCGGTAATTGTTCAGATTGTCATCCACATCGCGGATCATGGAATTCATCTTGGACAGCAGCCACTTATCCATAACCGGAAGTTTTTCGTAATCCAGGGTATACTTGGTTGCGTCAAAATTGTCAATGTTCGCATACAGTACAAAGAATGCATAGGTGTTCCACAGAGTTCCCATGAACTTTCTCTGTCCCTCCTGCACTGCTTTGCCATGGAAACGGTTGGGCAGCCATGGAGCGCTGTTGATGTAGAAATACCAGCGGATAGCGTCTGCTCCGTAGGTTTCCAGAGCCTCAAACGGATCTACGGCATTTCCCTTGGACTTACTCATCTTCTGTCCGTTTTCATCCTGTACATGGCCCAGAACAATAACATTCCGGTAAGGAGCCTTGTTGAAAATCAGGGTGGAAATTGCCAGCAGAGAGTAGAACCAGCCTCTTGTCTGATCCACTGCCTCGGAAATAAAATCTGCCGGGAACTGCTGCTCAAACAGCTCCTTATTTTCAAAGGGATAATGATGCTGTGCAAACGGCATTGCACCGGAGTCAAACCAGCAGTCAATAACCTCCGGAACTCGCTTCATCTGCTTTCCGCATTTCGGACAGCGGATAGTCACTGCGTCAATAAATGGACGGTGAAGCTCAATATCCTCCGGACAGTTGTCGGACATGGATTTTAATTCCTCAATACTTCCGATGGAATGCTGATGACCGCACTCACACTCCCAGATATTCAGAGGAGTTCCCCAGTAACGGTTCCGGCTGATGCCCCAGTCCTGAACATTCTCCAGCCAGTCGCCGAAACGGCCCTTGCCGATGCTCTCCGGAATCCAGTTAATGGTATTGTTGTTGCGGATCAGATCCTCCTTCACCGCTGTCATCTTAATAAACCAGGACTCCCGCGCATAATAAATCAGCGGAGTATCGCAGCGCCAGCAGTGAGGATAGCTGTGCTCAAAATTGGGAGCTGCAAATAACAGTCCTCTCTCGTCCAGATCCTTTAATACCATCGGATCTGCCTTCTTGACAAATACGCCCGGCCACGGAGTTTCCTTTGTCATCTCGCCCTTGGGATCTACCATCTGTACAAAAGGAAGATCGTATTTTCTGCCGACCTTGGAGTCGTCCTCACCGAATGCAGGAGCAATATGAACAACGCCGGTACCGTCTGTCAGGGTAACGTAGCTGTCACATACCACATAATGAGCTTTTTTATGCTGTTTTTCTGCAGCATCTGCAGCACACTGATACAGAGGCTCGTACTCCTTGTATTCCAGATCGGTTCCCTTGTAGCGCTCCAGAACCTCGTAGGAATCCTCTCCCAGAACGGTATCACACAGAGCGGCAGCCAGGTAATATACCTGTCCGTCCTCTTTCATCTTAACCTTTACATACTCCTCATCCGGATTCACGCAGAGAGCCACGTTAGACGGCAGAGTCCACGGAGTTGTTGTCCAGGCCAGAATGCTGGCATCCTCACCCTTTACCCGGAAACGGGCAATTGCAGAACGCTCTTTTACATCCTTATAGCCCTGAGCCACCTCGTGGGATGACAGAGGAGTTCCGCACCGCGGACAGTAGGGAACAATCTTAAAGCCCTTGTAAAGCAGTCCTTTCTCCCAGATCTGCTTCAGAGCCCACCATTCAGACTCAATAAAGCTGTTGTGGTAGGTAACATAGGGATTGTCCATATCTGCCCAGAAACCAACGGTTCCGGAAAACTTCTCCCACATGCCTTTATACTTCCACACGCTTTCCTTACAGTGTCCGATAAACGGCTCAAGACCATACTGCTCAATCTGCTCCTTGCCGTCCAGGCCCAGCATCTTCTCCACTTCCAGCTCAACCGGAAGACCGTGGGTATCCCAGCCTGCTTTACGGGGAACCATATAGCCCTTCATGGTGCGGTAACGGGGAATCATGTCCTTGATAACACGCGTAAGAACATGACCGATATGAGGCTTACCGTTTGCGGTAGGCGGTCCGTCATAGAACGTATAGGTCGGACCCTCTTTTCTGGAGTCCATACTTTTCTGGAAAATCTGATTGTCATTCCAGAATTTTTCAATTTTCTTTTCACGCTCTACAAAATTAAGATTTGTAGGTACTTTCTCGTACATGGCTTTCTTCATCCTCCATTCTTATTCTGCGTGAAGTCCAGTGGCAGCTGCAAATAACATAAAATCCCGCTGAAAGGATTATCCGCTGAAAGAAAAAGGCCTTTTTCCTGCAACAGGAAAAAAGCCTTCAATGTCTCTATCTACCACCTATACTGCATACAATTATATGAGTTCCCTGTAACGGTGGAAATCCGGCACGGCCTACTGTCTGTTCAGCCTGCAACTCAAGAGTGATTTTCGACTGCCGATGTACTGGCTTCGGGCTCTCACCATCCCCGAATCGCTTTTGCTTTCCTGTCGGCGCTACTGTCTCCATCTGCGTTTTTTCTTTATGAATACTCTGCTCTATTATATGATCACCCCCGGATATTGTCAAGGTTTCCCTTGTTTGTTATTTATTTATCAATCACATTGTCTTTTTTTGCCTTTGGTGGTATACTGCAAAAAAGCATTTTACCTGTTTTTTACACCCACGAAATCGGATGTTTCTTCTATAGAAAGCGGACATCCGGGAGAAGGAGAATACCTATGAGTGAACGTAATCTTACTCTGCTGACCGACCTCTATGAGCTGACGATGATGCAGGGGTATTTTAAAGAAAAGGACGCCAATGAAACCGTTATTTTTGATACATTTTACCGCAGCAATCCTGTAGGCAGCGGCTATTCTATATGCGCCGGTC
>ENA-UOJR01002148-UOJR01002148.1-human-gut-metagenome-genome-assembly--contig:-C115P-NODE-2148-length-14588-cov-5.391248_pt1 | contig 14588 bp, 11 predicted proteins | sample MGYA00242354_ERZ723901 | MGnify/ENA metagenome assembly ERZ723901
TATCTTTTGCTTTACACTTTTTTATACCTCTGTTTTTTATCCCCGGAAATTCGCATGGGTTTCGGCCTTTTTTATCGGCAGCCGTAATTTTTTGCACTCCCTGGCGACTATTGGGGTAAAAGGCTGAAACATGGATACGGAACAGCGGTTCATCGAACTTATCGAGCATCACAAACGCATAATCTACAAGGTGTGCTATGTCTATGCACCCGGGCGCGGGCAGATCGACGACTATTTTCAGGAGGTCGTGCTGGCTCTGTGGCGGGGATTCCCCGATTTCCGGGGAGAGAGCAAAACTGCCACGTGGGTATACCGCATCGCGTTGTATACCTGCATTTCGTTTGTCCGCCGCCGGATGCGGCGTCCGCAAAGCGTGCGCCTTTCGGTCGACCTGGCGTGCGACGACGATATGCAGGCCCGCGAGCAGCTCGACGAGCTGTATGCGGTGATCTCACGCTTGGGCCGGCTCGACCGGGCGCTGATCCTGCTGTGGCTCGAAGAACGTCCCGCCGGGGAGATCGCCGCCATCACGGGCCTGTCTCCCGGCAATGTGGCCGTGAAACTGACCCGTATCCGCTGCAAACTGCGTAAAATGTATAACCGGTAAAATTCAGGAATTATGGAACTCGAAGAGTTGAAACTCAAATGGAAAGTACTCTCGGAACGGCTCGACCGGGAGCAGGTGATCCGGCGGCAGGATATGGAACGTATGCTGCGGGGACGTGTCGGTTCGTACTTGCACTATGTACAGCTCATGCTGCTGTTGGGTGTGGCGGTTGTCCCGCTATGTGTCGCAATCGGCAAATTCCGCGGAGTATCCGGTATTTTCATCTGGTGGGTCGTGGCGGGCTACCTTTTATGTCTGCTCCCTTCGTTCTTTTCCCTGTGGTTGCTGCTGCGGGTGTCGCGCTGCGATGCCGATATCGTCGAGTGTGAACACCGCATGACCCGCTATGCGGCCTTTGCCGGAGCGTATTATATTTTCCAGTATGTCGTCGTAATCCTGTTCGTTGCAGGCATGCTGCTGTATGCGGCGGGCTACTATACGGCGCATGGCATGTGGTGGACGGTCGCCGCCCTGCTCTCGCTGACGGCGGTTGCCTGCATCGTGATAACACATCATGAGTGGGGGCGTATCCGTGACCTGCAGCGGCGTATCCGCGAGCTGCGGGAATTCGATGAAGCGTAACGCTTTGTGCTGGAAACAGACGCACTCCGGTGCGGCTGTTTCGTTGGCCGGTCTGGAGTGCTTTTTTGCAGACTGCCGTTTCCCGGGAACCGCATTTATCGGCCGTCCGGTCTCCGGTTACCGGATTCCGAGCCGCCACATGACCCGGAGGACGAAACGCCGCACGCCCCGGGGGAGTGCCAGCCACCTGCGCGACCGCCGTTTCCAGCGGCGGGAGCTGGTGCGGACGATGCGTCCCGACGGCAGGATGACAGCCGTCATCACGGCGACGATATCCTTGCCGAGGCAATGCTCCGTCGTGCGGTAATTACCGTCCCCGGACAGGGTGAAACGGAGTGTCCCCGCGGCGGAATCCCTCTCTGCGGGGTTTTCCGCGGATGCCGCAGGGGACGGGGCATTCCCTGCGGCTGGTGCGCATACGGGACGGTTTCCTTCGCAGCGGACGCCTGTTTCGATCCCGACGATGCGGTGCAGGATATGGCGCCCTTCGCAGCGAAACAGGACGACGTCGCCCGTCCGCAGGGCGCCGATGCCGCTCGGCGGCGGAGCCGGATGGCGGGTGCCGCAGGCGGGTGTGTGCAGGTCGGGTGCCGTGCCGGGGGTGTCGCCGGAAAGTCGGGTCTGGCGGGCGGTGCTGGCATTGCCGTCGGCGGCGCGGGTTTCGGGGACGGGATCCGCAGGTGCCCCGGCTGCCGGGACAGGTGCCGGGGCATATTTCGCAATCGGGGTCAGTACGGCGATGTCCCGTTCGTTGCGCAGCAGCGGCCGCATACTGTGCCCTTTCATGCGGATCTGGACTTCGTGTCCTTCGGCGAGCATCGCTTCGACCTGTTCGAAGAAGAGGCGGTTGGTCAGCAGCATCAGCGGAGGGTGTTTGGGGCGTCGTCACCGAATACCGTGCGGCAGGAGAGACGGGCTGCCGCGGCATCGGGCAGGCATTCGAGGTGGTAGACGGGGACTTGCGCCACGATTTGGGATACGAGGCGGCAGATGGCGTCTTCCAGCCGCTCGTCGTGTGCGAACGACGGCGGGCACGAAGGCAGCAGCGCCCCGATGGCTTCGATGGGACGCAGGCGGCGGATGCGGTTCTGCGGTGCCTGCGAAAGCCGCACGATGCCCGCTATCGGATGGCTTACGTTGCGGTAACACGGGGTTTTGCCGCTCCACGGCGACCCGCAGGCGAGAACGCCTTGCAGGGCGGGAATCGTATCTGCCGCGGGAGCGCTTGCCGCTTCGGCAGCCCCTTCCGGGGCGATCCGGATGATCGGGCTGTCGTCGTTGAGCAGGCGTGCCCCGGGGATATGCTCGCGCCACAGGCGCGTGTGGGTGCTCTTTCCCGTGCCCGATTCGCCGAGGAAGAGTACGGCGCGCCCGTCCAGGCTGATCACCGACGAGTGTACGGCTACCGCCCGGCGTTCCAGCGCGGCGATGTTGAACATCGTCCACAGCCCGAAGCGGAACAGCGCCGGATTGTGCTCCGGGGTGATGTCGCTCGTGGCGTCGGGGCTGCCGAAGGCTTTGTGAAACCGTGCCGGGGCGCTGCCGTCGCGGGGTGTCATGGTAAGCAGGTAGCCCTCCGTGTCGCGGCCGAAACGGCAGTCGGCATCGGCGTCGGTGAAGTCGAATGCGTCGAGTTCGCAATAGCCGGCCGTGTCGCCGGCGAGCAGTCCCGTGTGCAGGATGAGGTCTGGTTGTGCCGTGTCCGCCGGGGATGTCGCAGGGTGGGGTGCACTCCTTTCCGTCCCCGGGGTTTCCGACGGGGAGGGTGCTGCGGTTGTCGCCGTTCCGGGCACGGGGCCCGCCATACGGTTGCTGCCGGCGTCCGTTTCCGTTTTGTTTTCGGCCGCGAACGGTGCCAGCGCCATGCCGAAGGCGCCTGTCGTGAACCGGTGCGGGATGTCGATGCGTATGCCGGCTATGAGGTATTCCATGTTTTATTCTCCTATCGTTATGATCCTGTTACAGTATTCGAGCGAGCTTTCGCGGTGGGCGATGACGACCAGTGTCAGCCCGGCATCCCGTGCAGCGAGCCCGGCGATAGAGCGGTTGATCTCCTCTTCGGTGCGGCTGTCGAGCGCCGAGGTCGCCTCGTCGAAGAAAAGCACGTCGGCCTGCCGGTAGAGCGCACGGGCGATGCCGATGCGCTGGCGCTGTCCGCCCGAGAGGCGGCAGCCGCACTCCCCGACGTGGGTGTCGATCCCTTTCGCCAGCCCGGTGACCAGCTCCCCGAGCTGTGCCGCGCGGAGCGCCTGCATGACCCGCTCCCGGTCGACCTCCCCGGCGGGGATGCCCAGCGCGACGTTGGCCGCGAAGCTGCCGTCGGCGATGAAAAGGTTTTGCGAGACGTACCCGATGCGGTTCTGCCATGCCCGGCGGTTGGCCGCCGTAAGTGGCGTGCCGTCGATGGCGATTTCACCCCCGCTCGGCTCGTACAGCCCCAGCAGCAGGTTGAAGAGCGTCGTTTTCCCGGCGCCCGAGGCTCCGCGGATACCGATGCGCTCGCCCTTGCGGATCGTCAGCGAAAGGCCGTGAAAAAGCTCGCGCCCGCCGTCCGCGAAGCGGAACCTAAGGTCGCGCACGGCGATCTCATGCCGGAACGGCAGCTTTTCGGGGGAGCTGGCGGTATCGGCGGCGGGGTTCCCGGGATTGCCGGAATTGCCGGAATTGCCGGAATTGCCGGAATTGCCGGGGGCAACGGTTGCGGCGGATGTGCTGCGCGGGCCGGGGGTGTCCCGGCAGTCCGGGTTTGCCGGCGCCGGGGGGCAGTCCGCTGCGGCGTCGCGCAGGATGCCGATCGTGTAGCGGTTGTATTTGATGGCCGTCCAGCCGGTCATGATGTTGCGCACCGAGGGCATCAGGCGCAGTGCGGCCACGGCGAATACGCCGAACAGCATTTGCGCCCGCCCGTCGCCGTCGCCGAGGCTCAGTGCCACGAGCAGGGCCATGCCCACGGCCAGCCCGACCTCGGTGAAGGTCTGGGGCAGCAGCCCGATCGCCGTTTCGCGCAGGCGCGTGCGGATCACCTGATCCATCGCCCGGTCGAACTGGCGGAGCATCATCGGGAAGGCATTGTTGATCTCGATGTCGGCATAGCCGCGGAAGGTCTCGGCCACGAGCCGCGCCTTTTCGCGCTGCGCCTTGTTTTCCAGTTCCCCGTAGCGGTTGATGCGGTTGCGCACCAGTCCGTAATAGAGCCAGATCGAGGGCAGGAAGACCGCCAGGGCGAGCAGTGCCGCGAGGGGCGTGTACCACATCAGCGCCCCGAACAGCAGCACGAGCAGCATCGCCTCGGCGGCGATGGCGGCGGCGGGTTTGAGCACGCCCGCCGCGAAGGCCAGGCAGACGACGTTGACGTTGCGGGCCAGTACGGCCGAGTTCGACGCCTTGACGAACGGCAGCCCCCGGTCGTGGTAGGTAACGAGCAGCCGCCGCGAAAGCGTGCGGTAGAGGTCGTAAATATAGGTGCGTTCGACGCGGGCGAGCCACAGCCCGAGCAGGCACTTCAGGACGATCACGCCCACCACAGCCGCGCAGACCGCCAGCGCGAAAGTGCGTTGTGAGGCGAAGCCCAGCCCTTCGTAGGCGCGTGTCAGCACCCCGCCGCCCTCGAGGCTGCCGGGGTCGAGCACCAGCGCCAGCACGGGCAGCAGCATGGCCAGCCCGAGGAAATTCAGCCCTGCGCGCAGCAGGAGCGTGCAGGCGACCCACACTCCCCGGCGGCGGAACGCACGCGGTATGATGCCGATGGTTTCGTTCATCTTATCCTTCCACTTTTTCGATTTCCCCCAGTTTCACGTACCACAGGTACCCTTCGCATTGGGTGTAGCCCATTTGCCGCAGCAGGCCGAGGTATTCGCCCACCTGGCGGCGGTAGCGTCCGGGGTCGCGGCTTCCGAACTTGTAGTCGACGACCACGGCCCGCGTGCCGCGGATCATCACGCGGTCGGGGCGCCGGGTCGACCCGGCGCCGGGGACGATGATCTCGTTCTCGTTGCGCACGCGCTGCCAGCCGCCTCCGAACCATTCGCCCGCGACGGGGTGCGCCAGCACCCGGGCGATCATCCCCCGCAGCGCTTCGGCTTCGCCGGGCGACAGCGTGCCGTCGTCCCGCATCCGCTGCACGGCCTCGTAGATCTGTTGCCGGTCGTCGGCCTGCTCGAACGCTTTGTGCATCAGGATGCCGAAGTTGCGGGGCGAGAGTTCCACCTCGTCCTCCTCCTCGAAATAACGTTGCGAGGGGAGCCTCAGCCGCAGGTCGGCGCGTGCCGTGGGGTAGTTCTCCAGTACGACGTGCACGCTGTCGGATGCTTTGCCGCCGCCGGGCACGGGGCCCGTGAAGCGCCCGAATTCGAACCTTTCGCCTTCCTCGGTCGCGGTGCGGCGCCCTTCGGTGCCGTCGAGCAGCGCTTTGTCGCCGTCGGCTCCGATGCTTTGCAGCAGCAGCCCGCCGACGCTCTTGCCGCCCTTGCGGGGGATGAAGACGTGCAGCGACTCGGCGGCGCGTGTCAGGGCCACGTACAGCAGATTGATGTTGTCGACGTGCGAATAGACCAGCTCGCGGTAGTACTCCGCCGAGAAGCCCGATTCGGCCATCGCCTTCTTGTATTTCACCGGGAAGCGCCCGACGGCGCCCGCATCGCCCTGTGCCTCGGCCCAGACGATGTTCGTCACGTTGCCGCCCGACTTGGGATCGAGCTGCCACGAGCACCAGGGGATCAGCACCACGCGCTTTTCGAGCCCCTTGGCCTTGTGTATGGTCGTGATCTCGACGGTCGTTGCGCTCTCGTCGACGCTCAGCGACCGGTTCTGCCCCTGCTGCTCCCACCAGTCGAGGAACAGCGCGATGTCGGCGATCTTGCTGGCGCAGAAGCCGATGATCTGTTCGTGTATGGCTTGCAGGTAGGCCGTCTGCTGCCTGTCGTCGTGCAGCGCGTGGCGCATGACGATCCGCTCGAACGCCTCCTCGGGCGACAGCAGCCGGATCGAACGGAAAAAGGTGCGTTCGTCCCCGGGCAGCGGGCGGTCGAACCCGCGGCCGAGGTAGTGGTTGTAGACGGCGCGGCTGAGCGAGTCGTCGGGGTTGAGCGACAGGCGCAGCGCCGCGGCGATGAACGAACTGACGGGGGCGTTGCCCACGATCAGCGCTTCCTGCGTCATCACATCGAACCGGTAGCGCGGGTCGTCGTTGCGGCGTTTGAAATCCAGCAGCTCGGCGGCCACCTTGGCGCCGTCGGTCGCCCCGCGCACCAGGATCATGATGTCGCACGGACGGAAACCCTTGTCCAGCACCTCGCAGATGCGCTCCACGACGGGCGGCCGTTCGGCGAAGGTCTCCACCGAAACATAGCCCGGTCTCCCGCCCAGGCGGCGGGGTGTCTGCGCATGTTCGCGGTAGGCGTCGCATAGTGTGTCGCGCAGCCCGGCGGCGGTGCGGGCATCCATGTCGCCCCGCGCCGCGGCTTCGTCCAGCGTCGCGTTGAGCGCCCGGTTGTCGGCTTCGACCACGCGGCCGATGGCCTTGTTGTTGAAATCCACCACGGCGGGCAGGCTGCGGTAGTTTTCCGTGAGGTTGACCAGTTCGGTGCTGTCCGCGCCCAGCGCCCGCTGCGCCTGCGAGTGGAGTATTTTCCAGTCGCCGCCCCGCCAGCGGTAGATCGACTGCTTGATGTCGCCCACGATCAGCACCGAGGTCGCCTCGCTCTGCGCCATGGCGTTTTGCAGCAGGGGCAGGAAATTCTCCCACTCCTTCACGGAGGTGTCCTGGAATTCGTCGATCATGAAGTGTTCGAAGCGGTTGCCGACCTTCTCGTAGATGAACGGCGCGTCGTTGTGGCCGATGAATTCCGAGAGGATGTATTTGGTCTCCGAGAGGAGCATCATGTTTTCCTGGTCGCACATCTGCTGCACCTTGGCATAGAGGTCGGAGAGCAGCGCGAAGCTGCGGTAGTTCTCGCGCAGCAGGTCGCAGGTGTTCCACGCGCGGACGTTCTCATCGTAGAGGCCGCACATTTCGCGCAGCAGGGGTTGCAGCCGGGGACGCAGCCCCTGTGCCGTGCTGCCGGGTTTTCCCCACGCCTCGTCCCTGGTGCAGGCCGCCTCCGCGCGGCTTCCGTAGCGCTCGAAGCTGCCGCCCGCCACGGCGTAGAAATAGGCCGCGAAGCCCGAGCCTTTGTAGGGAAAGTCGGCGACCGAGGCGCCTGCGTCCCCGATGATCCGCACGGCTTCGGCCGCAGCGTCCTGCATCCGTTTTTTGGTCGCCGCGGCGTGCGCCGTGGCTTCGCCCACGATACGCGCCAGTTCCTCGCGCGGGCGGGCCGCCGAGAGTGCGTCCTTGTTCTTCTCCTTGAACAGCTCGCCGCCCAGCGTGAGGATGCCGTCGCGGATGTCCCATTTCTTGCCTTCGTCGATGCGCTCCTGCACGAAGTCCGTGAGCCAGCGCTGCAGGTCGCGGTCGGTGGTGATCTGCTCGATGAGCGTGTCGGCGCTCTTGGTCAGCACCGAGGCCGTTTCGATCTCGACGTTGTAATTGAGGTCGATGCCCAGCTCCTTGATGAAGGCGCGCAGGATGCGCTGGAAGAAGGTGTCGATCGTCAGCACCGTGAAGCGCGAATAGTCGTGCAGGATCTTCGACCGCACCTCCCGGGCGCGTCGGCGCACCGTGGCGGCATCGAGCGACAATTCGCGGCAGAGGTTGTCGAGGTAGGAGCTCGGCTGTCCCGAGGCCAGCAGGTGGATCTCCTTGAGGATGCGCGATTTCATCTCCTCGGTGGCCTTGTTGGTGAAGGTCACGGCGAGGATGTGGCGGTAAATGCCGGGCTGTTCGACCACGTCGCGCACGTATTTGTACGCCAACTGGTAGGTCTTGCCCGACCCTGCGCTTGCATTCAGAATTCTCGCCCTCACTGTCCGAAATGTCGTTTTAGGTAGTAAAAGTACAAAACAAATCCCGAACGGCAAACCGGGGTTCGCAATAATTTTGTATTTTAGCGACGTATTTAAACCTACAATGTATGAAGAAGATGATTCTGAGCGCCGTGATGCTGGTTTTCGCAGCCTCCGGCCGTGCACAGGAGGCGGGTGCCGCAAGTCCTACGGAACATAACGAGTGGCTGACCACGTTCGAGGCCGTCGCGGTGGATGCCGACCTGGATATCAAATTCGTGAAAGTCCCCGACACCGAGGCCCCCAAGATCGTATACGACACGAAAGGTTCCTATACTTCGAAATTCCGCGCCGAGGTGAAGGACAAAACCCTGCGTATCAGCGAGAGGCCCGATTCGCGCCGTCCCGACCGCACCGAGGTGACGGTCTATTACAATACGTTGCAGTCCGTTTCGCTGTCGGGCGCCGCAGCCGTGTTCGAGGGGACGGTGGATGCGGTGCAGCTCGACCTGACGCTGGGGCGCAAGGCGTCGCTCACAGCGGCGTTCGATGTCAAAGACCTCAGGATGGAGCTCACGGGCGGCAGCAGCGCGACGCTCACCGGCAAGGCGAGCTACCTGACGCTGTTCGCTTCGACGGGCAGGGTCGCGGCCTCGGGGCTGGAGGTGATGTCGGCCGAGGTCAATGCCCAGAGCAAGGCCGACGTGTCGCTGTGGATCACCGACCGGTTCATCGGCAAGACCACGACTAACGCCCGTATCACCTATAAGGGGCAGCCTGCCGTCGTGCGCGGCGGCGCCAAGTTCATGGGCGGTGAGATCAGCCACGTAGAATAGTCTCATGGAACAATAATGCGAAGGGGCCTTCCGGATCCCGGGCGGACAATACCGCCGGGGAAGTCGCCGGGGCTGTCCGAACTGCTATGAAGGGATTTCTGGAGGAGGTGGCCGCCGACCTGTATGCGCGCTATGGCGAGGGATTGTCCGAACGGGCGGTGCTCTTCCCGTCGCGGCGTGCGCGGCTGTTTTTCGTCGATGCCCTGGGGCGTATCGCCGGGCGTCCAATGTGGCAGCCCGAATGGGTGACGATCGACGACCTGACGGGCGAAATATCGGGGCTGCATACGGGCGACCGCGTACGGCTCATCACCGAGCTTTACAAAGTCTACTCGGCCTACCACAACGAACCCTTCGACAAGTTCTATTTCTGGGGCGATATGCTCCTCACGGACTTCGATACGATCGACAAATACCTGATCGACGCGCAGATGCTCTTCCGCAACATCTCGGAGATCAAGGAGATCGAAGCCGATATTTCCTACCTCACGCCCGCGCAGCTGCGCATCCTTTCGTTCTGGTCCTCGTTCGGCGAGCAGGCCGACCTTTCGGAGGAGAAACGCCGTTTTCTGGCGATCTGGAAGACCCTCGGCCCCATCTACCGCCGCTTCCGGGAGCGTCTCTCGTCGCTCGGCATCGCCTACAACGGCATGGTGCAGCGCGCCGCCGCCGACCGCATCCGCGGGGGCGGGTTCGCCTTCCCCGAGCCCCGGCGTTATGTCGTGGCGGGGTTCAACGCCCTTTCCGAGTGCGAGAAGCGCCTTTTCGGGTTCCTCGCCACGGCGGCCGAAACCGATTTTTACTGGGACTACGACTCTTATTATAAGGACGACCCCGAACAGGAGGCGGGTATGTTCGTGCGTTCGAACGTGGCGCAGTTCCCGCCCCGCACGGAACTTCGGCACGACAACATGCGGGGAGAGAAGCAGATCGTGTCGGTCGCCGCCGTCTCGAACGCCGTGCAGTGCAAGTATGCCGCGGCGATCCTCGCCGATCTGGCCCGCCGCCGCAGGGAGGAAGACTCCGGCATCGCCGCGGGCGCCAGGCCCGCGCTGGGCAAGGAGACCGCCGTGGTGCTTACCGACGAGAACCTGCTGCTGCCGCTGCTGTATGCCCTGCCCGCCGACATCGGACGGGTGAACGTGACGATGGGCTTTCCCCTGCGGCAGAGCCTGGCCTACACGTTCGTCGAGCGTCTGGTGGAGTTGCAGAACCACCGCCGCCGCAAGGGCGACGGCTGCACGTTCTACCATGCCGACGTCGCCGGCATCCTCGCACACCCCTATGTGGCCGAGTGCGATGCCGCACTCACGCGCACGATGCACGAGGAGATCGTCCGCGACCGCCGCATTTCGGTCGATGCCGCGTGGCTGGGCCGCAACGAACTGCTGAAACGGATCTTTACGCCCGCCGCGACGTGGCGCGAGTTGTCCGACTACATGCTGGACGTGGTCGCCGCCGTGGCGCGCCAGCCCTACCAGGGCGACGACGCACGGCAGCGGGTCGAATTCCTGGCGGTCATCGCCGAGCAGGTCACCAAGTTGCGCAACTCGCTCGACGAGTGCGATATCGACCTTACGGCCGAGGTCTACACCTCGCTGCTGCGCCGGCACTTGCAGACGCTGCGCATCCCCTTCGAGGGCGAGCCGCTGGAGGGCATCCAGATCATGGGGATCCTCGAGACCCGCAACCTCGATTTCGAAAACGTCATCATCCTTTCGATGAACGACGACAATTTCCCCGGCAACCATATGGCGCAGGCGTCGTTCATCCCCTACAACCTGCGTGCGGCCTACGAGCTGCCCACGCCCGAGCACCACGAGGGCGTCTATGCCTACTATTTCTACCGCCTGATCCAGCGCGCCAAGACCGTCCACATGCTCTATTGCTCGCACGCCGACGACAAGTCGACGGGCGAGCCGAGCCGCTATATCTACCAGTTGGACTACGAGAGCGGCTTCGACGTGCGCAAGGTCGAAGTGGGGGTGGACGTCAACCTGGCCGAAACGGCGCCGATCGAGGTGCCCAAGGACGAAGGGGTGATGGCCCGGCTGGAGCGTTTCGTCGACGCCCAAAGCCCTGCGACGCTCTCGCCGACGGCTTTTTTCCGCTATGTGGCCTGCCCCTTGCGCTTCTATTTCCATTCCATAGCCCGCTTGGAGGCCGATGACGAAATTTCCGAGGAGGTCGACGCCCCGATGTTCGGTACGATCCTCCATGCCGCCGTGCAGACGCTTTACGCCCGCATCGCGGGGGAGGCGCATCCCGGTGAAACCCTGCGTGCGATGATCCGTACGGGCGAAGTGGCGCAGGCGGTCGAGGCGGCCATCAACGAGAACTATTTGCAGGATAAACATGCCACGGCCGAGGATTATTCGGGCAACCTGTTGCTGGTGAAGGACATCGTGATCCGTTACCTGCGGGGCGGGGTGATGCCCTACGACGCTGCGCACGATGCTTTCGCCGTGTCGGGGCTGGAGGAGCCCGTAGCCTATCCGTTCCGCTTCCGCGCGGGCGGGCGCGACCTGGAGATGAAATTCGCCGGCATCGCCGACCGTATCGACACGCTCGACGACGGGGCGCTGAGGGTGGTGGATTACAAGACCGGTGCGCCGCACCTCGAATTCGACGGTGTGGAGAGCCTGTTCACGGGCACGGGCAAACAACGCCTTTCGAACATCCTGCAAACGCTGCTCTACGCGATGATGCTGCACCGGTCGCGCGGCTGCGACGTCGAACCGGCGCTCTATTACGTCCGCAACATGAACCGCCCCGGCTATTCGCCGCAGCTGGACGACAAGCAAACGGGGGTGAAGGGGGCGCGCTATACGCTTTACCGCGAGCGTTTCGAGGAACTGCTGCGCGCGCAGCTCGCCGAACTCTACGACGCCTCGGTTCCGTTTCGCCAGTGCGAGGATGCCGATACCTGCAAGTACTGCGATTTCAACGTGATCTGCAAGCGGTGAGGATGAGCAAGGGGGGGGCTTCCTTCGGGGAGCCGTCCAGGCAGAAATGCTCTTTGGCCTGCCCGTCACTTTTAACTGCCGGTATCGCTGCCGGTTATTCCTTTTCTGCTTTTCGGCTCCGGCGGATTGCATAATAGCGGAGCAGGTCGTCGTCGATGGCGGTTCGGTGGTCTGTAATTACCTGTATGTCATTGTCCTCGAAATCGAAATCCATGTGCCGTATTTTCGAGAGGCCGGATATGTCAAGCAGGAGCAATGGGTTTTGCCATGCTGACAAAAAATGCAATGCCGTATTTTCGGAGAGGTCGAGCTTCGCCAGGCTATTTCGGCTACAGTCCAATTTGGCCAATGCCCTATTTTCGGAGAGGTCGAGCCTTATTAACTTGTTTTTGCTGCAATCCAATACCTTCAGCTCCGTATTTTCGAAGAGGTCGAGTGTCGCTAATTCGTTTATGTTGCAGTACAATTCCGTCAATGCTTTGTTTTTGGAGAGATCGAGTGCTGCCAATCGGTTACATGTGCAATACAATACGTTCAACTCCGTATTTTGGGTCAGGTCGAGTTTTGTCAATTGATTTTGGCTACAGTCCAATTTTGCCAATGCCTTGTTTCCGGCAAGGTCGAGCGCCTTTATCCTGTTCCAACTACAGTCCAATGTGTCCAATGCTGTATTTTCGGAGAGGTCGAGCGCAGCCAGATTATTCCAGTTGCATGTGAGTTTTCCGAGGTTTTTGAAGTATTCGACGCCCGTGAGCGATTCGATCAGGGGCGTGTCGGCTGTTTCTGCGTCGACGTCGATAGCGAATACGGCATCTGCCTCTTCGCGGCTGATTTTCCCGTTCCGATCCTTGTCGAATCTGCCGAGCACATAAGCGCGAAAAACCGGATCCGGAATTGTGCCTCCGTCCCAAAAAACCGGGGGATTCGCGGATCCCTGCCCGTTTTGGCAGGAAACGGTCGTGATGGAATACGCAAGAACCATCAATGCTGTAATGGGGGATAGCCGTTTCATGGGATTACTAAGATATGCAGTTTCATATTGCAGTTTATTCCTCTTGCTGTCGGTATTTTTTCTGCTTTTCGGCCTCGATGGATTGCATGTAACGTGTCAGGTCGCTCACGAAGGCCGTCTGGCTGTTAGTAATTACCTGTATTTCATGGTTCTCGTAATCGAAAGATACTGCCTCTAATTTGGCGAGATCGGATAAATTGAGCCGGATCAATGGATTGTCGGAGCAGCCCAAGCGAATCAACTCCGTATTTTCGGAGAGATCGAGCGCAGTCAATCGATTGTAGCCGCAGTATAATTCGGTCAGCGCTGCATTTTCGGAGAGATCGAGCGCGGTCAATTGATTGTTGAGGCAATTCAAATAAGTTAACTTTGTATTTTCGGAGAGATCGAGTGCTGTTATCGGATTCCAACCGCAGGACAAATCGGTCAACTCCGTATTTTTGGAAAGATCGAGTTCCGTCAATCGATTGTAATCGCACCACAAGTCGGTAAGCATCGTATTTTCGGATAGATCGAGCGCAGTCAATTGATTGTGCCCGCAGAACAATTGCGTCAGGGCTGTATTTTGGGAGAGATCGAATGCGGTCAATTGATTGTAGTCGCAGACCAGCATGCTCAATGCTCTATTTTCCGTCAGGTCAAGCGTCTTTATCGGATTCCGACCGCAGTTTAATGTAAGCAATGCGGTATTTTCGGACAGATCGAGTGTCGTTAGCTGGTTATCTTTGCATTTCAGTATATTCAACTCCGTATTTTTGGACAAATCGAGTTCGGTCAGCGCATGTCCGTTGCATATGAGCTGTTTGAGATTTCTGAAATGTTCGACGCCTGCAAGTGATTCGATTGCGGGAGTGTCGCTCGATTCTCCGCAGAGCCTGCCGAGGTCGATGGCAAGTACGGCGTCCGCTTCTTTGCGGCTGATTTTTCCGTCGCGGTCGGTGTCGAAATTTTCGAGGACATAAGTTCTGAAAACAGGGTCTGGAATCGCGCCTCCGTCCCAAAAGATTTGGGGATTCGCAGCCCCTTGTCCGTTTTGGCAGGAAATGGTTGCGGCGGGATATGCGAAAACCGCCAAAGCTGTGATGGGTAGGAATCGTTTCATGGGATTACTAAGATATGCAGTTTCATATTGCAGGTTATTCCTCTTGCTGTAGGTGTTTTTTCTGCTTTTCGGCCTCGATGGATTGCATGTAACGTGTCAGGCTGCTCACGATGGCCGTCCGGCTGTTGGTGATTACCTGTATTTTATAGTTGTCGTAATCGAGGGATATTGCTCCTAATTTGGCGAGATTGGATAAATTGAGCCGGATCAATGGATTGTCGCAGCAGCCCAAAGCGACCAGCTTCGTATTCTTCGAGAGAGCGAGTGCAGTCAGTCGATTGTCGTGGCAGCTTAAACCAGTCAATGCGGTGTTTGCGGAGAGGTCGAGCGTAGTCAGTCGATTGTTGTCGCAGTACAACCTGCTCAGCGCCTTATTCTGGGACAGATCGATTGAGGTCAATCGATTGCTTTCGCACCACAAGTCGGTCAGCATCGTATTTTCGGAGAGATCGAGGGTGGGCAATAGATTGTATGAGCAAACCAATTCGGTCAGCATCGGATTTCCGGTCAGATTGAGGGCGGTCAATCTGTTGTGCGTGCAGTTCAATCCGGTAAATTCCGATATATGAGGCGCACAGAGCTAAGCGAGAGTCACTGCTCG
>ENA-UOJR01002152-UOJR01002152.1-human-gut-metagenome-genome-assembly--contig:-C115P-NODE-2152-length-14557-cov-6.688664_pt1 | contig 14557 bp, 13 predicted proteins | sample MGYA00242354_ERZ723901 | MGnify/ENA metagenome assembly ERZ723901
CCTCCCATCTCTCGGACTTCTATTTCCTTGTCCAAGAAATGGGAGGCAGTTCAGACAGGCCCCGTGCAACGGTGCGCAGACCGAAATTATGCGTGCTAGGACAGCAGCTTGCGGCCATCCTCCTCGATGGCGTCGAGCAGGGCGTCGGCGGCGGCGGCATCCTCGCCCTTGGCGAAGATGTAGAGCTTGATCTTGGGCTCGGTGCCGGAGGGGCGCACGATGGCCTTGTTCCCGCCCTCGAGGTCGAACTCGATGACATCCGCCTTGGGCAGGCCGTTCACGCAGGTGGCGTAATCGATGACGGCCTCGACCTTGGCGCCGGCGATCTCCGCCGGGGCCTCGGCGCGCAGCCCGGCCATGAGGCCCGCCATCTTGGCGGCGCCGTCGGCGCCGGGGTAGCTCAGCGAGATGGTGCGGTTGTGGTAGAAGCCGTGCTTCTCGTACAGGTCGCGCATGGCCTGGACCAGGTTCTTGCCCTGCAGCTTGTAGTACTGGGCCATCTGGCAGATGAGCATGGAGGCGTTGACGGCGTCCTTGTCGCGCACGTGGTCGCCGGACAGGTAGCCGTAGCTCTCCTCGAAACCGAAGATGAAGCGGTCGACCTCACCGGCATCGGACAGGCCGGTGATGATGTCGCCGATGTACTTGAAGCCGGTGAGGCAGCGACGCAGCTCGAAGCCGTACTCCTCGGCCAGCGCGTCGACCATGGCGGAGGACACGATGGTGGTGACGGCGACCTTGTTGGAGAGGTCCTCGCCACGCTCGGCGCGCATCTTGCAGATGTAGTCGAGCAGCAGAACGCCCATCTCGTTACCGGTCAGCAGCGTGTAATCGTCGCCGTCGGCGCAGGCAACGCCCACGCGGTCGGCATCCGGGTCGGTCGCGAGCAGCAGGTCGGGCTTGACCTCCTGGCACAGGTCGATGCCCTTCTGCATGGCCTCGCGGATCTCGGGGTTGGGATACGGGCAGGTCGGGAAGTCGCCGTCCGGGTCGCGCTGCTCGGGAACCACGGTGATGTCGGTCACGCCCACCTTGTTGAGAACGGTGGTGACCGGAATCAGGCCGGTGCCGTTGAGCGGCGTGTAGACGAGCTTGAGCGGGGCGTTGCCGATCTGCTCGTCGGTGAGGTTGTTCACGGACTTGTCCGCAACGGCGTCGTAGTAGGCATCGAGGACCTCGTCGCCGATCCACTTGACCAGGCCCTGCTCGACGGCGGCGTCGAAGTCCATGGTCTTGACGTCATGGAACGGGTCGCATGCGTTCATGGCGGCGGAGATGGCGTCGGCGGCCTCGCTGGTGATCTGGCAGCCGTCCGGGCCGTAGGCCTTGTAGCCGTTGTAGGCAGCCGGGTTGTGGCTTGCCGTCATGCAGATGCCGCCGGAGCACTCGAGGTAGCGGGTGGCCCAAGACAGCGTGGGCACCGGAGAGATCTTGGGGTACACATACGAGGTCACGCCGTTGGCGGCCAGAATCGCGGCAGTGGTCTTGACGAACAGCTCGCCGTTGTTGCGGCTGTCGCGCGCGATGGCCACGGTGGGGTTCTCGAAATTCTTGACAAGGTAGTCGGCGAAGCCCTGGGTGGCGCGGCCGACGGTGTAGATGTTCATGCGGTTGGTGCCGGCGCCCAGCGTACCGCGCAGGCCGGCGGTGCCAAAGGCGAGGTCCTGGAAGAAGGCGTCGGTGATGGCGTCTTCATCGCCCGCCTCCCGCATTGCCTTGAGCTCGGCGAGGAGCTCCTCGTCCTTCACGTTCTCAATCCAAGTGGAGAGAAGCTCGTGTACATCTGCCATGGTCTCACCTTTCCCGATAAGAAAAGCCGTGTGAAAATGCACCCGCGCGGGCGCGGATACTTGCATGATACGCCCACGGGTCCCCACTTGGATCAAATCCCCTTCCCGCAAACGGATTATTCGGCGAGGGGTCGCTATTATCCCCGGCGGCGAGGCGGCACCGCACGGTGACGGTGCGAGCCGGGGGGTTCCGAGAATCCGGTGCGGATGGGGCTCCCACATGGGCGCTTGCCACCCATCTGGATGCGCGATTGGAAATACGGGCCGCAAAGGGCTACCCTGTTAACTGCACGCTGGTCCATAAGTCCGCGGAAAGGAACCGAATATGACCACTCTTTATCAGCGCCAAGGCGCGTACATCCCGCGCGTCGCAGCCGTTCACGACATGTGCGGCTACGGCAAATGCTCGCTCGGATGCGCCATCCCCGTGCTCAGCGCGGCGGGCATCGACGTGTGCCCCGTCCCCACGGCCCTCTTCAGCGCGCACACCAAGTTCCCCGTCTTCCACATGCATGACACCACCGAGATGCTCAACCCCTACCTCGACGCCTGGCGCGAGGAGGGCGTCGAGCTCGACGGCGTGTACTCCGGCTTCCTCGGATCCGCCGAGCAGGTCGCCGTCATCCAGCGCCTCTATCGCGAGTACCCGGGCGCCCTGCGCATCGTCGATCCGGTCATGGGCGATGCGGGCATCAAGTACCCCACCTATACCGATGAGCTATGCCGAGCCATGGCCGAACTCGTCGACGGCGCCGACGTCCTCACCCCCAACCTCACCGAGGCGTCCATCCTCACGGGCATCCCCTATCAGGGCCAGGACGTGCCCGTGGAGTTCGTGCAGCGAAACGCAGACGCATTGCTCAAGATGGGGGCAAAGACCGTCGTGATCAAGGGGGTCGTGCACGAGGGCGAGGCCGTCATCCGCAACTACATCGCCAGCGCCGAGGAGGGCGGCGCCGTCGAGGAGGTCTCCAGCGAGCTGCTCCCCTACATGCTGCACGGCACCGGCGACCTGTTCGCCAGCGCCCTCACCGCCGCCATCTACGCCGGCCGCAGCACCCGTGACGCCGTCAGCTTCGCCGGCGAGCTCGTGCGCGACGCCATGCGCGTGACCCTCGAACAGCCCGATTTCGAGATGCGCGGCGTCTCGTTCGAGCCGACCCTCGGCAAGGTCGCGGCGCTGCTGGGCTAAATCGCGACCGGCCCCTCAAAACCCCGCTTCCCACCGCGCCCGATCCGCCAGCATGCCCCGGCGGGTCGGGCGCGCTTCAAGCACGGGAGGCTATTCGGCCGCCGCCTGCGCCTCAAGATGCGCATCCCGATCGCGCAGGACGAGCTCCTCGTCGATTTCACCCTGCGTCGCACCGGGGTTCTCCGCGAGCGAGCTCACCGAGTTGACCTGCGTCTGGATTGCCTCTGCCAGGTCGTCGTCCATTCCGATGATCTTGAGCTCCCAATCGATGTTCGACGGGGTGCCGGATTGCGACTTGGTCCATACGAAGGTGAGCATCGCGCGACGCGTCCCGTGAGCGGGAATGAAGCCGAACAGGCTGTCGTGCTGGAACGCCCCGGAGTCGTCCACCAGCGTGTACACGTTGTAGACAACGCGGTTGATCTTGTCGTTGAGCAGGGCGTTGGTCGCCAGGGCGCTCGCCTGGATCTGAGAGTTGGACAGCAGCTCGAGCTCATTGCGCGAATCCGTGTCGACAACCGAGACCTCGACCACGCCGGTCTTCTCGCTCGCCTCGTTCACCGTGAAGTCGCGTGGGAACTGCGTGAACCCGTTGCCCCACTCCACGCCCGAATCCATGGCGTGCGAGACGGTCTCGGCATTGGTCCGATCGGACAGGTTCGCCGTGTTCAGGCGGCGGCTCACGCCGTAGACGATCTGCATGCCCAGAACGAACGTGAACACGCCCAAGATCACCACAACGGCGGTGCGGGAGATCGTCTTGCCTACCTGCGATCCGGACGGGTCCTCGTCGGACAGCGGGTCCACCTTGCCGACGCCGGCGTGCCCAGAGGCGCCACTGGACGACTCCCCGCCGTCGTCGGGCTCCCCCCCGTCACCCGCGGGCGCCTGCCCGCTCCTCCGGCGGCGCGCGAACAACCCATGCCCGCGGCGGTCCTTACGCGCCGCCCCGCGGTCGGGGTCGAGCACTCCGGATGCGTCGAGTTCGGAGAACAGCGCCTCCGCCTCATCCGGTGTCATGTTCTGCTTCTTGCTCATCGGCTACCTCACGTCACGCGCCCGCGCGCCCTCAAACTGCATCCGATAGTACCGGGCGTACGTGCCGCCACGGGCGAGAAGCTCCTCGTGCGTCCCGCGCTCCACAACGCGCCCACGCTCCACGGTCGCTATCTCGTCGGCGTTTTTGATGGTCGACAGGCGATGCGCGATGATGATGGTGGTCCGGTCTGCGGCCAGCCTCTCGAGCGACTCCTGCACCGCCTCCTCGCTCTCGTTGTCCAGCGCGGAGGTCGCCTCGTCCAAGATCAGGATCGCCGGGTTCTTGAGGAACACGCGCGCGATGGCGACGCGCTGCTTCTGACCACCGGAAAGACGGCTGCCGCGCTCGCCCACCACGGTGTTGTACCCCTGCGGCAGACTCGCGATGAACTCGTGGATGTTCGCCTTGCGCGCGGCGTCCTCGATCTCGGCGTCGGTGGCGCCGGGGCGGCCGTAGCCGATGTTGTCGCGCAGCGTGCCGTCGAACAGGTACACGTCCTGCTGTACCAGGCCGATCGCGCTCCGCAAGCTGTGCTGCGTCACCGCGCGCACGTCCTGACCGTCGATCAAGATCGAGCCGCTCGTCACGTCGTAGAACCTGGGGAGCAGCGAACAGGTCGTCGACTTGCCGCCGCCGGACGGCCCCACCAGGGCGATGGTCTCGCCGGGCTTGATGGAAAGGCTCATGTGGTCGATCACGGGGCGCTGCTCCTCCCCGTCCTCGGCGAGCTCGCCGTCGGCATAGGAGAAGCACACGTCGCGATACTCGATGGCCCCTTCCGTCACCTGAAGCGGCAAGGCGCCGGGTGCATCCTGGATGTCGGGCGCGGTGGCCAGGACCTCATCCATGCGGCGGAACCCCGCGATGGCCTTCTGGAACATCTCGGTGGAGTTCACGAGCGGCTCGATGGGTCCGGTGAACAGGCTGATGTACAGCGCGAACGTTGCCATGTCGACGGCAGTCATCCGCCCCTGGGCGACAAGGTAGCCGCCGAGCAGGACGATCGTGATGTAGTGGGCCGCCGTCATCACCGCGCTCGTCGCCTGATAGCCACCCATCACCCTGTATTGCGCGACCTTCGAATCGAGGTAGCGGCCGTTCGCCACGCGGAACTTGGCGCGCTCGGCATCCTCATTGGCGAAGGACTTGACCACGCGCATGCCGGCAAGCGAATCCTGGAGCTGCGAGTTCACCTCGGAGATCTTGGTGCGATTGTCGGCGAACACGCTGCGCATGTGCAGGTTCTGGCGAATCATTACGCCCACGAACACCACGGTGACCAACGTGAGGGCGCCCGCCAGCTCGGGCGAGATGGTGAAGAGAATCGCGAGCGCGCCGATGATCTTGATGCCGCAGATGATGATCCACTCGGGCAGGTGATGGGCACCCTCGCAGATGTCGAACAGGTCGTTGACCACGCGGCTCATCATGTCGCCCGAGTTGTGCGCGTCAAAGTAGGAGAAGCTGAAGCGCTCATACTGATCGAACAGGTCCTCGCGCATGCGCGACTCCATGCGCGCGCCCATGATGTGCCCCTGAGCGGACACGAAGTAGATGCACGCGGTTCGGATGAGGTACATGAGCACCAGCCCCGCACCCACGAACATCAGGCCGTCCATGATCGCGGCCGCCCCCTCGGTGAACAGCCCACCGGTCAGCGCCCGCAAGATGATGGGGAACGCCAAGTCGATCCCCGCATATGTGAGTGCGCAGACCGTATCGGCGATGAACAGCCCCTTCTCGGGCCCGTAATAGGATATAAAACGCTTGAACATAGGCATCTTTCCTGCAACAAATATCATGTACGAGCATATCGGCTCAGGTGAGGCAGGCCCCGAGAAGGGGCAAGGGCTTGGGCGATTCCGCAGGAACGAGGACCAGCCCAAGCCCTTGCCCCTTCTCGGGGCCGATGGGACGAATCAGAGCCTATGCGCAATCGCGTCGCAGGCCAGCGCGCCCACGACGGTCTTTGCGTCCTCGATCTTGCCGTCGAGCACCGCATCGATGAGCTCGGACAACGGGACCAGATCGACGTTGACGAACTCGTCGTCATCGGGGTTCGCGCCGTCAAAGGTGAGCCCCGTGGCCATGTAGATGTGAATCACCTCGTCGCAGAACCCGGGTGTCGTGGCGATGGTGGTGAGGTACTGGATCCGGCTGGCCGAGAACCCCGTCTCCTCGTGGAGCTCGCGCTTTGCGCACTCCAGCGGGTCCTCGCCGGGATCGAGCTTGCCGGCGGGGATCTCGACCGTCACGCGGTCGATGGCCGTGCGGTACTGGCGGACCAAGACGATCTTGCCGCTCTCGGTGAGCGCCACCACGGCCGACGCGCCGGGATGCCGGACCAGGTCGCGCCCGGTCACGCGGCCGTTGGGGAGCTCGACCCGAGCGCTGCGGACATCCAGGAACCTGCCCTTCCAGGCCTGCTCCTCAGAGATGATGCGCTCATGCAGGCCCGCGTCGCGGGGGTCGTCGTCGCCCAGGACGAGCGAGGGCTCGGCGTCGGACGGGGCCTCCCCCTCGGTGTCGATTACCTTGACCTCGTACTCCTCGTTTTCCATCTCAAGCTCCCATCGTCTGTCCCTGCCGCCACGTCGCGGATGCGCCGCGGCGGCCGGAACGCCGACGGGGGCGCCGCGCACCCCCGTCGTATCGTCGCGTCTCGTCAACGCCCTATTGTACCCGCAGCAAGGCCATGGGTCCCGCTCGCCCGCGGCGCCCTTACGCGTCCCAGGCGTCACGGCCGCGCAGGGCGCGCAGGCCGATGTCGCGGCGGAGGGTCTTACCCTCGAAGTCGATCTTCTCGCAGGCGGCGTACGCGAGGTCGCGTGCGGCCTCGAAGGTCTCGCCGAGCGCGGTAACGTCGAGCACGCGACCACCGGAGGTGACGAGCTCGCCCTCCTCGTTGACCGCGGTACCGGCATGGTAGACGGTCACGTTCTCCATGGCCGCCGCCTCCTCGATGCCGGTGATGACCTTGCCCTTCTCATAGGAACCCGGATAGCCGGCGCTCGTGAGGACCACGGACACGGCCCACTCGTCGCGCCACTCGAGCTCGACCTCGTCCAGGCGCTGCTCGGCGCAGGCGAGCATGACCTCCACCAGGTCGCTCTTCAGACGGGGCATGAGCACCTCGGTCTCGGGATCGCCAAAGCGGGCGTTGTACTCGATGACCTTGGGGCCCTGGGGCGTGAGCATGAAGCCGCCGTACAGGCAGCCGCGGAAGTCGATGCCCTCGCGGTTGGCGGCGGCGATGGTCTCGTCCAAGATGCGGCACATCTCGGCGTGCTCCTCGTCCGTGACGATCGGCACGGGGCTGTACACGCCCATGCCGCCCGTGTTGGGGCCGAGGTCGCCCTCAAGGGCGCGCTTGTGATCCTGGGAGGTGGCCATGGGGCTCACCGTCTTGCCGTCGGTGAAGGCGAGCAGCGTGCACTCGGGACCGGTGAGCATCTCCTCGATGACCACCGTGCTGCCCGCGGCGCCGAACGCCCCGTCGAAGCACTCGCGCACGGCCTGCAGGGCCTCGTCGAGCGTGAGCGCGACCACGACGCCCTTGCCGGCGGCCAGGCCGTCGGCCTTGACGACCACCGGGGCGCCCTGCTCGCGCACGTAGGCGAGCGCGGACTCCTCGTCGGTGAAGGATCCGTACGCCGCGGTGGGGATGCCGGCGCGAACCATGAGCTCCTTGGAGAAGCGCTTGGAGCCCTCCAGTTTGGCGCCCTCGGCGCCGGGGCCGAAGCACGGTATGCCCGCCTGGCGCACGGCGTCGGCCACGCCCACCACGAGCGGGGCCTCGGGGCCGATCACGACAAGGCCACAGCCGGTCTGGCGGGCGAAGTCCGCCACGGCGGCGGGATCCTCGGCGTCCAGGGCCACGTTCTCGCCAAGCTCCAGCGTGCCGCCGTTGCCCGGGGCGATGTAGAGCGTGCCGCACAGCGGGGACTCGGCGAGCTTGGCCGCCAGGGCGTGCTCGCGACCGCCGCTGCCCAGCAGCAGGATGTCGATGGTCTTCTCGGGTGCGCTCATGCGTCCTCCTCTAGAGCAAGGCGCCGCCCAGGCGGACGGCGCGCTGACTTGGCCGAATTAGTTGTTCCAGTCGCGAACGATCGTCTGCTCGCGGTCGGGGCCGACGGCGACGAAGCTCACCTTGCAGCCCGCGAGCTTCTCGATGTAGCACACATAGGCGCGAGCGGCTTTCGGCAGCTCCTCGAAGGTGCGGCAGCCGGTGATGTCGCACTTCCAGCCGGGCAGCTCCTCGTACACGGGGACCGCGTTGGCGAACGCGGCGGTGTGCTCGGGCACGCTCGTGTAGCGCACGCCGTCGCAGTCGTATGCCACGCACACCTTGATGGTGTCGAACTCGGAGAGCACGTCGAGCTTGGTGAGCGCGATGTCGGTCAGGCCGTTCACGCGCGTTGCGTAACGCGCGATCACGCCGTCGAACCAGCCGCAGCGGCGGCGGCGACCGGTGGTCACGCCGTACTCGTATCCAACCTCGGTGAGGGTGCGGCCCTCATCGCTCGTCTCGTAGTCGAGCTCGGTGGGCATGGGGCCGGAGCCCACGCGGGTGATGTACGCCTTCATGATGCCCAGGACGCGGTCAACGTTCTTCATGCCCACGCCAGACCCCGTCACGGCGCCGCCGGCGGTGCAGTTGGACGAGGTCACGAACGGGTACGTGCCGTGGTCGATATCGAGCAGCGTGGCCTGAGCGCCCTCGAACAGGATCTCCTTGCCCTCCTCGACCAGGTTGTTGAGGAGCAGGCCGGTCTCGCAGATATACGGGCGCAGGCGCTCCGCCATGGGCAGGTAGGTCTCGCAGATCTGGTCCACAGAGTAAGTGGGCAGCTTGAAGATGAGCTCGAGCTGGGGGTTCACGCGGTCCAGCACGATCTGGAGCTTGGCGCGGAACGTCCCCTCATCGAGCAGGTCCTGCATGCGGATGCCCACGCGAGCCATCTTGTCCTGATAGCACGGGCCGATGCCGCGCTTGGTGGTGCCGATGTTGTTCTTGCCCAGGAGCTCCTCATACGCACCGTCAAGGTCCATGTGGTACGGCATGATCACATGCGCGTTGCCGGAGACCTTGAGGTTGGCGGTCGAGATGCCGTCGCGCTCGAACATGTCGATCTCCTCGAGCAGGACGGCGGGGTTGACCACGCAGCCGTTGCCGATGACGGAGATGCAGTCGGGGTACATGATGCCCGAGGGGACCTGATGCAGGCCGTACTTCTTGTCGCCCACCACGATGGTATGGCCGGCGTTGTTACCGCCCTGGTAGCGAACGACGCAGTCGAACTCAGATGCGATCAGGTCGCAGATCTTGCCCTTGCCCTCGTCGCCCCACTGGGTTCCCACCAACACTGTTGACGGCATGGCTACTCCTCATTCCACGCGCGCGGCGGCTTGATCCGCGCGAATCATCTTATGCGCCGGGGCGATCGCCCGGCAAACCGGACCGCAGGCGGCCCAGCGTTCCTATTATAGGCACAGCGACCTCACCAAACGCTACTCGACGGCGTGTTCGTCAATCTCATAGAACTTGGTGGAGGCGGGCAGGAACATCAGGTCCACATCGCCGATGGGGCCCGAGCGGTTCTTGGCGACGATCACGCGCGTGATGCCGAAGTCCGGACGGTCCTCGCGCTCTGCCTCCGCCTCGGTGCTGGAGCGGTCGAGCAGCATGACGATGTCGGCGTCCTGCTCGATGGAGCCCGATTCGCGCAAGTCGCTCATCTGGGGGCGCTTGCCGGTGCGTCCCTCGAGCGAACGGTTGAGCTGCGAGAGCATGATGACGGGCACGCCGAGCTCCTTGGCCATGATCTTGAGGCCACGGCTCATCTCGGAGACCTCGACGGCGCGGTTGCCGTTGTAGTTCTTGCCCGCCGGCGGGTTGACCAACTGCAGGTAGTCCAGGATGATCACGGCGCGCTCCTTGTTGTGGAGCATGCGTCGGGCCTTGGCGCGAATCTCGGTGACAGTGGTGCCGGGCGTGTCGTCGATCAAGATGTCCAGGCGGCTCAGCTCGCCGATCGCCTCGTTGATATTCGCCCACTCCTCGGGAGAGATGCGGCCGGTGCGGAAGTTGGACATGTTCACCATGGCCTGCGCGCAGATGAAGCGCTGCGCGATCTCCTTGCCGCTCATCTCCAGCGAGAAGAATCCGACCGTGTAGCCGTCCGCGGCGGCATTGAGGGCCAAGTTCAATGCGAACGAGGTCTTTCCCACGGCAGGTCGGGCGCCCAAGACGACGAGCTGGCCCTCGCGCAGGCCCATGAGCATGCGATCGAGGCTCGGATACCCAGTCGGAGCTCCATGCACGTCGCCACCGGCGCGCGCCACCTCCTCGGCCTCCTGATAGGCCTCGGTCATGAAGTCGGTGAGCCCCTTGTACGAACTCTTGACCTCTCGCTCGGTGACGGAGAGCAGCATCGACTCGGCGCGCTCGATCACCTCCTTGGTGTCGAGGGGAGAGTCGTAAGCGAGGGCGCCAATTTGGTTTGTGGCGCCGATGATCTCGCGGAGCATGGCGTCGCGACGAACCATACCGGCATGGTGCTGCCAATGGGCGAGCGCGAGCGTGTTGCCCATGAGCTCGAGGATATACGCCTCGCCGCCCACGGATTCGAGCTTATCGATGGAGTTGAGGTAATCGATCAGCGAGATCGAGTCGATGGGCACGCTGCTCTCGTACATGGCGGACATGGCCATGAAGATCGTCTTGTGCGAAGGGCGGTAAAAGTCATCGGGGAGAAGCTCGACGAGCGCCTCCTCCACGACCTCGCCCGAAAGCAGCATGGCCGCCAGGACGTTGGCCTCGGCCTCGATGTTGTTTGGCAGGCCCTTACGTGCGCCCACATCGGCCGAGCCAGCACCGGCCCCCACGGGGTCCCAGGCGAAATCGCCGCCACCGCTCATGCACGCCTCCTCTTCACATATTGAATACGCCCCGCGCCGCATACGCAAAGGCTCGCGGGACACTCAATGGTAGGGTATCCCAGTACATCCGCTCCGCACAAAAGGAGCGCACGTCAAGCGTTTTACTGAGTTATTTTCACTCCACAGCGCGGTGTTGAAAAGTCGACGTCTCCAACTGCGCTTAAGGCGGTTATCAACGTTTTCCACATTTTTGCCAGCAACGAATTACAACTTATCCACAGCGCATTTGCTGACCTGCGGGTTTGCACGTTTTACCAGTTGGTGACTGTGACATGATGCAGTGCTTATATGTCGAGATGGTGAATTCGCAGGTAGATGGCTATATTTAATTTATCTCCGCAGGTAGACGCGGTGCCATTGAGAAATGGCGCCGTCGTTCCCATCGAACGCGACGCAGGCTCCGCCAAACGCCAGCCTCATGACATCCGGCGAGCCGCTGTGGATTTCTGCCCCTGTGTGCATATCCGTCAGACGCGGTCGGGCGGTGTTGATCGATAAGAAGAAGGGCCCCGCAATACTGCAGGGCCCCAGAGTCGCAATTGGCGTCTCGAATGTTACTCGGCGACGGCCTCGGCCTCGACGGCCTCCTCGGCGACAGCCTCGGTCTCCTCGACCTCGGCCTCCTCCTCAACGCCCACGAGGACGATGATGGAGGTGCGGATCTCACGGTAGATGGAGATGGAGACCTCATGAGCACCGGCAACCTTGATCGGCTTGCCGAGCTCGATGCGCTTGCGGTCGACGTCAACGTCGAGCTGAGCCTTGACCGCATCGGCGATCATGGCGGCGGTGACGGAACCGAAAAGGATGCCCTCCTCGCCCACCTTGGCGTCGACGGTGACCTTCTTGCCCTCGAGCGTGGCCTTGAGGGCCTCGGCGTCGGCAAGACGGACGGCCTCGCGCTTCTCGATGTTGCTGCGACGCTCCTCGAGCTGCTTGAGGTTGCCCTTGGTAGCGGCAACAGCGAGCTTCTGCGGAATCAGGTAGTTCTCGGCGTAACCCTGAGCGACGTCGATGACGTCACCCTCGCCGCCCTTGCCCTTGATCTCACCAAGCAGAACAACTTTCATGGGTACCCTCCCTACTTCTTCTCGCGAGGACCGCGGGTGGACACCACGGGCACGGCGTACGGCAGAAGAGCCATCTCGCGGGCGCGCTTGATGGCGTTCGCGATGTCGTGCTGATGCTGCGTGCAGGCGCCAGTGACGCGGCGCGGCTTGATCTTACCGCGATCGGTCATGTACTTGCGAAGGAGCTGAGTATCCTTGTAGTCGATGAACTCAGTGTTCTCCTTGCAGAACTGGCAGTACTTGCGACGCGGCTGACGGGCAGAATAATCATTAGCCATGTCTCAATACCTTTCGTGAACGACGGCGTGGCAAGGGCCATGCCGCCAACTACAAATCACCCCTAGAACGGGATGTCCTCATCGTAGACGTCGACCGCAGGCGGAACCGGAGCCATGGGCGCCGGAGCCTGCTGCGGTGCGGGCGCGGGGGCGTAGCCGCCCTGCTGGCCGTAAGACGGAGCGGGCGCATAACCGCCTGCCTCGCCCTGCTGACCGCGGGACATGAACTCGATCTCATCGACGATGACCTCGAGCTTGCTGCGGCGCTGGCCGTCACGCTCCCAGGAGCTGTAACGGAGCTTCCCCTCGATTGCGACCTTCGACCCCTTCGAGAGATAGCGGCTCACGGCCTCCGCACGGGTGCCGAACATCGTGCAGTCCACGAAGTTCGGGTAGTCCTCCCACTCGCCCGTCTGAGGATTGCGACGACGGTCGTTGACCGCCACGCCGAAGCTCAGGACCTGGGTGCCGCTCGCAGTGGCGCGCAGCTCGGGATCGCGGGTGAGATTACCGGAAATGTTGACTCGATTGATGCTCATACGTGTTCACTACCTCTCACGCGGCGTTAATGGGCCGCATCCATACAAATGACCTACTCCTGGTCGTCGCGACGGACGATCATGTGGCGGATCACGGCGTCGGTAATACGAAGCACGCGATCGAGCTCCGCGATGGAAGCCGGGTCTGCATGGAAGTTGATGAGGGTGTAGTCACCTTCGGTGAGCTTGTCGATCTCGTAAGCGAGCTTGCGCTTGCCCCACTCGTCGACGTTGTCGACCTTGCCATTGCCCTCGGCGATCGTGGTGTCGATGCGCTTCATCACGGCGAGACGAGTCTCGGGATCGAGGTTGGGGTCAACGAAGAACAGCAGTTCATAAGCCTTCATGTGGTCACCTCCCTTTGGACATACGGCTTCGGGTCGTGAAGGTGCGCCCGAAGCAGGAAAAGACATGCTAACTATAGCCGAGTCTGCACATCTTGCAAGGTTTCCGACCACACACCCCATGACCTCCACATATCCGCGCACTTCTGCCGGGCGCGCGGATCGCGATCCGCCACGCAACCATCATGCCATCCCGTCCAGACACGGTTCCCGCATCCTTCCGGCCTCAGCTCGCACGGGCCCGCCAAAAATCCGACACACGGCTTCCACCTCGCTTTGCGTACGCCCCGGCATCGAAAAACGCGGCCCTGCGCGCGATCTTCACATCAAACGATCACGCACCGGGCCGCGCCTTGCGGTCACATTTGCTCCAAGCGCCTATTGCACGGCAGCCGCATCCCCATTTCGATGCGGCACGTCATCGGGCAGTGGGTCTCCGGAAACGCCCCATCGATCGACGTCGAAGCGCCCGAACCATTGCCCCATCGCGTTCATCGCCACCAAGTTCATGGCAGTCGTGATCACCCCGCCCAGGAACGCGAGGCAGAGCGCCAGGATTATGAAGAGCAGCACCGGTCCGGCGCCGATCGTCAACAGCTGGTCCATCAGGTAGTGCCAGCCGGTCATATGCGCTCCGGATATCCCGACGAACGCCATCGTGCCGGCGAATCCCCCCACGGCGACCATCGACAGGACGAGCGCAACCACGAACGTGTACGCCCCCGCGATCGCGCCGCCGATCCAAGAGACCAATACCGCCCTGAAAAATCCGCCGAGGTCGCGGCCGATCATCTGGAACAGCCGATCGAGGCGCCAGCCCGCGGAAAAGCTGTCGTAGATCGTCGCCCGCAACGCCGCGGCCTGAAGAAACGACCCCATGAGCAGGCTCGCCGCCAAGGCGAGCAGAGACATCGCGAGCCCCGTGGAGAAGGTCGCCGACGAGTTCAGCAGACCGTTGCCGGCAAACCCGGAGATGAGCAGGCCCAAAGAACCGGGAAATACGACCTGCAGGACCAGCGCCACCACGAACCCGAGGGTCACCGTGACCAAAAAGGCCCTTCCGCCGGATTCCAGCACCTTGCCGTAATCGACCCCTCGCTGCTTGGGTGCGGAGTCCACGCCCCACGCCGTGAGGCGCGCCCATTCGAGCCCGTACCCAAAAAGGACGATCTGCCCCAGTATGGGAATCCAGCCAACCATCGTCAGAATCAGGACCGGCTTGATCCAGCCCTTGTCGCGCGTGAGCATGCGCCATGAGGACGCAAAGCCCAAATCCCGTGCACTCATCTTTCCTCGCTTTTTCGCAGTCACCGTCATTGGGGAAAGTGTAGCGCTACGGACGCCCCGTCGCGCGCGACGGGGC
>ENA-UOJR01002155-UOJR01002155.1-human-gut-metagenome-genome-assembly--contig:-C115P-NODE-2155-length-14522-cov-5.137416_pt1 | contig 14522 bp, 12 predicted proteins | sample MGYA00242354_ERZ723901 | MGnify/ENA metagenome assembly ERZ723901
AAAAATAAGCAAAATCAAAGGAGCATACATACAATGGAGCCAATGCCCTAATGAACGGAAGTACATTGGTTGTTGATGAGTTCGATGCTTCTCTCCACCCAATGGCTCTGATGAATATCATCAATATCTTTCACAATGATGAAGTTAATATCCATCATGCACAGCTGATTTTCAATACGCATAATCCAATTTTTCTGAATACCAACCTTTTCAGACGCGATGAGATCAAATTTGTTGAACGGGACGAAGAAACTCATTGCAGCAGCGCTTATGCGTTATCAGATTTCGGTACAGCCGGAAAAAATGGTGTTCGGAAAAATGAAGATTATATGCGTAACTATTTTGTTGATCGTTACGGCGCAATCAGGAATGTGGATTTCCTTCCTATCTTCGAGAAACTGTTGAAGCATGGAAGTGAGGCATAAAATTATGAGAAAAGAAAATATGACATACTATTTTTCCGTAGAAGGCGAAACGGAAAAATAGTATTTGGATTGGCTGCAAAACTGTATCAATGAATGTGACGAAGCGAAATATAAAGTGAAATTAAAGACATCGGTAATAACGTACTGAATTATTTGAATCAAGAAAGAAATGAAATGGGAGCTGTATATATTTGTCAAGAAGGCGGAAAGCTGGTTTTATTCGAATACGATGATCTGAATACAAAAATAAAAAAGACAACGACAAAATTAGAAAGCTTCAGTGGAATTCAATATTGTTCAAATGAAGTCGAACGGTTATATCCATATTTTGACGGATATGATTTTACAGTTCAAGACAGTATAAATTATGCCAATCAAGAATTGGGAAAATTTTTCCCAGATTATGACTTGAATTTAGATATAACGTGGTTGACAATCGTACCTAATACACGTCCATGCTATTATTGCAAATTGAGACAAAATGTTGATGGAATTCCTATTTTAATGGGTGCTGGAGATATAACGTATGGCACTGACGAAAAAGAAATGGGATTCAAATTTCCGAAAAGCTGGAAAACAAAAGGAGAAGAGTATTGGGGATGCTTTAGACCGCCAATATGGGATTTTATTGCGTATGTCGATGGTGGATATAAAATACAATTTCGACCGCTGAAAAAAGTTACTTCGGTGGTCGATGATGTGCCATTGTGTACGATTGATGATGTTATATCAAGCGTCGAAAAGCAAATTGAAAAGGGCAATATCCGCAATGTTTACGAGATGAGATTTGGATATTGCTGTTATCTCGACGAAAACGAACAAATCGTATTATATCCTGTATGGCAAATCGAGTGCGACTACTTCTTTAATCCGAAAGAAGAACAAAAGCATTACGCAGAAATGGAAGATGGGCAAGTAACGCTGGGACTGGATTATCATACGATGATTGTAAATGCTCAGACAGGCGAGTTCATGAATCCGGCTGATTTGAAAGATAATCTGTTAAAATGTCCCGATATCATTACTTGGAACGACATTACGAGATGAGAAAACACAGAATGAGGAGCTGGTGCAGAGATGTTCTGCCAGTTCCTTTTTTCATTAGCTGCATAAATCGTCAGCCTGTTCAGACAAAAAGGCAGCATAGGCAAAACGAATCAGGTTGGTGGTCTTTCTGCATATAATTATATTTGGGTATATGCAGAAACATGGGCCTCTTTTTCGGTTACTGCACATATCTCCGCAAAAACATGTGCAGAAAGCATCGAAGATATCAATAGTTTTTACTGTTATTTAAGAAAAACTTTCCGATTTCAATTACTTTTTCGACACATCCCATGCTGACAGCATGGACTATCGAATTATGATAAACCTGAAAGGATCATTCTGATCGTGAGATAAGAAAATTCAATCTCAGCAACTTGGGGACGCTCCGACAACGAGCGTCCTTTTTGTATTCATCGGAAAGGAGAAAATATGGATACGCAAATTATCAGTCTGTCGAACCAGAAGGGCGGCGTAGGCAAAACGACGACCTGCGCCAATTTGGGTATTGGTTTGGCGAGAGAAGGAAAGCACGTGCTGCTGGTAGACTGCGATCCGCAAGCCAGCCTGACGCTCAGTTTGGGATGGAGGAAACCGGAAACCCTGCCGGTGACGCTGGCTACGCTCATGGGCAGAGTTCTTCAGGAACAGCCCGTTCATGCCGAAGAAGCGATTCTGCATCATGCGGAAGGGGTGGACTTGATTCCCGGCAGCATTGCCTTATCAGGCGTGGAAGCGTCGTTGGATACACGGCAGAATGTGCTGAAACGGGTGCTGGACGATTGCAGAAAAGACTACTCCCATGTGCTGCTGGATTGTATGCCGTCGCTGGGCATGACGACGATCAACGCACTGGCGGCGGCAGACAGCGTGCTGATTCCGACCATACCGCATTATTTGTCGGTAGATGGACTTGGTAAGCTGATGGAAAGCATCGGCAGGATGCGCCGGGGATTGAACAGAGGGCTGCGGGTTGAAGGAATTCTCATTACAATGGCAAGCCGCACGACGTATGCCCGTGAAATCAGCGAATTGCTTCGGACGCAGTATGGAACAAAGATCAAGGTGTTTGATACCGTAATCCCGCACTCCATCAGGGCGGCGGAGTGCAGCGCCGAAGGAAAAAGCATCTTCGCGTATGATCCGAAAGGCAAAGTCGCGCAGGCGTACAGCGCGCTGACGAAAGAGGTGATTCAGCATGAAAAGCAGCGCCAGAAACATCGAGCTGAAATCGGTCGATGATCTTTTTGCGACGGAAGAAAGCAGAGCGGATGCCCAGCGGGAAAAGGTGCAGGAAATCCCGTTGGGTGAGCTGCATCCGTTCAGAAATCATCCCTTCAAGGTCAAGGACGACGCGGCGATGCAGGACACAGTAGACAGTGTGCGCGAGTATGGCGTGCTTGTCCCCGCGATTGCGCGTCCTGATCCTGACGGCGGCTATGAGCTGATCGCTGGTCACAGGCGGCATCATGCTTCCGAGCTGGCAGGTAAGGAAACCATGCCGGTCATCGTTCGCGATCTCGACGACGACGCTGCCACGATTATCATGGTGGATAGCAATTTGCAGCGTGAGGAGCTGCTGCCGAGTGAACGTGCATTTGCCTATAAAATGAAGCTCGATGCGATGAAAAGGCAGGCAGGACGGCATATTAAAGAAAATTGTTCCCAACTTGGGAACAATTTCAATGGAAAACGATCAAGTGAAATTATGGCAGAACAAATAGGCGATAGCAAAAACCAGATTTTCCGTTATATCCGCCTGACCGAGTTGATTCCCACTCTGCTGGACATGGTGGATGAACGCAAAATTGCATTTAACCCTGCGGTCGAGCTGTCCTATTTAAAGAAAGAAGAACAAACCCTTCTGCTTGAGGCGATGGACAGCGAACAGGCAACACCGTCGCTTTCTCAAGCACAGAGGTTAAAGAAATTCAGCCAGCAGAAGATGCTTTCCCTTGACGTGATGCGGGCAGTCATGAGCGAAGAAAAGAAAACCGACCTTGATCGGGTGACGCTGAAAAACGAAACGCTGCGCAGGTATTTTCCGAAATCCTACACGCCAAAGCAAATGGAAGATACCATCATTAAACTGCTGGAAGGCTGGTATAAAAAGCGGCAGCTTTCGCAGGAACGGTGATGAATCATAAGCGCTTGCGAAATCATAAGCGACGTGATAAAATAAACTTGAAATAGAGCATGAACGGATGAAATGATGGCTCAAAGGAGAGAAAAAACATGTCCATTCAGGATACGGCAACCAAACAATATGTTTAGGAAACGGAAGTGTTTGCAGAAGCTTTTAACAATAAGATTTATGATGGCGAACAGGTGATTAAGCCGGAACTGCTGACCGATATGGATACAACGCAGTATGTGATTCCATATCATGAGGATGAGAAAGGCAAGCCGGAAGCGGCGCAGAAATACCGCGATACGCTTAAAACGCTGGCGGTTAAAACGGATGATCGGTACACCTATCTCGTGCTGGGAATAGAGAATCAGAGCCATGTGCATTATGCCATGCCGGTTCGCAACATGCTATACGATGCCATGCAGCTCGAAAAGCAGGTGCGTGATCTGGCAAGCCAGCATCGTAAGGAATGAAAAAATGGTACATCGGAAGAATATCTTTCTGGTATGAAGAAAGAAGATCGGCTGTCCCCTGTGATTACGCTGGTCATTAACTTTGGCGGAAAGAAATGGGATGCGCCGCTCAGCCTGCGCGAGATGTACGGCGAGCAGCCCGAAAAAGTCCTTCCATTTATTCAGGATTATCGGGTTTTCATGATTGACCCGATGGAGATGAGCGACAATGACCTTCAGAAGCTGAACAGCAGTCTGCGTGAAGTGCTGGCGTATATTAAATACCAGCGGGATAAGGCACGGATGGAAAAATTGCTGAATGAGGATTCAAAGTTCAGCTGTCTGGAAACAAACGCAGCACTGGTCATCAATGCTATGACGAATGCGGGAATTGCGATTGACCCGAACAAGGAGGTTGTAAATATGTGTGAAGCGATTCGGCAGATGGTTGACGAAGGAATCATGCTGGGCGAAAAACGCGGCGAAGAACGCGGCGAAAAGCGCGGTGAAATGCAGAAGGCACTGGCTATTGCTCGTCGTATGCTTGAAAAAAACTACCCCATAGAGCAGGTTGTTGATCTAACAATGCTGACAAAGCAGGAAGTTGAAGAATTGAGCAAAACAATCAAGCAGTAATCCTCGGCAGGAAAAATGAAAAATACTCTGCAAGGCGTTTACCGAAAGGCGAACGCCTTTTTTTCTATACCCACGAGAAGGGAGGTGAAACGCAATGACCGTAGTCTTTCGAGTTGTCAAAACCAAAAACTACACGATGATGTCCAATCAGCATTTGAAGGATAAACGCCTGACGCTTAAAGCAAAAGGGTTGATGTCGGTGATGCTGTCCCTGCCGGAGAACTGGGATTATACGCTGCGAGGGCTGTCGGCAATCAGCCGGGAGGGCGTGGACGCGATCAGCGAAGCCGTCAAGGAATTGGAGCGTTCGGGCTATGTGATCCGAAATCGAAAACGGGACGAGCGCGGACGGCTGAGCGGGACGGAGTACCTGATCTACGAGGACTGCCACATGAACAGCCAGCCTGCGCAGGACGCACCTAAGCCGGAAAAACCAAAACGGGAAAATCCAAGACTGGAGAATCCGGTTCAGGAAAAGCCTGTGCAGGAGAATCCAAAGCAGGAAAAACCTGAACAGGAAAATCCCGCACAATTAAATACGAATAGATCAAACACGAATTCAGAAAAAACGTATCCACCAAATACTCAGGGAGAAAATCCTTATCCATCAATCCATCTCAGGGAAAGGCAGGAAGATGTTGCGGCGATTCGGGACAGCGTGCGGTCGCAGATCGGGTATGACTGCCTTGTCACGCCGTATAACCGGGATCGGATGGATGGGATCGTCGAGCTGATGGTGGAAATCCTCTGCACCGGCAGGGAAACAATCACGATTTCCGGGGCGGAGTATCCCGCAGAGCTGGTCAGGGAGCGGATGCGCAAGATCAACAGTATGCACATCGAGTACATCTTCGGCTGTCTTGAGCAAAACGCGAGCCGCGTCCGCAACATCAAGAAATATCTGCTGACCACGCTGTTCAACGCGCCCGCGACGATGGGCAATTACTACGACGCTCAGGTGCGATACGACCGGCGAAAGCGGGAGGAAGATTATGAAAACTGGCTCGATGAGCTTTAGAAGGGAGTGGTGTCCATGAAAAACTATTTTCAATTCGCCTGTGAACTCGAACCCATTGACCGATTTCCCGGCTGCATGAGCAAAGACGACCTGCTTGAGAACCTGCTGCGGCAGGATACGCAAGCAGGTTTTCTTTTGCCCGAAAAGCGGACGGAAACCGCGCTTCGGGTGATGCAGCTGGAGCAGGAAGCCGAGCAGCGGACGTGTGAGATTAGCGGAGGCTGGTTTCCCAGACGGGTGCTGTTCTTCGCCGTGCCGCCGGTGGACGGAAAAGCCTGCCAGCTCTGCGCGTTGACGCAGATTGAATCCGGCAGGTGTTACCTGTTTACGCCGGACTGTACCCCGATTCTGGTCTACGCCATACAGGGCAGAAAGCTGTACTGCCTGTGAGAAGGGAGGAACATCATGAAGCAAAAACATGCGGATTCGCCCTCGGCTTTTCTTGCGGCGGCAATGGCTGTGACGGGCGCGGCAATGCTGCTCTGCCCGCTCATCGGGCAGAACACGGAAATGAATCGGAGCGCGGCAGAATATGACGATCTGCGCGTTCAGCTCAAAAGCGAGGAACCGGCGCAGGCAACGGACGCGCCGGAAAACAGAAGCACTCTGCGTCAAATGTTCGATGCGGCGGGTTTTCCAAGCACAACGCAAGTGCCGCTGGAATTGCCTGAGCAAGCGCCTGAAATCGACGTTGGGACAGGCGCAGACCTTGCGGCGTGTCTGGCACAGAACGACGATTTCATCGCGTGGATCAGGATTTCCGGCACGAACGTGGATTATCCCGTCGTCTGGACGGACGACGCCGAGTATTACCTGCATCACACGTTCACAGGGAAGCAGGGCGCGGCGGGAACGCTGTTTTCGCTGATGAAAACGGATTACAGCATCCCCAGCCGCAATATCGCCATTTATGGGCATCATCTCAAATCCACCGGCGAGAAGATGTTCACGTCGCTCATGCGGTACAAGGATGCGGATTTCTATGCCGGACACGAAACCGTGCTGCTCGATACGCTGTACGAAAGCGGATCATACCGCATTTTTGCCGTGTTGAATTTTCACAGCGGCGAGTGGGACGCTTCACAGGCGGATTTTGAAAACGATGCGGCGTTTCGGGATTTCATCCAGTATGCCAAGAGAAACGCGCTGTACGACACGGGTGTGACGGTCGGCGCGGAGGATTCCATTCTCACGCTGATAACATGTGACCGAAGCTATGGCGGCAAAGCGGGACGGCTTGCAGTCGTGGCTGTACTTGAAAAAAGCAGGAGGAACTTATGAAACACAAAATCAAACGTCTTTTGTCTTTGCTGCTGTCGCTGATGATGCTGACGGCGGCTCTGCCTACGTCGATATGGGAGGAAGAAACGGGGTTTGCCCAAGCAACAGGCGCGGAAGCAGAGCTTCCGAGCGAGCCGGAAACAACAGCCGAGCCGGAACCGCCGGCTGAATCACCGGAAGCAACATCAGAGCCGGAGCTTCCAAGCGAGCCGACGGAACTGACGTCGGAAACCGAAACGCCGGAGGGCACGGCAGAGCCGACTCCGCAGGTTACCGAAGATCCCCTGCCAACGCCCGAACCTGAAGCAGCATATCAGGCGGGCATGTTCGTTCTCGTCACGGAAAATACGCGCGTGTTTTCGGATGTGGATGAAACGGCGGACGAGGTAGACGGCGAGTTGTACGACGGCAGTTTTGTCCGCGCCGCAAACGTCCGGGTGGAAGAAGTCCGGCAGGACGGCATGGGGCGAACATGGCTGCTGGTGCGCTATCTGTACGGCGAGGAAGAACCTGATGGGGAGATGGCGTGGACGGACACGGCGACGGTCTGGGTGCTGGCAGAGGAAACCCAGCCGTCCGATGCGGCAGATTATGACGTGACGGCTTACGCCTTCCCGTTTACGCCGGTGGAGCTGTACGCGGCGAATAACCCGCCGAGATTGCAGACGCTCAGCGGCAACACGGGCGAGTTTTACGCGGGACAGACGGTATACGCCTATTCCGTGCATGACGACGTGCAGATTGCGTCGCTCAAAAACTATGGCGCAATTTACGCCACTCAGCATTACATCAACGAACATGTGGTCTACTGTCTTGAGCATACGATGAACAGCCCCGGCATCAAAGACAACCCGGAAGGACCTTATAAGGTCGTCGATCTGACGCAGTACGGGCAGACGCAGGGTTACTCCGGCATCATATACAGCGAAAAGACGATGCATGCCATTGGATGGGTACTGCGGCACACGTTTCCCTTCATGGGGATTGACCGGTATGAGGATGAATGCCTTGAATGGTCAAGAGCGGCGGGGCAGTTCGCCATCCGGGAAGTGATCAAGCAGCTGGAAGGCACGCAGTACGTCCGCGATTACTGGCACATGGACGAGTTCTACCGCGCGACGGGACAAGCGCCAAAGGAATATCTCGAATATGCACGTTGGCTGGCGGCAAATGCCCTGACCTATGCGCAAATGACTGGCGAAATCACGGTGTCGAATGTGTCCGTATCCGTTGCCAACGGCGTATGCACCGGCACGGCGACACTGACCACGGACGCGCCGCGCATTCGCATCCGCCGCTCGGTCGGAACGATTACCGGCTATACGGGCGGCGAGGACGGAACATACGTCTATCTGAACAGCGGCGACACCATTACCGTTTCCCAAGCAGGAAGCGGTTTTTCTTTTACCGCGGAATCCGTTTCGACGGAGGAGCTGGAAGCCAATTTTCTGATCGCCGTGCCGGATGCGAATGTGCAGAAGGTCGTCATTCCGCAGCGGGGATCGCCGTATCCGCTCAAGTCCACGGAAATCCGCTTTGATATGCCGAACGGCGCACTGGTCGTGACTAAGACGGATGCGGCAAGCGGCGCGGTGCTGGCGGGCGCGACGTTCGAGCTGACGAACGCTTCCGGCACAGTTGCGGCGACGCAAACCACAGGCGCGGACGGTGCGGCGCACTTTGATAACCTTCCGGCAGGAAATTATACCGTGCGCGAAATCAACGCGCCGACGGGATATCTCGTCGCTGTGCCGGATAGTCAGAGCGTGACCGTCACGGCAGGCGAAACGACGGGCGCGGCGTTCGCGGATGAACGGATTCGGGGCAGAATCCGTATCGCCAAGACGGACAGCCTGACGAAAGAACCATTGGCAGGCGCGGAGTTTACCATTACACGCACAGACGGAACGGGAACGCCCATCGTGCTGACCACCGATGCAAACGGATATGCCGAAACGGGTTGGCTGGATTATGGGCGGTATCGCGTGACGGAGAGCAAAGTTCCCGCGCACTATGAAACCAGCGGCTTTTCAACCGAAATCGACTGCACGGAAAACGGAAAGACCTATCTCATCGAGGCCGAAAACGAGCCGACGAAGGGCTTTATCCAGATCGTCAAGACCGACGCGCTGGACGGCAGACCGATTGAGGGCGTGCAGTTCGATATCGTGGACGCGGGCGGCAACGTTGTCGGCACAATGACCACGGATGCAAACGGCGCGGCAACGTCGCCTGCATTGTTCAAGGGACAATATACCGTGCGCGAGCATGAAAACCCGACGGGCTATGTGGCGGAACTGGCGCAGCAGGACGCGGCGGTGAATCCGGACGAAACGACATATCTGGGCGCAAGTAATCAGCCGATTCAGGGCAGGATCAGGATCGTCAAGCGGGATCAGCTCACAAAAGAGCTGCTGGCAGGCGCGGAGTTTACCGTCACGCGGCTCAGCGGTCTGCCATCTCATCAAGGAGCGGGCGACGGCGAGGTGGTCGCGGTCATTACGACGGATGCAGACGGCGTTGCCGAAACCGGCTGGCTGACGTGGGGAACCTACCGCGTGACGGAAAGCAAAGTGCCGGAGCATTTCGTGGACGCGGGCTTTTCAGCGGATATCGTCATTGACGAGGAAAACTTCAAAACCTGCGAGCTGGAAGTCGAAAATGAGCCGACCAAAGGCTTTATCCGCCTGACCAAAACCGACCGGGCAAACGGCAACCCGATTGCGGGCGTGAAGTTTGATATCTATGAAAACGACGAATACGGAAATGTGCTTGTCGGCAGCATGACGACCGGCGCGGACGGCGTGGCAATCTCCGAGCCGCTGCGCAAGGGACGCTACATCGTGCGCGAGCATGGCGCGACAAAGGGCTACGTTTTTGAAAAAATCGCGCTGGATGCGACGGTCAAACCCGACGAAACGACCGACCTTGCGGCGACGAATCAGCCCGTCCGGGTCAAAATCAGGATTTATAAGCGCGATAAGGACGAATATGCAGGCGATAACCCCAACAGCAAAAATCGAAAGACCCTGCCCAGACAGGCGAGCATCGACCCGCCGAAATCACGCGGCGACGGCGAGCTGACCGGCGCGGTCTTTCAGGTGCTGGCGGGCGCGGCAATCAAGGACAGACAGGGCAACGTTCTGTTCAAAAAAGGCGATACCGTCGTGGATGTGCTGACGACGGCAGGAGAGGATGCGAGTGCTGTAACGGGCGAGTTGTGGCCGGGGCTGTATGAAATCGTGGAGTTGACCCCGCCAAAGGGCTATCATCCGAGCGAAAAACACATCTTCGTCGATACCGTCAGCGCCGCAGGGCAGTCTGAAGAAGCCGTCGTGGAATATGAAGGGCTGAAAACCAACACCATCCGACTGGGAGCACAGGCTATCGTCAAGATTTTAGGCGACGACCACGACGACCCTGCCCCGGATCGCGTCGAGCAGCCGGAAGCGGGCGCAGAGTTCAACGTGTATCTCAAAAGTGCGGGCAGCTATGAGAACGCGCGTCCGTTTGAGCGCGATCATCTGGTGACGAATAAGCGCGGATACGCCAAGACCAAGGCACTGCCCTACGGCATCTATGTGCTGGAGCAAACGAAGGGCAAAGAGGGCTATGAAATCAAAGGCGCGATTGAGTTTGAAATCGACGGGACGGAGGATATCCAGAACCCGCCGCCGCTGACACTCAGCGACCGTCCGATTCTCTACCGCCTTCGTATCCTCAAGATGGATCGAGAAACGGGCAAGACCATCACGCTGGCGCATACGTCGTTTAAGCTCAAGGACACAAACGGCGAAACGGTGCGCCAGACGGTGCATTATCCGACCGAAAAGGAGATCGACACGTTCACCACAGATGAAACGGGCGGCGTGACCCTGCCGGAAACGCTCAGGTGGGGCTTGTACTACATCGAGGAGATTTCCGCGCCGGAAGGATACCTGATTCGGACGGAGTCTCTGCCCGTGATGATCGGGCATGACGGCGACGAACCGGGGCAGACGTATGAGCTAAACGTCGAAATGCAGGATGAGCCGGTCAAAGGACAGATTCTCGTGAAAAAGACCGGCGATATGCTCGTCGGCTTTGAAACCGTGGACGCATACGGCTGTGCGGTGCAGAAGCCGGTCTATGAACAGCGGAATCTGGCAGGCGCGGTCTTTGAACTGCGTGCCGCTGAGGAGATCGTCGGCAGGGACGGAACGGCGTGGTACGCCGAGGGCGAGCTGGTCGATACGATCATTACGACGACGGGCGGCGAGGATGCGTCCAAACTTCTGCCGCTGGGCAGATATACGCTGACCGAGGTCAAAGCGCCGGAAGGATACGCGCCGGATAATGCGCCGCGCGAAATCGAGCTGGCGTATGCGGACGATCAGACCCCGTTGGTGCAGATCCGCGTGGAGGTCGGCAATACCTATCTTCCCGCCGCTATTACGCTGCACAAAGAAGCCGAAGTCATTCGCACGACGGAAGCAAACGGTGAAGTGCTGCGGACGCTGCACAGCGAGCCGGGCGAAGGCTTTGTGTTCGGGCTGTTCAGCGAGCGGGATATCCATGAAAACGGCGTGACCCTGCTGGCAGATACGCTTGTGGCTGTCGGCACGACTGATGAAAACGGCAGACTGACGTTTGACGGCACATTTCCGCATGGCGACTACTATGTGCGCGAGCTGCAAGCCAAGACAGGCTGGAAGCTCAATCCAAACCGTTTCCCGATTACGCTTGAGCCGGGCGGCGACGCGGTAATCCGCGTTGAACTGGCGCAGCTCATCTATGACGAGCTGGTTTATACGCCCGTGACGCTGACCAAAACCGATATCACCGGCACGAAAAACGTTCCGGGCGCACAGATCGAGGTCAGAAACGAGCAGGGCGAAATGATTTACCGCGCCACGACCGACGCGAACGGCGAAATCCCGGATATCCCCGTTACGCCGGGAACATACGCCTTCCGCGAAATCCTTGCGCCGAGCGGCTATGCGCTCAATGAAGCCGAAACGCGCTTCACGGTGGACGAGCAGGGAAATGTTACGGGCAACACGATGCTGCGCGACGACTATACACGCGTACAGCTCCGCAAGCAGGACGAAAACGGCGTGCCGCTTTCCGGCGTAGAGTTTGCGCTGGTCACGGAAACAGGCACGCGCCTGATGACCGCCGTTTCGGACGCAAACGGGCTGGTGACGTTTGAGAAAATCCCGTATGGCAGATATACCGTCGAGGAAACCCAGCCGCTCCCCGGCTATTTCAAAACCGTCGTGCATGTCCGTTTGACGGTGGACGGTACGTTTGTCAACCCGAACGAGCCGCTGGAAACCGTCACCAATACGCCGATGCGCCTTGCGTATAAGAAGGTGGATACATCCGGCAGACCGCTTGCGGGCGTGGAGTTCAGCCTGATTAACGCGGCAACCAACGTCGTGACCGAAGTGACTGCGAGCGATGAAAACGGCGAATTTATCTTCCGTCACATCGACTACGGCGACTGGATTATCCGCGAAACCGCCGCGCCCAATGGGTACAGACGCATGGAGGACATGCTGCTGCATATCGGTGAGGACTTCGTGCAGCCTGAGCCGATTACGCTGGTCAACGTGCCAAGCAGCTATATGTTCATGAAGATGGACGGTGACGGCAATCCGCTTTCCGGCGTGAAATTCGTGCTGGAAGATGCAAACGGAAATGTGCTGCGCGAGATGGAGAGCGGCGAGGACGGCACGGTGCTGCTTGAAAATCTCGATGACGGCAAGTACGTCATCCGCGAAACCGAAGCGCTCCAAGGGTATGCGAAAACCGAGGACACGCTGACGTTCACCATCGACGAAAGCTACGTTGTTCCCGAAGAAATGCCCTGCCTTGTCAACGAAAAGGAGGACGAAAAGCACGATATTCAAACCGGCGTGGATATTGAGCTGACCCCGATGATGACGGAGGGCGCGGCATTGCTGCTGCTTGCCGGAATTATCCTGATTGGGCGCAGACTGGCGGACAGGAAACGGAGGAAAAAGTAAGATGAGGTATTTGCTGCACAGGCTGGCGGTTCCGCCGTGAATCGCCTGTAAAATCAGAGAAAGGAGTTGATTTTCTTGCAGGAAGAAGTTGAAATGCGCACCGTTACGATGGCATTTCATGCGAGCAAATTCTCAGGAAGGGTAATGAAAAACGGCATAGCAAAGCTGCTTCACGCCATGCACGGCAAATTGACTGTGCCGCATGGCAAGCAGTCTGTCCGACAGCTTGCACGGCAAAATCAGGGCATGACCAACATCGAGATCGACGATCCCGATATCCATGCCTTTGAACGCATTGCGCGTAAATATGGCGTGGACTTCGCCGTCAAGAGGGCGAAAAGTGATGAAACGAAATATCTCGTTTTCTTTAAAGCCCGCGACGCGGACGCGCTGACGGCAGCTTTTCAGGAATATACAGATCGGCGCGTTCGTCAGGCAGAGCACCCGTCTCTGATGGAAATCCTGAATGAGATGAAGGAAAAGGTCGCCCGAACTGCCCCGACGCGCAAGGCGGAAAGGGAGAGGACGCGATGAAAAGAAAATGGCTGCATGAGCTGCCGTATCTGCTGATTGCGCTCTACGCGACGAAAATCGGGCAGGCATGGCGGCTGGCAGAAGGAACGGATGCGGCGCATAAGCTGCTAAGCCTGATGGACAGCCTTTCTGCGTCGTTCGCGTCGCCCCTGCCGAGCTTTGAGCTGCATGACTTATGCATCGGGCTGCTGCTGGGCGCGGGCTTTCGTCTGTTCATTTTTATTAAAGACAGTGAAAAAAAGAAGTATCGTAAAGGGCGTGAGTATGGCTCGGCACGCTGGGGTACGCCGGAGGATATCAAGCCCTTTATCGATCCCGTGTTTGCCAACAACGTGATTCTGACGCAGACGGAACGGCTCACAATGAGCAGCCGCCCGAAGAACCCGGCGTATGCCCGCAACAAAAACGTATTGATTATCGGCGGCTCTGGCAGCGGCAAGACGAGATTTTTCGTCAAACCGAATCTCATGCAATGCGTGTCGGACAAATATCCCTGCTCGTTCGTTGTGACCGACCCGAAGGGCAGCATCCTCGTTGAATGCGGCAGCTTGCTTCAACGAAGCGGCTACCGCATCAAGATACTCAACACAATCAATTTCAAAAAGTCGATGAACTATAATCCGCTGGCGTATATCCAGAGCGAAAAGGATATTTTGAAACTGGTAAACTGCCTGATTCTCAATACAAAAGGAGAGGGTAAAAGCAACGACCCCTTCTGGGAAAAGGCGGAAACGCTGCTCTATACCGCCCTGATCGGCTATTTGTATGGTGTTGTTCCGGAAGAAGATCGAAACTTTGCGATGCTGGTCAGCATGATTAACGCGATGGAGGTCAGGGAGGACGACGAGGATTTCAAGAATCCCGTCGATCTGATGTTTGAAGCGCTGGAAGAACGCGAGCCGGAACACTTTGCCGTGCGGCAGTATAAGAAGTTTAAGCTGGCGGCGGGTGATATATGCTCTAAGTGACTTCTTAATCATGATTTTGTCA
>ENA-UOJR01002159-UOJR01002159.1-human-gut-metagenome-genome-assembly--contig:-C115P-NODE-2159-length-14508-cov-57.038746_pt1 | contig 14508 bp, 14 predicted proteins | sample MGYA00242354_ERZ723901 | MGnify/ENA metagenome assembly ERZ723901
CCTTGGGGATCCAGTTTTTGTAGTCAGGCTTCATTCTTGGGACTCCTTTCTTTTCTAACGGTCTTCATGCAAAAATCCCGGCGGTTGTCGCCACGTCCCAGCGTTTTCGTCCGATGCCAGACGAGCTTCGGATGCAGACCGGCGTAGCTGATGTCATAGCTGTCGCAAAAGAAGCGGCACCTCCGCGCCTATCCCAGCGCCACATCCAGCGTCATCATGACGCTAAAGCCCACGGCAAAGAAAATCGTGCCGATGTTGGAGTGCTTCCCCTGTGACATTTCGGGAATCAGCTCCTCCACCACCACATAGAGCATGGCGCCCGCCGCAAAGCTCAGAAAATACGGCAGCGCCGGGATCACCAGCTGCGCCGCAAGAATCGTCAGCACCGCGCCGATAGGCTCCACCACGCCGGAGAGCACGCCGCCGAGAAATGCCTTACCCTTGCTCTCGCCCTCCGCCCGGAGCGGCATGGAGATGATCGCACCCTCGGGAAAATTCTGAATGGCAATGCCGAGGGACAGCGCCAGTGCGCTTGCCGCAGTAATCTGCGTATTGCCCGAAAGAAAGCCTGCATACACCACGCCGACTGCCATTCCCTCCGGAATGTTATGCAGGGTCACTGCCAGCACCATCATGGTGGTGCGGCCCAGCCTGCTTTTCGGTCCCTCCGCCTGATTGCTTCCCACATGAAGGTGGGGAATCAAATGGTCGAGCAAAAGCAAAAACAGCACGCCGACCCAGAAGCCGATAAAGGCAGGGAGGAAGGACAGCTTGCCCATGCCCTCCGACTGCTCGATGGCGGGGATCAGCAGGCTCCAGATGGACGCCGCCACCATCACACCGGCGGCGAAGCCCGCAAGGGCACGCTGCACCAAATCGCCAAGGGATTTTTTCATAAAGAACACGCAGGCCGCGCCCAGCGTTGTGCCGAGAAAGGGAATCAGTATTCCAAGAAAGGTTTCCATTTGTCTCACCGCCTTTGCATTGCGTTTTTATTTGTTTCTTCTGAAGCCCGCCTCATCCCGATATTCGGGATGTTCTTTTACATACGGGTCCTGGTCGCCGCAGATGGTATAATCGCATCGGTAGCCATCCACGCAGGTGGTCGTCCGTATAAGCCTTGCATGGAGCAGCTCCATGGAGGCAAAGTCCACATTGCATAGGGCGGGCATGATATCCGTAAGGCCGTGCCGGATGGCGAACTCCGCTGCCGGACACGATGTAAACTCATAATAAATAGGGTCATCTTTGTCATAAGGCGCAACCGTCATCTCGTAATCGTGCCATTTGTCGCAGCCGCGTTTCGCCCGCACAAACGCCCGGTACATCAGCTTCCTCCAGAACGGCTTGTTGCAGTCCACGAACCGCAGCCTGCGGAAGATTGGCAGGATCAGATTTTCCTCCATCTCCTCGATCTCGCGGAAGGATGTAACAGCTTTGCAGACCGTGTAATAGCTCATGATGGCGATGCAGTCGTAGGTGCCGCCTACGCCGTTGTGGAAGTTCTTTTTGCCGCCCAAATCGGTGCGCCAGTCGGAGAGAAAGTCCGCATACTGCCGCTGTACCTGTTCCCATATCGTCTCCCGCTCCGCTTCCGGATAGTACAGGGCGATTTTTGCCCGTATCTCTTTCTTGCAGGGCTTGGAATACAGCACATGGCATTTGCGGTCAAATAGGAGCTTCTTGTCCTTCACCTGTCTGCTTCTCCCTCATTTCCGCGCCGTGATGCAGAGCCAGCTTTTCTTTTTGTGTATCTGCACATCGTGAAAGCCCGCCTGCTCCAGATACGCCTTTAATTCAATGTCTTTGTAGATGGTCATGCCGCCGATGATCTCCGTCCACTTCTCATCCTTGTCCGTGTCACCGTTGCTTTCGTTGCAGATGAGGAAGCTCCCGCCGGGCTTCAGCACCCGGTAAACCTCCCGGAAGCACTGCGGCAGGTCAGGCCAGAAATAGACAGTTTCAAAGGCTGTGACCGCATCGAACCAGCCGTCTGCAAAGATCATATCCGCCACGCTGCCTTGCAGAACGGCGCAGCGCCCCTCCGCAATGGCGGCCTCGTTGACCTTTTTTGATTTCTCCACGCTGACGGGCGAATAGTCGATGCCCTTCACGATGCCCTGCGGGTATTTTTTCAGAAGTCTCTTGATGTTCGCACCGCCGCCGCAGCCGCAGTCCAGCACCTTGGCATCCGGCGCAGCATTCAGAAATTGAAGCCCCCACCGGGCCACGGCGCTGTGCCCGACGTTCATCATAGCGACCATGAGCTTCCCGCCAAAGCCTTCGGGCTTGCGGGTGTTTTCAAAGAATGACATATCACACCTCCATTTTTACACACTCGGCATAGGTCAGCGGGAATGAGGCTTTCAGCACAGCGCTTTTCCGCACCGCCCAGCCATTCTGCCTTAGGAAGCGCAGGTATTCCTCGCTCGTCCACCTGCTGTGGAGAGGGAAGCCTGCCAGCTTCATGAAAAATGCCCTGACCTTGCCGGTAAACGAGTTCCCTGCGTGGGTAAAGGTCGGCGCAATCAACACGCCATCGTCTTTCAGCACCCGGCGAATCTCGGCAAGGGCTTTCTCCGGCTGCGGCACGATATGCAGTGCGTTGGACACGATCACCACGTCGAAGGACTTATCCGCATAGGGCAGGCGGAACACATCCTGCACGGAAAAGTGCAGCTTAGCAGAGCGGTTATCCCGCTTGGCCTCGGCAATCATCTCCGCGGAGGCATCCGTCGCCTCGATGTGTGCCGCCGCGTTTACGATGTGCTTTGCAATCAGTCCCGTGCCGGTCGCCAGCTCCAGCACCGTTTTTGCTTTCACCACCGGCCGGATCAGCTCGTACATCTCCTCATATGCCGCCCGATCCTTTCGCATAAAGCGGTCGTACCGACCGGCATTTCTGTCCCAGAAATTCTTGTGTTCTCGCATCGCTATCATTCCTTTTGCAGTGATACCCACCTAACCAATACATACAGGCAATGCGGTTAGATATAGCTAACCAGCTCGCCTTGGAAAGGCCGCATCTCTGCGGCCTTTCGGCTTATTCAAATAACTCCCTGCAGGCGCCGCACACTGGCATGCCGGTGCCTACAGATCTCCGGCTTACGCCGATTCTGTCAGACGAACGGCATTGATGACCACAGGCTCATTGCTGCCTTGATAGCGCAGGACCTGCAGGTAAACCTCAACGTTATCCATGTGCTGGGCCATTGTAAACGTCAGCGTATATTCACCGGCCTCGGATACCGTCTGCTCTGCCTTGGTATAGCGTCCATTATAGTCATTAACGCCAAATTGCAGCTCCGCCCCGCATTCGGCAACGTCCACGATCAGGGTGTAGGTTTTGCCCCGTTGCAGCCGTACCGTCTGGGTCATGCGGTCCGTATTGGAGCCGGAGGCCAGCACGGCGGCAACGCTCTCGATTGCCGCGCTTCCGGAGAGCCTCCAGTGGTCTGCTCCATTGGAGAAGTCTCCGTTTGGCAGGAGGCTCGCACCCGCAGGCGGTGCAGGCTCCGGTTCCGGTGCAGGCCCCGGAATATTCCCCATCTCACCCTCTACCAGCGAGACATTCCTTATGAGGACAGGACTGCTGCTTTGCTGATAGCGAAGCACCTGGAAATAAATCTTCACCGTGTCAATATGGGCGGCAGTGGTAAAGGTCAGCTGGACGATTCCGCCTGCGTCAACGACCTTTTCCAGCTGCGTGTAGCGTCCGTTGTAGTCGCTGACGCCAAATTGCAGACTTGCTCCGCAGGATACGATATCGGCAGACAGCGTATAGGTTTTTCCCTTTTCCAGCTGCACCGTCTGGGTCATGCGGTCCGTATTGGAGCCGGAGGCCAGCCTTGCAACGCCCTCTGCGATCTCGGTGCCGCCGGAAAGGCTCCAGCCGCTGCTCCCATCCGCAAAAGCGCCGTTGACAATGAATTCCGGCTTCTCTGCCGGCGGTTCCGCAGGCTCAGGCTCCGGTGCAGGGATACCGGGGGATGTCGGCGCGTTTTTCCCGCTGATCACCGAGATGTTATCCACATACGCGGGAGCTCCGTCCTGATACCGCTCCACCTGAACATAGACCTCCATTTCCCTGCACGATTTCCCGGTGGTGAAGGTAAGGACCTTCTCTCCGGAATCCGTATATATCTCGTGCGTGTTGGCAGAACCGTTGGCCTTGCGGACGCCAAGCGTGACCCTTGTGCCATCGGAAACAATGTCTGCCTTCAGCGTGTAGGTCATGTTGGGCTGAACCGCAATTGGCTGGGAAAGCGTGCGTGTGGCAGAGCCGGTCCTCAGGATACCCCGCCCGTCGGACACCTCCGCACCGCCGGCGGCAGTCCAATTCTCTGCTCCCGCGGAGAAATCCCCGTTACGGATATGCTCATACCGTTCGGCTTCAATATCCTCGGGGAAGGAATCTGCGGCCCAGCCGTCCTTGGGATACGTTTCGTTTCCCACCGTGTCGCCCGCCTCGCAGTAAGGGGTGATCCTGACAGAGTCAATTTCAAACACGGCGGTATCAAAATCGGCGGTTCCGGTCCAGCCTGTATCGCCAAAGCCGTCCCCGTCGCTGTCCTTGGACGCCGGGAACCAAATACCCAGCCACAGACGGCTGGCATGGGTGGGAATATGCTCGTAGCTGGTATACAGCAGCTGTCCGTCCACATAGAAATCCACGCGAGCCTGCTCGTTCGCATCTCCGGTATGCCAGTCGAAGCGGTAGGTATGCCACTGTCCATCGTCTACCGCCTCGGGAAGCGTCTGAAAGTGAGACTTGCTGCGGTTTTCCATTTCGTAGGTATTGAATCGCGCAGCACGGAAGGTGGGTGTGTCGAAATCGGCGTTTGCCGTGGGAAGCTCAATGTCGATCTCGTGATTCACGATGGCGAGCTTGCCGGTCTGGTCGGGGTAATTCTTGTACTCCTCGGAATCCTTGTCGTATTCCTCGTACTCAAATGTCCAGATCGCGGAGCACGCGCCAAGCACCGGCGCCACCTTCGCCACGACCTCATAGCACCCGGAGGCATAGTAGTCACGGGTGGCGATGGCCGCTCCGGTACGAATGCCGCCGGGGAGATTTTTGTTGCAGCCCTGCACATCGCCGGTGTACAGGTTGCCGTGTCCCTCCAGCTTTAGCGTGCCGTTGGATACAGAGACGTTTTCAGGAACAACGCCGCCATTCCAACCGCCCCACATTTTTTCCGCTACCAGCCATTTGCCGGTATCCAGCGCGTCGCCGGAGAAGTCGTCAAAAAACGTCTCTGTCTGACCGGCCTGGTTTATGTTTTGCGGCTTCTCTGCCGCAAACGTCTGGGGCGCGCTGATGGTCATGACCATCACACACGCCAAGATTGCGCTAATAAGTTTCTTCACTTTCACACGATCGCCTCTTTTCTGTTTTATAGTTGCCGATGATAGGTCGGGAGCTTTCGCGGTTTTTCTCGCTCCCGGGGTCTAGTCTAACATGGCGCTGTGCGGCGTGTCAATTGAACGGATCCGATGATTATTCCGTACTTCACAGGATCTCTTTCCGGCAGGCGAGACAGGAGAAAAGCCGGCGGCCTATGCCATGCGCGGCCTCACAGTGCCGCTGAATCCCCCCACGCGGCCTCGATCAGTTCCGGGCCGCCGGTCTTTTCGATGCGCCCATCCTTGAGCCATGCGGCCCGGTCACACAGGGCGCCCGCACACCGGCGGTCGTGGGTGACGGTGACGATGGTGCTGCCTGTGCGTGTATGCAGAAGGTTCAGCGCCTGGAGCAGCGTCCGAAGCCCCTCTCTGTCCTGCCCCACGGTGGGCTCGTCCAACAGCAGCAGCTCCGGCTGAGAGGCTGCCACGGCTGCAATGGACACCCGGCGCTTCTGTCCCTCGGAAAGGGAGTGGGGATGTCTTTCCGCCAGATGTGCAATGCCGAACAGCTCCATGATCTCCCGCGCAAAGTCCTCGCTTTTGGCGGCAAAGGCCACCTCCTGCGCAACCGTCGGCATAAAGAGCTGGCAGTTGGGGTTCTGGTACACCACACCCACCCGCCGAAACCACGCCCGGCTGCCGCGCCGCTGCCCCAAGGCGGGGTCGATGAACTGCCGTATCTCTCCCGCCGTGGGACGCGCCAAGCGGGCAATCAGCCGCAGCAGGGAGGTCTTTCCGCAGCCGTTGTCGCCAAGGAGCAAAAGCCGCTCGCCACGGAATAGGGTCAGATCGACGCACTCTAAAATGCTGCGTCCGCCCGCGCGCCAGCCCACGCCGCGCAGGGTCATGACCGGCTCCTCCTGCCTTGCCCCTGCGGGGATAGGCTTTGCCGCCTCCGGCTGTGCGGCGCGGAGCGATTCCCAGCCGGTCTGCCTCTCAAGGCTTCCGTTTCGGAGCCGCCATACCTCATGGGCAAAGGGCAGGACCTGCTCCAGCCGGTGCTCCACGATCAGCACTGCATAGCCGGACTCGGCCAGCGTCCGCAGCGACGCCATGAGAAACGCCGCGCCCTTGCGGTCAAGGTTTGCCAGCGGCTCGTCTAAAAGGAGAATCTTCTGCTCGGTTGCCAGGGCGGAGGCGGTGATCAGCCGCTGCTTCTGCCCGCCGGAGAGAGTGCGGGTGCCCCATTGGGGACACAGCGCCATCCTCCCGCAGGCTTTTTCGATGCAGCCGCCGATCTTCTCCGGCGAAAAGGCAAAGTTTTCACAGCCAAAGGCCAGCTCGTCCTCCACCCGCTGGTGGATGATCTGTGCGTCGGCGTTTTGCAGCACCACGCCCGCCCTGCGGCAAATATCGCTTATTCTCTGGCCGGAGACGTCCTCGCCGCCGACGCGTATCTCGCCGGAAAGCGTCCCCTTGGTCACGTTGGGGATGACGCCCGACAGGATGGACAGCACCGTGCTTTTTCCCTGCCCCGAATCGCCGTACAGCAGGGCAAGACGCCCGTATTCCAGCGAAAAGGAGGCGCTTTTCAGCACCGGCTCCGGCATATCCTCATAGCGGAAGGACACATTTTTGAACTCGATGGCTTTCACAGCAGCACCGCCCCCATGGCGCACAGCGCGCTCAGCGCCGCGAACGCCCCGTCCTTGGCCTGTAAGTACACGGGTCGATACACGGTGTACGGCGTGGGATAGGTGGTAAAGCCCCGGGTCTCCACGCTCAGCGCCAGCGTATCCGACAGGTTGACCAGCCGCACCATCAGCGGGATCAGAAAGGCCCGGTAGAGGATGGCGGGGTTCAACAGTCCTCCCGCGCCCCGTGTGCGCATGGCCTCCCGGGTCTGCCGCACCTCCGCCCGCAGCAGCGGAAAAAACGTGAAGGTGATGAGCATGGCAAGCGTCAGCACCCGGGGCAGGCGCATACAGGAAAAGCCCCGGACAAGGCAGACGGGTGCAAGCCCCAGCCCCGGTATGGCCGCAACACACAGCGCCAGCATTCGCGCGGCGGCGGCAGAGGTCTGGGCAGCGTCCCGGGAGATGGCGTAGGTCAGGGCGCAGAAAATGCCGCACAGGAGCGCCGCAGCGGGCAGCACCGCAAGGCAGGGGCGGAGATACCCGAACAGCGCCAGCAGCAGCCATATCCCACCCAGAAAGAAAAACACGCCGGAGCTTTTTGCCATGGCAAGGCCAAAGGCAAAGGTGAACACGGACACAGCAATGCCTGCCATGGGGAAAAGGGGGTGCTTTACATACAGTTTTTCGCTCATTTCTTCAGCACTCCCGATTTTTTCAGCTCCCTTGCGAGCTTGATGCCGATCAGCGCTCCCAGCGCGGACACGGCGACGACGGCCAAGGTCATTCCCACGGCAGCGAGCGGCGCTCTGTCCGCTACCGCCGCAAGCGGGCTGTCCGCGCCCTTTATGAGCCGGTTATAGAGGTAGTTGAAGGGCAGAGACAGGGGCGTGTACAGCATGGCGGCGCAAAATACGGCGGCATCCTTTTCATACCCCCTGAACAGCAGCAGCACGATAAGCTCGATCAAAACGCCGTTCAAAACGCCGGAGAGGAACATGGGCGGCGACATCATCAGCTGAATCAGCCCCATCATCAGCGCCATGAGCAAGAGCGAGCCGGGCTTTCGCACTTTATACAAACCAATGGCGAAGAACACGCCGATCTGAAGCGCCGTGACCAGCTGGGAAATGCCGAAGATCAGCGGCTGCAGGCTGATCACCAGCGGCATCACCGCGCAGGTGGCCAGCGCCACCGCCGACATGATGGCGAGGAATACCACGTCCTTGATCTGAAATTTCTGCAAGTATTTGCGATTCATATTACTTGCTCCTCCATTTGTCCGTTTTCCATTTTATATACCCGGTCCGCCACCGCCATGGTAGACGCGCGGTGGGATACCAGAATGATGGTTCTTCCCTGTCTGTGCTTCAAAAGCGCCCGCAGGATCACGCCCTCGTTGATGCTGTCCACGTTGCTCGTCGGCTCGTCCAGCAGAATAAGCGGGCAGCCGGAGAGAAACGCCCGCGCCAGCCCGATGCGCTGCCGCTCGCCCATGGACAGCCGTCCGCCCAGCAGCCCGGCGGGGGTACTCAGCCCCTCGGGCAGCGCCTGCACCAGCTCCTCGGCGGAGGCCATCCGCAGCGCCGCCATCAGCTCCTCGTCCGTGGCGTCGGGCTTTGCGACGCGCAGGTTTTCGGCAATGGTAGCGTCGAACAGATAGGTGCTTTGGCTGACCATGGTGACGTTTCGGTACAGGCTCTCGGTGTTGATTTCGTCAATGTCCGTGCCGTTATAGCGTATCTGACCGCCGGAGCGCTCCCAGAACCGCAGCAGCAGCTTCAGCAGCGTGGACTTTCCGCAGCCGCTTTCCCCCACGATGCCGACGATCTCGTTTTTGCGGGCGGTCATGGAAACGCCCCTGAGCACCGTCTCCCCGCCGTAGGCGAAGGAGAGATCGTTTACCTCCAAGCCCTCGTAGGAGAGCTCCGTGCCGTTCTCCACGGCCTCTACCTCCGGCTGCTCCTCCAGCAGGCGAAGGATGCGCTCCCCGCTTGCAAAGGTCTGGTTGAGGTTTGCGGGCAGGGCGGACACGGCGATGACCGGGCCGAAGCTGCCGAACACGGCGGTCACGCCCAGCACCATGCGCCCCGCGCTGAGGCTGCCGCTGCGAACGAGGAAGATCCCCACGGCCAGCACTGCCAGCACCGCCAGCGACACGGCGGCCTCCGTAGCGGCGGCGGAAAGGGCCGTCTCCCGCTTGAGAGCCTTCGTCCTGCCCAGCATGGCGTCAGAGCGGCGGTCTACCTCGGCGGCCCGGGCCTCTCCGGCGTTATAGAGGACCAGCTCCCGTATGCCCTTGATGCTGTCGAGAAAATACGCGCCGAAGTCTCCAAGCTCCCGCCTGTACCGCATGCCGGTCTCGGCCATGCGGCGGGAGAAAAACCGGGGCAGCAGAACGCCAATGCACAGATAGGCCGCCGCCGCGATCAGGGACAGATACCAGCTTGCAGCAAGGCCGGTGACTACCATCACCGCCAATGACACAAGCACGGCGATGCAGACGGGGGAAACGGTGTGGGCGTAGAACACCTCCAGCGTTTCGATGTCCGCTGTGATCATGGTGAGAAGGCTGCCCTTTTGCCGGCTTTCCAGTTTGGCGGGACAAAGGGCCCGGAGCTTGGTAAAAATTCTGTCCCGAAGCACCGCCAGCAGCCGGAAGGCGATATAGTGGTTGCCATACTGCTCCAGATACCGCAGTCCCCCGCGCAGGACGCCGCAGCCCACGCAGAGGCCCGCAATGGCGCCGTAGGACAGGGGAATGCTCTCGCCGAGAGCCTTTGCAATGCCCACCGCGCCGAAAAAGGGCACGCCCATGGCGCACAGGAAGCCAAGGCTTCCGTTCAATACCGCCAGCAGCATAACGGCGGAAAGCCTGCCGCCCAAGAGCTTCATCAGCTCCGCCGCGATTCGCACGCCGCTTCTGCGGGAAAGCTCTTTCTTCATACCTGCGCCTCCTTTATCAGTTCCAGATAGCCCTGCTCAAGCTCCCGCTGCGCGCAGAACAATGCAGCATAGCGTCCGCCTCGGGCCATCAGTGAGGCGTGGTCGCCCTGCTCGCAGATACGGCCGTCCTCCATGTACAAAATGCTGTCCGCCGCCGCCACGTTGGCCAGACGGTGGGTGATGACCGTCACGCCAGCAAAGGTGCTGAGGGAGCGGATAACCTCCATGATGATACCCTCGCTCTCGGCGTCGATGTTGCCGGTGGCCTCGTCAAAAATATAGATCCGCTTGGGGGCGGTGAGGTTGACGGCCAGCGCCAAGCGCTGCTTCTGCCCGCCGGAGATGTCCGCCGCGTCCTCGTTCAGCACAAAATCAAGGCCGCCACGCTCCCGCACAAGGCCGTCCAGCCGCACAAGGGCAAGCGCCCGCCACATCTCCTCCTCCGCCGCGTGCGGGTTTGCCAGCGGGAAGTTGGCACGTATGGTGTCGTGAAAGAGAAAGGTTTCGCAGCTCACATGGGCGAGGGAAGCATAATACGCTTGCCTGTCGAGGCTTTCGACCGGCTTGCCGGCTAAAAGCACCCGGCCGGAACCGGGGCGCAGCGCCCCGGTCAGCAGCTTTGCAACGGTGGTCTTGCCGCAGGCGCTTTCCCCCACGATGGCGGTCATGCCCCGCTCAGGAAACACGGCGGATACGCCGTGCAGCGTCTCCCGCCCCGGCGCATAGGAAAAATGCACGTCCTCCAGCTCCAGCCGCCCGCCGCAGGGCTGTACCGAGCCCCATGCAGGCTCCGGCTCCTCCAGCAGCGTCAGCATCATTCGCCCCGCGCTGACGCCGTTCATAGCCACGTGGAAGGCGCTTCCAAAGGCCCTAAGCGGCAGGAAGAACTCCGCCGCCACCAGCACCAGAAACAGCGCGGCGGCAATGCCTCCGCCGTTCTGCGTTCCCGATACCGCCAGCGCCGCACCGATTCCTGCGCCGCCAAAGGCCACAAGGTCCATGATGGTCACGCTGGCAAGCTGCATGACAAGGACTTTCATAGTGATTTTCCGAAATTCCTCGGCGTTCTCGTTCATATACGCCTGCCGCCTTGCGTCCGCGCGGAAGAGCTTCAGCTCCTTCAGCCCCTGCACGCTGTCTAAAAACACGTCGCCCATGGCGGTGTATTTGCCCCAGTATTTGGCGAATATGCGCTTTGCAAAGCGGGACACCGCCACGATGGACACCGGGATCAGCGGCACGCAGGCCAGCAGCACCGCCGCCACGCGCCAGTTGATGAATACGCAGATGCCGAACAGCAGCAGCGGCGAGAGCATGGCGTAGAAAAACTGCGGCAGGTAGGAGGAATAGTACAGATCCAGCTGCTCGATGCCCTCTGTGGCCAGCTGGGTAAGTCCCGCCATCTTCACGGTTTTCGTCTCCCGCACGCCGAGGCGCAGGAGCTTTGCGTATAGCTGCGCCCGCAGGCTTTTCTTCACGCTGCGCCCCAGCCTGTCCCGCACCGCCGCGGCGCGAATCGTGGCAAGAAAGCGCCCCGCCGCGCATACCGCTCCCAGAATGAAAGGAATCAGATAGAGGGACGCCTTCGCATCAATAAGGAGCAGATGAAGCCCATAGCACAGGCAGGCCGTAAAGCCGATGCTGCACAAAGAGCCTGTGAGCATCCACAAAACGGCGCGGTAGATATATCGTTTGTCCTCGCCCAACAGGCGCAAAAGCTGTTTATCCGGCATGAGTGTTTCTCCTTTTCCTTCGCATGGTTTCCGCCATATGGCGCAGCACCAGTATGGGGTTGCTCAGCAGCATCCGCGGCCCCGCATAGCGCATCACGGCGCGCATCTGTTGGCGCATTTCCGGCTTGTAGCAATGGATGGGGCAGTTAGCAGAAGGGCTTATTGTCCCCATGCGGGCATCTGTCCCGCCGCTGTCTGGCGTATTCCAGCAGCGCATTGCACGCCGGACAAAGCGCCTCACCCCTTGTCCCATGTACGCCCCGGCAATACCGGCGCACCATGAGGGTAACGGTTTCGATCTCCTTTTCCTTGTTCAAGCTCCGAGTTCCTTTCTGCTCTGTATTTCAGTTAGCCATCTCTAACCTCTTGGTGGAAGAAAAGGCAGGTCGCCTGTGTGCAGTCTGCCTTGGCTTCCGTCGTATATCAACCCCGGTTATCACAACGTCGTTGTCAGCGTAGGGGCCGGCAGCGGTTACTCAAGTAACTGATATGTACTGCTTCCGGCCATCATCCCTCATGCCGATCCGGTGTATCGGCTCTTTTCCTCTTGCTGTTCCAGTATGTCCAGCAACTGGTTTATGCTCTTTTTCCCGAACAGCACCTTTTCGCCGTTCAGCACGAGACAGGGTACGCTCATGACATTATACGTTTCCTTCAAGGCGGGGAAGTGATTCAGATCGTATGCCTCTGCCCTGACATTAGGGTTGAGGGCGGCTATGTGCTGGGCTGCAATCACCAGCTCCGGGCACATGGTGCAGGACAGCGAAACGAATATCTGCATATCTGTCGGTGCATCAAGAGCCTTTATTCGGCCCATAGTTTCCCCGTCAAGAGCCTGTCCCGGTCCGGCCACGTTGTAAAGCCCCATGATAAAAGAAGTAAATTCGTGTCCACCCGGTACCCCGTGGAAAGCGAGGCCGGAGTCGCTGCCGTCAGAGCGCAACACACGCACCAGCGGCACATGCTCAGCGCCTTCGGTAGATTTTCTTACTGTGAGATTGGGTGTAAGTCGTGCAAGCTCCTCCATATAGGAGCGGAGTTCCTCTGAAATAGCCTTCTCGTCAAGGCAAAGCTCCAGTATCAGGGGCTCCTGCATTCTTTCAAATACTGCCTCAAGCTGCTGCATTACCTGCTGCGGGAACACCCCCTCGGGCTGAGCCTCGCCGCCGGATGCCGCCTTCGTTTCTTTTATCTCAGGCTTTCGGGGGCGAAGACCGGTTTTTTCCTGCATGGCTGCGGCATACTTTTCCAGCGCAGTCGCCGCCTTTGCGCCATCGCCCACGGCGGTGACCACCTGCCGCAGCTCCTTCACACACACGTCGCCCGCGGCGTATACGCCCTCAAGGCTCGTCCGCTGCGAGCCGTCCGTAACGATATAGCCTCTCGGGTCAGTCTCAATCTTGTCCCGGATCAAGGCCGTTTCCGGCTCGTAGCCGGCAAACACGAACACGCCGAAGGTATCCCCATGCGGTGCGAAAACCGTTTCCTCTCCGGTTCTCAAATCTCTGTATCGCAGGCTGCGCAGCGCCGTATCGCCCGTGGCCTCCACCACTGCGGTATGGGAGAGGACAGTGATCTTCGGATGCTCTTTGGCGGCGCGCGACACAGCCTCGGCGCAGGTGAAGTCCTCGCCGCGAATCAGTACGGTGACGTGCTTTGCGTAGCGTGTCAGGAAAACGCTCTCCTCCGCCGCGGCAAAGCCGCCGCCTATGACAAAAACCTCCTTGCCGGTAAAAAACTCGCCGTCGCAGGTGGCGCAGTAGGCTATGCCCCGTCCACGGAACTCCGCCTCGCCGGGAAAGCCTATCATACGCGGATGGGCGCCCGTGGCCAGAAGCACGCCAAAGCAGCGGTATTCTCCGCGCCCGGTCTTCACGGTCTTGACGTCCCCGTCCAGTTCAAAAGCCGTGACCTCGGCCAGCAGGAACTCTGCACCGAAGCCCTCTGCCTGCTGCCGCATTGTGTCCGTCAATTCTCTACCGCTGGTTTTTGCTACGCCGGGATAGTTCACGATCTCATTCGTGATAGTGATCTGGCCGCCGAAATGCTCCTTCTCCACCACCAACACGCGATAGCGTGCCCTGGCAAGATAAAGGGCCGCCGTAAGTCCGGCCGGCCCTCCACCTATCACGATTACATCATAGAGCTGTTCCATCTCCATTACAGCATACCCACAAGGTCAAGGCTTGGCTTGAGGGTCTCGGCTCCGGGCTGCCACTTGGCGGGGCAGACCTGGTCGCCGTGCTCCGCCACAAACTGGCTGGCCTGAAGCCTGCGGAGAAGTTCATCGGCATTGCGGCCCACGTTTCCTGCGTTGACTTCGTATACTACGATCTTGCCCTCCGGGTTCACAATGAAGCTTCCGCGCTCTGCAAGGCCGTTTTCCTCGATATACACCTCAAAGTCGCGGCTCAGCGCATGTGTGGGGTCGGCCAGCATGGGATAAGTGATCTTGCTGATGCGCTCAGAGTGGTCGTGCCACGCCTTATGCACGAAATGTGTGTCGGTGGATACGGAATAAACCTCGCAGCCGGCCGCCTTAAACTCAGCGTATTTGTTTTGCAAATCCTCAAGCTCGGTGGGGCAGACAAAGGTAAAGTCTGCGGGGTAGAAGAAGAACAGGCTCCATTTGCCCAGCACATCCTGCTTGGTCACGGTCCGAAACTCTCCGTTCTGATATGCCTGTGCGGAAAAATCGCTGATTTCTTTGTTAATAAGTGACATGGTTTAATCTCCTTTTCTTTTTAATTGGTTTGATTGCTGAATCGGGGGACAGCGTCATTCCATCGTCATGGAGGGCGCGGTGTAGACCCGTGCCTTCAGCTCGCTGTTGAGCATATACAGCCCCT
>ENA-UOJR01002160-UOJR01002160.1-human-gut-metagenome-genome-assembly--contig:-C115P-NODE-2160-length-14506-cov-5.163795_pt1 | contig 14506 bp, 12 predicted proteins | sample MGYA00242354_ERZ723901 | MGnify/ENA metagenome assembly ERZ723901
CAAAGTCAGGACATAAAATTTCCGCAAAGCGCCGCAGCTTTAATTGTGCGGTGTTGCCTTAAGCATATATGAAACAACAAACCATAAACGAGGTGTATTGACATGAAAAAATACAAATTCGGTGTCCTCGGTGCCGGCAACATGGGTACCGCTATTGCGGAAGGCGCAGTACGCGCAGGCCGTTTTGCGCCTGAGCAGGTGCTGATGTTCAACCGCAGCGAGGAAAAACGCGCCGCTCATGCAGCCAAGGGCTACGCCGTCACGGGTGACTATACCGAGGTCTACGCAGAAAGCGAGATCGTGCTGCTGGCCGTCAAGCCGCAGAATTTCGATGAAATCCTGCCGAATCTGGCGAAATATGAAGGGGAGAAGCCGCTTGTCGTATCCATTGCCGCAGGCGTAACCTTCGCCAAGCTGGAGGGTGCGCTCGGCGCGGACACCGCGATGATCCGCGTGATGCCGAACACGCCGCTTATGCTCGGCGAGGGTGCAACCCAGCTGGTTAAGAATGCGGCTGCAACCGACAAGCAGCTGTCCGAACTCTGTGAACTGTTCAACACCATGGGCGTTACCGTCACCTTTGAGCAGGAGAACATGCTCAACGAGGTCATTCCGTATGCCGGTTCGGCTCCGGCGTACCTGTATGCCTACGCGGACGCGTTCGTGCAGAGTGCAAAGCAGCACGGCATCAACGAGGACGACGCGCTGACGCTCATCTGTCAGACCATGATCGGCTCGGCAAAAATGCTGCTGCGCCGCGATAAGACACCGGCAGAGCTGATCCGCGCGGTGTGCTCGCCCGGCGGCACCACCATCGAGGGCATGAAGGTGCTTGAGGACCGCGATCTGTACGGAATCGTGTCGGAAGCCTGCGATAAGTGCATTAAGCGCGCCTACGAGCTCGGCTAAATGTGCCGTTAGCATTGACTTTGCCCCGTCCGTATGATAAAGTATAGGCAAAGCACTTAATCGGCATTTACGCCGTATTTTGTTTGATTGATTTTTATTATGACAATAGTTCCGCATCATTTGAGAGGGAGTGGATACCGTGAAAAATTCTACCAAGGTGAAAGCAGGTCTGCTGCTGACCAGCCTTGCCTGTGCAGCCGGTGCTACCGCAGCGCTTGTTATGCTTCAGAAAAAGCGTGAAGAGGAAGTTTACCACGAGGCTGAACTGAAGGCCATGGATGAGCTGGAGGAAATGATGCGTGCCGAGTCCGACTGTGCCTCCTGCGCATGCGCAGAGGAGTGCGCGGACACTTCGGTATATCAGGATGCATTTGACGATGCACCCAAGGTTGCTGAACCGGCGGCTGAGGAGCCTCAGACTGAGGCCGAGGAAGAGCCGGAAGCCGAAGAGGACTAACCCAATGTTACCAGCAAACGGACGGAATACTCCGTCCGTTTTGTTTATCTAAATAGCTAAAATAAGGAGTTTTACCCATGATCGAATACGAAGGCAGAGTTTTTCGTCCGCCCTCTGAGGCATACAGCCTGATTGTGCAGGTCACCATCGGCTGCAGCCACAACAAATGCACCTTCTGTGATATGTACAAGGAAAAGCGTTTCCGCGTGCGCAAGCTGGAGGAGGTCAAGGCTGATTTTGATGAAGCACGCCGCATGTACCGCCGTGTCGGCCGTATTTTTCTGGCAGACGGCGATGCGCTGATGTGCCGTCCCGAGCACATGGCAGAAATCCTGCGCTACATCAAGAAGGTATTTCCGGAGTGCGAGCGCGTTACCAGCTATGGCTCTCCGGCGTCCATTCTGTGCAAAAAGCAGGAAGATTTGAACATGCTGCACGATCTGGGTCTGGATATGATCTATCTGGGTCTGGAATCCGGCTCGGATGAGGTACTGCGCCGCATCAACAAGGGCGAAACCGCCGATGAGATCGTTCGTGCGGGTCTGATGGTCAAGGAAGCCGGCATGAAGCTGTCCGTTACCTGCATTGCGGGTCTCGGCTCGCTGGAGCTGAGCGAGGAGCACGCCATCAAGACCGCAGAAGCGCTCTCCCGCATGAAGCCGGAGTACATTGGCCTGCTGACCCTGCTGTTTGAGCTGCCGACGCCGCTCATGCGCGACTGGCAGGAGGGCCGTTTCTACCTGATGAACCCGATTGAAATCGCGCACGAAACCCTCATCCTGCTCGAGCATATCGACTCCGAGGGCAGTATTTTCCGTGCAAATCACGCGTCTAACTACGTTAATCTGGCGGGCACGCTCAACCAGGACAGGGAAGCCATGTGTGCACGTCTGCGCAAGGCCCTTGAGGGCAAAATCAAATTCAAGAGTGAGCAATACCGGGCAAGATAACCAATTTAATGTAACTTAAATTGTGATAATCCGCAAAATTGTTAACATTCTGTGTTGTTTGCGTTACAATTTTCAAAAAAGCGAGACAATGTGCAAAAAGTGTGCTATACTGGTTTCGATTGTGAAAAGCAGAGAGGATGCTTTTCGGGCGTTAAGAATTTGTTAATTTAGTATTTACTGTTAGAATTAACATGTGTTCCGTCTTGGAGGACTGATAAATGGATTCCGTATCCCACATTCGCGTTGCAAATCTGCTGATGGATTACGTTGAGCAGACCTGCGGCGTGACCTTTGATCAGAGCGGCTTTATTTACGGCAACCTGAAACCGGATCTGACCGGTACTTACCTCACCAAACGCCATAACCCATCCATTATGATGGATGAAGTGATGGAAAAAATCCGCACTTTTACGCGCAAGTATACCATCGGGCGTACCAACGGACGCGAGCTGTCGGTCGATCTCGGCGAGATCTGCCACTACATGACCGACTTTTTCACCTACCCGCACAACGACGATATCTACGAGCACAATCTGCTCGCGCATTATGTTTATGAAAAGCGCGTTGCACTGGTAATTCGCCGCCGTATGACCGAAGATAAGTTTGAGAAATGGGCAAGTCCCATCATTCCGCCCACGACCGTGGACACACTCGTGAACCGCATTTCCACGATGCACGAGGCTTACCGCACTTCGACTAAGCCGCATGGCATCAACGACGATCTGCAGCATATCTGCATCGCTACCGCTACCGTGGTGCTGTCTATCATCAGCATCGTTTACGAGCAGGTCGAGGATACTGCAGTCGCTACCGCGTAAAACCGTATAAGTCAAAAAACCGCCTTTACAGGCGGTTTTTCTGTTTTTCAGGCACAAAAAGACGAGTCCAAACGGACTCGTCTTTTGCTTTTTATTCTTCGGTACTCTCTGCGTTTTCAGCGGATTCAGAGGTTTCTTCCTCGGCTTCTGCCGGGTCTTCCTCCTCCTTGTCCGTGCGGGCAATCGAGATAACCTTTACGTCCTCGCCGGTACGCATGACGATAACGCCCTGCGAGCCGCGGCCGCATTCGCGGATCTCCTCAACGCCGGTGCGGATGATAACGCCGTCGTCGGTGATGATCATAACGTCGTTTTCGCTGTCTACAACCGCGATGCCTGCCACCAGACCGGTCTTTTCGGTCAGGTTATGCAGCATCATGCCGCCGCCGCCGCGATGATGCACGGTGAACTCCTCAACAGGAGTGCGCTTGCCGTAGCCATTCTCGGTGATAGAGAGCACATATGCGTCCTTGCGGGCACGCGCCGCGCCGATAACGTAATCGCCCTCGGCCAGCTTGATGCCGCGCACGCCGGTAGCCACACGGCCCATTGCACGAACCTCGTTCTCGTCAAAGCAGATGGCCTTGCCCTCGTGGGTGGCGATCAGGATGTTCTGCTCGCCGTCGGTCAGACGAACGTCAACCAGTGCGTCGTCCTCGTTGAGGTTGAGCGCACGCAGACCCGCGCGGCGGATGTTCTGCAGGTCGCTCAGCACGATACGCTTTGCAATACCCTGACGGGTGACGAAGAACAGGAACTTATCGTCCGCAAACTCCTGAATCGGGAACATTGCGGTGATTTTTTCGCCATTTTCCAGTTCCAGCAGGTTAACAATGTTCATGCCCTTAGCCGAACGTCCGGTCTCCGGAATCTGGTAGCCCTTCAGCTTGTAAACCTTGCCGCGATCCGAGAAGAACAGAATCGTGTCATGCGTAGAGGCGGTGAAGATATCCTTTGCGAAGTCCTCCTCACGGGTGCTCATTGCGGAAACACCGCGGCCGCCGCGGCGCTGTGCGCGGTAAACCGAGGTCGGCTGGCGCTTGATATAGCCGAAGTGGGTGAGGGTGTACGCGCAGTCCTGCTGCTCGATGAGGTCCTCAATGTCGATCTCGTCAGCCACATTTTCGATGCGCGTATGGCGCTCGTCGCCGTATTTCTGCTTGATCTCCTGCAGCTCCTGCTTGACAACAGCAAGAATATTCGCATCGCACGACAGAATTTCCTCAAAGCCTGCAATGCGGCCTTCGAGGTCCTTGTACTCGTCGTTGATCTTCTCCTGCTCCAGACCGGACAGGCGGCCCAGACGCATATCTACGATGGCCTGCGCCTGCGGCTCGTCGAGGTGGAACTCGAAGTGCTCCGAGCCGTCCACGATGCCGAGCAGCGCAATCTGGTCGATCCAAAACGGCTCCGCCATCAGGTTTTCCTTGGCTTCGGTCTCGTTCTTGGAGGCACGGATGATTGCGATAATGCGGTCGATATTGTCAGTTGCGACCTTGAGACCCTCCAGAATGTGCGCACGGTCGCGCGCCTTCTTGAGATCAAAGCGCGTGCGGCGCTCGACAACGTCCTTCTGGAAGCCGATATACTGATCGAGAATCTGACGCAGCGTCAGCACACGCGGCTGCAGCTTGCCGCCCGCACCCGGCACGAGCGCGATGTGGATCATCGAAATGGTATCCTCGAGCTGCGAATAGGTGAACAGCTGATTGAGGATGACCTGCGCGTTGGCATCGCGGCGAACATCCACGACAATCTGCATACCCTCGCGAGAGGAATGGTCCTGAATGTTCGTGATGCCGTCGATGCGCTTGTCTTTGACCAGATTTGCCATGGACTCGACCAGACGGGCCTTGTTTACCATGTACGGGATTTCCGTAATAACGATCTGGCTCTTGCCGTTCGGCAGATCAACAATTTCGGTCTTTGCGCGAACCTTGATCTTGCCGCGGCCGGTCGCGTATGCAGCGCGAATGCCGCTGCGGCCCATGATAACGCCGCCGGTCGGGAAGTCCGGTCCCTTGATGAACTGGCAGATCTCGTCCATCTCCGCCTCGGGATGGTCGATGACATAGCAGGTGCCGTCGATGACCTCCGCGAGGTTGTGCGGCGGGATGTTGGTCGCCATGCCGACCGCGATACCGGACGAGCCGTTCACCAGCAGGTTGGGGAAGCGGGAAGGCAGTACGACCGGCTCCTGGCGCTCCTCATCGAAGTTCGGCTGGAAATCGACCGTGTTTTTCTTGATATCCGCCAGCATATAGTTTGCCAGCTTGGCCATGCGGGCCTCGGTATAACGGTATGCTGCCGGAGGGTCGCCGTCCACGGAACCGAAGTTGCCGTGACCGTCGATCAGCGGATAGTGCAGCGAGAACGGCTGCGCCATACGCACCATCGCGTCGTAAACCGATGCGTCGCCGTGCGGATGATACCGGCCGAGCACATTACCGACGGTCGTTGCCGACTTGCGGTAAGGCTTGTCCGAGGTCAGACCGTCCTCGTACATCGCGTACAGGATACGGCGGTGTACCGGCTTTAAGCCGTCACGCACATCAGGCAGCGCACGGCCGACAATAACACTCATTGCATAGTCGATGTAGCTTTTCTTCATCTCGCGTTCGAGATCGACCTGCATGATTTTCTGCTGTTCGTATTCTTGACTCATATTTTAATTTTGCCTCCAAAAGTGTTGGCTTTCAGCCGAAAACGACTGTTTTTATCGCTTAGAGGATACTGAGCAGCTCGTCTACCTGCTCCTCGGTCGTGGCCCAGCTGGTTGCCAGACGGATGACCGTATGCTCCGCGTCATATTTCTCTATAAAGCTGTAAACTACCTTGCTTTGCAGCTCGGGCAGTCTGCTGTTTTCTACAATGATGAACTGCTGGTTTGTCGGGGATTCCAGTGCAAAGCGGTATCCCTTTGCTTTGAGACCGTCCCGCAGTTTGATGGCGAGTTTGACCGCCGGTGCGCAGATTTTCTCGTACAGCCCGTCGGTGAACAGGGCATCGAACTGCAAAGCGTTCAGACGGCCCTTGGCGATCATCGCGCCACGGCGCTTGACCATCGTGACGAACTGTTTCGGCATATTGCCGTGCGTGAACACGACCGCTTCGCCGCAGAGCGCGCCGCATTTGGTGCCGCCGATGTAGAACACATCGGTGAACTTGGCGATGTCCGCCAGCGTTACATCGGTTTCCGCCGTCAGGCCGTAGCCGAGGCGTGCGCCGTCCAGAAACAGCGGCATATCGAACTCTCTGCATACAGCAGACAGGCGTTCCAGCTCATTTTTGGTGTAAAGCGTGCCGTATTCGGACGGATGAGAGATGTACACCATGCCGGGAAATACCATATGGTCGTGGCTGGCATCCGCATAGAACGTCTGGACGTACTCGCGGAGATCATCCGCATCCAGCTTGCCGTTCTTGTGCGGCACAGTCAGCACCTTATGGCTGGTGGACTCGATGGCGCCGGCTTCATGCGTGTTCACATGACCGCAAGAGGACGCCACAACGCCCTCATACGGACGGAGCAGCGTATCAATGACGACCATGTTGGTCTGTGTGCCGCCGGTCAGGAAATACACCTGAGCGTCCGGGCAGTCCGCCGCTTTTTTGATCTTTTCCGCCGCCGAAGCGGTGAATTTATCGTTGCCGTAGCCGGAAACCGGCTCCATATTCGTCTGTGCCAGATGCTCTAAAACCTTGGGGTGTGCGCCATAACCGTAATCATTTTCAAAAAACAGCATAGTTTTCTCCCTTAAACGTCCAGATTCATTACATATTTTGCATTTCGCTCGATAAATTCGCGTCTGGGTTCTACCTTTTCGCCCATCAGGAGCGCAAAGGTCTCATCGGCAGCGGCCGCGTCCTCCATCGTCACCTGAAGCAGCGTGCGGTGCTCCGGGTCCATGGTCGTTTCCCACAGCTGCTGCGGGTCCATCTCGCCGAGGCCCTTGTAGCGCTGTACGCGCACATTGTCGCCCATTTCAGCGATGCAGTCGCGTTGCTGTTCCTCGGTATAGGTGTAGCGGACATCCTTTCCCTTTTCGTTCTTGAACAGCGGCGGCTGTGCGATGAACACATGGCCGTGCTCGATCAGCGGGCGCATGAAGCGGAAGAAGAATGTCAGCAGCAGGGTGCGGATATGGCTGCCGTCCACATCGGCATCGGCCATCAGGATGATCTTGCCGTAACGCAGCTTTGCGAGGTCAAAATCATCACCGAAGCCCGCGCCGAATGCGGTGATCATCGGAGTGAGCTTGTCGTTGCCGTAAACACGGTCGAGACGTGCCTTTTCAACGTTCAGCATCTTGCCCCACAGCGGCAGGATCGCCTGATGACGGCGGTCGCGGCCTTCCTTGGCGGAGCCGCCTGCGGAATCACCCTCGACGATGTAGATTTCGGTATAGGTCGGGTCCTTTTCGATGCAGTCCGCCAGCTTGCCCGGCAGAGAAGCGGAATCCAGTGCGGACTTGCGGCGGGTCATCTCACGCGCCTTTTTCGCGGCCTCACGGGCACGCGCGGCGGTCTGCGCCTTTTCGATGATGGTGCGGGCCACCTGCGGGTTCTCCTCGAAGAAGGTCATCAGCTTCTCGGAAACCATTGCGTCCACCAGCGCACGCATTTCGCTGTTGCCCAGCTTGGTCTTGGTCTGGCCCTCGAACTGCGCTTCCTGCAGCTTGACCGAGATAATCGCAGTCAGACCCTCGCGCGCGTCCTCGCCCTTGAAGGATTCATCGTCCTTGAGCAGCTTGTATTTCTTGCCGTAATCGTTGAGTACACGTGTCAGAGCGGCCTTAAATCCGGTCTCATGCGTGCCGCCCTCGGTGGTGTTGATATTGTTTGCGAAGGACAGCATCAGCTCGCTGTAGCTGTCGGTGTACTGCATGGCAACCTCGGCCATCGAGGTATCGCGGCTGCCCTCCATGTAGATCACATTCTCGTGCAGCGGCGTCTTCGTGCGGTTGAGGTGCTCGACAAACTGGCGGATACCGCCCTCATAGTGCATGACCTCCTCGACCGGCTCATCGTCGCGCTCATCGCGCAGCGTGATTTTCAGACCTGCATTGAGGAACGCCTGCTCGCGCAGACGCTTTTCGAGCACATCGTACTCGTAGATGGTCGTCTCAAAGATCTCCGGGTCCGCATGGAAACGAATGGTCGTGCCGGTTTCGCTCTCGCACGGCGTATCGCGCATCTTGACGGTCGTTACACCGCGCTCAAAGCGCATGTAGTGCTTGGTATGGCCGTCGCGGACCTCGGCCTCCAGCCAGTCGGACAGCGCATTTACGACCGATGAACCAACGCCGTGCAGACCGCCGGATACCTTGTAGCCGGAGCCGTCGAACTTGCCGCCTGCGTGCAGGACGGTGAGCACAACCTCGAGCGTCGGAATGCCCATCTGCGGGTGAATACCGCAGGGAATGCCGCGGCCGTTGTCGGCAACGCGGATGATATCGCCCTTTTCGATCGTAACTTCGATGTGCGTGCAGTAGCCTGCGAGCGCCTCGTCGATCGAGTTATCGACGATCTCATACACCAGATGGTGCAGACCGCGTGCCGAGGTAGAACCGATGTACATACCCGGGCGCTTGCGGACAGCCTCTAAGCCTTCGAGTACCTGAATCTGATTTTCATCATATTTGTCGGTAACCTTCAGGTCGAGCACTTCGTCCTTGATTTCGATATCTTCACTCATATCGATAAATTTCCTTTCCAGAACTAGCGGGACCAAAACAAATCGCGCGTCAGCGCGCATAAAATAGAATTTCCATCGGAAATTCATAAAAAGTGGGAGTATGTATCACACTTTTTATACAAGTGCGGAGAAAAGTTTCAACCATCAGGCGGAACTTTTCGTAGCTTGGGATATGTCCGCGTATACGCGGCATATCCTTTTCGTCGAAAAATGTATTTTTCGACGAAGGCGGAGCCTACACGGCGTAGCCCTTTTCAGCGCGGCGCTGAATGGCCTGCGGAGAAAGCTGTGTCAGGTACAGGGTCTCACCGAGGGCGTTTTCGCACAGCACAGCCGCGCGCGGCAGATCGTCGTACAGCTCGATGATCCGTCCCTCGTCCTGCAGGCGTTCAAGCAGCAGGCGCGTGCGCTTGGATGCGGTCGCCGTGTCCATATCGAACACCGCAACTACGCTCTGCAAGGGCACGATGTAGTCCTGACCTAAATGTAAATACATTCTATTCCTCCGGAATAATTAGAAATTAGTAATGCGTAATTAAAGTCCTGCGGATTTTCTATCCGTTTCAACAATCGCGCCGTGCGCGCCACCCTAATTTCTAATTACTAACTGGATTTAATTATACCACTTTTTTCACTAATTGTGTACCCTAAACCTAAGGAAAAACAAATATTTCTCTGTTTTTTTGAAAGAAAACAAGGGCACGGCAGGAAATTTCGAGGTGGTATCTGTTCCCGCCGTGCAATAGTTTGTAAAATTATGTGATTTTAGTGTGTTTCTGCGGATTTTTCGCCGTTTTGAATATGGAAAACCGCGCCTGCACGCAGCTTTTCCGAGATGCCGTCCTCGCAGCAGGTGATCATGACCTGACCCGCCGATATGCGGTTGAGCACAAAGTCCTGACGGCGGCGGTCAAGCTCGCTGAGCACATCGTCGAGCAGCAGCACCGGATACTCACCGTCCTCGTCGAAGAACAGCTCACGCTCGGCGAGTTTAAGCGACAGTGTGCAGGTCCGCACCTGTCCCTGCGAGCCGAAGGAAGCGGCACTGCGGCCATCCAATAACAGCTCCAAGTCATCCTTATGCGGACCGGAAAGACAGCTTTTGGCCGCAATCTCGGCGGTTTTATGGCTGAACACATGGTCGATAAGTTGCTTTTCGATTGTCCGTGCGTCTGCAAACGGGTCGGTGACGCTCGACACGGTCTTGTACACACCGGAGAGCACCTCGTGCGGCGCGATATCTGCATAGACGGCAGCCGCAGCTTTCAGCAGCTTACGGCAGTAGTACGCGCGGTAGCGGATGATCTGCGCGCCGATATGCGCCATGCGCAGCGAGAAATCCTCCCACATAGAGAGCAGGGAAGGCTTTTCTTCGCTGTCGCGCAGAATGCGTGTTTTATGCTCGTGCAGACGGTTGTATTCCTCGAGATAGCGTGCATAGTTGGGCCGCATCTGGCACAGCGCGGTATCGAGAAATCGGCGGCGAGCCGCCGCTCCGGCACGGACGAGCATCAGATCCTCCGGGCAGAACAGCACGGTTTTGAGCAGTCCCTGTGCGTCCGACTGGCGTTTCTGCCGCACACCGTTTTTGTAGATTTCCATCGCTTTGGTGCGGGAAAACCGCAGTTCAAGCGAAATATCGCGCTCCTGCGCGAGAAAATCCGCAAATATGAAAGCATGATTCTCTCCGAACCGCAGCCCCTCTTTTTTCTGGGCCGTGCGGAACAGCCGCATGGTCGAGCAGGCCGCTGCCGCTTCGAGCAGGTTGGTTTTGCCCTGTCCGTTTTCGCCGCAGATCAGGTTGACCGCCGGATCGAACACAAACGATTCGTCCGCGTAGTTGCGGAAATTCTGCAGTTTTAACGACTTGATGTACATGGGCTTCTCCATATTAGACGATTTGTACGATAACGAACACGCAAAATCGCGTTCGTTATCGTACGCAGTGTTTATTTTATTTAATGCAGACCTTCGCGCCGTCCAGCTCTACCGTGTCACCGGAACGCAGTTTTTTGCCGCGCATGGTGCAGATTTCGCCGTTTACCAGCACTTCGCCCTCGGCAATGCGGATCTTCGCTTCGCCGCCGGAGCTTACCAGGTTTGCAAATTTGAGCAGTGCATCAAGTTTAATGAATTCGGTTTCAATTTTGATTTAAGTCATTCGCTTTCAGTCTCACAGGCAGTACAAGATAGGTGTATTTATCGCCTTCCATCGGCGAAATGATCATCGGGTTGAGTGCGCCCTTGAGCTGCAGCTTCACCTGCTCATCGCCGGCCGCGCGCAGCGCCTCCAGAATGTAGCGGTTGTTGAAGCCGATCTCAAGGTTCTCGATCGAGCCGTCAAACGGGCATTCGTCATAGCTCTTGCCGATCGCGGTCACGCACGACATCTGCACATACGAGCCGTCAAAATGGAAGCGGATCGGGTTTTTCAGCTTTTCCGACACGATCAGGGAGACACGTTCGATGCACTGGATCAGCTCCTGGCGATCCGCCGAAACCTCGTGCTCGAACTCCTTCGGAATGGCCGCACGGTAGTTGAGGAACTCGCCGTCGATCAGACGGGTAATGAGCGTCGTGCCGCCGATGCGGAACAAAATGTTCTTGGAATCCGGAAAAATCTCGACAATATCGTCATCATCGCCCAGAATTCGTTCGATCTCGCGCAGGGACGCGCCCGGCACAACAAACTTCATATCACCGGGAACGCCCTCGACGGTCTCGCGGCGTACAGACAGGCGGTAGCCGTCAACGGCCACGACGTTCAGACGGCTGCCTTCGATTTCAAACAGGCAGCCGGTATGGATGGGCTTGGATTCGTTGTCCGAAACCGAGAAAATGGTCTGCGCGATCATGCTCTTGAGAATGGGCTGCGGCAGAGAAAGGCCCTTGTCGCTGGCCACATCAGCCAGAGCCGGATACTCGTCGGCCTCGCTGGCCATCAGGTTGAACACCGAACGGCCGCACTTGATGGTGGTCATCAGCTTGTCGTCGGTCTCAAGGTAGACTACGTCCTGCGGCAGCTTGCGCACAATTTCGCAGAACAGACGGGAATTCAGTACGATTCTGCCGGGTTCTACCACATCGACCTGAGCGGTCGTGCGAATGCCCATGGACAGGTCGTAGCCGGTGATGGTCAGGGTATCTGCATCGGCTGCCAACAGCAGACCTTCGAGCAGCGGCATCGAGCTTTTGCCGGTTACTGCGCGGGAGGCGATGTTGAGCAGATTCAGCAGGGTTTCTTTTTCACAGGAAAACTTCATAGTTGCTCCTCTCAAAACTGGAAATAAAACAAAGAGTCGGTTTATGCAGTGTTTGCATATTTATAAATATACGCCAGCAAATACTGTGCGATTGCACACACCATCTAATGACCATGTCCGCAGTGGGCGAACAGCTTCTGGCCTGCGTCGCCAGAGACTCGAAAGATCACACATAACAGAAGGATAGGATATAGTATTCGTAGTAGTACCTGGGGAAATTGGGGAAAACCCGAAAATCCTCAGGTATGGCGCGGGAAATGTCGTACACAGGAGGTTGTGGATGAAAAATAAACGATACACAGCGAGAATAACCCTGTTATTTATCCACAGAGTTATCCATGTGGAATCCACAGGGTGGTTGGGGATAACTAAACTGTGCATTTTTAGACTGTGGAAAAGCCGTTTTGCACGAATGCACGGCAAAGATCAGCCGTCGCCGCGGATATTATTATGCAGCTTTTTGATGACGTCCTCGGTCTCGCGGGAGTTCTTGCGCTCCTCCTCGATCTTGTTGCAGGCGTGCATGACGGTGGTATGGTCGCGTTTGAATATCTTTGCAATATCGGGGAAGGAGTATTCAAGCTCCTGCCGGATCATGTACATCGCCATCTGCCGCGGGTAGGCTACATCCTTGGAGCGATTCTGCGAGATCATCTGCTCGACCGGGATATAGAAGTAGTTCGCTACCGCTTCCATAATGCGCTCCGGTGTCGGATTGAGGCCCGGATTCTCGGTGCGCAGCGCGTCGATCGCGTTTTCTGCAAGCGAAACCGTGATGCGTTCGCCCATCAGCTCGTGCATGGCCTTGATCTTTTTGACCGCGCCTTCGAGCTGGCGGATATTTGCCTGGATATTCTCTGCAATGTAGTTGGATACGTCATCGGGCAGTTCAACGCCCATTTTGACCGCTTTATCGCGGATAATGGCGATTCTGGTCTCAAAATCAGGCGGCTGAATATCAGCCAGCAGACCCCATTCAAAACGGGTCTTCATGCGGTCCTCGAGCGTGTTGATTTCCTTCGGCGGACGGTCAGAAGTGAGCACGATCTGCTTTTTTGCCTCATAAAGCGCGTTAAAGGTATGGAAAAATTCCTCCTGCGTGCGCTCCTTGCCGGCGATGAACTGCACGTCGTCCAGCAGCAGCAGGTCAACCATGCGGTACTTGTTGCGAAATGCCTGTACGTTGCCTTCCTGGATGGCGGTGATCAGCTCGTTGGTGAAATCCTCACCCTTTACATATATAATGCGGTATTCCGGATGGGTGCGGCGCAGCACGTTTGCGATCGCGTACATTAGATGCGTTTTACCCAGACCCGAGTTGCCGTAGATGAAAAGCGGGTTGTTCTCTGCCGCCGGGCGCTGCGAAACCGCAAGTGCAGCCGCATGCGCGAATTTATTGCTCGAACCGACAATAAAACGCTCAAATGTGTAGTCGTCATACGGAGAAGTGCTCGTGCTCGGCGCGGTGTATTCGCCGGTCACTACAACGATCGTGATCGGGTCGCCGGTCAGGTTGTGCAGCACCTCCTGCAGAGGAGCGATAAATTTGGACTCGATAAATTCTTTCTTAAAGGGTACCGGAGAGTGCAGCACCAGCCGATTATCCCCAAAGGAAACGACCGTAACGTCGTCAAACCAAGCGGAAATGGTGGAAGGAGGGAAGTCCAGCTGCTCGAGCGCCATCTCCAATATATTGTTTGCCATAGGGCGCCTCCTGTCGATAATAATTCTATTTTATAATAGCATATTTTATCCACAAGTTCAATGCGTCGATGTGGATAACTGTCCGGCAGCGTGCCGCGCGGCAGCATGATTTTGAACAGCCGAACCGGTTTATTTACTTCGCAGAATTTAAAAAAATCGGCGTTTTTTGCGTCGAAATCATCGAAAATTAAAGCCGGTTGGAAAAAATGCACGGCGTTTTTTATGAAAACTGCGGAATTTATGCAAAAATTCATCGAAAATTGGCGGATTTTTCGCGAAAATCCGAAAATCCACAGATTGCCGAAAACCGTGATTACGCAAGACATTGAGCAGATGCTTCTACTTATCCACAACATGTTGACAACCTGTGCAAACTGCTGAAATTCGTTCCGAGGGTCGGAAAAAATGCTTGACAAAATCGAACCTATATAGGATAATAAATATCGTATCGTATTATGCAGACAGGCAGCGGCATATGCCCGCGTCTTGCGCCGGACCTATGCCGGTGCCCATCTGTAAATTTTAGAACAGGGAGGTGCACAAAGTTATGAAGAGAACGTTCCAGCCGAAGAAGCGTCAGCGCTCCAAGGAGCACGGCTTCCGTAAGCGTATGTCCACGTCCAACGGCCGCAAGGTACTTGCACGCCGTCGCGCTAAGGGTCGCGCTAAGCTGTCTGCTTAATGACAGCCTATAAAGGAAGTATTCA
>ENA-UOJR01002165-UOJR01002165.1-human-gut-metagenome-genome-assembly--contig:-C115P-NODE-2165-length-14473-cov-6.042932_pt1 | contig 14473 bp, 10 predicted proteins | sample MGYA00242354_ERZ723901 | MGnify/ENA metagenome assembly ERZ723901
CGGGTGCTCCAACAGCTCCGGCTCGGCAAAATTGGAAGCGGCGGTCTCCTCCACCACGGAGCCGTCCTTGAACACGGCGATGCGGTCGGCGACCCGAACCGCGAGCTCCAAGTCATGCGTGATCAAGATCACACCGGAGCCCGTGTCGGCAAAAGCCCGCAGGTCATCGACGGCCCGCACCGCGAGCTCGGCGTCCAGACCCGGCGTGGGCTCGTCCGCGATCAGCACGCGCGGCTCCTCCATGAGCGCGCACATGAGGAGTACGCGCCGCGCCATGCCCCCGGAGAGCTCATGCGGGTACAGACGGGCCACCTCGGGCGCCAGCCCATACGCCTCGAACAGCTCGCGCTGCCTGGCCTCGCGCCGGGCGCGGTCAGCCGCCCGCTCGGCCCGCGTCCGCCCTTGGGAAGCCCCCCGGACCTGCGCGCCCACGCGCATGAGCGGATCGAGATGCGAGACGCTTTGCGGAACAAGGCAGATGCCGCGCCCACGCAACGCGGCGAGGGACGACGCATCCAACGGCTCGCCGTCGAACCATATGCGGCCGCTCACCGTCGCGTTCGGCTCGTACAGTCCGAGCAGCGCGTCGGCGAGGACGGTCTTGCCCGATCCGCTGGCCCCCACGACCGCCACGATCTCGCCCTCATGCACGGAGAGCGTGAGGGCGTGCAGGACCTCCGTCGTAACCCTGCCGCCCCCGCGCGGCGAGCGCAAGGCCCCGTCCGCTGCGCCGTACCGGTCGAAGGAGACGGTCAGGTCCTCCACCGTGAGCAGATGATGGTCGCCGGGATGACGGGACGACGCCCCGTGCGTATGGTGATGATGACGCTCGGCATCGGCATGCGGGGCCGGAACGCGGGGCTCGCACACGTCGACCCCACCGGTCTCAGAACTCATCGGCGACCTCCCTATTCCTGAGACGTGCGCGCATCGAGGACACGGCGCAGCGACGAGCCGAGCGCGTCGAGCAGCAGCACGCACGCCACCAGCACGGCGCCGGGCAGCACCGCGAGCCACCATGCCCCTGTCGTGAGATACCCCATCGACTCCGCCAGGATCACGCCGATCGCCGGCTCGTCGGGGGGCAGGCCGAATCCCAGGAACGTAATCGAGGCCTCGTGCAGCACGGCATGGGGAAACGAGAGGACGGTGCCAACTATGAGCTGCGGCGCGATCGCGGGCAGCAGGTGCCTCATCGCCATGCGCATCCGCGACACGCCCAGGGCCTCGCTGGCCTCAAGGTACGGCTCGCGCCTTGCCTGCATGAGCTCGGCCCGCAGCACGCGCGCCAACCCGGGCCAATGCGTGAGCGCCACGCCCACCGCCACGCCCAAAAGCCCGCGGCGGAGCGCGTAGCTGATGAGCAGGAGCAAGACGATGTGCGGCACGCCCATGACCAGGTCGATAAGCCACAGGACGAGCGCATCGGCCGCGCGGCCGCCATACGCTGACGCGAGCGCCAGGGCAAGCGCGATGGCGGCCGTCGCGAGCGAGGCGATCGCCCCCACCATAAGAGAGGTGGAGAGCCCTGCCAGGACGCGGGCGAGCATATCGCGGCCCATCTGGTCCGTCCCGAAGGGATGGGCGGGCGAGGGCGCGAGCATCTTGGCGGAGAAATCCGTGGCCATGGCGGCGGGCGCGAGGGCGCGCCCGACAAGGCCGACGGCGACGAGCAGCGCGAAGGCGAGCAGCGCCATGCCCAGCAACCGCGCGCGGCCGCCCGTGCCGTGCGACCTGGACGCGTGGAACACGGTCGGCGGGCTATCGGGCTCCATGACGGCACCCCTCCCCCAACCGCGGGTCGACCACCGCGTACAGCACGTTGGCGAGCGCGTTGCCGGCGAACACGAACGCCGCGCTCCCCAGGGCTATGCCCACCAGCAACGGGGCGTCGCCGCCCAAGCCGGCGGTCACGGCGGCCTGACCGAGCCCCGGGTACGAGAACACCTGCTCGACGAGGACCGAGCCGCCGAATATCTCCCCCACGGACGCCAGCTGCAACGTCAATGCCGGCAGCACCAGGTTGCGCAGACCATGCCGCGACAGCACGTGCCGCGGGGACTCCCCCCGCGCGAGCGCGAAGCGCACGTAATCGCTCTCCAGAACGTCGATCATCTTCTCACGCGTGTGCAACGCCACACCGGCGACGCCCGACACCGAGAGCGTGAGCGCCGGAAGCACCAGGTGGTGCACGCGGTCGAGAAGCGTCACGCTTTGCGCGCCCACGCCTATGGGGGCGGAGAAGCCCAGGGGGAACCACCCCAGCGCGACGGAGAACACCATGAGCGCCACGATGCCCAACCAGAACGCCGGCGTGGACGAGAGGACGATGCACGCACCGCGGATGACGCGATCCACGGCCCCGTCGCGGTGCCGCCCGGCGGCGATGCCCAAGACGATGCCCACGACGCCGGAGAGCACCCAGGCGGTCGCCATGAGCGCGAGCGAACCCGCGAACCGCTCGCCGACCACCTGGGACACGGGCGCGTTGTAACGCAGGCTGATCCCCCAATCGCCATGAAGGACCCCTTGGGCCCACAACGCGTAGCGCTCGGGCAGCGGCGTGCCCGCGCCCCAGTGCTCGGCCAGCTGGGCGCGCTTGACCGCGCTCATGCCCAGCAGCGCCTGCTGCCCCACATTAGCCCGGACGGGGTCGATGGGCGACGCCGCGACAAGTGCGAACGTCACCATGCTCACCGCCACCATGAGGGCGCAGAACCGCAGGGCCTCCCGCAGGGCGAAGCGCCCCATGCGCCCGACTCCCCGGTACCTCACGCTACTTCCAACTCCAAGCGTCGACGTTGTTCACCAAAGACCAGCCATGGCCGTGCGGATGCGGCTTTTGATGCGCCACGTCCAGGCCGTCACGCTTGAAGTACAGATGGTCCACGTTGGCGATCCAAGCCCACGTTGCGGCACCCTGCGGGGCCACGCCCTCGGTGCCGTCCCACATGGCCTTCTTCCAAAAGTCGTAGGAGGCGGCGACGTCGGTCTGCGCGAGCGCCTGGTCCAGATAGGCGTCAGTCACCTCGCTGGCGTAGCAGCTGTAATTGCCCCAGCCCGTGGAGTAGTTGAGCTCGTAGACCTCGACCGGCGAGTTGGATCCCCAACCCCACAAGATGGGCTGGCTGAACTGCCTGGGGTAGATCTCGTCCCAGCTGCCCCCGCGCGGCGTGACCTCCAGGCCGATCTCCGCCATCTGGTTGGCGAACTCGTTGGCGATCGCCTGGCGCACCGAGTCGTCGGAGGAGTACCAGATCTCGAACGCCGCGCGCACGCCCTTGCGGGTGCGGACACCGTCGTCGCCTTTGACCCAACCCGCCTCGTCGAGTAGACGCTCCGCCTCGGCCCGGTCGAACGCGACCTCCATGTCGGCGCTCGACCACGGCATGCCGTCACCCACCGAATACGCCACCCTGCCGTAGCCGTCCAGCACGCGCTCGATCATCGAGCGGCGGTCCAAGCCGCAGTTGACGGCGCGGCGTACGGCGATATCGCACGTCACGTCGTTGCCCGTCTCGTACGCGATATCGCCATCCACCACCTTGGTGCCGCCCGCCGGAAGCACCGGCAGCGACACGCCGCGGGAGTCGACGGTCCGATACGCCGCGAGCCCGTAGCCGTCGAACGCCTGGTGCGCATGCGTGGCATAGGTGTACGCGATGTCCACCTCGCCCTTCTGCACCGCGGCGAGCGCGGCGTCCTCATCCATGAAGACCACCACCACGCGCTCCATGGAGGGCTTCTCGCCGTAATACGAGGGATTGACGGAGAAGATCACCTGCTGACCCTTGTCCCACTGCTCCAGCACGTACCTGCCGGACCCGATGGGACGGGAGCCGTACCCGTCGCCGTAGGCGTGCTCCGGCACGATGCCCAGGACGGCAAGTGTGTAGAGGAGCGCGTTGTAGGGGTTGTTGAGGCGAAGCTCCACCACCGTGTCGCTCACGGCCACCGCGCGGTCGACCATGGAGAGGTCGGCCTCGGACGCCGGGCTCTCTATGATGCCGTTCACGGTGAAGGCGACATCGCGAGCGGTGAGGGGCTCACCATCGGAAAAGACGACGTCGTCGCGGATGGTGAACGTCCACACCAGCCCGTCGGCGGAGCACAGGTACTCGGTGGCGAGGTCGTTCGCGAACTCAAGGTCCTCGTTCGTGGTGATGAGCGTGGACTGGATGAGCGGCTCGTGAACGTGCTCGCCGCAACCCCATGAGACAAGGGGATCGAACCCCGCGGCGGGCTCGCTCGTCGGGTTCATGGCGATGACAACCTGCTTGGACGCATCCACGGAAGCGGAGCCGGCACGGGAGCCCGCACGCCCCGCCTCGTCGCCGGACGAGCCGCAGCCGCTCAGCCCGGAGGTAGTGGTGAGGGCGGCACATACCGCAGCGCCGGAGACGAGCCCCCTGCGCGAGATGCAACCGGGGCGCGATCTGGGAACCGGGTGCGGGCCGAGAGGAGACGACGGACGGTCGGAAGAGGCGTTTTGCGGCGCCGGGGTGAAATTGGCCATGGGGCCTCCTTATGAGTGTTACGAAACTGGCAACAAGTGTTACCGGCTAGCGCCATGATAGCACTGTTGACAGAGTGTCAGCAAAGAAGGCGAACCGCGTTGACACATGTACGCGCCAAACGAGAACGACCCGCCACGACGGGCGGGCCGATCGATAAGAAGGGCTACAGCCCCACGTACGCGAGCAGGTCGTCTTTGCGGTTGGGAACGGCGCCGACGATCGCCCCCTCAAGGGCGCGCGAGAGGGCCTCGCCCACGCGCGGGCCGGGCGTCATGCCGCGGGCGATGAGGTCCCCGCCGGTCAGGTCGAGCGTCTTGATGCTGTATGCCTCGCGATTGGCGATGAGCTCACGGCACATCTCGCGCATGCGCTCGATCTCCTCGACATAGTAGAAGCAACCCGGGGCCTTTCCGAGCGTGTCGGCGCGCTTGAGGTCGAATAGCTCGCCCATCAAGCGGGGCGTGTCGACACCCGATGAGGCAAAGCGCTGCATCATGCGGAGTATGTCGACGCGCTCGGGACGCAAGGGCCGGTCGTGATGGAGGATGAGCAGGCGGACATCGCGGATGAGGTCGTTGCCGCAGGAGAGGCGCCGCATGATGGCGCGCGCCAGGTCGGCACCGGCCTCGGGGTGCCCGTAGAAGTGCCCCCGACCGCGCTCATCGACGGTGAAGGTGTCAGGCTTGGCCACGTCGTGCAGCAAGGCGGCCCACATGAGCGAAGGCGACGGCGGGGCGTCCGGGTCGCCGCCGTCGATGCGGAAGCGCGAGAGCTCGCCGGCGACGGTGAGGACGCGCGCCGTGTGATCGTACACGTCGAAGGCATGGTACGGCGTTCGCTGGTCGAAGCGGCGCATGCGGGAGAGCTCGGGAATGGCCGCGCACATGAGCTCGGGATAGCGGATGAGCGCATCGCCGCCATGGCGGGTGACGAGGATTCCCTCGAGCTCGATGCCCACGCGCTCGCGCGCCACCTGGTCGAGCAGGTGGGCGCATGCGGCGAGGGCGCTCGCCGTCCCCCCATCCATGGAAAAATCGAGCCGGCAGGCGAAACGCACGGCGCGGAGCATGCGCAGGGCGTCCTCCTCAAAGCGACGGTGGGGCTCACCCACCGCGCGGATCTGGCGACGCCCCAAGTCACCGCGGCCGTCGTAGCAGTCGAGCAGACCGCGAACAGGATGCCAGGCCATCGCGTTCACCGTGAAGTCGCGCCGCGCGAGGTCATCCTCGACGCACGTGGCGCGCTGCACGCTCTCGGGGTGACGTCCGTCGGTGTAGAACCCATCCAAGCGATAGGCCGTGACCTCGATGCGCTCGCCGTCCACCACGGCCGTGATGCCGCCGAACTTGACGCCGGACTCCACGACCGCGATGCCGCGGGCGCGCAGGGCAGCCGCGCTCTCCTCCCACGATCCGCTACTGCAGATGTCGATATCATGACCTGGGGCGCCCATGAGGGCGTCGCGCACCCATCCGCCCACGATCCACGCCTCGAGTCCCGAGGCCTCAAGGGCGCGAAGGACGGACAGGGCCGCATCGCTCGGACGCGAGCCCACAAGCGTCTCCCCCGCCAGCGATGTATCGGTCACATGCTCCATCGAGCCCGCCTTTCACGTCTTTTTCGATTCGCCCCAGTATATCAAGCGTCAACCATCGACGCCGCACAAGCGAGTGCGCGCGCCGAGCAGCCGCATGGAAAAGCCGCCGGCCCAAACGGACCGGCGGCTGCGATGCGCGCTACGCGATAGATGCGGAGGTGCGCTTACTTGCGCTCGAGCTTGCGGACGGTGACGCGCTTGGAGTACTCGTCGACGCGGCCGAAGTCGCCCAGGCCCACGCTCTCGGCGACGTTGGCGCCGGTCGCCATGGCGAGCTTCATGGCCTCTTCCACGTTGTCGCGGTCCTTGTACCACTTGAGCAGGAACGCGGCGAGCGTGCAGTCGCCGGCGCAGACTGAGGACACGAGCTTGATGTTAAACTCGCGCTTGGCGTACCAGATGTCCTCGCCGTTGGAGAAGTAGGCGTCGCCGCGGCTGCCGCGGGTGAGCAGGACGTTCTGGACGCCGGCCTCGTGAGCCATCTTCATGGCGACGCGGACCTCGTCGTCGGTGTTCACCGGCACGCCGAAGATCTCGCGCATCTCGTGATGGTTCGGCTTGATGAGCAGGGGCTTCTTGGAGGCCAGGGTCTTGAGCTTGTCGGAGGACAGGTCCAGGACAACATCGGCGCCGCGAGCCTGGGCGTGATCCATGACCTGGTCGAGGAAGTCCTTGGAGGCGCGGGGAGGCACGGAGCCGGAAACCACCAGGCAGTCCATGCCGGTGCTGGTGTCCAGGATGTTGTAGAGCTCCTCCTCGTACTGGGGAGTGAGCGGGGCACCCGGGTTGAGGACGCCGTACTCATGCTCGCCGTCGTTGATGTAGGCGCAGATGCGGGTGACGCCGTCGATCCAGACGGGACGGCACAGGCAGCCGAGGTTCATGGTCTCCTCGACGATGAACTTGCCGGTGAAGCCGCCGAAGAAGCCGAGGGCGACAGAGTCGACGCCGAACTTCTTGAGGGCGAAGGAGACGTCGAGGCCTTTGCCGTTGGCGGTGTAGCTCGCCGAGTTGGCGCGGACGTTCTCATCGGGGCACAGGGTGGGACCGGCAACCGTCATGTCGACGGCGGGATTGGCGGTCAGGGTGTAAAACATACAGCCTCCTAATCAGACGCACAGACAAGCTCAGGGTATCGCAAATTTGCAAATGCGTCGGGAATACGGATGATAAATCGATTTATCGGCACATATCAGGATGCCGGCCGCAGGCCCTCCCCCACTTGGGAAGACCCGCGGCCGGCAAAGGGCCGTTAGCGGGCGGCAGCCTCGAGGAGCTCCTTGACCTCGGCGGCGGTGGTGCAGGCGAGCGCCTTCTCGGCAAGCTCGTCGCACTCGGCCTTGGACCACTGGGAGATGGTCTTACGGGCGCGGAGGATCGACGGGGCGGACATGGAGAACTCCTCCAAGCCGAAGGAGATCAGCAGCGGCTCGAGCAGCGGGTCGGCAGCGGCCTCGCCGCACATGCCGACCATGATGCCGGCCTTTACGCCGCTCTCGATGATGTTCTTGATCGAGCGCAGGACGGCCGGGTAGTACACCTGGTAGAGGTTGGAGATGTGGTCGTTGCCACGGTCGGCGCACATGGTGTAGCCGATGAGGTCGTTGGTGCCGATAGAGAAGAAGTCGGCCTCCTGGGCCAGCTTGTCGGCGATGAGGGAGGCGGCGGGGGTCTCCATCATGACGCCGACCTCGATGTTCTCATCGTACTTGAGGCCCTCGGACTCGAGCTCGGCCTTGCACTCCTCGACCAACGCCTTGACCGCGCGGACCTCCTCGACGCAGGTGACGAGCGGGACCATGATCTTGACGTCGCCGAAGGCGCCGGCGCGAAGCAGGGCGCGCAGCTGGACCTTGTACTGATCGGCGTTCTCAAGGCAGTAGCGCACGGCGCGGAAGCCCATGAACGGGTTCTCCTCGGGCTCCATGTGGAGGTAGGGGATCGCCTTGTCGCCGCCCACATCGAGGGTGCGGATGATGACCGGGGCGCCCTTCATGGCAGAGGCGACCTTGCGGTAAGCCTGGAACTGCTCCTCCTCGGAGGGGAGCTCGGTGGCATCCATGAACAGGAACTCAGAGCGGAACAGGCCGATGGCCTCGGCATCGTGCTCGAGCGCGTTGGCGACGTCATCGGGGCTACCGATGTTGCAGCCGAGAATCTTCTTGATGCCGTCGGCGGTGACGGTCTCCTGGCCGCGGAACGCCTCGAGGGCGGCCTTCTCCTCGGCGAAGGCCTTGGCCTTGGCCTCGTAATCGGAGAGGACGTCCGCCTCGGGCTCGGCGATGACAACGCCCTTGGAGCCGTCGACGATCGCGGTCATGCCGTTACGCAGCGCGGAGCAGCTGTTGGCGACGGAGAGAACCGCGGGGATCTCGAGGGCGCGGGCGATGATGGCGGAGTGCGAGGTGCGGCCACCGGTCTCGGTGACGATGCCGGCGACGTGCTCCTTGTCGATGGTGGCCGTCATGGACGGAGTCAGGTCGTGCACGACCACGACGGTGTTCTCGGGAAGGACGGAGAGGTCGACGACCTCGACGCCCAGGAGCTCGGCGAGGATGCCGGTGCGGATGTCGGCGATATCGGCGGCGCGCAGGCGGAACATCTCGTCGTCCATGGACAGGAACATGTTCTCGAACATGGTGCTCGCGTCGACGAGGGCCTGCTCGGCGCAGGCGCCGCCGTCGATCGCGCCGTTGATGGCGTCGGTCATGCCGGGATCCTGGGCCAGGATGATGTGGCCGGCCATGATCTCAGCCTCGTTCTCGCCCACGGCGACCTTCATGTGGTCGGCCTGGGCCTGGGTCTTCTCGCAGAAGACCGCCAGGGCGGCCTGATAGCGCTCCTTCTCTGCCGCGGTGTCGGAGACCTCGCGGGGCTCGAAGGTGAGGTCGGGATCGACGGCGACCATGACCTTGCCGATGCCGATGCCCTCGGAGGCGTTAACTCCCTGATACATTCAAGTTCCTCTCTCCCGTTTCCCCCCGTGCGCGGGGAAACAAAAGCAGGCGCCCACGGGTTCGCGGACGCCTGCAAAGTACACCTATATGGTTAGATGTTTGTCATCGAAGACAATGCTCGCGCGCGCGAATTACTCGCCGAGACCGCTCTTGATGAGCTCGATGGCGGCCGCGAGGGCCTCCTTCTCGTCAGCACCGTCGCACTTGACCTCGACCTCGGTGCCGCAGGGGATACCGGCGGCCATGAGGGCCATCGGGGACTTGCCGTTGACCTCCTTGTCGGGGGCGACAACGGTGACCTCGGAGGCGAACTTGCCCATGGTGGAGGCGAAGAGGCCAGCAGGACGCATGTGGAGACCCTGGGGGTTGACGAGGGTAGCCTTCTCAGAAACCATAACCTGACTCCTTTGAGTGATGCGCGCACGGCGGATGACCGCGCGAGCACATAAACACGACTTGCCCATTGTAATACGTTTAAGCAAGTTTGGGGAGTGCGTTTGAGCTTGGCTTTTGCGCGAGGGCGACCACTGGCGCCGCCATCGGTGGCCAAAAAGAAGGCAGGCCAAGCAATTAACCTGCCTGACCTGCGGAGTTTTCTGGGTGCGCCATGGGGGATTCGAACCCTCGACCATCGGATTAGAAGTCCGGTGCTCTATCCAGCTGAGCTAATGGCGCATATGCGGCGCGACGCGAGTCGCTCACTCGATTATATCCAAGCGCGCCGTCACTTCATATTCTTAACGTTCCTATCGTACACATATTTTTCCGCAAGCCGGATCTTCTGCTTGGCCGCGCACGTCGCGCGCTGCATGGGAGTCAGGCGCCCAAGGAGGTCCCTGAGGTCGCGCTCGTCCCCCACCCTGACCCGCTCGGCCTCAGGGTTCCCGGCATCGGAAGCCGAGCGCTCGTCGCGCACGGACCCCACAAGCGTGTAATAGCTCCTGGACGGGGTAACGCCGGCGTCGAGGCATTGGAGGAAGTTCCTCCTGCCCGCCAGGAAATTGTCGTGGTAGAACGCGGTGTCGCGCTGCGCGTGCGTGACCGAACCCGGCGATTGCAGCCAGTGGTACAGCACGGCGTCCGTATCCGCCACGGTGCCCATGCGCAGGTACAGGTCACCCGCCACCATGACGTCCTGGGCGTAGCGGCCCTCGGGGAACCTGATGCCGTCCCAAAGCCCCCGTTTGTACAGGCGGCACCAGTTCGCCTCGTTGAAGTAGCGCGCCTCGGTCTTACGGCCCAACATGTCGCCCGCCAGGCGCAGCGATTTGCAAAACACCGTCTGATACGCTCGTAGGGGACTCTCGACCACGGCGATCGCGCCAAAGCCGTCGCAGCCCCTCAAGGCGAGCTCGCGCACCTCATCCATCTGCGACAGCCCGAACTGACGCCAACGCCCCTTGCTCATGTCCGCCCCGGTGGCTTCAAGGGCATGCAGCAGGACCTCGATGTTTCGCCGATCCAGGATGTCGTCGTTGTCCGCGAACGCGATGTACTCGCCGCGTGCCTGGTCAAGGCCGAAGTTCTGGGCGGCGCCTATCCCGCCGTTCTCACGATGGAACACGCGCACGCGCGGGTCGCGGGCGGCGAACCCATCGCACAGGGCCGGGGATGAGTCGGCCGAGCCGTCGTCGACCAGTATGACGTCGAGCTCCTCGTGGCTCTGCCGCAGGATCGACTCGACGCACCCCACCACATAGCGCTCCGCGTTGTAGACGGGCACGATCACGCTCACCAGCGGCTTACTCACACATATCACCCTATCTGCGCACGAGCGCGTAACACGAATGGACGAACTTCCACCCAGCGCGCTTGAGTCGGATGCGCACTGAATCCGGCAGCGGCTTGGTGATGACGCGGAACGCCCTGCTCACGAACTTGTGGGTGCGCCACTTGAGCATGCCGAAGGGCCGCAGCCGCGCGCTGAGCTCACCGCAGATGCCCACGAGCGTACCGCCCCTCCTATACGGGCCCATGGCGCTGAGCAACCGGTCCGTGCTGTGGAACAGCGAGTCGACCTCAATACGTGCGTACCGGTCGGTCATGACCCATGCGGGGTAATACCCCTGCGACTGCGCTATGTACCCGGTCGCCCGCTCGATGGCGTGCGAGATGGACCCATCGGCGCCCATCTGACCCTCCGGCAAGAAGTCCTCGTACGCCCAACCATGCTCAAACAGCGGCCGGAGCGCGTCGACCCTAAACCAGTAGCAGGAGCCCAGGGCGGAGCGCGTGGAGATGCGCGGATCGAGGGGCACGTCGATGCCGAGGCGGTCCTGCAGGAGCTCCCTGGTCATCTCGAAGTTGGGACCCCAATCGTTGGGCATGGTCACGGGGTAGTAGATGCCCTGGAACGGCGGGGGCGGGCACACAAGGCCCAGGCGGGGGTCGTCGGCGAACAGCGTCAGGATGTTCTCGACGTAATCGCAGCTGCCCAGGGTGTTTTGCATGAGCTTGTACGTGAAACCCTGCGATATGGATCCGTGGCTGCCGTTCTGCTGGTTCTGCGCAGACTTCTTGTCGTGCGCGAAGCCGATGACCTCGTACCCCCGCGAGAGCACGACATCGCAGGCGCCCACCAGCAAGGCGGACACGTCGCGCCCGCGGTTCTGCACCGGGACGAACTCGATGTGCTTGGAGAACGAGCGCGCATTCGCATACTCCGCGATGGCGTCGACCTTCTCAGGCGCGCAGGTGACGAAGAGGTCCACGCCCTCGGGCAGGACGGAGAGCGCGTCGAACGTGACGTCGAGCATGTCGAGGAAGAAGATGTGGAAGATGAACGCGGCGCGCGGCGCGGCGCCCCTTCTCACGTTCAAGGCACCTTGGGGCAGCACATAATTTAGATGCATCGCTTTGGCGACGGGGCCGATGTTGTAATACGGCAGCACCGCGTCCCAGATCAAGTCCGAATCGTAGTCGGTGTGGTCTCGCACGTACTCGTACAGCTCAAGTGCAGGCTGCCCTACAGTCTGGTCTGCATAGAAATCATAGTCAAGAAAGAACGAGCGCCGCTTGAAAACCGGGCACGGGGTGTCACGCAGCAATTCCATTGGCGAGTACAGCATGGGATACGGAGTCAGGGCGGCGAACGTATCGGGATCGATATAGGAGTCCCAGACAAATCCGAACCCCTCAAAGCGCGCGGTGAATTTCATCTCGTGCTCGCGCGTGACCTCGGCATAATCGCATAGGTCCTCAAGCTGCTCCCAGTATTGGCGAAAATCGGGCGAGGCGACAAGGGCGCGACGATACGCATGCCAATACGCTTGAAGATGCGCGGGGATCTCCTCGCCGTTAAGAATCTCGGCGGGATATGTGGTTATGCCCCAAAAATCGACGTCACGGGCATCCATCGTCTCGAACATCTCGGCAAAGGGGTGCACGGGCCCCATGACCGTGTCGTTCAAGCAGATGACCTCGTCAAAGGCCTCAAGGGCGTCCCAACCGTAATCGAGCATGCCCATGCGGTACGCCGCGACATCCAGGCCCTCGTTATCCTTGACGATGATCTTGCTCGCATACGCGGAGAACATCTCACGGGACTCATCATCAAGGGCACCGTTGACAACAACCGCCAACTCCGACAGATGCGGCATGAGGGCCTCGAGGAACACGTGGATATAGCGCGGCGCGTGGCCCTTTGCGTTGTAAAAGCAGAAGATGCCCAGGCGGCGCGCATTCTCGGTGACGATGGTCGACATATCACTCCAATAAAAGAGCGCGGGAACCGGCTGCGGCCCCCGCGCATAGCAATCGAACGTAACCGTTCCCATTTTAGGACATAAGGCCCGCCATGTACTCGCCGAGCTCCTCGGTCCAGTCGCGCGGCTCGAAGCCGGCGGCGGCGATCTTGGAGAGGTCGAGGTCCGAGTGCTCCGGGCGCGGGGCGATGGGCCCCTCGGCCGACGCGTAGTACCCGGCGGTCGAGACGGGCTCCACGGCGCCGCCGTTGCCGTTGGCGAGGTCGAACACGCGCTCGGCGATGGCCGCCCAGGACTCCACCGGGCCGGAGCCCGTGAGGTTGTAGACGCCGTACTCGCAGGGCGAGCTGGGCTCGACGTCGCCGTCGCGGTAGCCGAGCAGGTGCAGGATCCCCTCCGCCATCTGGTCGGTGAAGGTGAGGCGGCCGAGCTGGTCGTCGACGACGGTCACGCGATCGAGGGAGTCGGACGCGTCGGCGGCGCGGTCGGAGAGCGCCCCCATCGTCTTGACGAAGTTGCGGCCGTCGCCGATGACCCAGCTGGAGCGCACGACGTAGTGCCTGGGGCAGCCGGCCACGGCCAGGTCGCCGGCGGCCTTGGACTGGCCGTAGACGGACAGCGGGCTGAGGGGCTCGTCCTCGGTGTAGTTGCCGACGGCGCCGTCGAAGACGTAGTCGGATGACACGTGCACCAGCGCGATGCCGTGCTCGGCGCACGTGCGGGCCATGAGGGCGGGGCCCGTCGCGTTGGCCTTCCACGCGGCGACGCGGCCCTCGGGGGTCTCGGCCCTGTCCACGGCGGTGTAGGCGCCGCAGTTGATCACGGCGCCGTAGAGGGACCAGTCGTACTTGGCGTAATCCTCCGGCTTGGAGAGGTCGAACTCGTCGATGTCGCAGTAGTCGAAGCCGGGCAGGCCGCGCGCCTCGGCGGCGGCGCGCACCGCGCGGCCGAGCTGGCCGTTGCAGCCCGTGACGAGCGTGCGCCTGGGGGCCATGGGCAGGGCGTCGGCGAGCATGGGGTGGCGCCTGTCGGCCTCGGAGAGCTCGCACTCGGACAGCGGGATGGGCCACTCGATGCCCAGCTCCGGGTCGGCGAGGTTCACGAAGGTGTAGGTGGACTTCAGCTCCGCCGACCAGTGGGCGTTCACCAGGTAGGTGTAGGCCGTGCCGTCCTCCAGCGCCTGGTAGGAGTTGCCCACGCCGCGCGGCACGTAGATGGCCCGCGACGGGTCGAGCTCGCAGGTGTAGACCTCGCCGAAGCTCTCCCCGGGGCGCAGGTCGACCCACGCGCCGAACACGCGGCCGCAGGCCACGGAGATGAACTTGTCCCACGGCTCGGCGTGGATGCCGCGGGTCACGCCCGCCTCGTCGTTGAAGGAGATGTTGTTCTGGACCGGGCCCATGTCGGGCAGGCCCAGCGCGAGCATCTTCTCGCGCTGCCAGTTCTCCTTGAACCAGCCGCGGGAGTCGCCGTGCACGGGCAGGTCGAACACGAGCATCCCGGGGATGTTCGTCTCGGTCGCGGTCAGTTCCTTCTCGAATTCGAGCGCCATGGGGACGCCTTTCTCGTCGTCGGGGCGCGCGGCCGCCTCGGGGCGCGCGCGTGTGTCGGGGCGGGGGCGGGGGCTACTGGCCCTGCGCCCTGTACCTGGCCTCGGTGGCCTCCTTGGCCGGGCGCCACCAGGCCTCGTTGTCGCGG
>ENA-UOJR01002187-UOJR01002187.1-human-gut-metagenome-genome-assembly--contig:-C115P-NODE-2187-length-14384-cov-6.547491_pt1 | contig 14384 bp, 9 predicted proteins | sample MGYA00242354_ERZ723901 | MGnify/ENA metagenome assembly ERZ723901
AGAAAGTCCCTGGCGCGCATGGCAGCCCACATCCCGCTGAAACCGCAGCCGATAACCAGCAGGTCCGTCGTATATTGATAGCCTTGTTCTTTCATATGCGCCTCGCTTACCGGTTGTCGGCTTCGATTTGATCAAGGGTACGGGCAAAACGTTCCTTGAAGGGATGCACATAGATGGCCCCGGAGGGGCAGTTCAGCTCGCAGTTGAAACAGGTCATACAGTCGTCGGTATAGGTGATGCGGGACTTGCTGCCGCAGGTCATGCAGCGCAGCGCCTCGGCGAAGCAGGCTTCCATATCCAGAGGCCGCAGGGTTTCCGCAAAAGGATCATCGGCCGGGGCGGGGAGGCTGGCGCGCTCCTGTCTCGGTTCGTGGCGGATGCCTTCGCGAGGCCATTGTTCTTCGGGAAGCTCGGGACGCTTGCGTTCGCGTTCGCCCCGGATGTCCGCGCCCTTGAGCATCCGATCGATGGAAAAGGCGCATTCGCGTCCGCCGGCAATGGCGCTGACGACGGAAGAGGGGCCCGTGGCGGCGTCGCCTGCGGCGAAGATTCCCCATGCCGAGGTGGAGAAGGTGACGTCTTCAATCACGATGCGTCCCTGTTCAATACGCACGTCCTTGGCGAACCCGTCCAGCTCGGATGCTTGGCCGATGGCGAAGATAATATGATCGGTCCGGATGCGCATGGTGGCGTTTTCATCGAACAGGGGCGCGAAACGTCCCTGCTCGTCGACGACCCGGATGCACGTTTTCAGTTCCATGCCCGCGACGTGCCCGTTTTCTTGAAGGATGGTGCCGGGGCCGAACCCGCAATGGCATTCGATGCCCTCCCTCAGGGCGTCCGCCTGATTGTGCGGATACGCGGGCATGGTTTCGCGCGACTCAAGGCAGGCCATGCTGACCTTGGCGGCACCGAGCCTTTTGGCGGTGATGGCGGCATCCACGGCGACGTCTCCGCCTCCGATGACGAGCACGTCTCCGGACAGGCGGGGCTGTTCGTCGCCCCGGTTGGCGCGCAGGAACTCAAGGCCCCAGTGGACGCCGGGAAGCTCGACGCCTTCCATGCGTACCTTGCGGCTGACCGTCGTTCCGGGGGCCAGCATGACGGCTTTGAATCCCAACCGTTTCAGGTCGGAAAGGCTCAGGTCCGCGCCTTCGCCGATCTTCGTATTGCAGCGGAAGGCGATGCCCATCGCTTCAAGCCGGGCGATGTGGGCCGCAACGATCGCGTCGGGAAGCCGATACGCGGGGATGCCGTACCGCAACATGCCGCCGGGAAGCGGCATCGCCTCGAAAACCGTCACCGGGTACCCCATCTGTGCGAGGAACCACGCGCAGGAAAGCCCCGCCGGGCCGGAACCGATTACCGCGACCTTTGTGATGTGCCTTCGGGCGGGCTTTTCGAGAGGAGCCTTCAGATCCCAGTCGCCCATGATCTGCTCGACGGCATTGATGTTTACCGCCTCGTCCACATGGTTCCGGGCGCACTTTTCCTCGCAGGGATGGAAACATACCCGGCCCGTGATGGCCGGAAACGGCTGGACGATGCGGTAGCGCCGGGCCGCTTCGCCAAGGTGCCCCTGCTGGATCAGGTAATGGTTGCCGCGAATGTCGACCCCGGCTGGGCAAGCCGCCATGCAAGGGGAAAGGGCCTCTTGCGCGGGTTCGAGCCTGAAAACATCCAGTGGGCATGTCTTGGTGCAGGTTCCGCAGCCGGTACAGGCCGCAGGATCGATGCTGTGGATCATATGAACTCCTTTTACGCATCTGATTGGGAAGGTGACTGCCCCTCTGGGGACAGTGTGTCCGAAACATGGCTGCCGCCGTGGTGTTTTTCTTTGGTCGGGAAAGCAATATGAAAGGGACCCTCCTCTAGGCTGCATGGGGACGGACGTCACGGCAGCGAAATGTTGTGCGTCGTTGATAAAGAGTAAGCAAAGGGTGTTCCAGCTCGTTATTGTATCGTTTTTATTGTTTTTTATTTAAAAATGAAAAATCCTCATTTCTTTTTTTGTCTTGAAAACAGACAATTTTGTATGTTGCCGTATTGTTTCCGGACGGCTATGTTGGCGAGGGCTGAACGGTCGATGGGCCGCGGTGAAGGAGAAGGATATGGCGAAAGAAAAGGCGTGGTATGCGGACAGTGCTGTCGGGACGTTGCTCGCGGATCTGTTTGAAGGGAAATGGTCCCCCGAATTGCTCGCACAGCTTGCCCAGATCCCGCTCGCTGAAGCGGAGCGGGGTGCGTTCCCCGGCTGTCCGCCTTCCTCCGGGAGGAAACGCCGGTTCCGTCTGGTGGAGTGCGTCCAAGCCCACAAGGAGGCGTGCTCGTTTTTGCTGGCCCGGCCCTCCGGCTCCGGTATCGAATCGTTTTTGCGGCTGTCTGCGGATGGGGAAGAGCTTGGGGCACTGGAAACGATGTTGGGGCTGGGCTTGAGCCGCATGAACACCTTGCGCCCGGCGGGGATCAATCTCGTCCTCCGCCTCGTCCATCGAAGCCTTCTGGGAGTGGGCTTGCGGGGACTGAACGCCGATGGGGCGAAGCGGTACCGGCGTCTTTGCCGTGACGTGCACCCGCTCATCGTTTGTTCGGGCAGCAATACGCCTTCGCTTGCCCGGCTCTTTTTCCGGGCGCGGGGGCTGGCCGTGAAGTTCGGGGACAGACGCGACATGGCGCTCTTCGACCTGCTCGTCGGTTCCATAAACGTCTGCAATACGCCGGAACACGGGAACCCGCGTTTCCACGCTATCATGGCCCGCGGGTATGCGGCGCTTGAGGCGCTCAAAGAACCGGACCTGTTTGAACAGGCGGCACCCTATCTGGGCATTTACCATTTCATTGAGGGGAACTACGAACAGGCAATGAACCTCTTTTCCCGCGCAAGCCGGAAACTGCGCGCGCAGGAGCACCATCTCGTCGAAATGTTTTATGTCAGGCACTGGAGCTTTGCGGCTTCCTGCCGGGGGAATTTTGAGCTGGCGGCCGGGCTGCTGCTCTCGCGGCTGCGCATGTTCGCCGCGCGCAGCGACAACCAGCTCGCCCGTTCCATACGCGGGCAGCTTGCGGCGTTGTATCTGCGCATGGGGCAATATGAAAAGGCGCTGGAACAGCTGGACATAGCGCAAATAGGCGTTTCGCCGCAGGTGGATATCGTCAGCGGCGTCACCAATGCGCGCCACCTCGCCTACTACCATATGCTGTCCGGAAATCCGAAAGCGGCCTACAAGGTGCTCCATTCGGCACTGGATGAGGCACGGCGTCAGGGGTATGAGCGCCCGATTTATCTGGGAGGCGCACTGCTTGAGCTTTTGTGCGCCTTTCAGGAGCAGGGATGCCCGCCGCTTCCCTGCTATTCGGCGGAGCAGGAGCTGCAACGCTGCCTCAGGGGGCCCAACCGTATGTTGCGGGGCGTTGCGGCCCGCTTGTCCGGCAACGCGCTGATGCGCGGAGGAAATGAGGATGGGGCGCTCGGCTTGTATCAGGACAGCCTCGCACTGCTTGAAAAGATAGGCTGCCCGCTTGAGGCGGCGAAAACGCGGCTGGCGCTGGCTTCACTGGCGTTACGGCGCAACGACAAGGAAAAGGCCGTGCTGCTCGTGAGCGACGCATGGCCCATGTACGATTGTCTCAAGGATTTTTTCTGGCCGGAGGAACTGCTTGCTCTGGTCCCCACCTACATGCGCAAGCATGGGGACGCCAATCTTTCCTCGCGGGCCCTTCTCGAAGCCTACCGTGAAAGTTTTTCCCCCCACAGGACATGGGAACAGTTCGAGGCCTTTTCGCAGGCTTTGTTGGCGGAGTCGGCCCGCATCCTCGGCACTACGCAGGGATACCTCTTTCATGTCCCGTATCCACATGCGCCGATCCGCCTTGTGGCCGTTCTCGGAGGCAAGCTCGAATCCGTGACGTATCCTTATGCCTCCCTGCCCGATCTCATGGAGCTCGTAGCCGAGGGAGCTCCGCTTATTCTGGACAATGTGCAGGAAGGGGGGATGGGGTTCGGAAGCATGTTGATCGGCATCCCCATAGACTGCCGTCCCGATGGGGTTTATGCGCTGTGCCATGTCGGGGCTTTTTTGCCGGAGGTCCGCACCGTCCTTGAAGAGAATGTGCTGAAAGATATCGGGCGTGTCCTTGCCTGGGAGTGTTCCCGCGTCATGGAGCGGGAGCGGCGTCATGCGGAGCGCCTTGAGACGCTTGCAGATACGTCTGGAGAGATGATCTGCGTTTCCGATGAGATGGAACGGTTTCTCGGCGATGTGGAACTTGCGGCGAAAACCGACGCTTCCATCCTGCTTTGCGGGGAATCCGGCGTGGGCAAGGAGATGGTGGCCCGGTACATCCACGAGAAAAGCGGCAGGAGCGGCAGGCTTGTCATCATCAACATGGCGAGCCTTCAGGACGAGTTGTTCGAGAGCGAGTTCTTCGGGCATGAAAAGGGATCTTTCACGGGAGCCATGACCAGCAAGCCCGGTCTGGTGGAAATGGCCGAAAACGGCACGCTGTTTCTGGATGAATTCACGGAGGCCAGCACGCGGGTGCAGGCCAAGCTCCTGCGGGTCCTTCAGGAGCGCTGCTTCCATCGCGTGGGCGGAACGCAGACCATCAGCGTGAACTTCCGCCTTATCGCGGCCTCCAACAGGGACATCACCCATGCGGTCAGGCAGGGGCTCTTCCGCGCGGATCTCTACTATCGCATCGCCGTGATCAATCTGAAAATCCCTCCGCTGCGCGAACGCAAGGCCGACATCCTCGCCATTGCCCGCTACTATCTGCATTTTTTTTCGCACTGGCATCATCGGGAATGCGTTCAGGATTTTTCTCCGGAAAACCGCCGTATTCTGGAAAGCTGGAGTTGGCCGGGGAATATACGCGAGCTGCGCAACGTCATCGAGCAGTCGGTCGTCTTGACCGGGGGGCGACACCTGACGCTTCCTGATCCGGTGGAGCATACCGAGGCTTCCCGAGGCGTCGGGGCTCTGGGAGGTGGGGAGATGCCCGAAGAGTTGTTTTCCGGAAATCCGTCTCTGGCGGATCTCGAAAAACGGTATATCGAGAGGACGCTGGAGCAGTCGGGCTGGCGGATTGAAGGGAAGAGGGGAGCACTCGCCGTGCTGCGTATAAGCCGATCCGCATTGTACGACAAGATGCGGCGGTATGGAGTGAAAAGGCCCTTTTGAGGACTGATGCCTCTGAAGGCCGTCATAGCTAAAGTAAAACATGAAGGATGAGCGACATAAAAAACATTCCCAAAACGGGGAAGGGAGGCAAACGCGGGACGGAGAAAAGAGGCTGCCAGCCTTTGCGTGAACGGCTGGCAGCCGCGGCGATGTTCTCTGGATTCGTAGACGCTGCGCCCGCCGGAGATGGTCTTGAGCACGGAAAGCGTTTCGATGGACTCGGGCGGCACGGTCAGCGGATTTCCGGAAAGCTGCACAAAATCCGCATAGTATCCGGGAGCGATTGTACCGACGGCATGATCCCGTGCGCTGCACTTGGCGGCATTGACGGTGTAGGCTTTGAGGGCGTCGAGCGGCGAGATCCTCTGATCAGGGCCGAGAATGCGCCCCGCCGTGGTTGTGCGGTTGACGGCGGTATGGATGGAACGGATGGCATCCACGGGCTGCACCGGAGAGTCGACATGGAGGCCGAAGGGAATTCCCATGCGCACGCAGGAACCGCAGGGATCGAGCCGCGCGGCCCGCTCTTCGCCGAGGAACAGGTTGACGTGGCGCTCGCCCCAGACGTTGACGTGGCGGACAAAGAACGTCGGCGTGACCCCGCAGGCATGGAGCCGGGACAGCTGTTCGTCAGTCGCCATCTGCACATGGATGATCATGTCTCCGGGGACTTTCCTCGGGCACTTTCGGAGGGCCTCTTCAAACCCCCGCACGACGAATTCGATGGCGGCGTCGCCATTGGCATGGAAGGCGACGGGGACGCCTTGGCAGTGGTACTTGGCAATCAGCTCGGCGATCTGTTCGGGCGTGAGGACATGATCTCCGCAAAAATCGGGTTTGCAGGCGTAAGGCTCCCCGAGCACGGCGGTCAGGGACTGGATCGAGCCGTCCGCAAACGATTTCACCCCCCCGTAGTAGAGATAGTCGGAAACGGGCATGTTCCATGTGCCGAGTTCGAGCATTTCATCCATGATGTTGGGCATGAAATGCAGGTAGCCTCGGGCGTTCATGCGTTTTTCCCGGGCCAGCCGGTTGTAGGCCCGGAGAATGCCGTGAGCGCCGTTGCTGAGGCCGATGCCTCCATCCTGAAACATCGTGAATCCCGCACGGTTATAGTCGGCGATCGCATATTCGATTTTCTCAGGGAGCTTCTCGGGCGGGCAGGCCGGAATCTTTTGAAATACCTTGAAATAGGCGTTCTCTTTAAGCAGTCCTTCCGGCATCCCGTCATCCCCGAGTACAACCATTCCGCCTTCGACGGAAAAATCCGCGGTGACGCCGAGCTTGGCGAGGCCGAGCGTGTTCGCATACCCCATGTGGCTCGTGATGTGTGATACGAAAACAGGCCGCTCCTGACTGACCGCATCGAGATCATGGCGGGTCAAGTGGCGGTGGTCGCTCATGCCTGTGTCGTCGTAGCAATACCCTATGATCCATTCCGTGTCGGTCTGCGTGGCGGCGTGCGTGCGAAAGGCGGACAGCAGGTTGCCGATGGTCCCGTGGGCCGTATCACAAAAAAACTGGGTGCGGCACTGCGCGTACATGGAAAGGTGGCTGTGCGAGTCTATGAAGCCGGGGAGGAGCACGCCTTCCTCCAGATGGATTTCCTTGCGCCGATGCCGGGGAGCGAGCGCGCGGAGTTCTTCCAGCGTGCCGACGGCGAGAATTTTTCCTTCACTGATGCAAACGGCTTCGGCTGTGGGTTTTCCCTCGTCCATAGTAAGTATTTCCGGGCAGGAGATAAGCGTGCATTCGTTTGTGAGCATAACCATTTCCTTTTTAAACCGATGAGGCGCGGCCGCGCCGCACGTGGAAGAGAAGGACCGTACCACCCCACCGGACTGGTGCGGAGGTACGGCCGCCGTTACCACTGCTTTTGTCCGACCAGCTTCAGGGCGAACATGGCGGCGATGCCAATAACGGTGATCGCGCCGTAGATCATGAGGATTTCCATTCCCGTGAATGTGTAGAACGCGGGGGCGAAGAAATAGAGGATGGGAGCGCATGTTACGAGGATGCCCACATTGAAGAAGGCGAGCTCGAGCGTGGCGGGCGTGCTGAAATCCGGGTCGATGATGCGCAGAAGCAGCAGGCCGGTGGCTGTGGAACCGCAACAGCAGCCGAACTGGCAGAGCACCCGCTCAGGCCCGTAATTGGTCCGGCGTCCGAACCAGAGGTTGAGGGCGAGGGCGAACAGGGTGACGCTGAACGCCACGAGGAAGATGGGGATGACGTACTGCTTGAGGACGACGATATGGATGGACATCAAGGTGGCGGTCAGCAGGTAGTCCACGGAGGCCCCGGTGATGCGGGTCTGGACAACGGGGTCCATGAGCCTGCCCGCGCCGAGCTTGAGGAGCAGGGTACGGAGCAGCCACGCGACGATAAGCCCGTGGATGAAGAACATCGGCATACTGAGGGTGGCCCCGAATCCCTTAAGCCACTTGTATTGGTCAAAGAAGGGCTTGATGTGGGCTTCGATCCAGTTCAGTTCGGCATAGGTGATGAGATAGACGATGCCGACGAGGGCGACATGGAAGGCCAGCGTGTCGATGGTGGAGGCGTGGGTCGTTTCGCGTCCGTTGGTTGCGGTGGACTTCTCGTCCATGATGCCGGTCAGGAATTCTTTGGTGATGGAAGCTCCGGTCTTGTTGGCGTTGAGGCCCTTGCGGACGAACCAGCGGGCGACGGGCACGCCGACGATGGCGGCCGAAAGGAAGCCGAGCGCCGCGTAGATCACGCCGACGGTGGCGCAGTCGGCGATGCCGCCCTTTTCCCACAGCGTGCCAAAGGCATAGGCTTGCCCGGGGCCCTGCGTATAGCCGTGGGTTACGATCATGCCGATGAATTCGCTGAGGCTGTTTCCGGTCGCCAGATTATACAGCCAGATCACCGCGCCGCCGATGAGGGCTTGCGCGGGAAGGCTGATTGTCCAGATCAGCGTCTGCCACATGCCCCCGCGCACGACTTCCTTGGACGTATTTTCCTGATTGCCGCGCGGGCGTGTCAGCAGAAGCGAAATGTAGCTGATGTTGAAGGCGTGGAACAGGAACCAGTTAAAGCTGCTGCTCGTGATCTGCCATTCTCCTATTTTAAGCCAGCCCGTGGAAACGATGGCAAAGCCGATCAGTCCGCCGATGATGCTGGCGGGGACCAGATAGTCCTGAAACAGTTTGACTTTTGCGCGCAGCAGGGTGCCGATGAGCAGCATCAGCGAAAGGAGGCCGAAAAGGATGAGATTTTCAAAACCGCTTCCCATGACAAAACTCCGTCTTTGAGGTTGACCCGAGCGTTTGAGAGCGCTGAGCCCATGCGGGCTCTCTCTGGACGTATTTGTTTGCAAGCGGTATTCCATAAAAAAAGAATAAATAAATTTCGTTTGTTATGCGTTAAGGACCTTCCCAAAAGTGTCATTTGTCATTATACTGAGACAAAACAATATCATGCTGTATTTATTGGTTTTTAAAGAAAAATGTCTCTTTTTTATGACAGAGATGTCTTGTTCTTCTGCCTGACGTGGGATGCATACACTGGGAGACTTTATGTCCATGCCTTTTCCCATCGCTTCGGATGAGGATTTCAAACGGCTTGTTGAAAACCCGTTGTTCCATCAGCTGCTTGATGCCCTGAGCATCGGCGTTTCGCTCACGGACCCTACGGGGACGGTCAGGTATTTTTCGCAGTCCTGCTACCACATCTATGGGCTTGATCCGTCCGAGAGCGTCGTAGGCAAAAAAATCGACGCCATATTCCAGACGGGAAGGGCGGGTGTCCTCAATTCGTTGCAGACACGGCGGATCAATACGGTGAACAGCATCTCCTACAATGGAGTCGAAGGGTTATGCCGCCGTTGCCCCATTCTGGACGACAAAGGAAATCTGGTCTGCTGCCTTTCGGAAGTGATCGTTACCACACACGACAATGAGCGCATTGAGGAGCTGTTGCACAACCTCCAGCAGCTCAAACGCAAGGTCGGGTACTTCATCGCACAGGAAACGACGGGCGGGGGCCTGCGTACGTTTGACGATCTCGTCGGCGATACCAGCGTGATGCAGGCACTCAAGGCAATGGGGAAGCGGTTCGCGCGCAGCAGGGAGCCCGTGCTGATCCTCGGGGAAAGCGGCACGGGAAAGGAATTGTTCGCGCAGGCCATCCACAAGGCGAGCCCTCGCGCGAACGGATCCTTCATTTCAGTAAACTGTGCGGCCTTGCCGCGTGAATTGGCTGAATCGGAACTGTTCGGCTATGTGGAGGGCGCCTTTACCGGAGCGCGGAAAGGCGGGCAGAAGGGCAAGTTCGAGCTGGCGGACAAGGGCACGATCTTTCTCGACGAGATCGGCGAACTCCCGCTGTATCTTCAGGCAAAGCTGCTGCGCGTGCTGGAGAGCAATGAGATCCAGAAGATCGGGATGAGCGGCAGCAAGTATTCGGATTTCCGCCTCATCGCCGCAACCAACCGCAACCTGCCGGAACTCGTGGACAAGCGGCAGTTCCGCGAGGATCTGTATCACCGCCTGAACATCCTTGAGCTGAATCTGCCGCCCCTCCGCAGGCACCGGGGGGACATCCCGTCCCTGATCACCCAGCTCATCGAGGGGATCTGCGGACCGCAAAAGGCGCTTGAGATGCGGGTCTCGCAGGACGTGCTCGACCTCTTCATGCGGTACGGCTGGCCGGGGAACGTACGGGAACTCAAGAATGTGCTCGCCTATGCGTACTGTTGCATGGACGACGACGCGGTCGAGCTGACGCCGCGCTATCTGCCCGAGCGGCTTTTCATGGGCTCTCGCTCGGAGGATGTGCACGCAGCCGTGGAGCCGGGCGCGTTTTCTTTTCAGGCCATGCAGCGGGAGGCGGAAAAGAGGGCCATTGAATCCGCGCTGTCGCTGGCGGGCGGCAACAAAAGCAAGGCGGCGAAGCTGCTCGGATTTTCAAGGAACACCCTCTACCTGAAAATGAAGGCGCTGGGCATGGGGCTCAAAAGGAAATAGACGTGAAAAGGCCAAGAGGCCCGAGTCTCTCCGCCTTCCTGTTCATGAAACCGTGCGCATATGTCTTTACAAGAATGCGGTCGAAACGGTGTCAGAGTGGCCGGAAGCTTGGAAATCGGGCATGATCAGAGTGAGGAGGCCAACGCCTCCTCACTCAGCGCGTTGGGACTCCCCTATATGGCGGTCCAGCCTCCATCGATGTGGATGACCTGCCCCGTGATATAGCCGGACGCGGGGGAAGCGAGGAACATGGTCAACCCTTGGATATCTTCCGCGAAGCCCACCCGGTTCATGGTGGTTTGCCGGGCGAGAGCCTCGACGACTTCCGGCTTGTCGAAGAGCGGGGCGGTGAGTTGCGTCTTGAAGAAGCCCGGCGCGATGGCATTGGCCGTGATGCCCGTTCCGGGCCGCGACCATGCTTCGGCCATGCCCCGCGTGAGTTGGGCTATTCCGCCCTTTGACGCTCCGTAGGGCAGGCCGTTGGGGAAGGCCCGGCTGCTTTGCAGGGAGGCGATGTTGATGATGCGCCCCCATCCTTGCCGCAGCATTTCGGGCACGAGGGCCTGAGCGAGGAAGAACGGCGCGGAAAGATTGAGCCGCAGCGTGTATTCCCAAATCTCGGGCGTGAGTTCGTTCCACGGCTTGCGCGGATTCAGCCCGGCGGCATTGACGAGGATGTCCGGCGCGCCGAAAGGCTGGGACGCCTTTTGGGCGAGTTCCGGCAACGTCTTGAGTTCGCTCACATCGAAGGCAATGCAGGCGATGCGTTTGTTTTGGTCCGGGTCCCGATGGGCAGAGCGTGCCGCGGGATCGGAATCGTACGCGAGATGGCCGCCCTGCTGTTTCAAGCTCAAAAAGATCTCGTCCGCCGAGGCCTCGAGGCGATCCAGCGTGCGGCCGACGAGGATAAGATTGGCTCCGGCGTGGAGCAGGGCATGGGCCATATATTTGCCGAGCCCGGAACCCGCGCCGGTGACAAGCGCGGTATGGCCTTGAAGCGAAAAGAGTTGCGTCTGAAGGGGGGAGCATGCTTCCGTATCGCGTTGACAATCCATGAGAGCCTCCGGCCGCGTAGTGTTTTTGTGTTTTGGACTCGGTGCTGTTTAACGAGACGCCGTGTTTCGAAACCGCTATTCGATGTAGATCATCCGTTTGGTCATTCCCCCGTCGACGACGAGGTTGTGCCCGTTGACGAAATCGTTTTCCTCGTGGGCAAGGAACAGGCAGGCGTTGACGATGTCGCGGGGGATACCCACACGCCCGGAAGGATGCTGGGCATGATCCAAGTGGGAAAGCGTTTCATAGCCGTCGACCTGTATCCAGCCGGGGCTTACGGCGTTGACCGTGATCGGCGTGGCGCTCAGGGAGACGGCCAGCGTGTTCGTGAGGGAGACAAGCCCCCCTTTTGAAGCGCCGTAGGCCTCCCATCCCGCTTCGTTCTGGTTCCAGCGGGTGGAGGCGATATTGATGATGCGCCCGTAACCCTGCCCCGCGTTGGCCTTGATGAAGGCCTGCGCGCACAGGAACGCGCCGCGCAGGTTTACGGAAAGGGCGTTGTCGAATTCGTCGGCGGTCATTTCCATGACGGGCTTGTGGAAATGGGCGAGGGCCGCGTTGTTGACAAGTACATGGACGGCACCGTGCCGTTCCGTCACCCGCCGGAAGGCCTCGCTGACGGCCTCGGCCTGTCTCAAGTCGGTTTGGATGAAGCCAATACCGTCAGGCAAGGCTTTGTGCTGTTCCACGTCGAGAGCCGTGACCGCATACCCCGCGCGCTGGAAGCCTTCGCAAAGGTGAAGCCCTATGCCGCCTGTGCCGCCCGTGATGACGCATATCCTCATGCCGCACCCCGTTATGCTGAGACAGCCTCAGCGTTTTTTATGTTCTTCTGCGGGAGCTGCGCAAACACGATCGCGCAGAACATAAAGGCGCATCCCATCGTTTCCCGCATGGTCAGTTGCTGGTCCAGCATGACGAATCCGGCCAGTACGGACACCACAGCCTCGAGGCTGAGGATCAGGGAGGCGACCGTGGGATTCATGCCTTTCTGTCCCACGATTTGCAGCGTATAGGCAACGCCGCTCGACATGATCCCCGCATAGAGGACGGGTTTCCATGCGGCGAGGAGCTGCGTGATGTCCGGCGTCTCAAAGAGCAGCATGGGAACCGCGCAGAGCAGGCCGCAGACGAAAAACTGGATGCAGGACATTTTGACGCCGTCCACGCGCAGTGTGAAGTAGTCGATGATCAAAATGTGGATGGAAAACAGGATGGCGCAGATGAAGATCAGGAAATCGCCGAACTGGATGGTCAGGCTCTCCGTAATGCAGAGAAAATAGAGGCCGACGATGGCCAGCGCCACGCCGAGCCAGACGAACAGGCCGCACCGTTTTTTGAAGAACAGCCCGAGGAGCGGGACGATGATGATATAGAAGGCCGTAATGAACCCCGCCTTGCCCACGGACGTGTACATGATGCCGATCTGCTGAAAACAGCTTGCGAAGCAGAGCATCACACCGCAGCACACGCCGCCGATCCAGAGCTGGCCCTTCGATTTCGCGTTCGAAGGCCTGATGCCGCCGGGGGAGACGGGGTTCAGCCTGTTGAGCAGCGCGATGCAGGGAATGAGGAACAGGCCGCCGATAAAGGAGCGCACGCAGGTAAACGTGTAGGGGCCCACATAATCCATGCCTACGCTCTGGGCGACGAAGGCCACTCCCCAGATGACGGCGGTGAGAAGCAGCAGAAAGGAATTCCGGAGTTGCAGCGTGTTCATGGTCGGTGTGATAGCCCGAGAAGGCCGGGGATGCAATAAAGCCGGGCGGCTTTCTTGGCAGGGTGGGGGGCACTGTCCACAAAGGGGAGCCGTGGGTGCCCAGCGTCCTCTGATACTGAGACGCCATTTGGGGAAGAGGCGAGGGCGCCGCGCTTGAGGACGGCTGATGCCTTTTGGATCCTGATCGTCCGACATCTTGATAACACGCTGTTTCTAGCGTAAAATGAGATACTTTAGTCGATAATGTTGCTCCAAAAACGTTTTTGGCTCTCATTATTGGAAAAATGGGAAGGAAAACGCGTATAGTGATCCGCCATTTAGCCTTGGCCTGCTGGTTCAGGATGTGCGTGGCTGGGCGATTTTGAAAATGGCCGTCATCCAAAGTGAATGGGTTCGCATTATGACAACATCTTTTTCCAAAGCACAATATGTTTCCGGTGAGCACGAAGACTGCCCGGAGAGCCTGTTGCAGATTATTATGGAGGAAGTGGATGAAATCGTTTATGTAAGCGATATCGCCACGTATGAAATCCTGTATCTGAACGAGTTTGGAAAAAAGGTATTCGGGCTTACGGACATCGGAAAAGGCAGGAAGTGCTATGAAGTCCTGCAAGGCATTGACGCGCCTTGTCCGTTTTGTACGAATCAGTTTCTCAACTGCGAAACGTTCTACACTTGGGAGCTCACGAATCCCATTTCGCACCGCCATTATCTGCTCAGAGACAAGCTGATCCGCTGGAATGGCCGTCTTGCCCGGCTGGAATTCGCCGTCGACATTACGGAAAAGGAAAATATCAGCCAAGCTGTGCAGCGCAAGCTTGATATTGAGAGTACCTTGCTGGAATGCATCCGCATCCTGAACAGGGAAGAAAATTTTCCGCAAGCCGTGGACATGGTCCTGGAGAACCTCGGAATGATGCATCAGGCCGATCGTGCCTATATCTTTGAGTACAGCGTTCTGAAAAACGGCGGGCTCATCGCCAACAACACCTATGAATGGTGTTCAGAAGGTATTTTCCCTCAGAAAGAAGTCCTTCAAAACGTGCCAATCAGCTACATGAGCTGTTGGCAGAAGATGTTCGAGCGGCGTGAGGATGTGGTCATCGACAATCTTGAGTCAATCCGGGACAGCGATTTGGATATGTACAGCGTACTCAAGCCGCAAGGTATCGAGAGCCTCATCGTCGTCCCTCTCGTCCTGAACGACGTCATTTCCGGGTTCATCGGCGTGGATAACCCGAAAGCCAATCGGGATGATCACTCCCTGCTGCATTCTCTGGCCTATTTCGTCACGAATGAGCAACGGAAGCGTAATATGCAGAGCGAGCTCAAGCGGATGAGCTACTGCGACGACTTGACGGGGCTGCACAACAGAAACAGCTATATTTCCGTATTGCAGAAGCTCGAAAAAAATCCCCCGGATTCGCTCGGCGTCGT
>ENA-UOJR01002190-UOJR01002190.1-human-gut-metagenome-genome-assembly--contig:-C115P-NODE-2190-length-14379-cov-4.404287_pt1 | contig 14379 bp, 6 predicted proteins | sample MGYA00242354_ERZ723901 | MGnify/ENA metagenome assembly ERZ723901
CTGGAACGCAGGAATGGAGAAAGCAAGTGAATCTGGATCATGTTTTTAAAAAAACAAAAACGGCTTTGAAAAAAAGAGAAAGCACCACAACTGTTCCGGATGGCTTATTATGCCGCTGCAGCAGATGTAAAAAACCGATTCTCGTACAGGAAGTGCGGGATGCATATTATATTTGTCCAAAGTGCGGAGGTTATTTTAAAGTACGTTCTTATGAGAGAATCCGCAGAGTGGCAGATGAGGGAACCTTTCAGGAATCAGACAGAGAGCTGGTCGGAGAAAATCCGCTGGGGTTTGAGGGATATGAAGAAAAGCTGGCAGCGGAAAGGCTGAAGACCAGAATGAAGGAAGCCATCGTTACAGGAACAGGCTCCATAGATGGTATACCGGCAGCGATTGGCGTAATGGACAGCCGTTTCATGATGGCAAGCATGGGATGGGCTGTCGGGGAAAAGTTGACTCGTCTGATCGAGAAAGCAACGACGGAAAACTTACCGTTAATTCTGTTTACCTGCTCCGGTGGTGCACGTATGCAGGAAGGAATTCATTCTTTAATGCAGATGGCAAAGGTATCCGCTGCAATGGCAAAGCACCACGCGGCAGGACTTTTGTCTGTTTGTGTATTGACAGATCCGACCACTGGCGGTGTGACAGCGAGCTTTGCGATGGAAGGAGATGTGATACTGGCAGAGCCCAATGCGCTGATTGGGTTTGCCGGACCTCGGGTAATTGAACAGACGATCGGACAACGTTTGCCCAAGGGCTTTCAACGCTCAGAATTTTTAATGGAGCACGGATTCGTAGATCGGATCACAGAACGTTCTGAGTTAAAAAAGGTACTGGCGGATCTCTGCAGAATGCACGACCGGGAAGGCTGTAAAAAGGCGCTTTGTCAGCTGGTGGATACAGAAATGCCGGAAGATGCAAAAAGGAATCCGGCAGCCTGTCTGGTCCTGGAGCAAAAAGAATCGGAATCGGCATGGGAGCATGTGCTTGCTGCACGACGGGCGGACAGACCTGTGGGCAGTGATTATATCCGGGCACTTTTTTCTGACTTTTATGAATTTCATGGGGACAGGAGGTTTGGAGATGATCCGGCGCTGATTGGAGGAATTGGGCTGTTTGAAGGAGTTCCGGTTACTGTGATCGCCCAGGAAAAGGGAACCTCCGCCAAAGATCGGGTAAAGCATAATTTTGGAATGTGTCAGCCGGAAGGATATCGGAAGGCTCTTCGTTTGATGAAGGAAGCGGAAAAATTTCATCGGCCGGTGATTTGTTTCGTAGATACCCCCGGAGCTTTTTGCGGGATTGGAGCTGAGGAGCGCGGTCAGGGATCCGCAATTGCGGAAAATCTGTTGGAGATAAGCAGGCTGAAAACACCGGTTGTATCCATCTTTATCGGGGAAGGGGGAAGCGGCGGAGCGCTGGCTCTCGCCTGTGGAGATGAGGTGTGGATGATGGAGAATGCGGTGTATTCTGTTTTATCCCCGGAAGGTTTTGCAAGTATACTCTGGAAAGATAAAAAGTGTGCGCCCGAGGCTGCAGATAAAATGAAGCTGACTGCAGAGGATGTTGTGGCCGCACAGGCAGCAGAGCGGATGATCAAAGAACCGGAAAAACTGACCACACAGAATATGGGATCAGTGTTGGAACAGCTTCGGGAAGAATTAAGAAGGTTTTTAAAACAATATGCTGTGCTGGAGCCTGAAAAACTTTGTGACAGACGGTATGAAAGATTCCGGAAGCTTTGAACCCGGCATCCTCTTTAGAAGAAATTAGTACGAAGGAGAACTACCATGAAAAGCCAGGTATGGATTGGAAAAAAAAGATTGAAAAAACCGCTGATTCAGGGAGGAATGGGAATTGGAGTCAGCCTGTCCGGACTGGCGGGGGCAGTGGCGAAGGAAGGGGGAGTCGGAACCATTTCGGCCGCGCAGATCGGCTTTTTACAGCCTGAATTTGAACAAAACCCGGTTTTGGCAAATCTGAAGGCAATGGAGGAAGAACTGCAAAAGGCGAGAAAGATTGCACCGGATGGTATCCTCGGGTTTAATATCATGGTGGCAATGAATCATTATGAGACCTATGTAAGAAAGGCCGTTGAGACCGGCGCAGATTTTATTGTGTCCGGCGCCGGGTTGCCGCTGGAGCTTCCGGCAATGGTTTCGGATACCGACATCGCAATTGCACCGATCGTCTCCGGTGCCCGTGCGACGGCACTGATCTTGAAATACTGGGAGAAAAAATATCATCGATATCCGGATTTTATAGTGATCGAAGGTCCGGAGGCTGGCGGACATCTTGGATTTTCCAGAAAACAGCTGGAAGAGAAAATGGATTATGATATGGAAATCTCTGAAATACTGAAACTGGTACGAGCTTATGAAAAAAAGGCGGAAAGGAAAATACCCGTTGCAGTCGGCGGCGGGATCTGTGATAAGGCGCGGGCAGAGCATGGGTTTATGCTTGGAGCGGATCTGATTCAGGTTGCAAGCAGGTTTATTACAACCAAAGAATGCGACGCAGACAGTGCATATAAAGATGCGTATTTGAAGGCACGGAAAGAGGATATTGTACTGGTGTCAAGTCCGGTTGGAATGCCGGGGCGCGCAATCAGAAATTCTTTTCTGGAACATGTAGAGAAGGGGGAGGTCCAAAGACCGCAAAAATGCTTTGGATGTCTAAAGCACTGTAATCCGGTGGAAATACCCTATTGTATTACAGAAGCGTTGATCCATGCCGTAAAGGGAGATACAGAAAATGGCTTGCTTTTTTGCGGAGCGCAGGTTTTTTTGGCAAATCAGATAGAGACAGTACAGGATGTTATGGAAGATTTGCTGGGAGGATTGTAAATAAACCGAAAGCTGTGCTATGATGCTACAATGCAGGGCAAAGGAGAAGGATATGGCGGAATTATTTGGGAAAAAATATACAAACAGAACCCGTTTTACGCGGATGTGCATCGGAGAAGCCGTTTTTTCCCTGATGGATAAAAAATCATATGAAGAGATCCGGGTATCCGATATTGTAAAACGTGCCGGTGTTTCCCGAATGACGTTTTATCATTATTATGAACAAAAAGAAGATGCGCTTGCAGATTACTTTCATGAGATCGTAAACGGGTATGTCCGGGAACGCAGCGAGATCCTAAAAAAAGGCGGAAAATTTCATGATCCAGGGAGTATAGAACATGCACTGAAGTATTTTGATCAGTATGCAGCCTTTATCCTGAAGCTTGTAGATGCGCATTTGTATCATATCATATTGGAAGCCATGAACTCTTTTATGATGGAACGGATTCAACCGGTTTACAAAATTCCGCCCTACGAGCTGTATTTTTATGGCGGTGCGTTGATGAATGTGTTTGTTATGTGGGAAAAAAACGGAAAACAGGAAACTCCGGAGGCCATTGCAAAAACGCTGGCGTCCGGAGCTGTTTTTACCGCAGATACGTTTCCAGCTTCGTGTGACGGTAATAGGTAAACAGACAGATACTGCATAACACCCAGCCCAGCGGATAGCCGAGCGCGACGGCGATGACAGAGTCTGTAAATTGTGTGATCGTGTAAAGATAAATCTGTCGGAACACGATAAAGCAGCTCATCATGATGACCATGGGGGCTTTCGTATTGCCGATACCGCGCAGCGTGCCTGCGTGTACCTGATTGACACAAAGGGCGAGGTAAAACGGCATTTCCAGACGGATGAAAAGTGTGCCGTAGTCTAAAACCTCCGGCGTGCGGTTGAACATGGAGACGAGAGGACGGGCAAAAATCAAGACAGGAATCGTAATAATGATCGCGACGGTAAAGCAGAGCAGTGTGCCGATCTTAGTGCTTTGCCGGACACGGTCTATTTTGCGTGCACCGAGATTCTGACCGACAAAGGTGGTCACACCAAGGGAAAGGCTCTGGATCGGAAGTACGCAGAATTTGTCAATTTTTCCATAGGAAGACCAGCCTGCCATAGCAGCAGAACCAAAACGATTGATGTATGCCTGTACAAAAACATTGGAAAAGGAAGTGACTGCCATCTGAATTGCGGAGGGAAGTCCGAGAAAGAAAATCTTTTTCGTCATGTTCGGATCCAGACGGACCTTACTCCAAATGATGCGGTAACAGGCTTTTTCGCGGGTCAGGACAAAGAGTGTCAGGAGGGCAGAAATTCCCTGGGAAAGGATCGTTGCCCAGGCAGCACCCGCGATACCGAACCGCAAAACTGCGACGAATAAAAGATCCAGCAGCGTGTTCAAAACCGCACAGAAAATCAGAAAATAGAGCGGACGTCTGGAATCTCCGACCGCGCGAAGAATGCCGGCACCCATGTTATAGAACAAAAGTCCGGTGACACCGATAAAGTAAATGCGAAGATAGGTTGCAGCCTCAGGAAAGACATCATCCGGAGTGCCCATGAGGCGCAGCAGGGATGGAACAAGCAAAAGGGCGAGCACCGTGCAGAGAATGCTCATGCAAAGTGTCAGCGCGATGGTTGTCTGGACGGCGATGGAAAACTTTTCTTCTTTTTTGCCGCCGTAATATTGGGAAATGATGACGCCTGCACCGGTGGACATGCCGGAAAAAAAACCAATAAAGGTATTGATAACGCTATCCGTGGAGCCGACTGCGGCGAGTGCTTCTTTTCCAACGAAATTACCGACGACGATGCTGTCTACCGTATTGTAAAGCTGCTGAAACAGGTTGCCGGCCATCAGCGGAAGTGCAAATAATAAAAGGCACCGCCAGATCGGTCCCTCTGTCATCAGAACTGCTTTTTGCTTGTGTTGTCTCTTTTCCATAACTTCTGTCTCTCCCCTAAAATAATGTCAGTACCTTAATCTTAATCGAAAAAGTTCAGGTACACAATTGGCAGAGTGGATATAATTTTTTGGACAGATTGGGGAAATTGACGGGAAAATTTACTTGTAAAGAATAAGGAGTGATTTTATAATATAGAATGAAATTTCTTGTTGAAAAGCAGAGGTCAAGGAGTGAATCGAATGGAAGAAAAAAAGGAAAAAGGGAATTTTTGGCTGACAGTAGCAACCTTTATTGTCAACAAAAGAAAAGCTTTTCTGGTATTGTTTGCCATTGCGTGTATTTACTGTGCAGCATGCATGAATAAAGTATCGGTAAATCAGGATATTACAAAATATCTGCCGGCAGACAGTGAGACGAGAATTGGTCTGACCCTGATGGATGAACAGTTTATGACATATGGCAGTGCCAGGATCATGGTGTCGAATATTACCTGGCAGGACGCAGATGCGCTGGTGGAAAAGCTGGAGGCGGTAGAGGGTGTGAAGGAAGTTGCCTTTGATGATTCTGCGGATCATTACAACAAAACGAACGCCCTGTTTGATGTGACCTTTGACGGCGCAGAAGACGATGAGATCAGCAAGGATGCCAAGCAGGCGGTAAAGGAGCTGCTTTCGGATTATGATACCTATATATCTACCTCAGTCGGCTCTGAAGAAGAACAGACAGAATCCCTGAATAATGACATGAATCTGATTCTGGTTCTTGCAGTTGTGATTATTGTAGTAGTACTGCTGATTTCCACGAAGGCATATATGGAAATCCCGGTACTGTTGATTACGTTTGGTGTGGCTGCACTCCTGAATAAGGGAACAAACTACCTGATGGGAACGATTTCCAGCGTAACGGATTCGATTTCTGTCGTTCTGCAGCTGGCGCTGGCAATTGACTATGCGATTATTTTTTGTGATCGTTTTATGGAAGAGCATGAGACGATGGATGCGGAATCTGCGATTAAGGTTGCGCTGTCAAAGGCAATACCGGAGATCAGTTCTTCTTCCCTGACGACCATCTCCGGCATGGTGGCGATGATGTTCATGCATTTTCGTCTGGGCTATGACATGGGTATCGTACTGGTAAAGGCAATTATTTTCAGTTTGATCTCCGTATTCTTCCTGATGCCTGCGATTCTGATGATCTTTGCAAAGGGAATTGACAACACGCATCACAAGAGCTTTGTTCCGAATATTTCGTTTGCAGGTAAATGGGCGAACCTGACAAGATTTATCGTTCCGCCTGTATTTGTGATACTGCTTTGCTTTGCAGCATGGATGGCAAATAACTGCAGTTATCTGTATGATGTCAATTCCGTTCCGGCCGCAAGGGAAAGTGAGACGAGAATTGCCAGGCATAAAATTGAAGACGAGTTTGGCGTTTCGAATCAGATTGCAATTCTGGTGCCGAAGGGCGATTATGAATCCGAGAAAAAGGTTCTGAAGGAATTTGAAACGCTCGATTATGTCAACACCGTGACAGGGCTTGCAAACGTTTCGATCAACGATGATTATGTCCTGACGGATAAAATCGCGCCTCGTGCATTTTCTGAATTGACAGATCTGGATATTGAGATCGTACGGGTTTTGTATATGGCATATGCCTATGAACAGGGACAGAACGGTCCGATTTTTACAGGCATCGACGAGTACAAAGTGCCGATTATAGATATGTTTTTATTCCTGTATGATCAGTATGAGGAAGGCTACGTCACATTGGATGCGGATATGGATGAAAAGCTGACGGACCTTTATAATACGCTGCATGATGCACAGCTGCAGCTGCAGGGAGAGGATTATTCCAGACTGGTTCTGACTGTCAGTGTGCCGACGGAAGGGGACGAAGCGTATACGGCAATGGATGACATCCGCAATATTTGCGCGAAGTATTATAATAAATCAGACGTGATACTGGTTGGTGACTGCACAAGCAATCATGACCTGATGTCTTCGTTTGCAACAGATAATATTATTATCAGTGTACTGACAGCGTTGTTTGTTATGATTATTCTGCTGTTCACATTCCAGTCCGCCGGACTCCCGATTTTGCTGGTATTGACCATTCAGGGAAGTATCTGGATCAATTTCTCTGTGCCTACGCTGACAGGAGGAAGTGTATTTTTCATTGCGTACCTGATTGTATCCGCAATCCAGATGGGTGCGACGATCGACTATGCGATCGTTATATCCAGTCGTTATATGGTATTGAAAAAACAGATGCCGATTCATGAGGCAATTATTGAAACAATCAATCAGGCATTTCCGACAATCTTTACCTCCGGTACGATTCTGACCGGAGCAGGTTTTCTGATCGGACAGATCGCATCGGATGCGACAGTTGCTTCAATCGGTATTGCACTGGGAAGAGGAACCTTGATTTCCATTATACTGGTACTGTTTGTCCTGCCGCAGATTCTGCTGCTGGGCGATATCATTATCGAAAAGACTGCTTTGACAATTAATCTGCCCCAGGCGACCAGAAGAGATGTTTCCGGACGGATGATTGTAAATGGCCGTGTCAAGGGTTATATACAGGGTGAAATCGACGCGGAGATCAAGGGAAGCTTTAGCGGTTCCATGCAGGCTTCTTTTGAATCCAGACTGCCGATTGGCGGAAAAGAGACAGAGCTTGTAATGGAACAGGAAGGATTGACACAGCCGGATGATGCAGCAAAACCGGACACAGTAGCACAGCCGGACGACGTGTCACAACCGAACACAGCAGCACAGCCGGGCGAACAGGATGCGAAAAAGGAGGACAGCGATGAAGAACAGAACGAACAGCTGTAAAAAATGGCTGGCGGTGTTATTGAGCGTTTCCATGCTGCCAACAGCGATTTTCCAGAACGGTTCTATGGCGTATGCGGAGGAAAAGAAGCAGGAAGAGGCAGTTACCGCAGAAGAAGCGCTGGAAGACCGGGAAGCCGATATCGTCGTAGAAGAGATTTCGATTTCCAATAAAGAAGAGTTTTTAAAATATGTTCAGAAGTGCCAGGACGATTATTACAGCTATGGCAGGATTTTCAACTTACAGAACGATATCGACCTGTCCGGCAGCTCGTTTGATGGCATTCCGTATTTTGCGGGAACCTTCAACGGAAACGGGCATACGGTAAGCGGACTGAAAATCTCCCGGGAAGGCTCTGATTACGGATTCTTCCGTTATGTCGGCAAAACCGGCAGGGTAAAGGATTTGAATGTTTCCGGCAGTGTGAAGGTGACTGGCAGCGCAGAAAATGTCGGTGGAGTCGTCGGAACGAACTACGGCATTTTGGAAAACTGCAGCTTTGAAGGAATTGTGACCGGCAACACAAACGTCGGCGGCATTGTCGGGGAAAACAGGGCGGACGGCATCGTGCTGACCTGTTATGATAAAGGCACGATTGTCGGCACGAATGAGGTCGGCGGTATCTGCGGCATGAACCGCGGTATCCTTCAGAACTGCGAAAATGAAGGAAAAATCAATGACGAGGACTTAAAGACAACGCTGGATTTAAACGGCATCGATATCGGAACGCTGAATTTGACGCAGAACGTCGTGACAAGAAATGACGCAGGCGGCATTGCCGGAAGATCGTCCGGCACGGTGGCAGGCTGCACCAACAAAGGCGAAATCGGCTATGCACATATCGGCTACAATGTCGGCGGTGTGATCGGGCGTCAGAGCGGTACGGTTATCAACTGTAAAAATATGGGTCATGTCATGGGACGCAAGGACGTTGGCGGTATCATCGGTCAAGCGGAGCCTTACCGGGAGTCGGAATATCTTTCCGATCATCTGGAAAAGGTGAGGGACGATTTTTCAGAGATCAATCACCTGATGGGGCAGATGTCCGATGCGATGCGCAGCGTATCCTCTGACACCAGAGGCTATGTCCAGACGCTGCAGCAGCAGTATGAGGATACGATGGGCAATCTGGACAGTGAGATCAATTCCATGAAGAGCACCGTTACCGGCAATAATGCAGCGATGACGGCCTATATGGATAGCTTGAGCAGCGCACTGAATAATCTGGGCGAGATCGGAAACGATACAATTTCGAGAATGATGGAGAGCATCCGACAAAATACGGAGAATGCTGCCAATAATATCAATGGAAAGTTAAACGACATGAAGGATATATTGACAGAAAGTTCCTCCGAGAGCAGCAGCGCGTCGGAAAGTGATGGGGAAAGCGCGTCGGAAAGCAGCAGCCCGGAAGAAAGCTCTTCTCAGGAGAGCAGTTCTTTGCAGGAAAGCCCTGCAGAGAGCGAACAGCCTTCTTCCAGTGAAAACGGCGACACCCAAAACCAGTCGTCCAACAACGAAGAAGCTGCGGCAATCCCGGCAGACGACGCGGCAGAATATCTGGCAGCAGGGGACGATGAGGCAGACGGTTATGCGTGGTTTGCCAGGGACAGCGTATCCAGGGAATCTTCGGAAGAAAGCAGCTCCGGATGGGAATTTCCTTCGGAATGGCCGAGTGAACTGCCCTCCACACTTCCTTCTGAACTGCCGTCGGAATCTATTTCTATCCCGAGTCAGAGTGAAGTAGAGAGCAAGGCGGACGCAATTACGGATATCCTCAAAAAAGATCCGATTAAAGTAAACCATGACGAAAAGATCGACGATAACCTAAATCAGATGAAGGGAGAGATTTCGTCCGCATCTGACAATATCAAAAACCTGCAGAGTACGCTTACAGGTACGGGAGATTCCCTGACGAATACGATGAGCAATATTTCCGGGGAGCTGACCGATCAGAGCAAAGCATCTGGCGATACGATCGACAGCATGACTGACAGTGTCGATGGCGGAATTCAGTCGATTACCAGCGATCTGGACAGGATTTTAAATACGTCCTCCAGAATTACAGATATTATCAGCGACGATGTCAACGTCCTGCTCGGAAACGGCAGTGCGATTGACGATGTTTCGGGGAAAGCACTTACAGAGCGGACGCTCGGTGTCGTTTCGGGCTGCAGCAATCACGGAAAAATTGAGGGCGACATCAATGCAGGCGGTATCGCCGGAATTATGAATACGGAGTATGATGTGGATCCCGAGGTTGATATGGATCTGACAGAGCTGACCGATGTGGAGGTGCGTTCCACTACAAACGACGTGCTGATTCACTGTATCAACTACGGAACGGTAGCGGGCAAAAAGAGAAACAGCGGCGGTATTGCCGGAAGCGAAGAGCTGGGGTTGATCCATACATGCGAAAACTATGGAACGGTTCAGCTGGAATCCGGCAACGGTCTCGGTGGTATCGCAGGATATTCTGCCAGCCGGGTCAATCAGAGCTACGCTCTGTGTAATTTAAAGGGCGATAACAAAATCGGCGGCATTACCGGGGAAGGCTATGACATCAGCAACTGCCTCGCGATGGTGACAATTTCCGGCAATCGTACCGAAAAGATCGGCAGCATTGCGGGCTGTATCAACGAAGACGGTACATTAGAGAACAATTATTTCGTCTCTGATCTGTGGGGTGGTGTCGATCAGATCAATTATATTGGAAAGGCGCAGCGCTGTACCTACGAAGAACTGATGCAAATGGAAACAGTTCCGGCTGGCTTTACGCAGGTGACAGTGACCTTTGAACAGGATGACGAGGTGCTTGCGACGCTGCAGATTCCCTACGACGGTACGGTGACGGAAGAAGAAGTGCCGGATATTGAGCCGGATGAGGACTGCTACATCAGCTGGGACAGAAAATTCCCGCTGACCCATGTGACTGCTAACGTAACAGTGACGGCAGAGAGCAAACGTTTTACCAAGAGCCTTGCGTGGTTTTCAGCAACAAACCAGTTAAAACCGGATTTCCTGGTTGAAGGCGATTTCTATGACACGAGTGTGTTGTCTGCGGAAAGCGTGCAGGCGGATAGGATTTCGGATGGTGATCTTTCCTATGCCTATATCTGGAATATCGACAACATGCCGGAGCAAAAGGAAGAATATGTCCTGCATCTTCGGATCCCGGACGGTGCAGACAGCGCTGTGGTAAGGATTCAGACGGAAAATAAATGGGAAAAAGCGGATACAGAAGAGGACGGCAGCTATGTGACTGTATCGGTTCCTTATGGAACAGCGTTTGCGGTCTACAGCGTGCAGGATAACAGCGTGCCGATCTGGCTGATCCTTGCGATTGCCGCCGCAGCTGTTTTAGCGACATTCCTTATCATAAAGGCGACAAAGCGCGGCAAAAAGCGGGTGAAAAAACGGCGGGAAAAACGTAAGAAAAAGAAACAGCAACAGACGGATTCCCAGTAATACCTTGCGGATATTTTATTTTTGGACTTGTAAGAGACGAAAAGATTTACTATAATAAGACAGGTTTGCAAAAATAAGATACCCAAAGGAGCGGGAAAAATGAGAGAGTATGTTGTTACCTGCTGTTCGACAGCAGATATGAGCCGAACCTTCATGGAAACAAATGAAGTTCCCTTTGCCATGTTCCATTATCAGCTGGATGGAAAAGAATATGCAGATGACCTGTACTCGTCCATCTCGCCGGAAGTATTTTATAAAATGATCGGAGACGGCGCGCAGCCTGTGACCTCTCAGGTGAATGCAGAGGCATACTGCGCGTTGTTTGAGCCTGTTTTAAAGAGCGGAAAAGATGTGCTTCATCTGACGCTTTCCAGTGGAATTTCTGGATCCATCAACTCGGCGAATGTTGCAAAGACCCAGATGGAAGAAAAATATCCGGACCGCAGGGTGATGGTTGTGGATTCCCTTGCGGCTTCTTCTGGTTACGGTATGCTGGTTGAACAGACACTGGAAAATCAGCGTGCCGGAATGTCTCTGGAGGAAAATGCAGCATGGATCGTGGCGCATCGCAATACCCTGCATCACTGGTTTTTCTCAACAGATTTAACCAGCTATATCCGTGGCGGAAGAGTTTCCAAAACCGCAGGATTTTTCGGAAAGATGCTCAATATCTGTCCGCTGCTGAATGTGAATTCCGAGGGCAGGTTGATTCCGCGCAGCAAATACCGTGGGAAAAAACAGGTGATTCGCGAGATCGTTAAGCGGATGGAAGAGCATGCGCAGAACGGACGGGAATATTCCGGAAAGTGTTATATCAGTCAGTCAGCCTGCATGGGAGATGCAAAAGCGGTTGCACAACTGGTTGAGGAAACGTTTCCTAAACTGGACGGAAAAGTACAGATCAACAATATCGGAACTGTAATTGGCTCCCATACCGGTCCGGGTACAGTGGCTCTGTATTTCTGGGGCGATGAAAGAACGTTGTAAGAAACAACGAAGGAGGAAGAAACGTGAAAGCATATGGTGTGAACGAATTGAGAAGGATGTTCCTTGAGTTTTTCGAAAGTAAGGGACATCTGGCGATGAAGAGCTTTTCTCTGGTGCCGCATAACGACAACAGTCTGCTTTTGATCAACTCCGGCATGGCGCCGTTAAAGCCTTATTTTACAGGACAGGAGATTCCGCCCAGAAGACGTGTGACTACCTGTCAGAAATGTATCCGTACCGGTGATATCGAAAATATCGGTAAAACCGCACGTCACGGTACCTTTTTTGAAATGCTCGGAAACTTTTCTTTCGGCGACTATTTCAAGCATGAAGCGATTGCATGGAGCTGGGAGTTTTTAACACAGGTCGTTGGACTGGATCCCGACAGACTTTATCCGTCTGTTTATGAAAATGACGACGAAGCTTTTGCAATCTGGCAGAACGAGATCGGCATTGCACCGGAACGGATTTTCCGCTTTGGTAAGGAAGACAACTTCTGGGAGCATGGCTCAGGTCCCTGCGGTCCCTGCTCTGAGATTTATTATGACCGCGGCGAAAAATACGGCTGCGGCAAGCCTGGATGTACCGTTGGCTGCGACTGCGACAGATATATGGAAGTATGGAATAACGTATTCTCCCAGTTTGATAATGACGGCCACGGCAACTACAGCGAATTAAAACAGAAAAACATTGATACCGGTATGGGTCTGGAACGTCTGGCAGTGGTTGTTCAGGACGTGGATTCCATTTTTGACGTAGATACCATCCGTGCGCTGCGCGACCGTGTCTGTGAGCTGTCAGGCAAGGAGTATCACAAAGAGCACGCATGGGACGTTTCCATCCGTATCATCACTGACCATATCCGTTCCGCAACGTTTATGATTTCCGACGGTATTCTGCCTTCCAATGAAGGACGCGGCTACGTTCTGCGCAGAATTATCCGTCGTGCGGCACGTCATGGGAGACTGCTCGGCATCGACGGTAAATTCCTTGCAAATCTGAGCACAACAGTAATCGAAGGCAGTAAGGACGGATATCCGGAGCTGGAAGAAAAGAAAGATTTTATTTTAAATGTCCTGACACAGGAAGAAGACAAATTCAATAAGACGATCGATCAGGGACTTGCAATTCTGACGGATCTGGAAGAAAAGATGACGGCAGAAGGAAAGACTGTAATGGATGGCGAGGATGCGTTCCGCCTGTACGATACCTACGGCTTCCCCATCGACCTGACAAAAGAAATCCTTGAGGAAAAAGGGTTCTCCATTGACGAGGACGGCTTTAATGCAGCGATGCAGAAGCAGCGTGAGATGGCGAGAAAAGCACGGAAGGCAACCAACTATATGGGCGCAGATGCGACTGTTTATGAGTCTCTTGATCCTGCAATCACCTCTTCCTTTGTTGGTTACGACAAACTGGAGGCGGTTTCCAGAATCAGCGCGCTGACCACAGAGGATGAAGTGGTGGAAGCACTGACAGATGGCGACAAGGGTACAATTATTGTAGATGCAACTCCTTTCTATGGCACAATGGGCGGTCAGGAAGGCGACAAGGGTGTGATCACCTCTGCTGACGGCAAATTTGCAGTAGAAGACACGATCCACTTAAAAGGCGGCAAAATCGGTCATGTGGGCTATGTGGTAAGCGGCATGTTCAAGCTGGATGACGAAGTAACGCTGTCTGTTGATAAGGAAAACCGCAGCGCAACCTGCAAAAACCATACAGCAACGCATCTGCTTCAGAAAGCACTGCGGGATGTACTCGGCACTCATGTAGAGCAGCAGGGTTCCCTGAATAATGCAGGACATCTGCGTTTTGACTTCAGCCATTTTTCAGCAATGACAGCAGAGGAGCTGGCACAGGTGGAAAAGGCAGTGAATGAAAAAATTGCAGAAAATATCCCGGTTGTCACCAAACTGATGACTCTGGATGAGGCAAAGAAATCCGGCGCCATGGCTTTATTTGGCGAAAAATACGGTGATACGGTTCGTGTTGTATGCGTGGACGATTACTCCAAGGAGTTCTGTGGCGGTACCCATGTTTCCAACACCGGAGAAATTCAGGCATTCAAGATCCTTTCCGAGAGCGGTGTTGCTGCAGGTGTGCGCAGAATTGAAGCGCTGACCGGACAGGGCGTATTCGATTACTACAACGATCTTGAGAAGAAGCTGGAAGAGGCTGCGAAGACCGTAAAGGCAACCCCTGCAAACCTGCAGGAGAAGCTGGAGCACCTGATGGCAGACCTTAAGAGCCTGCAGGCTGAGAATGACTCCTTAAAGAGCAAGGCTGCACAAGAGGCGCTGGGCGACGTTATGGATCAGGTTCAGGATGT
>ENA-UOJR01002192-UOJR01002192.1-human-gut-metagenome-genome-assembly--contig:-C115P-NODE-2192-length-14373-cov-5.758556_pt1 | contig 14373 bp, 10 predicted proteins | sample MGYA00242354_ERZ723901 | MGnify/ENA metagenome assembly ERZ723901
GTTCGGGATGACGATCATGGTGTCGACGGACTCGGCGAGGGTCTTGATGCCCTCCTCGGCGGAGTTCTTGCGCTTGCGGCCCTCGAAGGTGAAGGGCTTGGTGACGACGGCGACGGTGAGGGCGCCCACGTCGTTCATGGCGATATCGGCGACGATCGGAGCGGCGCCGGTACCGGTGCCACCGCCCTCACCGCAGGTGATGAAGACCATATCGGCACCGGCGAGGGCCTCGGCGATGTCGTCGCGGCTCTCCTCGGCGGCCTTGCGACCGACCTCGGGGTTGGCGCCGGCACCCAGACCGCGGGTGATGTCGGTGCCGATGTGGACCTTGATGTCGGCGTCGGAGATGGCGAGGGCCTGGGCGTCCGTGTTGATGGCGACGAACTCGACGCCGCGGATGCCCTCCTCGATCATGCGGTTCACGGCGTTCGTGCCGCCACCGCCCACACCGACGACCTTGATGACAGCAAGGTAGTTGTTGATCTCGTTCTCGTGCATGTGCGGTCCTCCGAACACTATGTTGCAAGCCCTTGGGCGTACGTCACGCGGGTAACCCTCAACCAGAGGTTAAAAGTCAAGGTAAACCGTGCTATGGTTGCACAAAATCTGACTCCAAGTCAAACCAACCTGCGCATATTGTGAAGTATACGGCATTTCCGCAGGTATTCACAAACACCGTTCATCGAAGCGCGAGCGGCGGCGCAAGATACACGCCGGATGTGCGCGAGATGGGCGTCAGACGGCGGACGGAAAGCACCGGAAGCCAGACCTGGGGCAAAGCCGGGAGAGCCGCGAGGGCATGGGGCGGCGACCTCTTGCGAGCGCGCTACTGGGGAGCGCTCCTGAACGTGTAGGCGCCCGGCTCGCGCACATTGATGAACGTCACGCCCGTCTCCTGCGAGAGCAGCTTGGTGACGACGCGCTCCTTCTCGACGATGTTGTCGGGAGCGCCGAGGGAGACCTCGACACCCGAGGTGAGGTTGGCGGAGATCGCCTCGACAGACGCGACCGACAGGCTCTTGATCTGGGAGACGAACTCGGGCGAGAAGCCGTTCGCGTACTCGAGGCCCGCAAGGACCACCTTGGCGCTGACCCCCTCGCCGCTCTTGGGCGACACGTCGCTCGGAACGTCGGTGAGGAGCAGGCAGCCCGACTCCTGCGCGACGCGGAGCGCCGCGTCCTGGCCGGACAGAAGCGTGCATCCCTCGGGGACCGAGCCGTCCTCGCCCACCTCGACCTCATTGCCCTCGGCATCGACCGCGGCCAGGAGCGTGACCGGCGCGATCCATGTGCCGTCCTCGCCGATCGCCCATGCGATCTCATCCGCGGTTATATACGCCATCGCCTTCATCTGCCGCTCGACGGGCGTGATGATGAGGGTATGGGGCCAAGAGCGCTCGATCGACACGTCCTTGACCCAGGGGCTCGCCTGCAGCTGCTCCAGGATCGCGCCCTCGTCCACGTTGAGCAGCGTCGTGCCCTCCGGAACGTCCACCAGGGCGCTCGCGGTCTGCTGGTCGACGTGCGCGCTGCCGCGCACCTGGATGTCGGTTGCGGCGAGCAGGGCGGAATTGACGAGCAGGACCGCGGCGAGCGCGAGGGCCACCACGGCGCCGGCGCCGACGAAAAGCGTGGCGCGGCTGGGCTTTGGAATGTTGAGTTTGGAGGCCATGCCAGAGACGAACCCCGCAAGCGATGAGAACGCGGCGGCGATGGGGCGCACGAAGGCCGGCGTGCCCGGAGCGCGGCCCGCCATCGAGGGATTCCCGACGGGAAGCTTGGCAGACGAAACCTTGAGCTTGGGGGTTGAAGCCTTGGCCTTAGCCATCGGCGCCTTGACCTTGGAGGACGGAACCTTGACCTTGGGCGCAGACGCGGGGGCCGACGGCCGCTGCGCCGCGGCGCGAACGGCGGCGGGCGACGCGACGGGCCTGGAGCCGTGGAGCGTTCCCTTGGGCTTGCGCGGCGACGGCGCGCCCTTCCCGCCCATGGCCGGGGCCTTGCGCGCCGCAGGGCGCTTCGACGCCTTGGGGGCCGATGCCGCGGGCGCGGTCCGCGCAGCCGGCGCTGGCTTAGCCGAGGCCTTGCGCGGCGATGCCGCGGCACGACGATAGGTAGGCTTGGGAGCCCTAGAAGCCGAGGAACTTGACTTCTGGTTGAAGCTCGACGCCATACCTCTCCCTCACCGTTTTGTGCACATGGCGGATGACCGCGGCGACATCCGCCGCGGACGCCGTTCCCTTGTTGACGATAAAGTTAGCGTGAACGGGCGAGACTTCCGCCCCTCCTTGCGAAAAACCCTTTAATCCGCACTCGTCGATCATGGCTCCCACGGCCCGATCAGGCGGATTGCGGAAGACGGAGCCGCACGACGGGACCCCGAGCGGCTGCGTCCGGCGCCTGCGGGTGAGAGAGCGCTCCATGCGGGCGCGGATCTCGTCCTTGGTGCCGGGAGCGAGCTCGAGCGTCGCCTCGAGAACGATCTCATCGCGCGGAAGCCCGCACTCGCGATACGCCCAGCGGACGTCATCCCTGCCGTAATGGCGGATCCCCTCGCCGGGTTTGTAGGTGACGACGTCCTGAACGAGGGAGCCGATCCACTCGGTGCGCGACCCCGCGTTCATGGAGATGGCTCCGCCCACGGTTCCGGGGATGCCCACGGCGAACTCCAGCCCGGAGAGCTCCTTGCTCAAGGCCTCGTTCACCAACCGGGCCAAAATGGCCCCGGCTCCCACAGTGATCGTCCGGCCGTCCTCGCCCAAGACGAAGCGCGAGAACTCGCTGCCGAGCGTGATCACCGCCCCGCGGTAGCCCTCATCGGCCACCAGGAGGTTGGACCCCTTGCCGATGATCACCCACGGCACTCGCTCGCGGGCGAGGATCTCGATGGTCCTGCGCAGGGAATGGTAACTATGGCAGGTGACGAACAGGTCGGCCTTGCCGCCAATGCGGTAGCTCGTGTGGCGAGCGAGCTTCTCCTGCTCGATCACGTCGGTGTCGATCATCCCCGAGAGGGCCATGACGGCGTTGAAGACACCCATGGCCTAGCTGTCCTTGCGAGCCACGTGCTCAAGGTACTCGGGGCCGACCGTGGTGACGTCGCCGGCGCCCATGGTGATGAGAAGGTCGCCATCGCATGCCACCTCGTCCAGGCACTCCATGAGCGCATGGTGGTCGGAGATGTAGCGAACGGACTTGCCGGGGTGCGCGGCGCGGATCTTGTCCGCGAGCATCTTGCTCGTGACGCCGGGGATGGGCATCTCGCCAGCGGGAAAGACGTCGATGAGCACGACGGTGTCGGCATCGGCGAACGCGTCGGCGAAATCGTCGCACAGGGCCTGCAGGCGGGAATAGCGGTGCGGCTGGAACACGACGTCGACGCGCTTGAAATCAAGCGACTTGGCCGCACGGAGGGTCGCCTTGATCTCAGTGGGGTGATGGCCGTAATCGTCGACGAGCGTGACCCCGCGGGTCTCGCCCACATGAGTGAAGCGGCGACGGGCTCCCTCAAAGGTGGAGAGGGCGCGGGAGGCGGCATCGGTGTCGAGGCCGAGGACGTACGCCGCGGCCAGGGCGCCGGTGGCGTTGAGCATGTTGTGGCGACCGGGGTTGTTCTTGATGGAGACCGACCTGACCGAACCGTCGGGGAGCGATACCATGAAATCGGTGCCGAACATGTGGCTCGACGCGGCGGGGGCGCAAGAGACGTTGAATCCGTCGCCCTCGCCGTACGTGACGACCGCGCGGCCGGTCGACTGCGCGAGCTCGACGAGACGCGGGTCCTCGCCGCACACGATGACCGTGCCGTCCTCCCCCACCAGGTCCATGAAGGCGCAGAAGGTCCGCTCGATCTGATCCAGGGAGCTGTAATGATCCATATGGTCGGCCTCGACGTTGGTGACGATCACCACGTGCGGATCGAGGTAGAGAAAAGAGCTGTCGGACTCGTCAGCCTCGACCACGAAATACTCGCCGTCGCCGTTCTTGCCGTTGGTGCCGTAGCCCTCGACGACGCCGCCGATCAGAAAGCTCGGGTCGAGCCCCATGCGGTCGAGCATGGTGGCGACCATCGAGGACGTCGTGGTCTTGCCGTGCGTACCCGCCGCGGCGACCGTGACGCGGCCGTAACCCAGGGCCGAGAGCATCTTGGCGCGATGCCAGACGGGGATTCCGAGTTCCCGGGCGCGGGCGAGCTCGGGGTTGGATTCGGGAATGGCCGTGGAGACGACCACGACGTCGGGGGCGACCTCGTCGATCGTGGCGGCCTCGTGGCCAACGCGGACGGAGACGCCGGCGCGGGTGAGCTGGCGTACGTACCGGGAGGTCTTGAGGTCGGAGCCCGTGACGGTGAAGCCGCGCTCGTGGAGCACCAGCGCGATGCCGCTCATGCCGGCACCGCCGACGCCGATGAAATGGGCGCTCTTGAATGTCGGGGCGGTCGTCGCCTCGGGGACTGCAATGGTCGACATGACGTCTCCTCGCGTGTCGATGCGTTTAACCTTTCCATATTAGCACGGTTGCCGCATCGCGATGAAAGCCCCATGCCGGGGACGCGGGGCTAGCGGACGAGGGCCTCGAGCTCGTCTGCGAGCGCCTGCGCCGCCCGGTCCTGGGCCAAGCCGCGCGCAGCGGCGCGCATGTCGGCGCGCCTCCCCTCGTCGCGCAGCAGGTCGAGGAGCTCATCGCGGAAATCATCCCCGTCAATCTGGGCGTCCGCGCACACGAGCGCGGCGCCCGCGTCCGACAGCAGCCGGGCGTTCATGGTCTGATGGTCCTCGGTCGCAAAGGGATAGGGAACGAGGACCGCGGGCACGGCGAGGGCGGCGATCTCGGCCACCGAGGACGCGCCGGCGCGTGAGAGCACCAGGTCCGCCGCGGCGAGGGTGACGCCCATATCGTCGATGTAAGGGCGCACGTCCCAGCGCGCGGCCTCGTCCTCGCTCAGGCCAAGGGAGCTGACGGCATCTTCGTAGCCGTCCCTGCCCGTGGACTGAACGATTCTCAGGCCATCCACGTCCAAGAGGGCGCCCTTCAGGTCGGCCAGGCGGTCGTTGAGGTGCTTGGCGCCCAGGGAGCCGCCGAAGACGAGCAGGACGGTCGCGTCATCGGCGATCCCCAGCGCGGCCCGGCCGCGAGCGCGATCGCCCGCGAGGACGCTCGCGCGGACGGGGTTGCCGGTGAAGACGACGCGCGTCTGGGCGCCCGCATGTGAACCGAGGGCCTCGAGGGCATTCGGCTGCCCCACGGCGATCAAGCTGGCGATCTTCGCTGACCGCTTGTTGGCCAAGCCGGGAACCGAGTTCTGCTCGTGCAACGCCACGGGGATGCCGAGCTTTACGGCGGCGCGGACGAGCGGCAGCTCCAGGTACGCCCCGAACCCGATCGCGACGTCCGGGGTGGGAAGGCCGCCGGAGCGGAACTCCCCCACCAGCCGGCGTTCCTCGCGGGCCAGATGGACGAGCGCGGTCGCCAGGGTCCACGGGCGCTGGCGGTCGAAGCCCGTCACGTGCACGGGGTGAAACGGGAAGCCGGCCTGCGGCACGAGCGTGCCCTCCAGACGGCGCGTCTCGCCGAAGAAGTGGACCTCGTGCCCACGGGAACGCAGCTCGTCGGCGAGCGCGAGGGCGGGGTTCACGTGGCCAGCCGTGCCCCCGGCCGCGATGGCCACGACCAGATGCCTGCTATCGGTCATATCGGTTCCTTCCCGAATACCTGCTCATATCATCGCGCCGCACGTCACCCGAGCGACGCGGGCGCGGAGACCCCGCGATATCGCCGTAATCCACGCGCGGGCGCGCATCGCGGGGGCGCAGGCGCTCCTGCGCGCCGCCGCCCAGATTGATGCGCCCGTAACCTCCGCCGAGAGCATCGCGCGCATCAGCGCGGCCTTCTCGGCCCGATGCACGACCCATTCGGCCACCCGACGCGGACCTGCCGCCATCATACACGCTCAGGCCTCCGTCGCGGTGCGCGGGCGGGCGACGACGTGAGGACGGGCGATCGGCTGCGCCCAAGTCCGACCTCCCCCGAGAAGAGCGCGGGAGCGCGGGGCCGGCAGTGCTTCGGCCCACATGACCGGAGACATCATCCCGATCGTCCACCGCTCCGGCGACGCGCCCCATCACGGACATGCCCGCGCGGCGGCGATCCGCCGAGGTCTCGACGTTGCTCTCGACGGAGACGCGAAGAATCAGGCCGGCTAAGATCAACGAGGTGAGGACGGAGGAGCCGCCGTAGCTGATGAACGGAAGCGGCTTGCCCGTCATGGGGAGAAGCCCCAAGATGCCAAAGGAGTTAATGATGAACTGGATGAGCAGGATGAACGAGCACCCGGTGGCGACGAGCTGGCCGTGCAGCGTCGGCGAGCGCCGCGCGATGTAGAAACCCGCGGCGATCATAGCGAGGAAGACCAACACGAACAGGGCGGTGCCCACAAAACCGAGCTCCTCGCCGATGATCGCGAGGATGTAATCGTTGTGGGCCTCCGGTAGGTAGTTGTACTTCATGGTGGCGTTGCCGATGCCGCGCCCGAACGGGCCGCCCGAGGCGAACGCCATGATGGCGAGCGTCGCCTGGTAGCCGTCCCCATAGGGGTCGCTCCACGGGTCGAGGAACACCAGCAGGCGCGCGAAGCGGTACGGCGACGCGATGGCAAGGCCCACGACGGCCACGAACAGGACCACGCAGATCATGCCGATCAGCTTGTACGAGATGCCGCAGGTGTAGGCCATGGCGAACACCGTGACGGCGACGATGATGGTGGTGCCCAGATCGGGCTCGGCGATGATCAGGAACGCCGGCACGCCCAGGCAGACCGCCATGGCGAACAGGAACGAGGGCGTATCGGTTGAGCAGTCCTCGTAATAGTCCGCCAAGATCTTCGCGGCCAGGGCGATGATGGCCGGCTTGGCGAACTCTGCAGGTTGCAAGTTGAAAAAGCCCAGGGGAATCCAGCGAGAGGCGCCCCACGTATCGCCGCCGGCGCCCACGATGAGCACGACGACCAGCAGGACCACCGAGATGCCCCACAGGACGTTGACGAAGCCCGTGCGAAACGCCCGCCACGGGATAATCGACCGCGTGCCGATCAGGGTGAAGGCGACGAAGCCGATGCCCATGAAGATGGCCTGTCGGAACAGGTAGTACCAAGAGCTCCCCTGCTCCTTGAGCGCCTCGACGGAGGAGGCAGAAAAGACCATGAGCAAGCCGAACGCGCAGATCGCGACCAGGCAGGAGATGAACACCAGGCGCGGGCGCATGATGCGCGCCGGGACGCCCGCGATCAGCTTCTCGCCGAGCTCCGAGTGGCTGGTCGCCGTGGCCCTGCGGCGAGCCCTCTTGGCGGGGCCCGCCTTGGCGGCCGCCCGGTCGTCGCCGGCGTCATCGCGACGGCCGGAGAGCGGCAGCCCGTTGTCGATCTTTCCCTTATCCTCGCCGGGGAAGGCTCCACGCCACGCCACGACGCGCTACGCCTCCGAGGCGGACAGCCCCGCCACATACGAGCGGAACGCGTCGCCGCGCTCCTCGAAGCCGGAGAACTCGTCAAAGGAGGCGCATGCCGGCGAGAGCAGGACCACGTCCCCGCGCTGGGCGAGAGAGCGGGCGACGTCCACGGCGTCGCGCAGGTCATCGGCCTCGGCTATATCGATCTCAGACGCGCCGGGGGCATCGGCCAACGCCGCGCGGAACCGCTCGCGAGCAGCCCCGAAGCACACGACAGCGGCGGCGCGGGAGGCCACGACGCCCATGAAGTCGTCGAGCGGCGTGCCCTTGTCGGCACCGCCCAGCAGGAGCACCACCCGCTTGCCGGAAAACGTCGCCAGGGCCTTCTCGACCGCATCCGTGTTCGTGGCCTTGGAATCGTTGACATATCGAACCCCATCGACGGTGGCGACGGGCTCGACGCGATGCGCGAGGGGCCTGAACGACACCAGGCCGGCGCGCACGCCGTCGGGCGTCGCACCGCAGGCCAGTGCGGCAGCGGATGCGGCCAACGCGTTCAACACGTTGTGCGGGCCCTCGATCTGGAGCTCATCCACGGACACCAAGGGCGTCTCGACGCCGTCGATGCGGACCACCAGGCGGCCGTCGCGCACGAACGCGGCGGTCGCGGTGCCGGCGTCCGACAAGCCGAGCGACAGGACGCGCCTGCCGGGCACGAACACGCGGTCGGCGAACGCGGAGATACCCTCGTCCTCCACGTTGACGATGGCCAGGTCGGACTCGTCCATGTTGCGGAAGAGGTCGATCTTGGCGAGCGCGTAGTTCGCATGCGTCTTGTGCCACCCCAGATGATCGGGCGTGATGTTGAGGAGTACGGCGACGCGCGGGTGGAACTCGCGCGTCGTGGCGATCTGATAGCTCGAGAGCTCCGCGACGAACCACTCCCCCTCGGGCCTGCGATCGACCTCGCGGATGGGCGCCGTGCCGATGTTGCCCACGGCGATGCTGGGCAGGCCCGACGCCACCATCAGCTCGTTCGCGAGACTCGTGACGGTGGTCTTGCCGTTGGTCCCCGTGATCGCGCACCAGCGCTCGGGAGAGAGGCGCCAGGCGAACTCGGGCTCACCCATGATCTGGGCGCTGGCCGCCGCGCCGTTGCGGAAGAAGTCGGAGAACTCCGAGATCCCGGGGCTCGCCACGCACACCTCGTACGCGCCCTCTATGCTCTCGGTGCCGTACACGAACCGGGCGCCCGCCGCCTCGAGGGCGCGAGAGCGCTCGTTGGGGGCGCTGGTTGCTCCCCCGTACACGGTGACGGAATCCACACGCTCGCCCAGATGGGCCACGGCCCACGAGACGACCTCGAGACCCGTGGTCCCCTGCCCGAGCACGAGCAGGCTGAAACGTTGCGGCAACGGCATATGCAAATCCTTATCCCAGCTGGAAGAACAACGCGAGGCCCAAGGCACCGCACGCGGCGGAGACGATCCAGAAGCGGATCACCACCTGGGTCTCGGCCCAGCCCTTCTTCTCGAAATGATGGTGAATGGGCGCCATGAGGAACACGCGCCGACCCGTGGCCTTGAAGCTCACGACCTGGATCATGACGGAGAGCGTCTCGGCGATGAACAGGCCACCCACGACGAGGGAGACGACCTCGGTGTTGGTGAGAACCGCGACCGCGGCGAGGGCGCCGCCCAGCGCGAGGGAGCCCGTGTCGCCCATGAAGATCTGCGCGGGATAGGCGTTGAACCAGAGGAAGCCAATGCAGCCGCCCGCGCAGGACGCGCAGAAGATGGCGAGGTTGGGATCGCCGCGCAGGAAGCAGATCGCCGCCATGACCACCATGGCGATCATGACGGTGCCGCCGGCCAGGCCGTCCAGGCCGTCGGTCAGGTTGACGGCGTTCGACATGCCCGCGAGCAGCAGGAACACGAACACGAGGTAGAGCCACGGGACCTGTATGGTCATGCCGGAAAACGCGATCGTGGTGGTGAGGATCCCAAGATCAATGGAGAAGCCGCCGGGGAAGCGGATCGCCGGCTCGACGTCGCAGTAGTTGACGGCGATGAGGAAAAAGACCACGACGATCGCCGTCAGGCCGATCATCTTGCCCGAGGGCGTGAGGCCCAAGGAGCGCTTCTGGACGACCTTGGTGACGTCGTCGAACAGGCCGAGGGCGCCCGTGGCGAGCATTGCGCCCACGGCGAGCATGAGCTCCACGGTGGGCTTTGCCATGATCAGGCAGGTGAGCACGACGGCGAACAGGATGATGACGCCGCCCATGGTGGGCGTGCCCGCCTTGACCAGATGGCTCTGGGGGCCGTCGGCGCGGATCTGCTGGCCGATGCCGTCCTTCTTGAGGAACCTGATCCACAGGGGCATGACGAGGCCGGCGATGGCTGCCGAGATGAAGATGGCGAGAAAGACCTGATAGGTGGGATACGCGGGGTTACCGAGCATCGGCGCACACCTCTTCCACAAAACGGTCGAGCCCGACGAAGCGCGAGCCCTTTACCAACACGAGGTCGCGCTCGCCGATCACGCCGGCGAAGCGCCTGATGAGGACGTCGCAAGAGGGAACCACCTGGACATCCCCCTCATCGAGGCCCATGAGACGGGCCGCGGAGGCCATCTCCCCCGCCATCTCGCCGCCCACGCAGATGAGCAGGCCGGGGCGCTTGGCGGCCGCATATGCGCCCGTGAGCGCGTGCAGGCGCGGGGCCTCGTCGCCCATCTCGCCCATCTCGCCCAGGACGGCGATGCGCGTGCCGGAGCAGGGCAGGCTCGCGAGGAGGTCCAGGCCGGCGGCCATGGACTCGGGGCTCGCGTTGTACGAGTCGTCGATCACGCGGGCGCCGTTGGCGGCGCGGCGCACCTGGGCGCGGCGACCGGTGAGCTCGAGCTCGGAGAAGGCCTCGTCGATCTCAAAGCCGGGGACCCCCAGACGATGCGCCACGGCTGCGGCGAACAAGGCGTTCGGCACGGACTGGGCGCCGGGGATGGAGAGGTGCGTTCGGAAGCTCGAACCGTCCTCGAACGTGATGTCGAAGTGGGCGCAGCCCTCCTCGTCGAGCTCGACGCGCGTGGCGCAGACGTCGTCGTCGGTCGAGGTGCCGGCGAGCACCACGTCCACCCCTGCGGGACGGGCGAAGCGCTCGATGATATACGGGGTGAAGTCGTCCTCGCCATGCAAGACCAGGGCGGAATGACGACCCTCGAAATTCTGCGCGCTCGGGGGCATGCCCTCGAGGATCTCGGCCTTGGCACGGGCGATGCCCTCGCGGCTGCCGAGCATGCCGATATGGGAGGTCCCCACTTTGGTGATGATGCCGAACGTGGGCTGCGCGCACGCGGTCAGGCGGCTGATCTCGCCAAAGTCGTTCATGCCCATCTCGAGAACGAGCATCTGGGTGTCCTCAGGGGCGGACAGGATGGTGAGGGGCAGCCCGATGAGGTTGTTGAAATTGCCCGCCGTGGCATGGACGCGGTAGCGCTTTGCCAGGCACGCGGCCAGGACGTCCTTGGTGGTGGTCTTGCCGATAGAGCCGGTCACGCCGATCACCGTGCAGCGAAGGCGTGCGCGGTACCCTTGCGCGAGGCGAAGCAGGAACTCCGTGGGGTCGTCGCACAGCAGGATCGCGCAGCCCGCCTCGCCGGCGGCGTCGAGCTCATCGGCGCTGGGCTCGCGCGTCATGACCGCCGCGCCGGCGCCCGCCGCTATGGCCTTTTCCACATAATCGTTGCCATCCACGCGCTCGCCGGGAAACGCCACGAATATGGCGCCGGGCTCCACTGCGCGAGAGTCGATGGCCACGCCGCGGCACATGCCCTCGGCGCTTCCCGCCACCAGGCGCGCGCCCGTCGTGCTCACGAGGTACTTGACTGCGATCTCAACCATATGCGCTGCGACCCTTCCTGCGCGCTTTCCCTGCAACCCGGTTATGGTACCCCGCCCAACGCGGAATGTGGTGCAGGCTGTGTGAACCCTACCGCGTCGGCTTGATGCCCAGCGTGGGCAGCGCGGTCTCCATGATGGTCCTGAACACCGGCGCCGCGGCTTCCGAGCCAGCGGCAGTGCCGTCGAGCGTCACGTAGCACATGGCACGCGGATCGCGCGACGAGGCGAATCCGAGGAACGACGCCATGAAGGTGCCCTCTTGGTATCCCGCGGACCCCTCGACGGCGCGCTCGGCCGTTCCCGTCTTGCCCGAGACCTCGTATCCAAGGATCTGGGCGCTCGACCCCGTGCCCTCGTCGACGACCGTCAGCATCATGTCGGCCACGGCCGCCGCCGTCTCCGAGCTGATGACGCGCTCCTCGCCGTCGGTCCAATCCACCTCCTGACCCGCCCGGGTCTTGAGGAAATGCGGGGTCGTCATGACGCCCTTGTTCGCGATCGCGCTCATGGCCCTGACCATCTGCACGGGCTCGACCGCCAGGGACTGGCCGAAGGACATCGAGCCCAGGCTCGCGCCGTCGTACTCGTCACGGTCCTTGATGATGCCGAGGGACTCGCCGGGAAAATCGATTCCCGTCGAGGCGCCGAAGCCGAAGTCCTTGATCACATGCTCGTCGAACCCTTTCGCCCCGAGCTTCTCGCCCACCAACACGAAGCCCGTGTTCGACGAGCGACGCATCATCTCGCGCAACGTCATGTTCAGGCCGTAATCGCGCTTATCGGCATCGCGCACCTGGTCGCTGCCGACCATTACGACGGCGGGAACGTCCATGGCGCTGTCCGGGGTCATGCCCGCGTGCTCGATCGCCGCCGCGGCGACGAAGGACTTGAACACCGAACCGGGCTCGTACACGTCCGTCACCATGCGCAGGTTCAGGTCCGCGTTGGAGGCGGACGCGAGGTCCGTCGGGTCGTACGTGGGGTACGAGCAGGCGCAGACGATCTCGCCCGTCGTGGGGTCCGTCACCATGACCGACCCGTTCTTGGCGCCCACGCGCTCCACGACCTCCGCGAGGGCGTCCTCCGCCACGCGCTGGATGTTCGCATCGATGCCCAGGACGATGTCCATGCCGTCCTCGGCCGGCACCTTCTTGTAGGCGCCGCCGGCGATGAACGTGCCGTCGAGGGCGCGCTCGCGCACCAGGGATCCATCGACGCCGGTGAGGATGTCGTTATATTGCTTTTCCAGGCCCGAGACGCCAACGTTGTCGACGTTGACGATGCCCAGGACCTGCGAGGCGAGCGATCCGTTGGGGTACACGCGCTTGATCGACGGCTCGAACTCGATGCCCGCGATGTTCTTCTTGGCCAGGATCTCGGCGTCGGCGTCGTCGACCTGGCGCTTCACATAGGCGAAGGTGGTGTCCAGGTCCAGCAGGTCGGAAACGAAGTCCTTGTCGACCCCAAGCACCTCCACAAGCGCCGAGATCGCCTTCTTGCGCTTGCCCTTCTCGATGAGCTGCGGGTTTATGTACACGTTCTTGCACTCGACACTCGAGGCGAGCACCGTGCCGTTGCGGTCGTAGATGGTCCCGCGCTTGGCGTAGAGCTTCTGGCTGGACAGGCGACGAGCATTCGCCTCGGATTGGTAGCGGTCGGCGTTGATGAGCTGGAAGTCGGCCAAGCGAGCCGCGACGAGCATACCCGCGAGGCCAAGACCGGCCATGAGAACGCCTTGGCGCGAAATCGGCTCATTTGCGAGATTGGAATGGAGCAGGTCCGTCTGCACGCGGCCGCGGCCGCGCGTCGATCCCCCGCGGCGATTCCGGTCCGACCCCGATCGGCGCGCATCCGACCTCTCGGGGCGCGCATCGGCACGCCTGCCGCGCCAGTTATCCTCGTTCGATGTCATGGGCGCGCCGCCCGGTTACTTTGCCAGCGCGGACAATGCGCCCGCGGCGTCGGCAGACGAGTCCACGTACTCGGTGAAATCGAGCGTGATCCCGCTGTCCGCGGCGACCATGCCGTAACCCTCCGCAAGATCGCGAATACGCGTGGAGGACCCATACACCGCGCGCATGACCTCGAGCTCCGAGCTCTGCTCCTGCGCCTCGGTGAGCGCATTGGAGAGCGTGGCGGCGTTGTTGAGCGTGGCGGTGGTGAGGCCCGCGAGCGTCACGCGGAAGAGACCGAGCGCCACGAACATCACGGCGAGCACGGCGAAGAGCTTGACGCAATGCGTGAACTGCGGGCTGACGTCCTGGCTGGTCTCACGGCCCGCACCCGAAACGACATCCAGGCGGGGACGGGAGGACTGGGCGGGCGCGGGGACGTGACCCTCATACACATCGGGCCGCATATCATAGGCATATGCTGCGTTTGAGGTGTGGTAACCCATGGTATGCGACCCTCCGTCCCAGAAGAAAAGCTATTACGTGCATGCGAGACGGATCGGATGCGCGATGCCTACAGGCGCTCGGCGCAACGGATCTTGGCGGATCTCGCACGTGGGTTGCGCGCGACCTCGTCGGCCGTCGCAACAAGTGGTTTGCGGGTGGTGACCTTGACTATCGGCACATTTCCGCACACGCACACCGGGATGTCCGGCGGGCAGGTGCAGCCCTGCGAGAGCTCCTGGAACAGGCGCTTGACGATACGGTCCTCCAACGAGTGATACGAGATGACGCACACGCGCCCTCCCGGGTTGAGCCAGCGGATCGCAGCCTCGAGGCCGCGCTCCAGCACGTCGAGCTCATGGTTGACCTCAATGCGGATCGCCTGGAAGCTGCGCTTGGCTGGGTGCCCCCCGTGCCTGCGCGCCGCCGCCGGGATGCCGGCCTTGATGACGTCCACGAAATCCCCCGTGGTGGCGAGAGGAGCGGTCTGCCTGCGGCGCACGATCTCTCGCGCGATCTGGCGGGCGAACTTCTCCTCCCCATAGACGCGAAGAATCCGGGCGAGGTCGGCTTCGGTGTAGGTGTTCAAGACCTCAGCTGCGTTTAGGGTGTTGGTTCCCGGATCCATACGCA
>ENA-UOJR01002195-UOJR01002195.1-human-gut-metagenome-genome-assembly--contig:-C115P-NODE-2195-length-14351-cov-6.469852_pt1 | contig 14351 bp, 10 predicted proteins | sample MGYA00242354_ERZ723901 | MGnify/ENA metagenome assembly ERZ723901
GCACGGGTGCGTATTCCACCCTCACGTTCATAGAAAAACCTCCCTTCTCTGTGAGCATACCAGAACCGGGACGCCAGAGCAAGCCAGGAGCCGCCAGGATGCCATTTGGGGCCGGCAGCCTGCCTCCAGGCCAAATTTTGCCGGGATACAGCGGAATTTGTCCGGTATAAGATTTGCATTTTTTTAATATCTGTGATATACTCCTGTGCTAAGCACCCGGAAGACCGGGAATTTATGACAGAAAGCTGAGTTGATTTGTCCCCCATGGACAGTACCAGTATTGGAATGACCGTTGCTCTTGTCATCCTCGTGGCCATGTCCGCTTACTTCTCCGCCACAGAGACCGCCTTTACCTCCCTGAACCGGATCCGCCTGAAGAGCCGGGCGGACAACGGGGACCAGCGGGCTGCCAGGGCCCTGGCTCTGGCGGAGGACTATGACAAGCTGCTGTCCACCATCCTCATCGGAAACAACATCGTCAACAACGTGGCCACCACCATCGGCGCGGTGCTGTTCATCCGGCTGCTGGATGACGTGCGGGGGCCCACGGTGTCCGCCATCGTGCTCACTGTGGTGATCCTGATCTTTGGCGAGGTCTCGCCCAAGAGCCTGGCCAAGGAGAGCCCGGAGGCCTGGGCCATGCTCTCTGCCCCCCTGCTGCGGGCCTTTGTAGCCGTGCTGACCCCGGCCAATTTCCTGTTCACCCAGTGGAAGCGCCTGCTCTCCCTGATCATCCACAAGCGGGAGGAGGACGGCATCACCGAGGAGGAGCTGGTCACTATGGTGGACCAGGCGGAGAACGAGGGCGGCCTGGACGAGCACGAGAGCGAGCTGATCCGCAACGCCATCGAGTTCCACGACCTGGAGGTGTCCGAGATCCTCACTCCCCGGGTGGATATCGTGGCGGCGGAGGAGAACAGCACCATGGAGGAGGTGGGCTCCCTCTTTGCGGAGAGCGGTTACTCCCGCCTGCCCATCTATCAGGACAGCATCGACAATATCGTGGGCGTGATCCATGAGAAGGACTTCTACGCCGCCCGCTACCGGGGGGAGACCATGATCTCCGCCCTGAAGGCCCCGGTGCTCTACACCACCGGCAACACCAAGATCTCCGAGCTGATGCGCATCCTCCAGCGGAACAAGGCCCACATGGCCGTGGTGGTGGATGAGTACGGGGGCACGGAGGGCATTGCCACCCTGGAGGACATCGTGGAGGAGCTGGTGGGCGACATCTGGGACGAACACGACGAGGTCATCGAGGAGTTCAAAAAGCAGGAAGACGGCAGTTATCTCATCGCCTGCTCCGCCGACCTGGACGATATGTTCGACCTGTTCGCCGTCAAGGGCGCCTGCGCCGCCACCACCGTCTCCGGCTGGGTGATGGAGCAGGTGGGCCGGGTCCCCGAGGAGGGGGACCACTTCCAGGCCGAGGGCCTGGATGTCATCGTTACCCGGGTGGAGCACCGCCGGGTCATCGAGATCCAGGTGCGGGTACTGCCCGAGGAGGAGCCCGAGGCTAAATAAAGAACACTGCCCCTGCCTGCGGCTCCGCGGGCGGGGGCTTTTCGCACCCGGGCCGTTGCGTCTAGGGGAGAAGCGTGGTATCATAGCCCTGATTTGAGAGACGGGAGGAATAGCCGTGAAACGGGACAAGAGCTCCCCTTGGGAATTTCTGTGGTACGCCCTGTACGCCTTTGCGGGACTGGGACTGGAGCTGGTGCTGATGGGCGGAGTGGAGCCGGCCCTCTTCGGCGGTACGCCGCCCTCCCGCTATACCGCCGCCCATACGCTTCTCCACTGGGGGATGACTATGGCCTGCTGGGGGCTGACGGCCGCCCTGCTGGTGAGACAGGCAGAGAAAAAGCTGGGCTTTTCCCTGCTGGAGGCCAGGCCTGTCCCCCGGAAGGGGGCGAGGCTCGCCATTGGGCTGGCCGCCCTGTGCATCCTGCTGAACGCGCTGGACTGGGGGACTCTGAAGGTGATCGGAGAGTTTCAGAAGAAGGGGCCCCTCCTGTTCGCCGGCCAGTATCTCTACTACGCCTTTGAGGTGGTCTTGGTCCTTCTGATCGCAGCCTTTGGACAGCGGTTCTGGGAGGCGCTGAGGAAAGGGCGGAGCCAGTTCCCCTTCGGCGGCGTGGTGCTGTGCTGCACCTGGGGCGCCATCCACATGCTGTCCAGGGGGAGCCTCTCCACCGGCCTGGGGGTGATGGCCTTCGGGCTGATGTACGGGGCGATATATGTCCTGCTGGGGCGGGATGCCCGCACCTCCTATCTGACTATGCTGGCGGCCTTTGTCATCTGAAGCGGCGCGGACCTTGGGCGGTCAGTCCTCCGGACTGGCCGCCTTTTTGTGCCTGTTTCAAGCCCACCGCCCCCGATCCCGGTTGACAGATCCGCCCGCCGCTTTTATAATAGAGCTATCCACCAGGAGAGGAGGGCTCCCATGAGGCTCTACGGAAAATTTGCCATTGTATCCGGCTCCGGACGACCCGATGTGACAGAGCGTTGTACGGAGCCTGACGGGATGGGATCTGGCACGCGCAGGCCCGCAAGAAGGGCTTGAGCGCCTTTTTGATCCCTTCTGTTCCATTCTCATGACTCAGGCCGCGGACAGTGTTCTGTCCGCGGCTTTTTCGCGCCCGTTTCCGGCGGAGGGCCTGTATCCCCGCCCTTCGCCCGCTTCTATACCTGTCTTGAGAAAGGAACGATGGATATGAACTCCGATACGCTGGATCTGACCCGGGGGAGCGTCCCCCTCTGCCTGATCCGATTCTCCTTCCCTCTCCTGCTGGCCAATCTGCTCCAGTCCTTTTACAGCATGGCGGATCTGCTGGTGGTGGGCCGCTTCGTGGGTGAGACCGGCCTGGCCGCTGTGAGCAGCGCCTCCACCCTGTGCTTCCTCCTCAACGCGGTGTGCATGGGCTTTTCCGCCGGTGGGACGGTCCTCACCGCCCGGGCCCGGGGTGCCGGGGACCGCCTGGAAGAGGAGGAGGCCGCCGCCGCACTGCTCCTGCTGGCGCTGGCAGGCTCCGCCCTGCTGACGGCGGCCGCCCTGCTCTGCTACCGCCCGCTGTTCACCCTGATGGCCCTGCCTTCCCAGGCTATGGGGGACGCCTGCGGCTATATGGCCATCCTCTGCTGGGGCACCCCCTTTGTCTTTGGATACAACGCCGTCTGCGCCATCCTGAAGGGCCGGGGCGACTCCCGCGGTCCCCTCCGGTTCGTGGCCGCCGCCGCTGTGGTCAATCTCCTCCTGGATCTGATCCTGGCAGGTCCCTGCGGCCTGGGAACCGCCGGGACCGCCTGGGCCACCGTGGCGGCCCAAGGCGTCTCCTTTCTGCTCTCTCTGGCCCACCTGCACCGCTGTGTCCCCCTCTCCCTCCGGCGTCTCCCCCTCCGCCCCGCCGCCCTCCTCTCCCTTCTCCGGCTGGGCCTCCCCTCTGCCGTCCAGATGGCGGTGGTCAACCTCTCCTACCTGATCCTCACCGGCCTGCTCAACCCTTTCGGTGTCTCCGTGGCGGCGGCGGCCGGCATCGGCCTGAAGGTCAGCACCTTCGCCGGGATGCCCTGCTGGGCGCTGGGCTATGGGGTGACCGCCATGGTGGGGCAGAACCTGGGGGCCGGCGATCCGGACCGGGTGCATCAGGCCGTCAGGAGCGGCCTTCTCCTCAGTCTGGGGGCCACTGCCCTTCTGACCGCCCTCGTCCAGCTGGCCGCCGCCCCCATCATCGCCCTCTTCGAACCGGAGAACGCGGCCGTGACGGCAGAGGGGGTGCGCTATCTCCGCATCTGCTGCTCCGTCAACGGACTGATCTACGCTGCCATGTATGTCTTCGACTCCTTCGCCATCGGCTCTGGGGCTTCCTGGGTGGCTATGTGCAATGCCATGCTGGACGCGGCCCTGCTCCGTCTGCCCCTGTGCTGGCTGCTGGCCTTCCCCCTCGCCCTGGGCCCCGCCGGCATTTACTTGGGCCAGGCGTTCTCCCCCATCCTGCCCGCCCTGGCGGGGCTGTGCTATTTCCGTCTCCGGTGCCGCCGGTCTTGACGGCTCCCCCTCCCGCCGCTACAATAGAGCTAAAAGGAGCGCTGACCATGGACATTCAGGGACTGCAAAAATTGACGCTGCTGGACTGGCCGGGCCGGGTGGCCTGCACGATTTTCCTGGGGGGCTGTGACTTCCGCTGCCCCTTCTGTCACAACCGGGACCTGGTGACCGGCCCCCTCCCCGCCGCCATGGACAGCGGGGAGCTGCTGGCTTTCCTCGCCAAGCGGAAGGGGCTGCTGGACGGGGTCTGCGTCACCGGCGGAGAGCCCCTGCTCCGCCCCGGGCTGGAGGCACTTCTGGAGGAGATCAAGGCCCTGGGCTTCCCCATCAAGCTGGACACCAACGGCAGCCACCCCCAGCTCCTGGCCAGGCTGTGGTCCCTGGGGCTGGTGGACTACGCCGCCATGGACATCAAAAATTCCCCGGAGCGGTACGGAGAGACCGCAGGGGTCCCCGGCCTGGACCTGGGGCCCATCCGGGAGAGCGTGTCCTGGCTGCTGGAGGGCCATGTGGACTATGAGTTCCGCACCACCGTGGTGCGCCAGTTCCATGACAGCGCCTCCTTCCGCGCCATCGGCCCCTGGATCTCCGGCGCCCGGCGGTACTTTCTTCAGGCCTTCATCGACCGGGACACCGTGCTCCGGCCCGGTCTGAGCGCCTGGTCCCGGGAGGAGATGGAGGGGTTCGCCGCCCTGGTCCGCCCCTGGGTCCCGGCAGTAGAGCTGCGGGGCATCTGAATCCCCCCTCCGCGTTTTTGGCTAATTTTTATGGCAGAGCACTCCCGTCCCACGGGGCGCGGGAGTGTTCTTTTTCAGAAAAATCGCCGGTTTTTGCCCCGTTTCTTCCCAAACATGTGCCGGCGCTTCCTGCTTTTTTGCTTTAGGAAAACAAAATATTGTGTATCCGCCGGAATTTTGCACATGATATTGACGATCCATGTCCTTCATGGTATAGTAGGAGCAGTCGCGGCGGCCACGCCGCCGCGGGACTGAAGAATGTGGAGGGACCGTGTGATGTATCAGGTGACCAAGCGGGACGGCACCGCCGCCCAATTTGAGATCGGCAAGATCAGCGCCGCCATTACCAAAGCCTTTGAGGCGCTGGAAAAGCAGTATCATCCCAGCGTGATCGACATGCTGGCTCTGCGGGTCACCGCCGACTTCGAGCCCAAGATCCGGGACAGCCGCATCGCGGTGGAGGACATCCAGGACAGCGTGGAAAAGGTGCTGTCCGAGGCGGGCTACGCCGATGTGGCCAAGGCCTACATCCTCTACCGGAAGCAGCGGGAGAAGGTGCGCAATGTCAACTCCACCCTGCTCAACTACCGGGAGCTGGTGGACAACTACCTCCAGATCAACGACTGGCGGGTGAAGGAGAACTCCACCGTCACCTACTCGGTGGGCGGGCTCATCCTGTCCAACTCCGGCGCCATCACCGCCAACTACTGGCTCAGCGAGATCTACGACCAGGAGGTGGCCAACGCCCACCGCAATGCCGAGATCCATATCCACGACCTGTCCATGCTCACCGGCTACTGCGCCGGCTGGTCTCTGAAGCAGCTTATCCAGGAGGGGCTGGGGGGCATCCCGGGGAAGATCACCTCCTCCCCGGCCAGTCACCTGTCTACCCTGTGCAACCAGATGGTCAACTTCCTGGGCATCATGCAGAACGAGTGGGCAGGGGCCCAGGCGTTCTCCTCCTTTGACACCTATCTGGCTCCCTTTGTCAAGGTGGATCACTTGACTCAGAAAGAGGTCAAGCAGTGCATCCAGTCCTTCGTCTACGGGGTGAACACCCCCAGCCGCTGGGGCACCCAGGCTCCCTTCTCCAACATCACCCTGGACTGGACCGTGCCCAAGGATCTGGAGAACCTGCCCGCCATCGTGGGGGGCAGGGAGATGGACTTCACCTACGGGGACTGCAAGACCGAGATGGACATGGTGAACAAGGCGTTCATCGAGATCATGATCGAGGGCGACGCCAACGGACGGGGCTTCCAGTACCCCATCCCCACCTACTCCATCACCCGGGACTTCGACTGGTCTGAGACGGAGAACAACAAGCTCCTGTTTGAGATGACCGCCAAGTACGGCACCCCCTACTTCTCCAACTACATCAACTCCGACATGGAGCCCTCCGACGTGCGCTCCATGTGCTGCCGTCTGCGCCTGGACCTGCGGGAGCTGCGGAAAAAGTCCGGCGGCTTCTTCGGCTCCGGCGAGTCCACCGGGAGCGTGGGGGTGGTCACCATCAACCTGCCCCGCATCGCCTATCTGGCCAAGGACGAGTCCGACTTCTACCAGCGGCTGGACAAGCTGATGGACATCGCCGCCCGGTCCCTCAAGACCAAGCGCACCGTCATCACCAAGCTGCTGGAGGCGGGGCTCTACCCCTATACCAAGCGCTATCTGGGGACCTTTGACAACCACTTCTCCACCATCGGCCTCATCGGCATGAACGAGGTGGGACTGAACGCCGGGTGGCTCCGGGCCGACCTGACCCACAAGGAGACCCAGCAGTTCACCAAAGACGTGCTCAATCACATGCGGGAGCGGCTGAGCGACTATCAGGAGCAGTACGGCGACCTCTACAACCTGGAGGCCACCCCCGCCGAGTCCACCACCTACCGCTTTGCCAAGCACGACAAGGAGGAGTTTCCCGACATCGTCACCGCCAACGAGAACGGAACTCCCTACTACACCAACTCCTCCCACCTGCCCGTAGGCTACACCGAGGACATCTTCTCCGCTCTGGACGTGCAGGACGAGCTTCAGACCCTCTACACCTCCGGCACCGTGTTCCACGCCTTCCTGGGGGAGAAGCTGCCTGACTGGAAGGCGGCGGCGGAGCTGGTGCGGAAGATCGCAGAGAACTATAAGCTGCCCTACTATACCATGTCCCCCACCTACTCCGTGTGCGCCGACCACGGCTATCTGTCCGGGGAGCAGCACACCTGCCCCATCTGCGGCAAGCCTGCGGAGGTGTACAGCCGCATCACCGGTTACTACCGGCCGGTGCAGAACTGGAATGACGGCAAGACCCAGGAGTTCAAGGACCGGAAGGTATATGACCTCACCGCCTCCCACCTGCGGAAGGCGGGCCGGGCCGGCAGCCAGGTGACCTTCTCCCAGGAGGGCGCCCCCCAGGCGTCCGGCGGGGAGTCCCTGCTGTTCACCACCCGTACCTGCCCCAACTGCCGTCAGGCGGAGGCCCTGCTCCAGAGGGCGGGAGTGCCCTATCAGAAGGTGGTGGCAGAGGAGTCTCCCGACCTGACCACCCGGTACGGGGTGCGTCAGGCCCCCACCCTGGTGGTCCAGGGGGAGAGCATCACCGGACTGGGCCCCATCAAGCGGTTCGCGGAGGAGCACCGGGCCCGGGAAGTAGGCTGACCGCGCCTTGATCCCAAGTTCCCTCCCCCCTTGCGGCGGCGGGGGCACTGAGACGGATCGGGACATCAGGAAAAGAGAGCGGCTCCGGGTCTCCTGGAGCCGCTTTTTCAAAGGAGAGAGGACCCTTATGACTGATATCATCGTGGCGGGGGGCGGCCCCGCCGGCCTCACTGCCGCCCTGTACGCCGTCCGGGCCGGCCGCTCCGTGCTGGTCCTGGAGGAGGCCGCTCCCGGCGGACAGATCAACTTCTCCCCCCTGGTGGAGAACTACCCCGGCCTGCCCGGCGTCAGCGGCCTTCAGCTCTCTGAGGCCCTCACCCGCCAGGCGGAGGAGCAGGGGGTGGAGCTGGACTATGCCCAGGTGCTGGGCTTCCGCCCGGAGGAGGGGGGCTTTGCCGTGGAGACCGACGGCGGCCCCCTCCACTGCCGCGCCCTGATCCTCGCCCCTGGCACCCGGCACCGCCCTCTGGGCCTGGAGGGGGAGGAGGCCCTCACCGGACAGGGGGTGTCCTACTGCGCCGTGTGTGACGGCCCCTTCTATCAGGGCCGGGACACCGCCATCGTGGGGGGCGGGGACACCGCCCTGCAGGAGGCCCTGTTCCTCTCCGGCGTGTGCCGCCGGGTGACCCTGATCCACCGCCGGCTGGAGTTCCGGGGCAGTCCAAAGCTGGCGGAGCGGGTACGGACCCGGGACAATATCCGCCTGCTGCTGGGCTATACACCGCAGGCCCTGCTCCAGGCGGAGGGCAGGCTCACCGGTCTGAGGGTCCGCCAAGCCTCCACCGGACAGACCCTGGAGCTCCCCCTGGACGGGGTGTTCGCCGCCGTAGGGCGGGTCCCCGGCACCGCCCCCTTCCGGGCCCAGCTGGAGCTGGACGAGGAGGGTTATTTCCGCTCCGGTGAGGACTGCCGCACCCGCCTCCCCGGCGTCTTTGTGGCCGGGGACTGCCGGCCCAAGGAGGAGCGCCAGCTGGCCAGAGCGGTGGGCGACGGCGCGGTGGCCGGCCTGGCCGCCGCCCGGTTCGTAGAGGACGGACAAGGCTGAATCTTCACCCTCCAAAACGCAGATCTCCCTCCCCGCCGGAGACACCGGCAGGGAGGGAGATCTCTTTCTTATTCTGTGATGCCCAGCTGGGCGGCCCGCTTGGCCAGAGCCTCGCACAGACGGTCGATCCCGTCCAGGCTCTTCTGTCGGTCAGCGAACACACCGTAGATGATGCGCAGGTGGCCGGCTCCCTGGTCTCCGTAAAATTTTCCGTCGTTGACCAGCGTCTTGGCCTCCTCCGCCAGATAGGCGGTGATCTCGCTGGAGTCTCCCAAGCGGCTGACATTGACCCAGCCATAGAAGCCCGACTCCATCAGGGGCATGGATACTCCGGGCACCGCATTGAATTTCTCATAGGCATAGCGGCGGCGGAAGTCCTGCTCCGCCACATAGTCCTGAATGAAGGATGTGTCCTCATAGGCGGGGATCATGGCCATCTGGACCATGGTATTGGCCGCACCCTGGATATTCACCGCAGTGGCGTACATGGTGTCCATGATCACATCATCCGCGAAGATATAGCCCACCCGGTAGCCGCTCAGGGCCATGCCCTTGGAGCAGGAACAGACTGTGACCGTGCGCTCCCACATGCCGGGCAGTGAGGCCATGGTGACCATCTCATGTCCCGGAAACGCGGTATCCTCAAAGGCCTGATCGCAGACACAGATCAGGTCATGCTTGATGATGAACTGGGACAGCTCTGTCAGCTCCTCCCGGGTGAACACCCGGCCGGTGGGGTTGTTGGGGGAGGAGAGCAGCACCATCTTCGTCTTGGGTGTCAGCCGCTTCTCATACTCCTCCACCCGCAGGCGGTAGTTGTCCTCCTCATAGGTGGGCACCTTCACCACCACGCCGTTGAGCAGCTGGGGGTCCAGGAAATTGCTTGGATAGCTGGGGTCGTGGACCAGCACCTCGTCTCCCGGCTCAATAAAGGGGGTCATAGCAAAATACAAACCCACGTCAGAGCCGGGATTGATGATGATGTTCCGCTGGGGGTTTACTTTGATGTGGTTGTCCCGCTCGATTTTTTTCGCAATGACCTCTTTCAGGTCCGCATTGCCGATGGGCGGGGTATAGTGGCAGGCCACCCCCTGCTGGATGACCTCCACACTGCGCTCCAGTACCTTCTGTGGGATCACCCGGTCTGGATAGAAAGGGTCCGCCCAGCACATCAGGGTGCCGCCCTCCGCTTGGAGCTTGGACACCGCATCTCCCACGTCTGCCTTTCCCGCTTTTTCAGAAAACAGGCCGCCGTCCAGGGTACGGAACAGGGGCCGCATCTTGTCTCTTATGCTCATAAGCTCAAATCACTCCCAAATGGGCCATGATGATGTTGACGATCGTGGCCAGTGTGGTGGTAACGACAGTCACCAAAAACAGGTGCTTGTAGCCCTCCTTGTGGGTCACGCCGCAGTAGGACAGGGTCAGGACAATCGCGCTGTTGTGGGGCAGGGAGTCAAAGGTGATCTGGGAGATGTTGGCGATCCGGGTCAACGCCTCCGGATTGCCGCCCATAGCTACCAGCTTGTCCGTAAAATTGTCCAGGACAAAGGCCAGGCCGCCGGTGGCGCTGCCCGTAAAGCCAGCGATCACCGCGATGCACACAAACAGCATGATGTATGGGCTGCCAAAAGAGGCCTTTTCCAGCAGGCCCAGCAGCAGGTTGTAGCCGGGCACCGCGCCCACCACAGAGGCCAGGCCGCAGATAGCGGCAGTCTGGATCACAGACTGAGAGTTCTTCGCTCCCTCTGCCATCGTATTGACGATCTTGTGGAAGCCCTCGTATCGCTTCCAGAACATCAGCGCCAGCACAACACAGCCGATAAACAGGGCCGCCCAGGCGGGCCAGTGGATCAGGTTGAGCAGAAGGACCACGATACCCATGGGGATCAGCAGGAGGAAGGGGTTGGGCAGTCCCTCAGTGTTCAGATCCACGTCGTCGGTGTCGCCTTCACGGGGAATAAAGCCTTCCCCTTTGGCGATGTACTTCTGTCCTGCCCGGTGGAGATACCACAGGTTGCCGCCGCCCACGATGGCAAAGCCGGCGATAGCCATCCAGAAACCGGCCATGGGAGTGGTGCCGAAGGCATTGGCGGGGAGCACGATGTTGTTGATAGGCATGCCGGGCAGGGTCTGCATTGCCACCGCACCGCCCAATACGCAGGCGGGGATCAGGCTACGGGAGATGCCGGCAGCCTTAAAGAAGGCAGCGGCCAGGGGATACATGGTGAAAATAATGACGAACACGTCGATGCCGCCCACAGACATGGCCAGGGTAGCCAGATAGACCGCCGCCACCGCGCTGGCGGGCCCCAGCTTGCGGAACACGCCGCTGGCCACCGCCATGGGCAGGCCGGACATCTCCAGCATCTTGCCGAACATCTGGCCGCCCAGGAAGATGGGGAACAGGGCCAGCACCATGTTGGCCACGCCGCCCATATAGACATTGGCGTAATTTTCAAACACATTCACGCCGCCGGTGGCTGCCACCAGCAGAGCCGCCACAGTGGACAGCAGGATCAGGGAATAGCCTCGGACGGAGCCGAGGATGATCAGGATCAGTGCCGCTACGATGCCAATAAAGCTGATAATTTCCATGGAGTTCCCGCCTTTCTAATTTCTATGATTGGGTGGGAGAGCTGGGCCGCAGCATCACAGCGCCGCGACCGCCTCGATTTCGACCAGTGCGCCCTTGGGCAGCTTGGCTACCTCCACAGCGCTGCGGGCAGGCAGGACCTCTCCCTGGAAGAACTGGGCATAGACCTCATTCATCACCGCAAAGTCATCCATATGCTGAATGAATACGGTGGTCTTGACCACCTTGTCCATGGAGGTGCCTGCGGCCTCCAGGATCTGAGACAGATTGGTCAGAGACTGTCTCGCCTGGTCGGCCACGTTGTCCGCGTCGATGCTGCCGGTCTTGGGGTCAATCGGCAGCTGGCCGGAAACGAACAGGAAATTTCCCGCTGCTACCCCCTGAGAATAGGGGCCAATAGCGGCAGGGGCCTTTTCGGTATTGATGCGTTTTGTCATGGTTTCCTCTCCTTTTTACCGTGATATGGTTTGTCTCCTCACTCAGATCAGGCGCCAATCGCAGAAGGTGCCGCCCTTCATCTCATAGCCGGGGGCCAGCACGCTGAAGCGGCGGACATTCAGGTTGGGCAGGGTGCTCCAAATCAGCCTGCAGTGCTTGGCCACCAGGCGCAGCTTCCGCAGATCAGAGATATTTTCATCCGGCTTGCCTTCCACCACAATGAAGTCGCCCATCAGTCCGGGCTTGAGGGTGCCGGTCACATCCTGCAGCCCACACAGCTCCGCACCGGTGGAAGTAGCTGCCTTGATGGCCTCCATCGGAGACAGGCCGCACTGGACCAGCAGCTCGATCTCCCGGACGGTGGCGTTGGTGCCGTCCACCGGGTCAGAGGGCAGAAGATCGGTGCCCACGCAGATCTTTACGCCGTGCTTATGGGCCCAGGTCACGCCCTGCCGGTGGGTCTTGGCGGCCTCGCGCCCCTTTTCCACCTGGTGAGCCGGGCATCCGTGGGCCAGCAGATAATCATCGCTGGAGGAGACAGAGATCGTTGGGACAAAATAGGTGCCGTGCTCTGCCATCAGCTTGGCAGTCTCTTCAGACAGCGTGTAGCCGTGCTCCACCGAATCCACCCCCAGCAGGACGGACTGACGGATGGCCTTGTCGTTGGACAGATGAGCGAAGCACTTCTTTCCGGCCCGGTGGGCCACGTCCACCACTGCCTTTACCTCTTCATCCGTCATCTGCATATCGCACAGGCCCTCATTCGCGGAAGCCATTCCCCCGGTGTACATCATCTTCAGCTGGTCTGCCCCTGCCGCCAGCTGCTCCCGGGCAGCCTTCATAAATGCGTCTACACCGCTGCACATGACCACGGAGTTTTCCTCTGAGCCGTGTCCATTGTGGGCCACCAGTCCCTTTCCGCAGGCAATGATGTTGGGGCCGCAGAGCATGTTTTTGTTGATGGCCTTTTTCAGTCCAATGTCGATGTCATCGGGAATAGCGGCACTGCGGATGGTGGTAACGCCGCAGTCCAGCGCCTCGGCCGCCCGCCGGTAGCTCAGCAGTGTGCGGTAGGGGATGCCAAACTCATCAAAGCTGTTGCCCAGCCCCCGATAGGGGAGCATGAGGTCCAGATGGACATGGCAGTTGATCAGTCCGGGCAGAATGGTGTGCCCGGACAGGTCAAAGACCGCATCCTCGGGCCCCGCCTTGGCCAGGACACTCTGGTCCATTTCTCCCACATACTCCACCACGTCCTCATTGAATTTGTCCTCTATATTGTCAAAGACATAGAGGCCGTTTTCAATGGCCGGTGCGCCGGTTCCATCCACGATGCGGACATTTTTCAGATAGGTGCGTGACATGATTGATGCTCCTTTCAAATTTCTTTCCGTTCTTAGCAGCAAATCACTTGCTCTTCATATACTGTAATAAATTTTATTATATACTGAATTTTTATCATGTCAATGTCTGATTCCTACTATATCTCCCTTTTATTTTTGTTTCTTTTTCATAAATAAACTCTTTTTTTGCAAAAAAGGTTGTGCGCCATTTTCGTTTGTGATATTTTGAATTTAACAGGCTTTCAGGAAAGGAAGATGTTATGGAACAGACAGAAATCGTGTTGACTCCCGCGGAGCGGCTGATCCTGAACTCTTACCGGGATCTGGTGTGCGGTCTGGAGGATTATCTGGGCATAGGATATGAGATCGTGCTGCACAGCCTGGAGTCCATGGAGCACTCTGTCATTGCCATCGCCAATGGGCACTATACAAATCGTCACGAGGGTTCTCCCATTACTGATCTGGCCCTGGATATGCTTCGCTCCATCCAGCAGGAGGATGGGAAAAGCCATATTTCCTATTTTTCCCGCAACCGCAGCGGCGAACCGCTGCGCTCCACTACCATCGTTATCTATGGTGAAAACCGCCGGGCCATTGGCCTGCTGTGTATCAACTTTTATCTGAACACCCCCCTCTATAAACTGATCGGCCATCTGACCGAAGATGCGATGGATGAGCGCCCTATGCTGACAGAAACTTTTGTGGACAATGCGGAGGAACTGCTTACCCGGGTCGTGGAACAAATCAGGGATGATGTGGAGCAGGACATCCATATTCTTCCTTCTCTAAAAAACAAGGAGATCATCAAGCGATGCAGCAGTCAGGGGATCTTCCAAATCAAGAGCGCAGTCACCAGCGTGGCGAAGATCCTCAATATCTCCAAAAATACGGTGTATCTGCATTTGAAATCTTTAGAGTAGCAGTGAAAATCTTAGTATGGCGATTACAAAGGGCTCCTGGCAGTTTAAAACTGTCAGGAGCCCTTTATAAATTATTCTTTTAGCACATAACTCAAATTATCAATGCCGTTTTTGTATAAAAATAGATTTCACACTTTTTTAGCCAATTCTATATGTGAAAATTATTGACCAAACAGATAGAAACAGATGCTCAGGCAGAGAACAGCCAAGATAAAAAGGCTTATCTGCCAGTCTGACAGCACGCAGACCCGCAGTCTTTTTGCTTAAGGCCAATCCATAGCGGGCGGCAGCCCTCCCACTACTCCGTCTAATTCTTTCCGATGCAATTACCGCAAAAGTTATTTTCTGTCTTTTAATTTTAAAAAAGATTTTGGCTCCCTTTTTGTTCCATTGATTTCCACAACATTTTAGTTTATGATAAAAATACACATTTCTAAAAAGGGCGGGCGTATTTTTATGAAACAGTTTTTTTCACAGTATCGTAAGTGCCTCCGCTTTTACAGCTCTTTTCTTCAAATCTTTTCGATTCTTTTTATTATTATTTCGATGACATTAGGAATATTTTTTGTATATGT
>ENA-UOJR01002217-UOJR01002217.1-human-gut-metagenome-genome-assembly--contig:-C115P-NODE-2217-length-14252-cov-20.826090_pt1 | contig 14252 bp, 9 predicted proteins | sample MGYA00242354_ERZ723901 | MGnify/ENA metagenome assembly ERZ723901
TCTTTATAATTCTGTCTTGTTCAAGCATTTAAAAAGATTATTAATTATACATTTATGGCTTATGAAAAACCACGCTAAAGTACTACTTTTTCGTGATATACAAAAGTTTTCCAGCATAAACTTTTTGGCGATCCTTATATCTTGCTCAAGCTTAGAGATATGTAGGATTATTGTTTTGTCATACAAACAGATTTATCTTCTTAATAGTTCACTAAATATATATCTAATGTTTATTATATCAATACTTTAGATTTCTCAAATCTTATTCTGTGATTGAAAACATCCGGATGTTGTTGTACAAAACATGGGGATGTTTTTATTCTATGTTTTATTAATTAATAGAGATGATAAAATGAATTGTTCTATCCGGCTCTTGAAGATTATACATCTACAATATATAAATAAGGTATATAAGGATGCATCTTTTTTGGCACGGCATTTGTTATTATAATAAATAAAGCAAATATTGTGTATAAAATCGTGTGTTATGCGTATATTTGCGAGTGATTAACACCTTAAGAAGGAAGGAATAAAGTATGAATAATCAATTCTCACAAAGAGTTTCCGACATTATCGTCTTTAGTAAAGAAGAAGCGAACCGTTTGAGAAGCAGGTATATAGGTCCTGAACATCTGCTATTGGGAATGCTTCGTGACGGTGAAGGGAAAGCTATCGAGATATTGTCCAAACTCAAAACAAATCTGACCGACATAAAAAAGCAGATTGAAACAATACTGAAAGCGGATGCAGATGATTTTCTGTTGCCCGATGCGGAAGTGCCATTGTCTAACGGAGCGGCAAAGATACTTAAAATGTGTATTCTCGAAGCTCGTTTGATGAAGAGTAATGTAGCTGATACGGAGCACGTTTTGCTGGCTATCTTGAAAGATCGTAATAATGTGGCTGCTTCTGTGCTTGAAGCTAACCAGGTAGATTATAAAAAAGTGTTTGAACAATTATCGTTACAACCGGATATTAATGCCGGTATGGGATTTACCGAGGATGACGACGATGATGAAGAAATGGGGGCATCCCGTTCGGGGGATACTCGTGGTTCGGAAGAACGTCAGCAACAGGCACAGACTGCATCCAGAAAGCCTGCCAATGATACTCCTGTGCTTGATAATTTTGGTACGGACATGACAAAAGCGGCAGAAGAAGGCCGTTTAGACCCGGTTGTAGGACGTGAACGGGAAATTGAACGTTTGGCGCAGATTTTGAGCCGGCGTAAAAAGAATAATCCAATATTGATTGGTGAACCGGGTGTCGGTAAATCAGCCATAGTAGAAGGTCTGGCACTTCGTATCATACAGAAGAAAGTGTCACGTATCTTGTTTGATAAGCGTGTGGTAGCATTGGATATGACATCGGTTGTTGCCGGCACTAAATATCGTGGACAGTTTGAAGAGCGTATTCGTTCTATTCTCAATGAATTGCAGAAGAATCCGAATGTAATTCTGTTCATTGATGAAATACATACCATTGTGGGGGCCGGTTCTGCGGCGGGTTCCATGGATGCTGCCAATATGCTGAAACCGGCTCTTGCCCGTGGTGAGATTCAGTGTATAGGTGCCACTACTCTTGATGAATATCGTAAGAATATAGAGAAAGACGGTGCGTTGGAGCGTCGTTTTCAGAAAGTTATGGTAGAGCCTACGACAGCCGAGGAAACACTTCAGATTCTTCGGAATATCAAGAGTAAATACGAAGATCATCATAACGTGAATTATACGGATGAAGCATTGGAGGCGTGTGTCAACTTGACAGACCGCTATATCACAGATCGTAATTTTCCGGATAAAGCTATCGATGCTCTTGATGAAGCCGGTTCACGCGTACATCTTACTAATATAAGTGTTCCGAAAGAAATTGAGGAGCAAGAGAAACTGATTGAAGAAGCGAAGAGCAAGAAGAATGAGGCGGTGAAATCGCAGAATTTTGAACTTGCTGCCAGTTTCCGTGATAAGGAAAAGGAACTTACTGTCGAGCTTGACCGTATGAAGCAAGCATGGGAAGAGCAATTGAAAGACAATAGGCAAACGGTCGATGCCGAAGAAATTGCAAATGTCGTTTCTATGATGTCCGGTATTCCTGTACAGCGCATGGCACAGGCGGAAGGCATTAAGTTGGCCGGAATGAAAGAATCTCTTCAGTCTAAAGTGATTGCTCAGGATACTGCTATCGAAAAGTTAGTGAAAGCTATATTGCGTAGCCGCGTGGGACTGAAAGATCCTAATAAACCTATTGGAACCTTTATGTTTTTAGGTCCTACGGGTGTCGGTAAAACTCATTTGGCTAAAGAACTGGCAAAATACATGTTTGGTTCTTCGGATGCATTGATTCGTATCGATATGAGTGAATATATGGAGAAGTTTACCGTTTCCCGTCTTGTCGGAGCACCTCCGGGGTATGTAGGATATGAGGAAGGCGGGCAATTGACGGAAAAAGTACGTCGCAAACCATACTCCATTATCCTACTCGATGAGATAGAGAAAGCACATCCTGATGTGTTTAACCTTTTGCTTCAAGTGATGGATGAGGGACGCTTAACTGACAGTTATGGCAGAATGGTCGACTTTAAAAATACGGTTATCATCATGACTTCGAATATCGGTACGCGTCAATTGAAAGACTTTGGTCGTGGAGTTGGTTTTGCTACTCAAAATCGATTGGATGACAAGGAGTTTTCTCGTAGTGTGATACAGAAAGCTTTAAACAAGTCTTTTGCTCCTGAATTTCTGAATCGTGTGGATGAGATTATCACTTTCGATCAGCTTTCTTTGGAGGCCATAACGCACATTATTGATATCGAGTTGAAAGGTTTGTACGATAGAATCGAATCTATTGGTTATAAGTTGGTTATTGAAGATGAAGCTAAACAATTTATTGCAACCAAAGGATATGATGTACAGTATGGAGCTCGTCCTTTAAAGCGTGCCATACAGACATATCTGGAAGACGGATTGTCAGAACTTATCATATCTTCCAAACTAACCGACGGAGATATGATAAGAGTGTCTCTGAATAAGGAGAAAGGTGAACTTGAAATGAAGAATGAAGCGAAAACTTCAGAATAAAATTCTTTATAATGCGTCAAAATGTCAGATTCTCGGATCTGGCATTTTTTTTGTCCTTATGTTTCACGAAACATCATTGTACAATATATTAATCCGATAAATTAAAAAATATACGTTATTATGCAAAAAGGTAATATTGGGGTTACAACAGAGAACATTTTCCCTATCATTAAAAAGTTCTTGTATAGCGATCATGAGATTTTTCTTCGTGAATTGGTTTCTAACGCTGTCGATGCTACCCAGAAACTGAATACATTGGCTTCTATCAGCGAATTTAAAGGGGAATTGGGCGATCTTACCATTCATGTCTCTCTTGGTAAAGATACCATTACTATCTCCGACCGGGGTATCGGTTTGACTGCTGAGGAAATTGATAAATATATCAATCAGATAGCTTTTTCCGGTGCTAATGATTTCTTGGAAAAGTATAAGAACGACGCAAATGCGATTATTGGGCATTTCGGACTTGGTTTCTATTCTGCTTTCATGGTTGCCAACAAGGTAGAGATTGTCACCAAGTCATATAAGGAAGGTTCACAAGCTGTGAAATGGACTTGTGACGGTAGTCCGGAATTCACTTTGGAAGATGTGGATAAAGCCGATCGCGGTACGGATATTATTCTTTATATCGACGATGACGCCAAAGAATTCTTGGAGGAATCCAGAATATCTGAATTATTGAAGAAATATTGTAAATTCCTCCCGGTTCCTATTGCATTCGGTAAAAAGAAAGAATGGAAAGACGGTAAGCAGGTGGAAACTTCTGAAGATAATATCATTAACGATACCACTCCATTGTGGACTCGTAAACCGAGTGAACTTTCGGATGAAGATTACACGAAATTCTATAGAGAGCTATATCCGATGTCGGATGAACCTTTGTTCTGGATTCATCTGAATGTAGATTATCCATTCCATTTGACGGGTATTCTTTATTTCCCGAAAGTGAAAAGTAATATTGAATTGAATAGAAATAAGATTCAGCTTTATAGCAATCAGGTGTATGTGACTGATTCTGTAGAGGGAATTGTACCTGATTTCTTAACGCTTCTGCATGGCGTAATTGATTCTCCGGATATCCCGTTGAATGTTTCACGTTCTTATCTGCAGAGTGATTCAAATGTGAAGAAGATTTCCACTTATATCACCAAGAAGGTCTCCGATCGTTTGCAATCCATCTTTAAGAACGATCGTCCTCAGTTTGAGGAAAAGTGGAATGATTTGAAAATATTTATCAATTATGGAATGTTGACGCAGGAGGATTTCTATGAAAAAGCGTCAAAATTTGCCCTTTTCACCGATACGGATGGTAAGCATTATACCTATGAAGAGTATCAGATGCTGATTAAAGATAATCAGACAGATAAAGATGGAAATTTGATTTATTTGTACGCTAACAATAAAGACGAACAGTTTAGCTATATCGAAGCTGCTAAAAATAAGGGATACAATGTATTGCTTATGGATGGTCAATTGGATGTCGCTATGGTGAGCATGCTTGAACAGAAATTCGAGAAATCTCGTTTTACTCGTGTGGATAGTGATGTAGTCGACAATCTTATTGTGAAAGAAGACAAGAAGGGTGACGCATTGGAAGCTAATAAACAGGAAGCCCTGTCAGCCGTGTTCAAGAGCCAGCTACCTAAAGTGGATAAGACTGAATTTAATGTAATGACGCAGGCTTTGGGCGAAAATTCCGCTCCTGTGATGATCACTCAAAGCGAGTATATGCGTCGTATGAAAGAGATGGCTAATATACAGGCCGGTATGAGTTTCTATGGCGAAATGCCTGATATGTTTAATCTGGTATTGAATTCAGACCATAAACTGATTAAACAGGTATTGAGTGAAGAAGAAATAGCTTGTGCTGCTGACATTGTACCTTTACAGTTGTCTATTGATGATGCTACCAAGCAGCGTGATGCGTTGCAAAAGAAGCAAGAAGGTAAAAAAGAAGAAGATATCCCTACTTCTGAAAAAGACGAGCTGAAAGATGTGAATAAGAAATTGGATGAACTGAAGATCAAAAAAGAAGCTGTTTTTGCCGGATATGCAAGTAAAAATAAGGTAGTGCGTCAGTTGATAGATTTGGCTTTATTGCAAAATAACATGTTGAAAGGTGAAGCTTTGAACAATTTCGTGAAAAGAAGCATAGAGCTTATTTGATTCGCCCCTTTATAATTCGTAAATAAATCCAGAAGAGCATTGCGCGCTGAAAAGCATGGCAATGCTCTTTTTTATTCTAAATCTTTTAGGGAATGCCGATTAATTCGAAACTATTGCATATATTTGAAGGATAAATAATAAAACAAATAATAGTTTCATTCGAGATTATGAGAAAAGCTTTAGTGCTTATTACTTTTTTGCTGTTGTTGCCCATGTGGGTACAGGCCCAGAAAGTGGGGCTTGTGCTGAGTGGCGGTGGAGCTAAAGGGCTGACGCACATTGGCATAATTCGCGCTCTTGAAGAGAATAACATTCCTATCGATTATATAACAGGTACTTCTATGGGAGCTATTGTCGGGTCGTTGTATGCTATGGGGTACTCACCGGACGATATGGAGGCTTTGTTGAAGTCAGAAGATTTTAAGCGTTGGTATTCCGGAGAGGTAGAAGAGGAATATATGTATTATTTCAAAAAAAACTTGCCAACCCCGGAATTTCTAAATATCCGCCTTTCTTTTCGTGATTCATTGAAGATTAAGCCGCAGTTTTTGCCGTCAAGCGTGGTAGATCCTGTGCAGATGAATCTTGTCTTCATTGATCTGTACGCCCGGGCTACAGCTGCTTGCGGAGGGGATTTTGATAAACTGTTTATTCCGTTTCGTTGTGTGGCTTCCGATGTGTACAACAAGAAACAGCTTGTAATGAAGAGAGGCGATTTGGGTGATGCGGTTCGTGCTTCCATGAGTTTTCCATTTATGTTTAAGCCTATTGAGATAGATAGTGTATTAGCGTATGACGGTGGGATTTATAATAATTTTCCGACGGATGTGATGCGTGATGATTTTCATCCGGATATTATCATCGGTAGTGTAGTTGCCACCAATCCTACAAAACCCAAAGAAAACGATCTGATGAGTCAGATCGAGAATATGGTCATGCAGAAAACCGATTATTCCATTCCGGATTCGGAAGGCATTGTGATGACTTTTAAGTACGATGATGTCAATCTGATGGACTTTCAGAGAATTAATGAGCTACATGATATTGGGTACAACCGTACGATGAGTATGATGGATTCTATCAAAAGCCGTATCCATCGAAGGGTAAATTTGGATAATATACGTTTGAGAAGGCTCGTATACAAAAGTAATTACCCGGAACTCCGGTTTAAAAATATACTGATTGAAGGAGCTAATGCCCAGCAACAGGCCTATATTAAGAAAGAATTTCATGCTTCGGATGATAAGGAATTTACTTACGAAGATGTGAAACGTGGTTATTTTCGATTACTTTCGGGAAATATGATTTCCGAGATCATTCCTCATGCGGTTTTTAATCCGGAGGATGATACGTATGATCTTCATTTGAAGGTTAAATTGGAGGATAATATTTCCGTCCGTATCGGTGGCAACGTTTCTACCACGAGTTCTAATCAGATTTATCTGGGGCTTAGCTATCAGAACTTGAATTATAATGCAAAAGAGTTCACTTTTGACGGGCAACTCGGTAAAATTTATAATAATGTGCAGTTGATGGGGAAGATAGACTTTGCTACCAGTATTCCGACCTCTTATCGTTTAATAGCTTCTATCAGTACATTCGATTATTTTAAGAAAGAGAAACTGTTTTCTCGAAATGATAAACCGGCGTTTAATCAGAAAGATGAACGTTTTGTGAAATTAAAAGTGGGATTGCCTTTTCTTTCAAATAAGAGGGCGGAATTCGGTGTAGGTGCAGCAAAAATACAAGATCGTTATTTTCAGAAAAACGTGATTGATTTTGATAAGGATAAATACGATAAAAGCACTTATAGTCTATTCGGTGGTTCAATCAGTTTTAATGGAAGTACGTTGAATTCGCGGCAATTTCCCACTCAAGGAGCTCATGAAGAGTTGGTTGCCCAGATATTTACCGGGAAAGAGTGTTTTTATCCGGGAGAAAGTTCAGATAATAAGAAGGCGAGTGAGGAACGGCATTCTTGGCTACAATTGTCGTATATGAAAGAGAAGTATCATAGAATGGCCGAGCATTGGACACTTGGGTGGTATTTGAAAGCACTGTATTCTTCGAGGAACTTTTCGGAAAACTACACGGCCACTATGATGCAGGCTGGGGAATTTGCACCTACGGCACACGGACAACTGATGTACAACGAAGCGTTTCGTGCCAATCAGTTTGTGGGAGTCGGTGTACGGCCCATTTACCGTTTTAATCAAATGTTTCATGTACGTGGGGAATTTTATGGCTTTATGCCTATTTTTCCAATTGAAAGAAATTCTATTAATAAGGCATATTACGGAAAGGCTTTTTCACGTTTTGAATATTTGGGAGAAGTATCGGTTGTTTGTCAGTTGCCGTTCGGGGCGATTTCTGCTTATGTAAATCATTATAGTTCACCGAAAAGAGAGTGGAATGTGGGATTGACGCTTGGTTGGCAGCTCTTCAATTATCGCTTCTTTGAATAATTTTCAAGAAAAAAAGAGGGTTAAACGCTTGTTACTTTCAAAAAAGTACGTATCTTTGCACCCGTTAAACAAAAAAAAGAAGGTCGCGTAGCTCAACTGAATAGAGTAGCTGACTACGGATCAGCCGGTTACAGGTTTGAATCCTGTCGCGATCACAAAGTCCTCTGCAATTTATTGTGGGGGATTTTTGTTTTTCTCGCCTTTTGTGTTATTTTTGAACTTTATTTGGGATCATTTCTTTTTGTAACTAATGTAATGGCGCATAGTAAAAACCGTAATCTGTATTAATGGAAATAGTTTTCAAAACCTCTGTAAGAATCAGGTATGTACTTTGGCTGCTGTATGCTCTTCTTTTAGGAATAGGAGTTTTTCTTGTTTATAAGGATGGGAATTATGGAGCCGTTTTGACATTGGTGTGGATGCTTCCGCTTTATTATTGGAATCAGATACAATACAGGCTTTCTGATACTTCGCTGACAATAAAACAAGGGGGAATTGGATGGCATTCGAATACGATTCCATGGAGTGCTGTCACTAATGTATCCACTGTAAGAAAAGGATTTAGGATAGACTATGTTAAGTCTGATGGTAAAAAAGGATTTTATATCGTTCGTGAAAACTATATCGATGATGCCGGAGAGATGCGGAAGTTGATAGAAAAGCAAGTTTGTTTGAATGGAAAAGTAGAAGAATCATGAAAAAACTGCCGAATCAATCAAGGCTATTGATGCGGCAGTTTTTTTAAGCTTAGCATTTGATATTTAATTCATTCAGCACTTTACGAATTGCTTCAAAAGTCGTGATTCTTGTGGGGACAAGTGGTAACCGCAATTTGTTTTCAATCATTCCCATTGCATTCAGCATTGATTTTACTCCTGCCGGATTGCCATCCACAAACAACAGGTTGAATAATTCGGTAAATTTATGATGAATAGTGAGGGCATTTGCAAAATCTCCTTGAAGAGCCAAACGGGTCATGCGACTAAATTCGCGTGGAAATGCGTTTCCTATGACCGATATGACACCAACGGCACCCAAAGTGATCAATGGGAAGGTAATACCATCATCGCCCGAAATAACGTCAAAATTAGCGGGTTTGTTTTTGATGATGTCGTCCATTTGCGAAATGTTTCCGGATGCTTCTTTGATGGCGATTACATTTTTGAAATCACGGGCGATACGCAAGGTTGTCTCTGCTGTCATATTGACCCCTGTACGTCCCGGAACATTATACAATACGATGGGTAATTCGGTGGCTTCGGCAATAGCCTTGTAATGTTGATAAATACCTTCTTGTGATGGTTTATTGTAATAAGGAACTACTGATAAGATCGCATCGACTCCGGTGAAATCATCGTTTTTCAGCGTTTTGACGATGGCACGGGTGTTGTTTCCGCCCACTCCCAGCAGAATGGGTATTCTTCCGTTGACACGATCGATAACCATCTTCTGGATTTTCTTTTTTTCATCTTCTGTCAGTGTAGGAGTTTCGGCCGTAGTACCCAGCACACACAGAAAATCTGCATTATTCTGCAGCAGGTAGTCTACCATTCGCATTAATGCATCGTAATCAACGCTCTCATCTTCTTTGAAAGGAGTAATCAGTGCTACCCCCATTCCTTTCAATTTCGTTTGTATCATGAGTATTAATAATAATCTCTAAATATTTTGGACGCAAAAGTACTAATATTTTCTATTTCCCCGGCAAAAATAATATATAAAATAAGATTCTTGCAGAAAAATGCTACGATATGAGCTTTAGAAATTCCTCTTCGTTCATAATCTTAACTCCTAATTTGTTCGCCTTTTCCAGTTTGGCCGGTCCCATATTTTCACCTGCCAGAATGAAACTTGTCTTGGCAGAAATACTGCCTACATTCTTACCGCCATGTTTTTCTATGAGGTCTTTGTATTCATCCCGCGAATGGTGGGTAAAGACTCCGCTGATAACGATGGATTGCCCTGCTAACTTATCGGTGTATCCGCTTAAATCTTCTTCCGTACGATACAGTTGTAAGCCGGTTTTTCTCAGTCGCCTTACAAGTTCCCGATTTGATGCGTTCGAGAAATAATTTAGAATACTTTGCGCAATCTTTTCACCGATTTCATCAATGCTTATTAGGGTTTCCAAGTCTGCGTTTTCCAGTTCTTCTACGTTTTTAAATGCTTTGGCTATTTTTTTTGCCACAGTCTCGCCCACAAAACGGATACCTAATGCAAAGATGACACGTTCAAAAGGAACCTCCTTGCTTTGATTGATGCCATTAATGATGTTCTCAGCCGATTTTTCTCCCATTCGGTCGAGACCTTTTATATCATCGGCCGTAAGTCTGTACAAGTCGGCGGTGTTTTTTATCAGTCCTAACCGATAGAACATGTCTACGGTCTCCGGCCCGAGCCCGTCGATATTCATAGCGCGCCGGCTGATAAAATGTTCAATTTTACCTTTTATCTGCGGAGGGCAAGCTGTTTCATTGGGGCAATAATGGGCGGCTTCACCTTCGTATCGTACCAGTTTACTACCGCATTCGGGGCAATTTGTAATGAATTTCACTTTTTCTCCGATCATGAAGGAACGTGCGGAAGTGTCTACTCCTGTGATTTTAGGAATGATTTCTCCGCCCTTTTCCACATATACCATGTCACCGATGTGAAGGTCGAGTCCTTCAATGATATCTGCGTTGTGTAGTGATGCACGTTTTACGATCGTGCCCGAAAGCTGTACCGGATCTAGGTTGGCTACCGGAGTAACAGCTCCTGTTCTTCCTACCTGGTAAGTTACAAGATTCAGCCGTGTAAGAGCACGTTCTGCCTGAAATTTGTATGCAATGGCCCATCGGGGGGATTTGGCAGTAAAGCCTAAATTTTTTTGCTGTTTCAGACTGTTTACCTTGAGTACGATACCATCCGTGGCAACCGGCAGGTTTTTCCGTTCTACATCCCAATATTTTATATAATCAAATATTTCCTCTAACGTGCGACATTTACGCATGGCATTCGATATTTTGAATCCCCATTTTGCTGCTTCCTGTAAATTCTCATAATGTCCGTCGTATGGTAAATTCTCTCCGAGCAGGTAATAGAGATAAGCATCCAGCTTGCGGGAAGCTACGATAGAAGAATTCTGTAATTTCAGTGTACCTGAAGCAGCATTTCTCGGATTGGCAAATAACGGTTCTTCGCGTGCTTCTTTTTCCCGGTTCAACTCTTCGAATACATCCCATGACATGAGAATTTCGCCTCGAATTTCGAACGATTGCGGATAATTGCTGCCATGAAGCACAAGCGGAATAGTACGGATTGTTTTTACATTATCGGTCACGTCGTCTCCTTTTTCTCCGTCACCACGGGTTACTGCACGCACCAGCTTGCCGTCTTCATATGTGAGTGAAATGGAGGTTCCATCGTATTTCATCTCACAGCATATCTCAAAATCTTCATTCAAAGCCTTTTTTACTCTTTCATAAAAATCGGTCACTTCGTTTTCCGAGTATGTATTTCCCAAAGACAACATTGGGTATTTATGTGGTACTTGCGTAAAATTCTTATTAAGGTCGCTACCTACACGCATTGTAGGAGAGTTATCGTCTTTATATTCCGGATAGGCTTGTTCCAGATCCTGTAATTCGCGCATCATGTCGTCGAATTCTTTGTCTGAAATCTCCGGAGTATTCAATACGTAATAATTATAATTATGCCGGTGAAGTTCGGCACGAAGTTCTTCTATTTTTTCTTTTACAGTCATATTTCTTGGATTGTTTCAGGCAAAAATACGGGTTTATCTTTGAATATTTGTAATTTTGCGGAAAATTAAAAGACTATGCGTATTGATATAATAACCGTTCTTCCCGAGATGATTGAAGGCTTTTTCAATTGTTCGATTATGAAACGCGCTCAAAACAAGGGCCTTGCTGAAATTTATATTCATAATCTTCGTGATTATACCGAAGATAAATATCGGCGTGTAGATGATTATCCTTTTGGCGGTTTTGCCGGTATGGTGATGAAGATCGAGCCGATTGAGCGTTGTATCAATGCCTTGAAAGCAGAACGTGACTACGATGAGGTGATATTTACTACTCCCGATGGTGAACAGTTTGATCAGAAAATGGCAAATACGCTTTCGCTTGCCGGAAATCTCATCATTCTTTGCGGACATTTTAAAGGGATTGATTATCGCATTCGCGAACATTATATAACGAAAGAAGTCAGTATCGGAGATTATGTGCTGACTGGTGGGGAATTGGCAGCGGCGGTAATGGCGGATGCTATCGTGAGGATTATTCCCGGAGTCATTTCAGACGAACAGTCTGCACTTTCCGATTCTTTTCAGGACAATTTATTGGCAGCTCCGGTATATACCCGTCCGGCAGAATATAATGGATGGAAAGTACCCGATATCCTTCTGTCCGGTCATGAAGCTAAAATTAAAGAGTGGGAGTTGCAGCAATCATTAGAACGTACCCGGAGATTACGACCAGATTTATTAGACGAATGACAGATGTATGAAAAAACGAAAGCGTTGCTCGGGAAAAAAGCAATGCTTTCGTTTTTTAGGTCTACTTGAACCTTGCATGGTTCGTATACTTGAGGATGTCAAAAAATAGATTGTTTTCTATGTTTGTTTTCGGATTTCCATTCCCTCTTATTTTAAAGGCATAATGACAGTTTTCTACATTAAATGCTGCGAATGGTTATTGTATGTTTACGATTATACCTCAAGTGCACCGATTATTTCATTAACTGATTTATATCCGTGTCTGTCTAAGTAATTATTTATACCATCGGCAACTTTCACCGTAATAGCTGGATCTATGAAATTGGCTGTGCCGATTTGTATGGCTGACGCACCTGCAAGCATGAATTCTATCGCATCTTTCCAATTCATGATACCTCCTAATCCGATGACAGGAATATTTACTGCTTTGAATACTTGCCATACCATGCGTAACGCTATCGGTTTCACTGCTGCGCCGGACATGCCCCCTGTTATTGTAGAGAGTATCGGACGTTTGCGTTCTGCATCGATAGCCATACCGAGCAATGTATTAATTAGCGATACGCTATCTGCACCGCTTCCTTCTGCCGCGCGGGCTATTTCAGTGATGTCTGTTACGTTCGGAGACAATTTTACGATAAGTGTCTTTTTGTAAGCAGAACGTACGGCTTTCACTACTTCGGCAGCTCCTTTGGCAGTAACTCCAAAAGCCATACCTCCCTGCTTTACATTGGGGCATGAGATGTTCAATTCTATAGCAGGAATTTTGTCAAGTTCATTAATAATTTCTGCTGTTTTTACGTAGTCTTCAATGGCTGATCCGGAAACATTCACAATCATATTGGTTTGAATGTCTTTAATACGCGGATAAATGTGTTCGACGAAGTAATTTACTCCCTTATTTTGCAGTCCCACAGCATTTAACATGCCAGAAGGAGTTTCTGCCATACGTGGGTATGGATTACCTTCACGTTTGTGAAGAGTAGTCCCCTTTACAATAATACTGCCTATTCGCGCAATATCGATAAAATCGGTAAACTCTTCACCGTATCCGAATGTTCCGGAAGCAGTCATTACCGGATTCTTCATTTGTAATTCGCCTATTTTTACATTTAAATCTGCCATAATAGTTTATTTATATTAAATACGGGACCTTCTTTACAAACACATAAATGTCCTTCATCGGTATTTTCAACACAACACAGACAGGCACCGACTCCACAAGCCATCCTGTTTTCTAATGAGACTTCACAATTGATATTATTACTTTTGGCATATTTTGCTACGGCCATCATCATAGGTTTAGGACCACAAGTGTAAATCTGCTCAAATTTCACTTTATCTAATATGGAATGTTGGGTGACATATCCTTTTTCTCCGTGACTTCCGTCTTCGGTAGTCGTATATACTTCTCCGTAAGCTGCAAACTCATCCAACTGAAGCAGATCTTTATCAGTTCGTGCTCCCAAGAGGAAGGTGGGCTTGTTTCCGCTTTTAGCCAGTTGCTCCCCTAAATAAAGCATGGGGGCTGTTCCTACGCCTCCGCCTACCAATAGGAGCTTATCAGATGGGTTTTCAGGCATTGTAAAGCCATTTCCCAATGGAAGTACGACATTGATTATTTCTCCATTGGCAACTTCTGCCAAACGGCGTGTGCCGTCGCCTACAAGTTGTATTAGAAACCATACTTCATTTCGTTGTCTGTCTACATAATTAATAGAAATGGGGCGGCGAAGAAAGGTAGTTGGTGAACCATCTACCCGTATTTCTGCAAATTGTCCCGGTAGCATTTCGGGAAGTGGTGACTGAGAAGCCAATTTCAGCAGTGCATAGTTGGCATGCAATTTGAGATTCTCAGTTACTGTCAGGTCTAAAATAAATTTTTTCATGTATTGAAGCTAAATTCATATTCCGACTGCAAAGATACGGGAAATTGTGCAAACAGACGTTTTTACTTCCTATTTTTCCGGTCGGAATGTTTCATAAGTATTATCATCAAAGAAAATTCTTATTTCTGTGATTTTTCTGGGAGGTCTTTCTTTGTAG
>ENA-UOJR01002240-UOJR01002240.1-human-gut-metagenome-genome-assembly--contig:-C115P-NODE-2240-length-14180-cov-6.172673_pt1 | contig 14180 bp, 8 predicted proteins | sample MGYA00242354_ERZ723901 | MGnify/ENA metagenome assembly ERZ723901
GTGGCCTGACGCTGGGCGTCGTTGAAGTAGGCCGGGACGGTGATGACGGCCTCGGTGATGGGCTCGCCGAGGTACTTCTCGGCGTCGGCCTTCATCTTGGCGAGGGTCATGGCGCTGATCTGCTCGGGCGTGAACTCCTCGCCGTCGATCATAACGACGCAACGGCCGTTGCTGCCCTCCTTGACCTCGTAGGGGACGGTCTTGAGCTCATCCTTGACCTCGGAGAACTTGCGGCCCATGAAGCGCTTGATGGAGAAGACGGTGTTCTTGGGGTTGGTGACGGCCTGGTTCTTGGCCGCCTTGCCCACGATGCGGTCGCCCTCGGCGCGGAAGCCGACGACGGACGGGGTGGTGCGGTCGCCCTCGGCGTTCACGATGGTGGTAGGCGTGCCGCCCTCGAGCACGGCCATCGCGGAGTTGGTGGTGCCCAGGTCGATACCGAGAATCTTGCTCATGGTTACTTCCCTTCCTTGGGTTGCACGGCGCGCGCTCGCGGACGCTCACGGCGCTTCTGCGTTTTTGTTCATGGCATAGTGTATCCCCTTATGAGAGTCCTTATACAAAATCTAAGTCAATTCATATAAGATTTCCTATTTTCTTAAGCTTAAGTAATCTATATGTCTGCTGAACTGGCCATTCGTCTTCGACAGCGTCATCCGAAGCCCGGCGGACCTGAGGAAACACGGGCTGAATTGCGAACATCGATGAAGATTTCGGCCACATGACGCGAGATTGACGCCGCCCATCCACGCCTAAATCAGTCAACCTCAGCTTACTCGGTGAACGGTCGCGTTTGGGCGCCGCAGAGGCTTGCAATAGAGGGTGCGCATGGTATCGTACCGTTGACAAAGACCCGTTGCCTCTTCGCCTGTGGCACCGGGCGCAACAGAGGAGGTTTATCATGGCTCACCCGATTATCGATGCTGACGAGTGCATCGCCTGCGGCGTCTGCGTTGACGCTTGCCCGGCTGGCGTTCTCGAGCTGAACGACGTCGCCACCGTCGCCGACGAGGATTCCTGCGTGGCCTGCGGCGCCTGCCAGGACGCTTGCCCCGCCGGCGCCATCACCGAGATCGCCGAGGACTAGTATTAGTACCAGCTCCTCGCCATCACCCGGCACGACGAAGCCCGGCCCCTCATGGGACCGGGCTTTTTGCATCTCGCCCCCCAACTGATGAAACCGAGCGAAATTACTTCTCGAACTTCGCGATGATCACCCTCGTGGCGATGAAGCTCACGGAGATGCTCACCGCGGCGACCGCGCAGGCAAGGAAGAAGTTGCTCATCCCGCCGTCGGGTGCGATGAAGATCAGGGCGGACAGCAGGCCGGGGCACGCGCCGGCGACATACTCGACGAGGCCGAAGATTCCCGCGATGAGACCGCCGGACAAGGCGCCGATGGCAGTGCCGAGCAGCAGGCGCGGACGCTCGACGAGGGCACCGTAGAACCCCGGCTCGGTGACACCGCACAGGGCGGTGATGCCGAATGTGGTCACCATGCCCCTGCGGGCGGCATCGCCCTTGATGGTGCTCGCCAACGCCAGACAAGTCGCGCCGATGCAAAGGTTCGATATGAAACCGAAGATGATCGGGGCGTAACCGAGCTGCGCGAGGCTGTTCACCTCGATGGCGATGAACGCCTTATCGAGGCCGAGCATGACGAGGTACGGATTGATCGCCGCGAAAATCGGGGTCGCAACGACGGCGACATGATCCATGAGCCACGTCACGGCATCACTCAGCGCATAACCCATCATCGAGCCGACGGGGCCCAGGGCCAGCAAGGTCACCGGAACCACGATGAACATGGTGAGCAACGGCTTGACGAATAGCTTCACGACATCGGGGATCACCTTTTGGAGCATGCGGTCGACCGCAGACATGAACACGACGCCGAGGACGATCGGCACGACGGTCCCGCCGTAACCGATCGCGGGAATGGGCATCCCCAAGAAGTCCAGGCCCTCAACGCCGCTCACCGAGGGACTCACCAAGATTGCGCCCAGAAGGGCACCCATTATCGGCTGCATCTTGAGGATCGAGGCCAGCTGGTATCCGATCCAAACCGGCAAGAACGTAAACGCCGCATCGAAAATCGCCAACAGAACCTGGGCGGTCCCGCTATCCGTGCTGAACCCGCAGTAATTCACCAAGAGGTTCTTGATGGCGAGGATGAGACCGCCCACGATGAGGGCGGGAACGATGGGCATGAAGATCTGCGCGGTGACGTTGCCGAACCTCTCGATAAGCCCCACGGCTCCGTTGTCCTTCATCGAGGCGGCCATGTCGGCGATGGTCCCCTCGTCGTCGGCGACGACACCCGCCCCGAAGTTGACCCCGGCGACCTCGAGGAAATCGTTATAGGCCTCGGTCACGTTGGGGCCGATGATGACCTGCACCTGACCTCCGTTGACCACGGCGCCGAGCGCATGCTCCGCCTTCTTGACGGCATCCAAGTCGACCGCGCCCAAGTCCGCGACGTCGATCCTCAGGCGCGTCGCGCAATGGGTGACGGAAGTTATGTTGCCCGCGCCGCCCACTGCGGAAAGAACAGAACGCGACATCTCTACGTACTTCATTCCATGCCTCCTATTCGCCTTGACCGAGATACCGGTCGATCAGGTCCCGATACCAGTACCAGCTCTTCTTGGGGATGCGCTTCAGGCCGTTCTCGAAGTCGACCCGAACCAATCCGTATCGCTTCTGGTAGCCGTTGATCCAGCTGTACAAATCCATGGTCGACCACACGTAGTAACCTTGGACGTTGGCGCCGTCCGCCCGGGCGCGCATCATGTGCTCGATGAATTGCCCGAGAACCTCGATGCGCTCGTCGTCTTGGACCACGCCGTCGGGATCTGGGTCCTCATAGGCCCCATGGCCGTTCTCCGTCACGAACATCAGCGGGTTGCCATATCGATCGGCGATGTCCATGATCGTGCTGTACATGACTCTCGGAAGGACCTCCCGCCCCCACTTGTTGCGGGGGACGTTGGGGTCTCGCCTCGTCTGGTACAAGGGGGCAATGACCTTGCCCTCGATCTTGCCGCTCGACCCTCCCTTGTTGTTGGCGGAGACCTGCGTCTCCCCTCCCTGCCAGTCCGTGACGTATTCACGGCAATACACGTTCAGGCCGATATAGTCTCCGACGCCTTGGGCGAAGATCTCCTCGTCGCCTTGGACGCGATACAGCGAGACATCGAGCTTCCGGAGCATCTCGTCCAGCTCCTCGGGAAGGCGCCCCTGAAGGCACGGGGCCAAGATCATCCGGTTGGCGATGAAATCCGCCCCCCGGAACACCTCGTCGGGATGCTCGGTCGCCGGATCGACCTCGACCACACCGCCATCGTGGACGACGCCGATGATGCCGTCGCCTCCCATATCGCGATACGCGCGAACGGCCAGGGAGCTGGCAAGCATGAGATGGTACTGGTACTGAACGAACGCCTGTACGTCCAGCTTCCTGTTGGGCGGGTAGTTGCCCAGCATGTTCACACAGTAGCTGTAGAAATGCGGCTCGTTGATGGTCGACCAGACCTTGACGCGGTCGCCGAAGCGCTCGAAGCAGATTCGGGCGTAATCGCAGAACCACCGCGCCATGTCGGCGTTGAGCCAACCTCCCTTGCATGCCAAGACGTAGGGGAGGTCGTAATGGAACAAGGTTGCGTTCGGCACGATGCCATGATCGAGGCAGCAGTCGATCACGCGGTCGTAGAACGCGACGCCCTCCTCATTGACCTCACCGACTCCATCCGGCAAGATTCGGCTCCAAGCGATGGAGAACCGATACGTGTTCTGCCCGCCCTCCGCCATCAGGCGGATATCCTCCTCATAGCGGTGATAAAAATCGCACGAGACGTCGCCATCCACACCGTTGATGTTCTTGGCGCTGGAATGGTTGAAGAAATCCCATTCGCCGATTCCCTTGCCACCTTCGTCCCACGCTCCCTCGCACTGGTATGCCGCCGTGGCAGACCCCCACAAGAAGTCGGGCAGCTGCACGCTCGGCTTCCCATTGACATCCATGTGCCGTCCTCCCCTCTTTCTCATACGCGGATTTCCCGCATGTATCCAACCGTGGCGCCAACTGACTTGAAGTATAGGAAGGGAATCCGCCTGCTATGATTCATAAAATGAACCACCGACTCAGCGCTGTTTACGAGGGGTCTCATTGAGTAATCACGGATTTGGCCTGCTAAACATCATCAGCTCGATAATCAACGAGGAGCATGACGGCAATGACGCGGCGATCGCGCGCTACCTCGTGTCCAACATGCGCAAATCGGACGCGATCAGCGTGAGCGCCATCACCGAGCGGGCGCACGTGACGCGCTCCGCCGTGCGGCGCTTCTGCAATCGCCTCGGCTACCAGAGCCTGAGCGAGCTGAAGAGCTCCTTCTCCCAATTGGTATTCCCCTCGGATTTCAGGCATCGAGATCCGAACCTGAGTTTCAGCGAGTACCGTGCGGAGCTTGACGTCCGCATGATGGAGATGTACGCCGAAGTCGAGGGCAGGATCTCCGACAACCTGCTCGACGAGCTCGCCGACGAAATCGCGAGGCATCGAAACGTCGAGCTTCTATGCACCAACAACGTGAGCGGAAACCTCATGCGATTCCAACAGGAGTTGTTTTTCGCCGGCAAGATCGTGTGCCTTGATACGCAAAGCAACGGGAAGCCCCCCATGCGCACGGAGACGTACAACGATTCTCTGGTCATCGTCGTGTCCGTTTCCGGCATGTTCGCCCGCGAGCTCGACGAGCACATGTGGACCCGCACAGCGAAAAAGGAGCTCATTACCGCGTTCGCGAACAAGGAGACGGCATCGCGGTTCGACAGGACGTTCTACCTGAGCGGACGGGGCGACGGGATCGACGAGCTCGGCATCTACTCGAAATACGCCATCACGTACCTGTTCGACCTGCTTTCCTTCAGGTATATCACGAAACACGCGAGCCCCGGCAATCCGCTGTTCGGCCCTGCGACCTCATGGCCGGAGTAGATGCATGAGGGGAGACGGGCAAGGGGACGATGCACGCGATCCGCACCACCCCCTCGCCGCGTCAAGCCCGGATCGGCACTCGATGCGGCGATGCGTGCGCAAAAATGCAGCCACCCCATGTGCGCCGACGCCCCATGTACCCTGCGGCGCAGGGCGACATGTCTCGAAAGGCGCCATTCGACCCGACGACCCGCGCTCGAATGAAGGGGGCGGGGCCTAGTCGTCGTCTCCGGAGGGGCCGAGCTGGGCCAGAATCGCGAGCGCCGCTTGGACGGGGCCGGCGCCGCCGCTTGCCACATCGGCGTTGATGCCGCGGCCCAAGCCGCTGCCGCTACCCGCCCCCGCCTTGTAGGGAACCGTGAACTTGCGCGTCTTGGGAAAGGCGATCGCGCCGAGCTTCGTGCGCAGATCGAACGCCACGCCCTTGTGCACGTCAACGCCCTGGTACGTGAGCTTGCCCGCGACGAGGGCCACGCTCTCCAGTCCCAAGCGGTCCGCGCGGATGCGAAGCCGCGTGCGGTCGAACAGGTTCATTGCGGCCTCGGGCAGCGGGCCGAACGCCTCCTCGCACTCCTCTTGCAGCGAATCGACCTGCTCCAGCATATCCGCCGCGGCGAGCTTTCGATATACCAGCACCCGGCGGTCGACCGCAGGCACGTACTCCTCGGATAGGAAGAAGTCCGCCGGCAGGTTGATGCCCACCGTGGCCTGCTCGAGGTCGGTGCCCCCTTCGCCGCGCGCCTCGGCGACCGCCTGCCCCAACATCTGCGTGAACAGATCAAAGCCCACGCTCGACAGGTTGCCGTGCTGCTCGGCCCCCACGAGTGAGCCCGCGCCGCGGATCTCCAGGTCGCGCATGGCGATGCGCATGCCGCTGCCCAGGTCCTGGAACTCGGAGAGCGCGGTCAGGCGCGCGGTCGCCTCCTCCGTCAGCGGCAGCTCGCCGGGGAACATGAAGTACGCGTACGCCTGCGTGGCCGAACGCCCAACGCGCCCCTTGAGCTGATAGAGCTGCGCCAGGCCCAGACGCTGGGAGTCCTCGATGATGAGGGTGTTCGCGCTCGAGTTGTCTATACCGCTCTCCACGATGGTGGTGGCTATGAGCACGTCGATCTTCTTGGCGGCGAACTGCACCATCACGTCCTCGACCTCGCGCGGGCTCATCTTGCCATGCGCCACGCCGATACGCGCCTCGGGTGCGGCATCGAGCACGCGCTCCACGGCGTCATCGATGGTCTTCACGCGGTTGGACACGTAGTACACCTGGCCACCGCGGCCGATCTCCAGGCGGATGGCGGCACTCACCACATCGGGATCGTACTCCCCCACGTGAACCGCGACCGGGCGACGGCCGGTGGGCGGCGTGGTGATGAGGCTCATGTCCCGCACGCCGCTCATCGCCATCTGCATGGTGCGCGGGATGGGCGTGGCGGAGAGCGTGAGCACGTCGATCTGCTCGCGCATGTTCTTGAGCTGCTCCTTGTGCTGCACGCCGAAACGCTGCTCCTCGTCGATGATGACCAGACCGAGCTCGTGCGGGTTCACGTCGGCCGAGAGCAGACGATGCGTGCCGATGAGCACGTCCACCTTGCCCTCGCGGAACGCGGCGAGCGCACGGCGCTGCTGGGCGGGCGTGCGGAAACGCGAGAGCACCTCGACTTCCACGCCGAACGGCGCGAAGCGCTCGAAGAACGTCTCGTAATGCTGCTGGGCCAAGATCGTGGTGGGGCACAGCACCATGACCTGACGGCCCCCGTCCACGCACTTGAAGGCGGCTCGCAAGGCGACCTCGGTCTTTCCAAAGCCGACGTCGCCGCAGAGAAGGCGGTCCATGGGCTTTGTCGACTCCATGTCGGCCTTGATGTCGGCGATGGCGTCGAGCTGGTCGCGCGTCTCGTCGTAGGGGAAGCTCTCCTCCATCTCGATCTGACTCGAGCTGTCCGGCCCAAAGGCGAAACCCGTTATGGAGCTGCGGCGCGTGTACAGGTCCACCAGGTCAAAGGCGAGCTTCTTGGCGCTCTTGCGCGCCTTGGTGGTGGCGCGGCTCCAGTCGGCGGTGTTCAGGCGCGTGAGGCGCGGGCTGTCGCCGTCGGGGCCGACGTAGCGCGTGATGCGGTCAACCTGCTCGAGTGGCACGTAGAGCTTGTCGCCGCCGGCGTATTCCAAGAGGAAGTAATCGCGCTCCTTCCCGCCCACCTCCTGACGGACGATCTCGCTGAACAGCGCCACGCCATGCGTGCTGTGCACGACGTAGTCGCCCGGTTTGAATGGGAAGGTGACCTCGGTTATATCCACGCGGCGGCGCGACCGCCCACGCTTTCCGTCCATGCGCGCGTTGAGGTCGGCCAAGCTAAACACGGCCAGATGCGCACTGGGGATCACGACGCCCGATGGGATGGGTATGTCGACGAACGTCACGCGCCCGCGCGTGATGGTGGGCACCGCGATGGACGCGCCGTCCTCGATGCCACGGGCATTCAGCGCATCGACGTCGCGCTTGAGCAGCTCCACGCGCACATCCGCAGACCCCACGACCCCAGCGTTCTCGGGCGCCGCCTGCAGGGACTCCTCGAACGGTATGCCCTCGTCGGTGAACGAAAGCTCCATCGACTCGCGCGCGCCGCGGTCGGGGATGGCGAACACGCAGGCAAAACGGTTGTTGACCACTTCTTGGATGCGGCTGATGAACCGGTTGTCCGAGCCCGCGAGGGAGGGCTGCTCTATCTTGAGCTCGGCGGTCACCGCGCCGCCGGCACGGATGAGGCTCACGTAATTCAAGCGCTGCTGACGCCCGAAATCGAGCTCTTGCGGACGCACGTACAGCCCGTCCAGGCGCGTGACCTTGGCGTCGGCGGCCCGACGCTCCAGGTCCTCATATGCGCGCGCGCAATCATCGAATAGCGACCGCGGCTCGGACAGGATGACGAGTGCGTTCCCGTTCACATGGGCGAGAGGGCTGACCGTCTTCTCGTACATGAGGGGCAGGAAGCGCTCGAGCTCGGGGGTGACCACGCGCGCCTGCACGAGCTCGAGCATGGCGGCGAGCTCCGTGTCGTTCTGCGCAGGCAGGTACAGCGCCGCAGAGATGCGCCGCACCGCGTCGTCCGTGAGCGCGAGCTCGCGGACGGGGCTGACCTCGACAGAATCCTCGTCGCCGATGGTCTGCCCCGTCGACGCGACCATGAGGCGGATGCGGTCGATCTCGTCACCGAAGAACTCGATGCGCACCGGAGCCGTCGCCTGGGCGGCCCATACGTCCACCGCGTCACCAAGCACGCGGAACAGGCCCGGGGCGTCCGCGACCTCGGCCCGCGTGTACCCCATCCCGACCAAAAGCTCGGGAACGCGCTCGAACGCGACCTCCTCGCCCACGGAGAAGGTCGTGGACGACCAGTAGCCGCTTTCGCGCGGCGGCACGCAGCGCAGCAGCGAGCGCGCGGAGGCGACCATGATGCAGTTCTCCCCTCGCGCGATCCGCGCAAGGGCGGAGCAGCGGGCGGCCACCACAGCGTCATCGGGCTGGGAACTCTTCCAGGGATAATCCGTCCGCTCGGGGAATCGCGCCACATGACCCGCCCCGACATATGCGATCAGTGCGCGCGCCGCGCGGTCCGCCGCCTCCTCGCCGGACACGATGTAGACAGTGGCCCTGGGCTTGTGCGCGAACTGCGCCGCGACCATGAGGGCACGCGCCGACTGCGACACGGCGAGCGTCGCGTCCTCACCGGCATCGAGGGCGGCGTCAATGGCCTGGAGCGCTTCGTCCGTATACAGCTGAGCTGCGAGGCGGTGGATGAGCATATGGTTCCCTTCGAACACCGAATACCCGCCCAAACGCCTTTGAGCGGGTCGGTGCATTGCAGTTATCCGCGACCTATCCTACCCCAGTTTCGCGCTCGGGCAGATGTCGGCGAGGGGACACTCCCCACACAAGGGCCTCCGCGCGTCGCAGATCTCCCTGCCGAGCATGATCCACTGGTGGTTCACGTCGTTCCAATACTCGCGCGGTAAGATCTTGAGCAGGTCCTGCTCGGTTTTGAGCGGCTCCTTCTCGTGCGTCTTCGGCGAGAGCCTGAGACGGTGCGCGATGCGGTTCACATGTGTGTCGACCGCGATGCCCTCAACGATGCCGTAGCCCACGTTCAGCACGATGTTGGCGGTCTTGCGGCCCACACCCGGGAGCTTCACGAGTTCCCGCATGTCCGCGGGAACCACGCCACCGTAATCCGCCACGATCATCTGCGCGCATTCGATGCAGTGCTTGGCCTTGGTCTTGTAGAACCCCAGCGACTTGATGACATCGGAGAGTTCCTCGTACGTCGCGCCGGCCATGGCCTCGGGCGTCGGCCACCTGCGGAACAACTCCGGCGTGACCTTGTTCACCTGGGCGTCCGTGGTCTGCGCGGAGAGCAGCACGGCGATGACGAGCCTGAACGGGTTCTCATGGTCCAAGAAGCACTCCACCGGCCCATACCGCTCGTTCAGCCTGCGGCAGACCTCGATCGCGCGTTCGCGCTTGACGGCATTCGACTCTCGCGGCATTTACCGTACCTCGCCTTCCACGTCATCCTCCCATGCGGCCTCCGGGTCGGGGAGCCCCTGATCCGCGCCGAGGTCCTCGATACCGAGCAGCTCGGCGGCAAGGGCCCCATCTTCCATTGCGGTCACGGCCTTGAGCTTGCGCTCTATCACGTTCGTGCGCGTGTTGATGATGCCGTCCACCGTCTTCCCGGCCGTCTCGATCTGCTTGAGCGCGCGTCGCAGCTCGGCCTGGTATTTGGGGAACTCCGCTTTGACGGCGCTGAGCACCCTTTGGATCTCGTCCGCGCGGCGCTGGAACGCGAACGTCTGGTAGCTCATCTGAAGGCTGTTGAGGATGACCGCCATGGTGGACGGCCCCGCCACGTTGACCTGATACTCGCGTTGCAGGCATTCGATCAACCCCGGGCGGTCCACGACCTCGGCGTACAGGCCCTCGAACGGGAGGAACATGATGCCGAAGTTCGTAGTCTCCGGAACGCTCAGGTACTTGCTCGAGATCTCCTTCGCCTCGAGCTTGATGACCTGCTCGAGTGCGCGGCGCGCGGCCGCGACGCCCTCAGGATCGCCCGCCTCGACCGCATCACGCAAGCGCTCGTACGTATCGCCCGGGAACTTGGAGTCGATGGGCAGCCATATGGGCTCGCCGTCCTCAACCGGTAACTTCACGGCGAATTCGACGCGATCGGAGTTCCCGGGCTTGGTCGCCACGTTCTCCGCGTATTGGTCCGGCGTGAGGATATCCGCCAGAATCGCCCCCAACTGCACCTCGCCCAAGATGCCCCTCGTCTTCACGTTGGACAGGACGCGTTTGAGGTCGCCCACGCCCGCGGCGATGTTCTGCATGTCGCCCAGTCCCCGATAGACCGCCTCGAGCTGATCGCTCACCTGCCTGAAGGAGGCCCCCAGGCGGTCGTTGAGCGTGGCGGCGAGCTTCTCGTCGACCGTCAGGCGGATCGCCTCGAGCTTCCGCTCGTTGTCGGACCGGATCGCCCCCAACTGGGCATCGACCGTCTCGCGCACCTTGTCGAGACGTCGCTCGACAGAGTCGCGATTCTGATCCAGTTGCTGCGCCGTCTCCCGGCGGACGTCATCGACCCTCGACCCGAGCTGCTCGGTCGCCCGGCCGGTGGCCTCGAAGTGCTGCTGCTCTATGATGGACAGGCCCGATACCTGGTTGAGCACGGCATGAACGGTTATCGAGAGCTGGCCGAGCGACGCGTTGGCCATGTCGAGCGCCTCGTTCGCCCGAGCCGCCTCCGCCGTCGCGCGCTCAAGCTCACGGGCATGGGCGGCGCGCTCGGAACGCGCCTTGAAGGCGAGGACGCAAGAGGCGACGGCGAATAGCGCCGCGCACCCCGCAAAAACGGAAGCCAACAACTCTGCGCCCATGTGCATCCAGCCCTTCGCCGAACAATCGCCTTGAAACTCCACCCATCTTATCAGTTACCCGTCTCAGATGGCCCCCATGACTTCACGCGCGATACTCTTGACCTGCTCTAATAGGTCCAGCAGCGCTTGAACGAGCTCTTCGGGGGTCGCCCCGTCCAAGATGCAGGTGACCGCATAGGACCCCACGAACACGATGGCCACCGCGACGGGCACCAGCGCGATCGTGAGCACGACCTTCAACACGGCGAGCACAGCACGGCGACGGCGACGGCGCGCGTCATACGCCTTCTCGCATCGATAGGCCCCCTCATTCGGAAGCAAGGGTTCCCCAGCCCGGGAGACGGGCGCCCCCGCCGACGAGATCGCCGAAGCGGGGGCACCGCCTTCCACCGGCAAGGCACCGCCGGGGACATGCGCGTGATTGGTTTGCGGGTGCTGGATGAAGATGTCCATGCGAAACTCCTCCCTTGGGGAGGCGCACATGAATCGTATCCCTATTGTGCCCCCTGCATCAACTCCAGTCAATCACGGCGTGCGGGCCCGCGCTTGGCACGCGCGCGGGCGATCGCCCCCGCGCTCAACGCGACGAGCGCCGCGCCGGCGCCGGCCATGGCGCCGTAAAGTCCCGCATCGCCGGCAGCGGGCAGGCGCGAGCCGTCTGCCGCCGCAGGCCTCTCCATGGAGCCCTGGGCGCCATCACCGGCGGGGCCGCTGGGACCCGCGGAATCCGGTGCATCGGAACCGCCGCCCTGACCGGCGTCCTGATCTCCATCGCCAGCGCCGCCGTTACCGTTGCCGCCATTATCGGCATCACCGCCGGTTTCGCCGTTACCGGCGTTGCCGTTGCCCTCGCCATTGCCACCATTGCCGCCGCCGTTGCCGTTGCCGGTATCGCCGCCGTTGCCGGTATCGCCGCCGCCGTTGCCGTTGCCGCCGCCGTTGTTGCCGTTATCGGTATCGCCGCCGTCGCCGCCACCGCCTTGATCGGGGCCGGGCGTCTCGGGCGTCATGTCGATCTCAAGAGACTGATCGCCGACCACCGCGTCCAAGCCGGGAAGGCCCTTGACCCTGGCGAAGGCGTAATAGACCTGCCCGGGCACGAGGTTGTTGAACTCCGGATCGGGGGTCCACGTGTTCAGGGGGTTGCCCTGGACCTGCCCCCCGCCTTCCGTCGCCAGCACCATCACGGCGGCGCCCGGGGCTCTATCCTCCTCGCACAAGGCGAATTCGATCTCGCCCTCCAGACCCTCGGAACCCGCAAGGATCGCCGAGAGGTGCACGGAGGTGCCGCTCGTCTTCTCCGCCTTGACCGTCAGGGAGACCTCGCGAGGGGACACATCGATCGTCACGGGGACCTTGAGCTCGCGGCCCTCCTGCCCCTCGGCGCCGGCATACGCAATCGTCGCATTCGCGCGATAAGACCCTGCGGCGAGGCCGACACGGGGCCTCACCTGCCACGAGGTGTCGGTGGCACCGGGGGCGATGGACCCGTTGCCCGTACCCACCACATCGAACGCGTCGTTATCCACGGTCACGCCCTCGATCGTGGCGGTCGCCTTGCTCGTGTTCACGAGCGACAGGGGCATCGGGCTGCAATCACCCTCGCCATATCCCGAAGTCAGGCTGTCGAACGCCACCGCGTCCCCCTCGATGCCGGGTTCGTGGACCTCGTAGACGTCGAACAGGACGGCGCAATGATAGATATCCGTCAGGTGGAACTTGAGGTAGCGCGCGCGGACCGGTTTGTCGAACGCGAACGTCGACGTGAGGTTGGCATCCTCCCAAGCGGGCACCTGCGTGGCGTTCTTGCCATACGCGCCCACGACCTCGAACGCCGAGGCATCCACGGGCACGCCCTGCGCCAGGCCGGAATCAGGGGCGGCGGAGATGGTGTAGGTCATCTTTTCCCAGCGCGGGATGCCATTGGCCCACAATGCCTTGGGACGCCAGTAGTCGACCGAGCTCACCAGGCGCTCGCGGCCCAGGTCGAGCACGATCCACGCGTTGGGAGAGGGCTCCTTTGCCGTGAGCCAGTACTCGTTGCCCTTGCCGTAGTACCCATCGACCACGCGATCTGCCATCCTCTCGCCATCACGGGAGGACGAATAGGAGTTGACGCTCATCTCCTCATACGGGACGAAGCTCGCATCGCGGGCGCCCTCGGTGAACGTCATCTTCAGGGGCTCCGATGCGGTCGTGAGGCCCGTTGCGGGACGGCGCACCTCGACCGTGCAAGCACCCTTGAACTCGCGCTTCACGTCGAGCGGCTCCCACGATCCGCCGTTCACGCGCATCTCCATGCCCTCCGGCACCTTGCCGTCGAAGAAATAGATATGGTTCGCGCGGTCGTTCGCCTCGCAGGAAAGCTGGGCCGCCTGCCCTTGCTGGATGTCGATGCAGTTGGCGGTGCTCACGCCGATGAGCTGGATGAGGATGTCCTTCTCGGCGGTGATCGAGGAGAGCTGCTCCTCCGTGAGCTGGACCTCGTAGGTGCCGTTGGTGAGCTCGACCCACGTGCCGCCGCCGTCGAGGCTGTACTTCCAGGCGACCCCGCCGCCGCGCAGGTGCTCGCCAAGGCGGATCTTGCCGGCGTCCTCGCCATCAAAGGAGAACGTCGCCACGACGCCATCCTTCTCGCCCATGAGATTCCGTGCCACGCGCGCGCAGGCATCCCAGTTGACGGTCTGCTCCTTGGTGACCCTCGTCGCCTTTTGCAGCGCATCCAGACGCACCGCCTCCAGGGCGAGCAGGTGCTCCTTCCCACCCGTCTTCTCCATGTACTTGATGAGGTCGTGCATGGGCAGCGGGTAGCAGCTGAGCGCGCGGGCGACGTCCTGCGCGAGCCTCTCCCATTCGGGCAGCTGCGCCTTGCGGGACGTCATGAGGTCGATCTTCGCCTTGTACGCATCGAAGTTGAGCGGCTGGGCGCTGATCGCGGCATCCACGAGCGCCTCGCGCTGCCGCGCCTCGCCCTCGAACGACATGGCGATCAGGCGCGACTCATAGCTGCGCACATATCCGTCCCAGTCTGCCAGCGCCTCCTGCGCGTACAGCGCGTAGTTGCCCGCGAAGCCATCGGACATGCCGCGGCCCCAGTCGCACAGCCAGTGCGCCACCGAGGGACTTCCGGTCCTGCCCCATCCGGACACATCGTTTTGGATGCGGTACGTGGGCACCGGCCTGCCACTCGCGTCCTCACGCAGCTCGTACGTGAGCGTCGCGGCGTGGCCGGGCTGGCCCACCACGACCG
>ENA-UOJR01002244-UOJR01002244.1-human-gut-metagenome-genome-assembly--contig:-C115P-NODE-2244-length-14167-cov-20.082908_pt1 | contig 14167 bp, 9 predicted proteins | sample MGYA00242354_ERZ723901 | MGnify/ENA metagenome assembly ERZ723901
GATCTATGCATCTTAATTTTCAAAAAGTGTGCAACTTCTTATTGCAATTTAGAACAAAACAATAAGATGAAAATTATTATACCATATTTTGCAGTGCGTGTACAAAGGTAACAGCTTGAAAAAACGCCGTCAGAGGGATAATTTTGAGTTGCTTTTCTGCGGAACATTTCCTCTTGCAGGACTTTTTTGTAAAGCAATTAGCTGAAAACAGAAAAAATAAAGCTAAGTGCTAAATTGGCGAAAAAATCGTCTACAAAGAATTTTATCAACATATTGATGAATTTATCTTTGACACCTACGATATATTGTGGTAGAATAAAGCTACAGAAAATGCTGCGCTTAACCGTAGCTGTTTTTTATGATAAAGACAAGGCTTTGACTGTTACGGTCAGAGCCTTGAATAACGTATAGGTGTATTTTAAGAATAACTTATGGAATTTTGTTCTTAGTTCTTATACGAAGATATGAATTTATAACTTTAATTTTTACAGGAAAGGATGCTGACAGGTTATGAAAGTTATTAAACGCGATGGCACAACAGTAGATTTTGATGCCGCAAAAATTGTCGTTGCTATTCAAAAAGCCAATGCTGCCGTGGAACCGGAATTTCGTATTGAGGAGGATAAAATCCAGGAAATTGCGGATAGCGTACAATCTCGTAACCGCATGCGTCTGCTTGTAGAGGATATTCAGGATATGGTAGAGCATAGCCTGATGGATGCCGGTAAGTTTGAATTGGCAAAGCAGTATATTATTTACCGTTATAAACGTGCTCTGGTGCGTAAGGCCAACACTACCGACGATTCTATTCTGTCCTTAATCCGCAACAGCAATAAGGACGTTATGGAAGAAAACAGTAATAAAAATGCAACGATGGCTGCTACTCAGCGTGACTTGATTGCCGGTGAGGTTTCCAAGGACCTGACGAAGCGTATTATGCTGCCGGCAAAGATTTCGAAGGCGCATGAAGAGGGCGTGCTGCATTTCCATGATGCCGACTATTTTATTCAGCCTATTTTCAACTGCTGCCTGATTAATATCGGCGATATGCTGGATAACGGCACGGTTATGAACGGCAAAATGATTGAAAGTCCTAAGAGCTTTCAGGTTGCCTGCACCGTTATGACACAGATTATTGCTTCTGTTGCTTCTAGCCAGTACGGCGGTCAGTCTGTTGATATCCGTCATCTGGGCAAATATCTGCGTAAGAGCTACGAAAAGTTCAAAAAGGGTATTATGGAGGCCGCTGAAGGCAACATTGATGAGGAAACTCTGGAGCGTCTGACAAACGAGCGCCTGCGCTACGAGCTGAAGGGCGGCGTACAGACTATTCAGTATCAGATTAATACCTTGATGACCACCAATGGTCAATCTCCGTTTGTTACCCTGTTTTTGAATCTGCAGAAGGATGATCCGTATCTGAAGGAAAACGCCATGATTGTGGAAGAAATTCTGCGTCAGCGTCTGCAGGGCATTAAAAATGACAAGGGCGTTTATGTAACCCCGGCCTTCCCGAAGCTGGTTTATGTTCTGGATGAGCATAACTGCCTGAAGGGCGGCAAGTACGATTACATTACACGTCTGGCAGTAAAATGCAGCGCTAAGCGTATGTATCCCGATTACATCAGCGCTAAGAAGATGCGTGAAAACTACGAAGGCAATGTTTTCTCCCCGATGGGCTGCCGCAGCTTCCTGTCTCCCTGGAAGGATGAAAACGGTAACTATAAATTTGAAGGTCGCTTCAATCAGGGCGTAGTTTCTCTGAACCTGCCGCAGATTGGCATTGTTGCCAAAGGCGATGAGCAGAAGTTCTGGAAGCTGTTGGATGAGCGTCTGGAGCTGTGCTTTGAAGCACTTATGTGCCGTCACAATGCGCTGAAGGGCATTAAGAGCGATGTCAGTCCTGTACATTGGCAGTACGGTGCTATTGCCCGTCTGGGTAAGGGTGAAACAATAGACAAGTATCTGGAAAACGGTTATTCTACTATCTCTCTTGGCTATATCGGCCTCTATGAGCTGACCAAGCTGATGAAGGGCGTAAGCCATACAGATCCTGCAGGCAAGGATTTTGCTCTGCGCGTTATGAACCGTCTGCGCGGTGCCTGCGATAAATGGAAGGCACAGACAGGTCTGGGCTTCGGTCTGTACGGTACACCGGCAGAAAGCCTTTGCTACCGCTTCGCACGTATCGACAAGGAACGTTTTGGCACGATTGAGGATGTTACCGATAAGGGTTACTACACTAACTCCTATCATGTTGACGTACGTGAGAAGATTGATGCTTTCAGCAAATTTAAATTTGAAAGCCAGTTCCAGAATATTTCCTCCGGCGGTGCGATTTCTTATGTAGAAATTCCTAATATGCGTCACAACACCGAAGCATTGGAAGAGGTTGTCAAATTCATTTATGACAACATCCAGTATGCGGAGTTTAATACTAAATCCGATTACTGCCATGTTTGCGGCTTTGACGGTGAAATTACCATTAATGATGATAATGAGTGGGAATGCCCCGCATGCCACAACAAGGATCACTCCAAGATGACGGTTATCCGCCGTACCTGCGGTTATCTGGGAGAGAACTTCTGGAATGTAGGCAAGACTAAGGAAATCAAAGCCAGAGTAATGCATCTGTAATTTGCGAGGTGAGGGCGTATGAATTACGCAGAAATAAAAAATCTGGATATTGCTAACGGACCGGGCTTGCGTGTATCGCTGTTTGTCAGCGGCTGTACGCATCATTGCAAGGGCTGCTTCAACCCGGAGTCCTGGAATTTTAATTACGGTCAGCCTTTTACGGAAGCAACGCAAGAGCATTTGCTGGAGCTGTTGGAGAACGAACATATCCGCGGCCTGTCGCTTTTGGGCGGTGAACCATTCGAGCCTGCCAATCAGGCAGAACTGCTGCCGTTCCTGCGCAAGGTAAGAGCACGCTTTCCCAAGAAGGATATCTGGTGCTACAGCGGCTATGATTTCGAAAAAGATATGCTGACAGGTAATCTCGGCCCTTGGGAAATCACTGAGGAAATGTTGTCCTACATCGACGTACTGGTAGACGGAGAATTTAAGCTTGAGCTGAAGAATCCTAATCTGCGCTTTCGCGGCAGCGAAAACCAACGCGTTATCCTAGTGCAGGAATCGCTGAAGGCAGACGGCATTGTACAATGGGATGACGGTGAAGGCTTGAACATCTGATAAGCAGTGCGTTTACAAATTTATAAAAAATAAAGCATCCCGGCTCGCAGGAGCAGGGATGCCAGGAAAAAGAAATAGCATTGTCGGTCTTAGCAGGACTGACAATGCTATTTTAATTGTGTGCGCAAGGATTGCGGAATAACAGATTCGATAAAGGCTTTGACTATTGCCGGCTCAAAATCCAGACCGGCCTTATTCTGCAGCTCGATGATAGCGTCGGCGTGAGTTTTTTGCCAATGCTGGGTGCAGGGGTTAAGGTTGCGGTCATAATAATTGGCTACGGCGACTATGCGTGCACCGATAGGGATGTTCTGTCCCTTCAGGCGTTTGGGATAACCGGTGCCGTCCCATTTTTCATGGTGCGCGCGGATGATATCGCTGATGGTATCAAAGCCGGGAATGTTTTCCAGCATGCTGGCGCCTGCGATGCAGTGACGTTTATAAATAGACTGCTCGCGCGTAGAAAGAAACGGCAGCTTAGCCAAAATAATATTGGGTACGGAAAGCTGACCGATATCATGCAGCAGCGCTGCTGTTTTTATCTGCGAAACTTCGCTGGCAGGCAGACCGAGCTTAGCGGCAGTGCTGGCAGAATAATTGGCAACCTGCTGGCTGTGCAGATAAATTTCTCTATTTTTAATTTCCAACATTCTTAAATAGAACTCGCAGATATCCTTCGTCAGGCGAGCATCAGCAAAGTCCAGACATTGTGGTATAGCAATCATAAAGCTTATTTCCTTTTTCCGTTCAATATTGAGTACAAATAGTATAGCACTTTTTGAGAAAAGATAAAAGTATGCAGAGCGATTGACTTGCAAAAAAATTTTTTTCCCATTATAATAGATAGGACAACTCAGGTCTGTGGTTGCAAGTCGATGCCAGTTGCAGGCGAAACGATCCACGTAAGCAGCAAAATTTTGCTGTGAGCACGGTGCAGCTTAGAAGTAAGTCCTGCCGCAAAAAAATTATGGGCGAGAGAGGTAGTAGTGGGGAGCGGAATGCTTAGGAGCGAACCTTCCAGCAGGCGAGTGTGGGGGCGAAAACCAGGTCAGCTGAGTTGTTTTTTGTTACCTAAATTACAGTTTGCCGCAAAATGAAAAAAAATGCGGCCAATTTTTATTTTTATACTATTTTTTTTCATAAAAATACTTTACCTTGCGGGAATTTAGGTATATAATGTACCTATCTCAAAATTGGCTTACAATATCGAAGGGGGAAATGATGATGAAGAAGATTTTGTTTTTAGTTATGGCAGTTCTGACTGCTGCTTCTATGATGATTGCTGGCTGTGGCGGTGGCGATAAAAAAGCTGCTGAACCGGAAAAGGTACTGCGTGTAGGTACAGAGCCTACCTTTGCTCCTTTTGAATTCCAAAAAGAGGGCAGTAAAAGCTATGATGGTTTTGACATGGATCTGGCACGTGCTATCGGCAAGCAAATGGGCTACAAGGTTGAAATTGTCAGCATGGGCTTTGACGCTTTGATTCCGGCACTGAACTCCGGCAACATTGATGTTGTTGCTGCAGGCATGAGCATTAATGAAGAACGTCAAAAGGCTGTTACCTTCTCTGAACCTTATTATACTTCCGGCCTGATCGTTATGGTAAATAAGGACAACAACGAAGTTAAGAGCGTTAAAGATCTGGAAGGCAAACGTATTGCCTGCCAAATCGGTACTACCGGTGAAAAAAATGCCAGAAACGTTGCTAACGCTAAAGTAACTGCTTTCAATACTAATGATGAAGCTGTTATGGAACTGAAAAACAAAGGCGTTGATGCGATTATCAATGATAGTCCTGTAGTTGGTTATTACCTGGCACAGGGTGGTAACGCCAGCATGAAAACTGTTGGTGATATCATGGAAGCAGAGCAATACGGTCTGGCTGTTAAAAAAGGTAATGATAAGCTTGCGGGCGAAATCAACAAGGCTTTGGCTGAGTTGAAGAAAAATGGTGAATATGACAAGATTTACAAAACCTGGTTTGGTGAAGTAAAGAAATAATATTTTGTTCACTACGGAGCACGACAGGGTTTAATTGCCGGACGTGCTCCGTTTGATATTAAAAAAATAGAAAAGAAAAAATGAGGGGGACCAACAAATGAAAAAGGTATTAGTATTTTTGATGATGGCTATTATGGCCTGCAGCATGCTGCTGACCGGCTGCGGCGGTGAGGAAAAAAAGGCGGCTGACAGCGCAAAGGTTTTGCGTGTCGGCACTGAGCCTGTATTTGCACCGTTTGAATTTCCTAAAGAAGGCAGCAAGGATCTGACCGGCTTTGATATTGAACTGATTGAAGCTCTTGGCAAGAAAATGGGCTACAAGGTTGAAATGGTAAGCATGGGCTTTGATGCTCTGATTCCGGCGCTGAATTCCAACAATATTGATGTTGCTATTGCCGGTATGACCATTACTGACGAGCGTAAAAAGGTTGTTGATTTTACTGAATCCTATTATACCTCCGGTCTGATGATCATGGTACGTAAAGACAGTAATGTAAAATCCATCGATGATTTGAAGGGCAAAACTATTGCCTGCCAAATCGGTACTACCGGTGAAAACAAATCCAGAACTGTTGAAGGCGCTAAAGTAAAGGCATTCAATACTCAGGATGAAGCTTCTCTGGAGCTGAAAAACGGCGGTGCTGATGCTGTAATCGGTGATGCACCGGTTATTGAATACTATATGACCAAAGCTGGCAAGGACTTTGCTAAAACTGTTGGTGAAAGAATGGAAGCTGAGCCTTACGGTATTGCTGTTAAAAAAGGCAGCAAGCTGGCTGGTGATTTAAATAAAGCTTTAGCTGAATTGAAAAAGAGCGGCGAATATGATAAGCTTTATACTAAATGGTTTGGAGAGAAAAAATAAGCAGTAGTTATCTCCGGCCTGAAACTAAGAATTTAGAAGGGATTGGGAGAATATGAATTTTGAGCTTATGGCAAATTCGTTTCCGCTTTTGCTGGCCGGTGCCGCTATTACCGTAGAGATTACGGCGATGAGCGTTACCTTCGGTCTGCTGATTGGCTGCATGATCGGTATTGCGCGCTTGTGCAGCATTAAGCCGTTGCGTTATTTTGCCAATGTTTATGTAGATTTTATCCGCGGTACTCCGCTGCTGGTACAAATCTTCCTCGTGTATTTTGCTTTGCCGAACATTATCGGCAGCCGTGTTGATCCGTTTGTGGCAGCAATTTCCGCTTGCTCTATCAACAGCGGTGCGTATGTTGCCGAAATCTTCCGTGCCGGCATCCAGTCTATCGACAAGGGCCAGATGGAAGCAGGCCGCAGCCTTGGCATGACCTGGGCACAGACCATGCGCTATATTATAATGCCGCAGGCCTTCAAGCGCATCATTCCGCCTCTGGGCAATGAGTTTATCGCTATGCTGAAGGATTCCTCTCTGGTTTCCGTTATCGGTTTTGAAGAGCTGACACGTCGCGGTCAGCTGATTATTGCCCGTACCTACGCTTCCTTTGAAATCTGGATGGCTGTAGCTATTATTTATCTGATTATGACCTTTGCTGTTGCAAGGTTTACCGGTTATCTGGAGCGGAGGTTTGACACGAAATGAGCAAGGAAATGATTGTAATCAAAGATCTGAAGAAAAGCTTTGGTGATCTGCACGTACTCAAGGGTGTAAACCTGACGATTGCGGAAAAAGAGGTTGTTGTTATTATCGGCCCCAGCGGCAGCGGTAAGAGTACTCTGTTGCGTTGCATCAACTTTTTGGAGGAGCCTACCGGCGGCAGCATTGTTATCGATGGTATTCCTCTGAACGGTGAGGCTAATATTAACGAAATCCGCAAGGAAGTAGGCATGGTATTCCAGCGCTTTAATCTGTTTCCGCATATGACTGTTATGCAGAATCTGATGCTGGCACCGATGAAGGTGCGCGGCGTTTCTAAGGATGAAGCAGAAAAGACTGCACATATGTACCTGAAAAAGGTTGGCATGGAAGACAAAGCCAATAATTATCCCGATCAGCTCAGCGGCGGTCAGCAACAGCGTGTTGCTATTGCGCGAGCCCTGTGCATGAAGCCGAAGGCTCTGCTGTTTGACGAGCCTACCAGTGCTCTTGATCCGGAAATGGTTAACGAGGTTCTGGACGTTATGAAGCAGTTGGCTAACGAAGGTATGACCATGGCTGTTGTTACTCACGAAATGGGCTTTGCCCGTGAGGTTGGCGACCGTGTATGCTTCGTAGACGGCGGCAAAATTTTGGAAGAAGGAACTCCTGAGGAGATTTTTGGCAATCCGAAAGAAGAACGCACCAAAAACTTCCTGTCCAAGATTTTATAATTACTTGATTTTTATTAAAAGCACATCTGTAAAGGTGTGCTTTTTTCAACTAATCATCATTTATGGAGTGATAATTATGCAAATGCAATTCGACGGACAACAATATCCTTACGCTTCGCGCCGTCGCGTAGTTTATGGCAGACGCGGTATGGTCTGCACCTCGCAACCATTGGCATCTCAGGCCGGCCTGCAGATTTTGCAGCAGGGCGGGAATGCTATTGATGCAGCCATCGCGACAGCAATTTGTCAGACCGTATTGGAGCCTACGAATAACGGTCTTGGCAGCGACTGCTTTGCGATTGTCTGGGTAAAGAATAAGCTTTATGGTATCAACGGCAGCGGTTATGCGCCGCAGAACCTGACGGCGGAGGCAGTGCGTGCTGCAGGACATACAGATAAAATGCCGTTTAGAGGCTGGCAGGCTGTGACTGTTCCGGGGGCGCCTTCAGCCTGGGCGGAGCTGCACAAGCGTTTCGGTCGTCTGCCCTTTGCGCAATTATTTGCCTCTGCTATTGATTATGCGGAAAACGGTTATCCTGTTTCACCGATAGTAGCACGCTTCTGGCAGGAGGGCATTGAGGCGCTGGCGCCGTATAAGGATAATCCTGCTGTTGCACCCTGGTTTGCAACCTTTGCGCCCAAAGGCGTGGCACCGCGCACAGGCGAGTTGGTACGTCTTCCAGACCATGCCAAAACCTTGCGTTTGTTGGCGGAAAGCTATTGTGAAAGCTATTATCGCGGTGAGCTTGCCGAAAAAATTGTCGACTTCAGCGAAAAGACCGGCGGTTATCTGACGTTGGCAGATTTGGCTGATTATCGTGCGGAATTTGTTGAACCTGTGCATATTAATTACCGTGGCTATGATGTGTGGGAAATGCCGCCTAACGGTCATGGTATTACAGCGCTGATGGCTTTGAATATATTGAAGGGCTTTGAATTCGACGGACGTGACAGCGTAGCAACACTGCATAAGCAGATAGAAGCTATGAAGCTGGCCTTTGCCGATGGCATGCAGTATATTGCTGACCCGCGCTATATGCGTACTAAGGTGGAAGCTATGCTGAGCGAGGAATATGCAGCCAAACGCCGTGCGCTTATTGGCGAGCAGGCCTTGCTGCCGGAAGCAGGCAAACCGTTCTGCGGCGGCACTGTTTATCTGTGTACTGCAGATAACGAAGGAAATATGGTTTCCTTTATCCAAAGCAACTACAAAGACTTTGGCAGTGGCGTTGTACTGCCGGGTTATGGCATCAACTTTAATGACAGAGGCGCAGGCTTCAGCTTGGACGAATCTTCGGATGATTTCCTGCTGCCGCGCAAAAAGCCGTATCATACAATTATCCCCGGCTTTTTGACTAAGGATGGCGAAGCAGTCGGACCGTTTGGTGTTATGGGTGCCTATATGCAGCCGCAAGGTCATGTGCAGGTGCTGATGAACACGATTGACTTCCTGCTGAATCCGCAGGCTGCGCTTGATGCGCCGCGCTGGCAGTGGATTGATGGACGCGAGGTGTGGCTGGAGGATCGCTTTGCGCCGGAGGTAGTGGAACAGCTGCGCAAGCAGGGGCATGACGTACGTGTAATGAGCGATTACACCAGCTTTGGCAGGGGCGAAATTATTTGGCGCTGCCCTGACGGCGTACTGGCGGGAGCAACGGAGCCGCGTGCTGACGGAACCGTTGCTGCCTGGTAATTTTATAAGTTTTTGTGTATTAATATGATATTCTCTAATGTGCGTAGTACGGACGTAATTATCATCAAGCTGAGGGCATACGCATGATACTACAATAGTAACCTTGCGGTAACTAGCGCACGTGAAAGTGCGTACTTTACAGGACTGCAATTTGGTACTATGATATGTACAGATGATGCGCAACGCATCACGAGGAGGTTAACAGATTATGACACAAGAAACGTTAGATTTTGTTAAAGAAAAAACTGTAGCTTTAATTGCTGCTCATAGCTGCAGCGCTGAAGCAAAGGCTGCCGCTGAAAAATGGCTTGCTGCTGTCGGTACTGCGAAAGAAGCAGAAGTAACCAAAGCTTATATTGCAGAGCTGGAATCAGATATCATGCCGATAGACGGGCTGATTGCTTTTGCCGGTTCCGAAGCAGGCGTTGGCGTTTTCGGTGCTGAGCTGGCAAAAAATATTTTGGCACATGCTAAGGAAATCAAGGCTGCCGGGGCTGCCTATTGCGATTGCCCGGCCTGCGCTGCCTGCAAAGCAATTCTGGATAAAAAGGCTGAGCTGCTGTAATTAATCTTCAAAAATAAAAATGACCGCCCGTATCTCAGGTGAATGTGAGATGCGGGCGGTTATTTGTTTGTAAAAAGTTTTTCTCTTTGGTGCACCGACAAGTTTGAAAAGTATAAAATTTTAATAACTTAAATCTTGTCGGGGGGGGCAGCAGTGCTATAATATTAGTATAAGCAAACATTGTTATAATATGAATTTAATATTGATTGTTTGCTGAGATGATATTTTAGTGAGTGTATTCTTGTTATGTTATTATAATCAGAATTAACTGCTAAAAAAGAGAAAGGGCGTGTGATTGTGAAAGTAAACCATAATGACAAATTTTTGGCAAAAAAAGTTCTGCTTTCAGTTGTGGCAGCAGGCGTAATGACTGGATTCGTGATGAATGCGGAAGCTGCTGAGGGAGAATTTTCTGGAAATCAAGTATTTAATAAAACAAATGTAACTTATGAGAAGGTAAATGCATCAGGTGAAGCTAATGTTACTTTAACAAATGGTGTTGTAACTGGACTCAAAGAAAGTCATTTTGATCCTGATGATCCTGAAGATGCTGGCAGAACTCATGCTGATGTTGCTACCGAAATTAGAGATGCAGGTACTCGTGTGGAAGCAAATAATATAGCTTTTACCGGTGAAGTAAGCGCTGTTGAAGGTAGTAATGTTATTATTAATGGTGGTAGTGTAACGGCTGGTAATGCTTATTATGATGCTGCACATGGTAATAAAGTAGAGAAGCTGGCTACTGAAATTGGTGCTCATGATGGTGCTACCATTGAACTAAATAAAGTAAAGATTGATTCTAACCTCGGTGCTTTTGATGGCGGTGTTGTTACTGTTAATGATTCCAGTGTAAATGCAGCGTTTGCTATTTATGCTGAAGGAAAAGGCACAATTAACCTAATCAGCACTGATGGTAAAGCAACATATACAGTTGGTGAAGACGGTGTTGAAGCTGCTGACGGTGGCGTTATCAATATTAAAGGTGGTACATTACATACTACCAATATTAGTGTAGAAGGTAACGGTAGCAAGTTCATTACCGATGGCAGTGTTGAAGCCCAAAAGATTGTAGCTGGTTCTAATGCGAGCGTAATTTTAAATGGCGGTGGCAAAATTACAGGCTATAAATATGATGATGGAAATACATTAGCTGCATCAGTAACGGGCAACTCCACTCTGACAGCAACTAACGTTGAGTTCACAGGCGATTTTAAAGCAAAAGAAGGCTCTAAGATTATCCTTAAGGGCGGCAGTGTAACTGCAAGTGATTATTACGATAAAGATGGCAAAAAGGATGGATATACTGAGTTTGGCGCAATTGGTGAAAATTCCATCATTGAAGCAGATGGCGTAGATATAAAATCTGCAACGCTTGCAAAAGATGGTGCAACGGTAACCATCAAAAACTCCAGCATTAATACCGTTGAAGGCATTTGGGCTTGGAACGAAGAGAAAGTTGGCAAAGGTTCAGTAATTGTTTTAGATGGCACAGCTGCTAATGTTTATACTGTTGGCGAATCCATCGTTGCTTACAATGGCGGCAAAATTTATATCAACGGCGGTACGCTGAAGGATGATAATTTGAAGAGCAAGATGTTCGGTATTGAGACTGAGGATGGAACAATTAATACCGATGCCAAAGGCATTGTCCTCGACAAAAACGGCGTAATTTCCACCATGTCTGACCAGATTTATGCTAACGCTGCATCCGCAAATCAAAAAGAATCCGGCGCAATTACTAACGAAGGTATTGACTTCAAAGGCGGCAGCCTGATTTTGAATGATGCTAAATATACTCAGTCTTATACAGATTCTGCGCAAGCTGAATTGAAAAAGCAAGGCGCAACCAAGCTGACTATGAGTGGCGAGCTGGTAAAAGAAGAAACCGGTGAAGTCAAGACTGAAATTTCAGTAGGTGAAGCAGCTGATAAATTTGGTAGCGATACCGAGCTTGATAAGGTTACTGCTAAGGCTGAAAACAACCTTTTGGTTGGTAGCAACGATGCTTCCTTAGCAGGTAAAGATGTTGCAGGTATTAATGTTAAACAGCAGGTTGGCAATGGCTTTGCTGTTGGTAAGCTTGACCTTGGTGCAGGCAGCAATGGTGTAGTAATTACCAATGATAAAGAAGTAACTCTTGGCGGCAGTCAGGGTGGCAGTGTAATTACTGTTGATGGTGCAGATGCAAACGTTAAAGTAGTTGTTGGTACTGATGAAGCTGGTACTGCTAAAGCAGCTGGCAAACTGAACATTGGTAATGCATTGGCAACCGAAAATACAAATTATAAGCTTAATGGTGACGTTGTTGTTAACAAGGACAGTCATCTTAATATTAGTGGTCAAGCGGAAATTACTGACAGTGTATCTCTGAATGATGCAAATATTAACGTAAATAAGGGTGCATTAAAAACAGCGGATTTGAACGTTACTGGCAATAATCAGCTTCTGGGTGCTGTGAATGCAGATAAATTAAATGCTGTCGCTGGTGCAAGCTTGGCTATTGGCAATAACAATGGAGCAGGTAAACTCACTGTTGAAACAGCAGATTTAAATGGCGGCATGATTTTCCTTGATCCTGCATGGAATGTTTCCACAGGTATTGAAGGTGCTAGTGGTTTGGCAGTAAAAGATGTAACCAGTGGCTTGAATGGTGCCTATGTAGCCGGTCAGAATTCCAAGCTTTCCTTTGGTGCTGATTTAGCAGCTGCTGATGCAGCTTTCGCAAGAAGTGGGGAAGCATGGAGCAATAGCGGAGTAACAGCTGGTGCTTATGTTGATTCTACTGTTGATGTAGCCAATGGTTCTATCACTGTTGATGGTTCGTTGACCACTGCACCTACTACTGTACCTGCTAATGGTTCTGTGAAATTTGCAGATAATTCTATGCTGATGGTAAATGCGTCTAAGATTAGCGATACTCAAGCTGCTATTACTGGCGTAGCTACTGCTGATATTTCAGCTAATTCCAAACTCTATATTGATAACGCAGAAAAAGATAAAACCTATAAAATTATCGATGGTACTGTCGCTAACTGGAATGTTGACAATATCCTCAGCAATAATAAACTGCTGAAATTCACTGTTGATACAGATGCTAATACTGTAACTACTACTTCCCGGTCTGTAAAAGCTGCTTATGGTGATGCAGTTATAGCTGGCGATGTATATGATGCGGCAGTTCTTGTCGGTGGTGCTGCTGCTGATTTTGTAGCTAAGGCTGCTGACGAGCATGTAAATGCAGATACCGCTACCCAAGTAAGTGCATTCAATAGTGCAGCTGCTCTGAGTGAGCTGGCAGGAGTAGAACACGGCACTTATGCAGCAAGCAATTTGTTTACTGATGCTATTAGCGAGCATATGTCTTTGACTAATGAAAAAGATCATGACAGCGATATCTGGGCAAAATACATCCATAGCAAGGAAAATGTTGACGGCTTGGCAGTTGCAGGCGCAGACAGCAAGTACGATGTAAACTATAACGGCATTGTAGTTGGTGCAGACCTGTATAAGAATGGCAAAGCAACCATCGGTGCAGCACTGAGCTATGTTGATGGCAGAGTTAAGGGCAATACTCTGGCAGCTAGAACTGAAAATGATGCGACCTACTATGGCGCAAGCATTTATGGCGGTATTCAGAACGAAGATAGCTCTGTAATTGGCGATATCAGCTATCTGCATGGTAAGAACGATATTACTCAACGTAACAGCGGTACTGCTTTGACTGCTGATGCTAAATCTGATGCTTTCAGCATTGGTGTACGTGCAGAAAAGACCTTGAAGGCTGGCGTTGGCAAGTTCGTTCCGTATGCTGGTATCCGTTACATGCATCTTGGCACCGGCAACTATAATAACAGCATTGGCATGAGCTATGATGGCGACGATATGAATCTGTGGCTGCTGCCTGTAGGCGTAAAATACAGCGCTGATGTAAAAGCTGGCGGCTGGACAATTCGTCCTATTGCGGAAGTTGGCTATGTATGGAATATGGGTGACCGTGATGCAACGCAGACCGTAAGCCTGAACGGTGCAAGCAATGGCTTTGGCTATGATGTAGCTGATAATGGCAGCTATATTGGCCGCTTTGTTGTTGAAGCTGAAAAGGCTAATGTTACTTATGGCTTAGGCTATGAATATCAGAAGGGTGACATCGTAAAGGCTAATAAATGGATGGCCAATGTAAACTGGAGCTTCTAATTAAAACAAATTAATCTTCAAAAATAAAAGGCATTGGTCCAAATTTTGGGGTTGGGCTGTTACATGAGTGTGGGTCGACCTAGTCCGTAGTTGTGGGTAGACCTATTACAATATGTGGGTCGTGCTAGTACAAATTTTGTGGTCGACCTAGTCCATGTTATTGGGTTTCAATGAGGCTGGGACAAAACCCAACCTTAAACAGAAAAACCAGTGGAGTTTTACC
>ENA-UOJR01002246-UOJR01002246.1-human-gut-metagenome-genome-assembly--contig:-C115P-NODE-2246-length-14162-cov-6.674275_pt1 | contig 14162 bp, 20 predicted proteins | sample MGYA00242354_ERZ723901 | MGnify/ENA metagenome assembly ERZ723901
CCGCCGGGAAATCCCGGCGGTCGGCCTTTCCCCATTTCAAAGGAGGAATGTTTGCCATGAACTATATGATGTATGCACCTACCCGCGTTCTGTTTGGCGCTGGGCAGCTGAACCATCTCCACGAGCAGAAACTGCCCGGTCAGAAGGCCCTGCTGGTGATCTCCAGCGGAAAATCTGTCCGGGAAAACGGCGCGTTGGAACGCACCCAGTACGAATTGGCTCATGCAGGGGTACAGTGCGCTCTGTTTGACCAGGTGAGCGCAAATCCGCTCAAGTCTGTTGTCATGGCCGGCGCGAAAGCAGCCCGGGACAATGGGTGCGACTTTGTAGTAGCCCTGGGCGGCGGCAGCGTCATGGATGCGGCCAAAATCATGGCCATGATGGCAACCAATGAGGGGGATCTGTGGGACTATGTTTTCGGTGGAACCGGAAAGGGCCAGGTACCCGCCAACGCTCCTCTGCCCGTTGTATGTATTACCACCACTGCCGGCACCGGCAGCGAAGTGGATCAGTGGGGCGTAGTAAGCAATGAGGAGACCCAGGAGAAGATCGGCTGCGGCGGCCTGGACAGCCTGTTTCCCGTTCTGTCCATCGTGGACCCGGAACTGATGGCTACGGTGCCTCCAAAGTTTACCGCCTATCAGGGGTTTGACACGCTGTTCCATGCCACCGAGGTCTATATGGGCAAGATGGCCAACCTGATGAGCGACATGGTCTCCCTTACTGCCATGGAAAATGTGGGGAAATATCTGACCCGCGCGGTAGCGGACGGCAGTGATATGGAAGCCAGGGAACACATGGCCTTTGCCAACACCATGTCCGGTTACGCCATGGTCACCGGCTGCTGCACCAGTGAACACTCCCTGGAACACGCTATGAGCGCCTATCATCCGAATCTGCCTCATGGCGCCGGTCTGATTATGATTTCTTTGGCCTATTATCAGCACTTTGTGGACGCCGGCTGCTGCCCGGAACGCTTCGTGCGCATGGCAAAGGCCCTGGGCAAAGCGGACGCTGCGGTTCCTCAGGACTTCATCACCGCTCTGGCCCAGCTTCAGAAGGCGTGCGGTGTGGATCAGCTGAAGATGTCCGATTACGGCTTCACTCCCGAGGAATTCGGCAAAATTGCCCGGAATGCCAGAGAAACCATGGGGGGACTGTTCTTCGCTGATCCCGCTGAACTGACGGAGCAAGACTGCGTGGATATTCTCCAAAAATCCTATTGCTGAACACGGAGGTGGAATTGTGGGAGAGGATTGTCTGGTTCTTTTTTACTCCTGGTCTGGAAATACGCGCCGCATCGCGCAAATGATTGCGCAGCAAACACACGGGGATCTATTGGAGCTCCGGCCAAGACATCCGTATCCGGAAGAGTATTCCATGACGGTCAAACGAGCAAGAGGAGAAATACAGAAAAAGAACTATCCAGAGTTATGTCCGCTGGAACTTGATGTGGCAAACTACAAGACACTCTTTGTGGGCACACCCAACTGGTGCGGCACAGTTGCGCCCCCGGTGGTCTCCTTTCTCAAGGAGTTCATGCCGACGGAAAAAAATATCATTCCATTTTGCACCCATGGCGGCGGCGGAAGCGGAGATATTGCCAAGCGCATTGCCCATTACTGCATTGGGTGCGATGTCTTTCCTCTGCTGGCGCTGCGGGATGACGGCGGAGCGGATGCAGAGAAGGCAGTGGAGCGGTGGCTGGAGCAGGTAAAGCATACGGCTGCGCTCTGGTACCACGAAAGGCAGCTGCGTGAAGGAGAACCCTATGCAGAATAAGACCTGTTTACGTCATATCACGGACTGCGCTATGACGGTGGCTATGGTGCTTCTGATGTCCTACACGGTGACCTCTCAACCCGTCCATGAATGGCTGGGAATTGGGGCGTTTGCACTGTTTGTTCTCCACCATCTGCTCAATTTGGGTTGGCTGCGCGCCTTGAAAAAGGGTCGGTACACTTCTGTCCGCACCCTTCAAACCGTGTTGGTCACCCTGCTCTTTATCAGTGTACTGGCCCAGACTGTGAGTGGGGTTGCCATGTCCCGCCATGCACTGCCTTTTCTGAACCTGCCAATCTCCACATCCACCGCAAGGCTGCTTCATCTTTCCAGCAGCTATTGGAGTTTTTTGCTGATTTCCCTGCACCTTGGATTCCACTGGGGAATCTTCCTTGGACTTGGAAGAAAGAAGTTATGCGGAGGACAGCCCTTGCCCCTCTGGGGCAAGGCGATCCTTCGCCTTGCAGCGATGGGCGTAGCGGCCTATGGACTGATTTGCTTTTTCCGGCAGAGAATTCCCGATTATTTGTTCCTTCGTACGGAGTTTGCTTTTTTTGACTACAGCCTTTCCGTGTTCACAGTCTTGTCCCAGGAAGTTTCTATCATGTCCCTGTGGACCCTTGCCGGTCACCTTCTCCGAAAAAGCGCGCAGGCGTGGGACGAAAGAAAAAGACAGAGGAGGAACCGAATTTGAGGAAAAGCATACTGATGTTATTGTCTGCCTGCCTGGTTTCTTTGGGGTTGCTCACTTCCTGCGGAGATGTTCCCAATACAGGCAGTACGGTACAGGAAGAAACATCTGAAGTATCCAATATCGAGGAGGAAATCCAACAACCTACTGACAACCAGAGCAGTAAGGAGGACGCAGCGGAGTCGGCGATGCAAGAAGATGACCCAGCTGAAGTGCCGAAGGTCTACATGACGACAGACATTACCTCTGAGGGCTTGCTCCGTGTTTATGAGATGCTGGATGCCTCCCCCTCCGGCAGCATTGCGGTCAAGTTCTCCACCGGCGAGCCGGGCAGCAACTATCTGCGTACCGACCTCATCGGACCGCTGGTGCAGTCCTTGGAGAACCCCACCATCGTGGAGTGCAACACCGCCTACGGCGGTTCCCGTTCCAGCATCGCCATGCACTATCAGGTGGCGGAGAACAACGGCTATACCGCTATGCTCTATGAGAGCCCGTCCAAGGTAGGAGAAGATATATCTCTCTCCCTGCTGTCAGAATACCCGTTCTGGCTGGCACACTATACCACTGGTTGGCGGCCCACAAGTTTTAACTATCACTTTGATATGTGGCAATACACAAGTTCCGGCCATGTGGATGGTATTGATGGCAGGGTGGATCTCGATATTTGTCTGCGCGATTGGTGAGATGCTTTCTTGCCTTTGTCTCAATGACCACGATGGCCCACCAGAAACATATTCTGCAGTATCCGATATTCAATTTGGTATCTCATGAAAGGAAGAAATCTTCAATGTCCAAAGAAATGATGAAAGCGGCAGTTTTGACCGGCCCGAAGCAAATCACGATCAAAGAAGTCCCAGTACCCAAAGTTGGCCCCGGTGAAATCAAAATAAAAGTGTCCGCCTGCGGCGTATGCGGCAGCGACATCCATATGTGGAAGGCCGGAAAAGGCTGGGGCCCCGAAAACGGCGAGGACTTCTTCATGGGCCATGAGTTTTGCGGTGTTGTTACTGATCCCGGAGATAGTTCCTTCTCCGTAGGTGACCGAGTGGTCTTTTGGGCCAACCTGTACTGCGGTGTTTGTGATATGTGCAGAGCCGGACAGGAACACCTCTGCCGTCAGGTTGATGGTACGAACTACATCGGATTTGTCTGCAATGGAGCCTACGCTGAGCAATTCGTCGGCCGGGCTTCTAATGCCTATTTGTTGCCTGACTCCGTCTCTGATGTGGCAGCAGGGTTGATTGACCCTCTGATGGTAGCCTATCATGCTGTGCGCAAGTCCGGCATCCGCCTCCAGGATAAGGTCTTGGTTATCGGCGCCGGCATTATCGGACAAATGATCGGAGCATTGGCAAAAAAAGCGGGTGCATCCTATGTGGCAATGTCCAAGACCAGCGACCGAAAGCTGCCTATGATGCAGAAGATCGGCGATTTTGATGCCTACTTCGACGGGAAAGCCCCTGATCGTGCCCAGCAGATGAAGGAGGTCACCAATGGCGGGTTTGACTTGGTGTTTGAGGCGGTAGGTACGGAGCAAAGTCTGGCGGCTTGCATTGACGGGGTGAAGCCCGGCGGCAAAATTATTATGATAGGCAATTCGATTCCGCCTACCATTCCGTTTTCTATGAACCGTGTTGTTCTGCAGGAAATCCAACTGATTGGAAGCGTTTCCTGCACACGGGAGGAATTTACCCAGACCATTGATTTAATTGCCAACGGGGTTATTGACCCCGAAAAATATGTAAGCGATATCCTCCCGCTGGATCAACTCCAGACTGCTTTTGAGCGCTTGACTTCTCCAAATGACCCGGTGGTAAAACTGGTCATTCGTCCCTAAACAATCGATACACACAGATAGAAAGTGAGGAAGTCCATTATGGAACCGTTTCACGATATTTTTCCGCGCGGCGCAGAGAATGCAGCTTTTTCAGAATACTTTATTGGGAGGAGTTATCTGAATCTTTTGACTGCGCAGGGAGTTCCCATTGCGAATGTTACATTTGAGCCCGGCTGTCGGAATAATTGGCATATCCATCACGCGTCTGAGGGAGGCGGGCAGATCCTGCTTTGCACTGCCGGACAAGGCTGGTATCAGGAATGGGACAAGCCTGCCCAGCAGCTCAATCCCGGTGATGTAGTGGTAATTCCTCCTCAGGTCAAGCACTGGCACGGTGCTGCAGCAGACAGTTGGTTTTCCCATTTGGCCATTGAGGTTCCCGGAAAAGAGTTGAGCAACGAGTGGCTGGAACGTGTCAGCGATGAGCAGTATCGCCTTCTGGAACCTGCTATCTAAACAGTAAACCGATACAAAATAATGACCTCATGTTCAAAAGGAGGCAAATTTTAATGAAGAAGATCCTTGTCCCCTTACTGATGACTGTGCTGTGTTCATCTCTGGCAGCCTGTAACGCTTCCGAACCTGCCCAGTCCGAAGGCAGTACCTCTATTCCGGCTGCCTCTCAAAATACAGAAAACACCTCCCCTTTGGAAACTACGCAAAACAAAGAGACTACAACTACATCGGAAATGGAAGGAAATGAGAATCACTTGTCCGAATCAGAGGCGGAACAGTCCAATCAAACGAGTGAACCGAATCCAACACAGTCGCCCAGCAAACCCGCAACAGAGCCTTCTGGCAATACACCCTCCGTGGAGAACGGAAGCAATGTTTTGGTGGCCTACTTTTCTTGGGCGGATAATGCGGTATTGGACGATAATGTGGATGCGGTCTCCTCCCCCAGTGTAATTGCACCCGGAAATGTGCAGCAGTTGGCTGGCTGGGTACAGGAGGAAACCGGCGGCGATCTGTTTTCCATTCAAGTCACAGAGCCATATCCCAGCGACTGGGACGAATGCTTGGATCGTGCTAATGAGGAACGAGGCAGCAATGCCCGGCCCACGCTCACTGGACAGGTTGAGAACTTAGATCAGTACGATACCGTGTTTTTGGGCTATCCCAACTGGTGGTATGGTGTGCCTATGGCACTGTTCACATTCCTGGAAGAAAATGATCTCTCTGGAAAAGAAGTCTACCTGTTCTGCTCTCATGGCACTGGAGGCCTGGCTCGGAGCGTACAGATTATTACGGAGGCAGCACCCGATGCAGCAATTTCCAACAATGTGTTCGACTGCTATGAGGAAGATGTACCCGCGGTCCAGAATGATATCCAAAACTGGGTCAGTGAACTTGGATATTAGAGCAACCAGGATGAAACATATTACATTTGGTTCCTCTTTGTCGTTATAGTTTTATTATGTCTCACCACAATATTGTATTTTGCGAATAAGAGGAAATAAGTTTATTCGACTGCACGAGGGTGCTCCATCATAGTTTGATCGACATCCACATTTTGTAAGTGGCAGACATATATGAGAATATGACAGGCGGATGACAAAATCTGCGTGTAAGTTTTTGAATAAACTCGGGTGGCTCTTGATACAGTTCGTACTGATTTGATACAAAAGTACAATACAGGTCATTTTTGAATTTCCGGTATCCCTCTATACTGTGATAAAGTACAGAATAGGTAGGGAAAGATCAAATGAGTACGAAAATGCAGATCATGGGCAAGAGAATCCAAACTGCACGGCAGTTTCGCCGGTTGACTGGAGAGCAACTTGCTGAAGAACTCAATATTTCCGTAGACTCTTTACGCCACATCGAGCATGGAGTTAGAAGACCCAGTTTCCAACTCATTGAGCGCATTTCTGACACCCTTGATGTATCCTTGGATTATCTGGCAGGGAAGACCGAATCTCCGCTGGAACATAGGCTCCGCAAGGAACTTGAGAGTTCTGGATTAACAAAAGAGCAGGAGGATGCAGTTGTTGAGCTTGCGATCAACTCCGTCCCCGTGATCAAACGACACATTTAAAGCGATGCACCTGCCAGATTTGGCAGGTGCATTTTTTTCGCTTCCCCATAATTCGACCGTTTTTGCAGTTGTCTTCATGTATTATGTACCCAACAGATACGAAAGTATCAAAACAGTACAAAGGAGAAGGGCATGACTGTACAAGAAATGATAGAGCAAATGGGTGAGCATGTATTTGACCAGTTCTTTCAAGATTGCTTATCTGCCACATGTCAGACGCTACCTGGGATGAATTTCCTCACGGAGGAGAATGGCCATAAAGCGGCAATGGACCAGCTTGCCAGGACCATGGGGAAAACTGAGCTGGACGCCCTGAAGCAAATTGAAGAGAACTACGGAGAAGAGTTCAAATATGCTACGCTGTTTGCGTTCCGGGCTGGTTTGTGTTCTGGATTCGGGCAATACTTCGTCAACCAAGACATTGTTGAGGATGGATTTGAAAAATGCCTTGCGCACGGACTCTTCGAATTGCCTGGTATGCAGCGGCACCCGCTGCTTTTCAAAAAGAGGGAAGAGAGTCTGAAGATTATTCAGAAACTTGAAGAGATGACCGATGAAGAACAACGAGTGAATCTGACAACAATCGGATGTGTCTGGGAGCAACGCGTTTACTCAGCAGCGTGTCACAGCTTCTATTGTGGCTATCTCGCTGCGGTCAAGGTGCTGGCGGAAATAATCGGTATTGATGCCTGCGCGATGATGCTGCCGCATACTCTGATGTTGGAGTATCACCTGGGTTACACGAGATCCTTTGGAGAACTTACATCCGCTCTGGCTTTATCTGTTTCAAAAAATCGGAGCGAGGAATATAGGGGAGATCGAGACGGTATCCCATGCGGTTCAGTTCGTTCAGCTTGATCAACATCAGGTTGATATTGGTCTCCATAATCGACGAGATCTGCACCACATCGTATCCCTGCCGCAGCAAATCGAACAGAGTGTCATTGTCGATCCGCAGATGGGCGGCAAAGGCATTGGCCTCGTATTCCATCTCATTACGCATATCAAAAAGAGTAAACTCCTGGAGCGTTATTCCACCCTTGGCTTGATCCCTATGAAGGGTGTCGTGACCGATCTCATGACCACATACCATCTGCGTCGCGATGTAGTCCATATTTGAGTTTAACAGGACGTGCCGCTCCTTGTGCCGGTAGCTATATAATCCCAAAAGCTCTTGCAGGGTATCCAAGTAGTGCGTGTAAATGCCGATTTTATCAGCGATCCGCAGAGTATCTCGCGTCCCACAGCGCTGCACCAGATCATCGGCCTTTCGATAGATCAATTCCGCTTTTTGCAGCATAGATATGCTACCTCCAAAAACGCAAAAGTTACCTTGTGCTATACAGATTATAAATGCGAAGCTGTCCCATAATCAGGGCTTCTTAAATTTTTTTGGTGTGTATTTCTGCACGTTTCTCGCTTTGGATTCCCAATAAATGTCCTGCAATGCTTTCATCACAGCGTCTTTATCATTCTCGGACAGTGTACCACCAGCGCATAAGCCAGAAAAACCATTAATCACAGCTTGAGCCTGAGCTGCCCCGTTGGTCCCATATTGTTCCGCGGCGTTGACTACAAATTCCTCATCTTCGGTCAACAGATAGTTTTTTTCTACATCGAGTGCCTTTGCCAGTTCTGCATACGTTTCCCTTTTCCGAGGGTAACTATCTCCCGTCTCATAGCTGACAATGGTGCGGAGCGCAACGTGGGAGATCTCCGCAAGCTGTTTTTGCGTATAGCCCTTATCGAGCCTTGCGGCTTTTAATTTCTCTGCGAACTTCATAATGGTACCTCCAGAAAATGTGCAGTGAGTTGCATATTATCTATTGACACACGCAATTCACAGGCGTATACTACGGATATGCAGTTGACTTGCGTATATGGTACAACGAGTTGCACATTATGTCAAGGGTGTCCTGCGGAATTCCTACGAAATAGCTGTATTTGTGATAAAACGGCAGAGAACAGCCTGCCGATACAAAGGACGGTGGTTTGAGAATGAGTTATCTATCTCGGAGGGATATTGAAAAAATAGCGGATCAGATTTTCCGCGACTATAAACGGCTACCATGTTTGGAGGGCCAACAGGTAGATCATGTTGATCCGGAGATTTTAGCCCATGAGCTCTGCGGCCTTCACATTGACCATTTCCATTTGTCGAAGGATGGACTGACCCTTGGAATGACTGCCTTCAAAGAAATGGGCGTTGAGGTCTATGATAAGAGTGGCCAACCGTGCTTTTACTACCTTGATGGGAAAACGCTCCTGATCGAAAAGGATCTGAAGGACGATCCCGCGCAATATGGAAGGTATCACTTCACAACGGCACATGAGGTAGCGCATCAAGTTTTAGCGCGGTTGTATCCGAGCGACAAGGTGCTTCAAAACCGAGTGATCTATTATCGGGGCTATGCACCGCAGCATCCCATCCAAGATTGGGATGAATGGCAGGCTGATAATCTGGCCTCTGCACTTCTGATGCCTGTCGAAATCGTGTATGGAGCCATTAAACGGTTTGATTTAGAAAATGGCATCGACATATTGAATAAGATTTTTCGGCAAAAGGATTATGACCGGTTTTGCAAAATGGCAGAGCACCTTGGCGTTTCCAAGCAAGCGTTGTCTATTCGACTGAAAAGAATGGGCCTGCTGAAAAAGGAGTATTTGAAAAATCCTTACGCACTGGTCGCTATCGAGAAGGAGGATGATGAATAATGGCAGAACACATCAATATTGCCGTCAGGTGCCCACAATGCAGTTGGCGTGTAATGGACAAAGTATCGCCCACCACAGGCAAAATTATGATCAAGTGTCCCCGCTGCCACAGGGTGGTGGAGGTCGATCTGGCACTGCGCCGAAAGATTTTTTATCGGCGGGTCAGTTAGGATCAAGTATCAGACGCAATAGAAACGAGTGACAACAGAATAAGGACTGAGCGTACCGAGCAACAGGTCATCGCGCCGAAGGGCCGATAGTCACTAAATGGCCGGACATCAGGAATGGAAGGGGGCGTTACCCTTTTATTCCTGATGTCCGGCTTTTTGCTGCCACTCCAGAAATGGAGTAGGAAATGAACCTGTTTGCTTGGCAGGCGGCGCTTTGCCGCTATCCGTGATCCCTTGGGTTTTTGAAAAAAATCAAAAATTCAAGGAGATCACACCATGAAAACTACATATTTGGTTTATAAGCAGATTGACGGTGTCCAGCGGCTCGTCCCCGCGACGCGGGCGGAGTGGGACGCCATTATGAAGGAAAACAGAGGTTTGTCTATGGAACAGCGGCGCTGTTTTATAAAAGACTGCTTCTACGATGAAGACGATTTGGACTGTATGTTCATCGAGGTGACTACGGCGGAATATCGGAAGTGGAACCGGCAGAATACCGCCCTCCACCAGAAACGCAAAGCTGGAACGGAATACTCCTTCTTATCTTTGGATGCAAGTAACCCTGGAACCGAACTGGAACCGCTGCGCGAAAGCATTCCCTCCGGATTTGAGGTCGAGAAAATCGCGACGGACCATCTTCTAATGGAGGAACTGAAAGCGGCGCTCCGAAAATGGAAGCCTTGGGCGGAGGAATTGCTGGACCTCTATTTGTCTGGGGCGAAACGCTCCAGCACAACTGCTTTGTGCGAGAAGTACCATCTAAGCTCTCGTGCTGTTCAAAAGCGGAAAGCTGATTTTGAAAAATTTGTTTTGAACTTTTTAGGGAAATGATTTCTGCGCTTGCGCATTATGACGCAAAACATCGAGGGGGCTACAAGCCCTCTCGGTGTTCTTTTAGAAGGCACAAACTCATTTATACCCAGAAAAGTGGATGCAGATGCCATGTAGCTTAGTTTGGGTTTGATTTTTTCGCATTTGCATGATATTTTGTTTTGAGAGCAAAAAGGCAGCTTTATCTGCGTAAAAAGTATCTTTACACGGAAAGAGAGTGAGCAGATTTGATTGACTTTACAAATCTCCCTACCCGCAACAAGTGTTATGCAGGGGCCAATGGTGCGAAGCGGGCTGTGATTTACCAGGACGAGCAATATGTGCTGAAATTTCCGAGCAAAGCACCTAAGAACAAGGACCTGAACTATGCCAATAGCTGTATCTCGGAATATATCGGCTGTCACATCTTCGATAGCGTGGGGATCACGGCACAGGAAACCATTTTGGGCGTTTATCGGAAGGGTGGCGTGGAAAAAATCGTTGTTGCCTGCAAGGACTTCACTTCCCCGGGAATCGTGCTTCAGGATTTCGCGTCCCTGAAAAATACGGTGATCAATTCCAGCCATAACGGGTACGGAACCGAGTTGACCGGCATCATGCAGGCAATGGATGAGCAAACGGCGTTCTCACCCACATTGCTGAAACAGTACTTTTGGGATGTATTTATCGTGGACGCGTTGATCGGAAACTGGAATCGGCACAACGGAAATTGGGGGTTTCTCTACAACACTACAACGGACGAGATTTCAATCGCCCCTGTGTATGACTGCGGCAGCAGCCTGTATCCCCAAGCGGATGAGGCAATTATGCGGGCCACATTGGAAAACCAACCGCAGAGAGACCTACGGACATTTTCACTACCGCTGTCAGTCATCAAAATCAATAACCAGCAGATCAACTACTTTGATTTTATTTCCTCGTTGAAAAACGCGGACTGCAACAGGGCGTTGAAGCGAATTCTTCCAAAGGTCAATATAAATCATATTTTCCGAATTGTGGATGAAACTCCGTTTATTTCAGAACTACAAAAGCAGTTTTATAAAACGATGTTACAGTCGAGAAAGGAGCGCATCCTCGACTTTTCAATGGAGAAGCTGCTGAAGCGGGAAAAGGAACGGCAGCGGTACACGCGGTAATTGAGTACAGTGATTTTTGCAACAGGGTGTCAGCTTGACACCCTGTTTTTTTGCACCTTGGTTTGGCCATAAAAATTTTTTTCAAATTTTTCAAAATAATAAGTTCGCTTTTGAGCCTTGAATGTTGTAGTAGGGGGGTGAGAGGGTCACACGCCCCTCAATGCACCTTGAAAACCAAATACCCATTCATCAAGTACATCAGTTCCGATGCGCGAAAGCGCGAGCCACAGCAGCAGGGTACGCCATGACCCCCCGGTTTACCGGGCCGAGCGAGAACCCCCTCTGCAAGTATCGGGTTGCCCCCGGTATGGCGATGACAGTCGGAATGACAATGGTACTCCCGTCCAGCCACAGTCTCAAGCAATGGGGGCGGCTCTGTCAGAACGGCAGCTGGGGTGAAACTCCCGTGAGGCGGTGCAGCAAACCGCCGCTTGATGATTTCCCAGGCTTCGGCCTGCACACGGGGCGTCGAGGACAAATAGTGTGCGATACATACCTGACCGTCAACGCGGAGATGGCTAATCGTCAGAAACCAACTGCAAGCAGAATTTTCCGGATGGATCGGCGGTCAGGTGTGTATTGCACACTTCTTGGGAAAACAATGGGTATTTGGCTGCAAGGGCATATCACATAAGAATGAGGTGTCCCAATGAAAAAAGAACAGCCAGATAAGGTGATTCGCGGCCAGATGTATTACGCAAATTTAGACCCGGTGATCGGCTCTGAACAGGGCGGAACGCGGCCCGTCCTTGTGATTCAAAACGATGTGGGAAATTGCTTCAGCCCCACGCTCATCGTTGCTCCCATTACCACCAGAGTAAAGAAAGCCAACCAACCGACCCACATCGGTATCCCGCCGCTTTACGGCCTACCGCAAAGTTCTATGGTCATGCTGGAGCAGATCAAAACGATTGACCGGAGCAGGATGGGGAATTATGTGGGGTGCTTGGACGATGATATGATGGGCGATGTTGATGAGGCTTTGGAAGTCAGTGTCGGTTTGCAAGGCCGCATGGAAAAAGCGCGGCGAGACTCATCCGGTGAGCCGGAGGAAATGGTGCTGACCCTTTGCGGTAACTGCCTCAGACAGTTCATTTGTTCACCGGAGCATATCGTCAGACGGATCAACCATGATCAGCGCAAGGAACCGTGTATGTACTGCCATGTTCGTGATGGGTATGATTACCGCATCATTCACGGGAAAAAGCGCATGGGCGATGATCGGTATTGAAGGAGGATGGATCATGACGGATGAATTGATGGAACAGCGTATGGCGGAACTCAATGCTCATCACGCGGAAATGGCCCCGGCCTGTGCCAACGAAAAACGTGCGTATTCCGTAGACGATATTATGGCGATCTTGGATATTAGCCGTTCGTCTGCTTACATCCTGATCAAGAAGAATTTCTTCCGGAGCCTTAAAATCGGAAACCAACTTCGCATTTCTAAGGCAAGCTTTGATGCGTGGCTGGACCAAGGGTGATTGTCAAGAGTACGATTATGAACCGGCTCGCACAATCACACCTTTGAATGGACAGGAACTTCCCACTACAATGCAGTCAAGGCAAAAGCCTTGGCTGCATTGGTGGACGACAGAGTCTGATTTGTGCTGTCAGGTTGAGCCTCAAAATCACATGGGGAGGCACATCTATATGAATAAAGTGAGCGGCGCAACCAATTTGAAGCACCATTCCTAACTCTAAATTTATACATAGGAGACATATCTATATGGGTAAGACAAGTATTTCGGTGCCTGAAATGCGGAGAGTTCTCGGCATGAAGAAGGTGGAAGCATATTGGCTTGTAAAGCAGGGCCGGTTTAAGGTCATCCTTGTCGGCGGGAAAATGCGGATCATGCTGGATAGCTTTGAAGATTGGTACGGCAGGCAGTTCCATTACAAAAAGGTCGATGGACAGGAGCCGGGACAACTGCTCCCCGCGTCATGGACGGTCCCGGAGGTAGCTGGCATCTTGGGACTGAACCGCTGTTCTGTCTACGAGCTGATAAAAAATCACGCACCTTTTAAGACCTTTAAGGTCGATGGGCAGACCCGCATCCTAAAGGAGAGCTTTGACGCATGGTATCAGAGCCAGTCTCACTATAAGAAACGAGAGGACGCAGCACCGCAGGAGCTTTTGGACGCTACCCTTTCGGTGGGCGATGTGGCAAAGCTGCTTGGCATACACCGCAACAGTGTTTATAACATGGTGAATAAGCAAAATTTGTTTACCACAACGAAAGCGAATGACAAGATCCGTATCTACAAGGACAGCTTTGACGCATGGTACAGATCTCAGAACCGCCATACCATTGTAAATGATTGAAAGGAGAGGTAACTGTGGCATCTATTATCAAACGCAAAACTAAGTATTCCGTTGTTTATACCTACACCGACAACGCCGGAACGAAGCACCAGAAGTGGGAAACCTGTAGCTCCCATGCGGAAGCAAAAAAACGCAAGGCTGAAATTGAGCATCAGATCGACACCGGCGTATTCATCCCGCCCAGCGCCAGTACCTTGTCCGATTTTCTGGATGAATATGTGTCTCTCTATGGCGTAAGCACATGGGCACCCTCTACCTTTGATGGGCATAAATCCTTGATTGAAAACTACATCAAACCCATCATCGGAGACGTAAAGCTCGATGACATCAGCCCCCGGATGATGACCAAATTTTACAAGGATCTTCAAACCGTGCAAACCGTTTCTCGGTATGGACGCCCTGACGGGGAACTGATTTCTCCGCGTACCATACGGGAAATACACAAGCTGCTGCGGAACGCTTTTAATCAGGCGGTAAAATGGGAGATCATGGCGAGAAATCCAGCGCAGAATGCCACAGTGCCCAAGGTCGAAAAGCATGAGCGGGATATTTGGGACGCGCAGACGCTTATGACGGCCCTTTCCCTTTGCGAAGATCCGTTTCTGTCCTTGGCGATCAATTTGGCCTACTACT
>ENA-UOJR01002247-UOJR01002247.1-human-gut-metagenome-genome-assembly--contig:-C115P-NODE-2247-length-14161-cov-47.015525_pt1 | contig 14161 bp, 13 predicted proteins | sample MGYA00242354_ERZ723901 | MGnify/ENA metagenome assembly ERZ723901
AAGATGTGATGAAACAACAGAAAGGACGTGAGGAACAATGCAGGAAACAAGGGTGCTGGTGGAAACGAGAGGAACAACTGGCGAAGAAACAACATCATACTGGTTCGACCTGCCGATAGATGTTGCCGAGTTTGAAGAAAAGTTAGGTGTCGGTGCAGAAAGTGGGGATTACCGCATTATCGAAAAGGTACTGCCCTTTGCTGATGAAGTCCACGAACATACCAGCGTGTATCAGCTCAACGAATTAGAGTTTATGTACCGCCAGCTTTCCAGCGATATGCAAGAAGAATATACAGCACTTCTTACCGTGTATGAAAATTTAGAAGCACTTTATATTTGCAGGAACGTGATTACCGTTTATCCCGACTGCAAAAGCATGATTGATGTTGCAAGACAAAAGCTGATGAACGACCCGACATTCAAACATCTGTCCGAGGACTGTCAAGAATATTACTTTGATTTTGAAGCCTACGCTTCTCACTTGCAGGAACACGGAAAATTTTTAGTAACGGAACACGGTATCTTTGAACTCCCAGAGTAGGAAAAGAGGTGGTGCTTATGATTGATGATATGGCGGTTTACATTGCTAATCTTGGCAAATACAATGAGGGCTATTTAGTCGGTGCTTGGTTCACATTTCCCATTGACGAGGAAGATGTAAAAGAAAAAATCGGCTTGAATGAACAGTATGAGGAATACGCTATCCATGATACCGACAACTTCCCTATTGCGATTGGCGAGTATGTTTCCATTGAAGAACTGAACTCTATGTATGAAATGATAGAGGAACTTCCCGACTATATCGTAGAATGTCTGGACGAATTTATCAGCCACTACGGGACGCTGGAAGAAGTCGTGGAACATAAGGACGATATTTATTATTATCCCGACTGTGAAACCATGACAGACGTTGCCTACTACTACATAGACGAATTGCAGGCACTAGGAGATATTCCACCCAGCTTACAGAACTATATTGACTATGAAGCCTACGGGCGAGATTTGGATATGGGCGGTTGCTTTATTGAAACAAGCCGGGGTATGTGCGAGATACCATACTAACGCTGGAAGATCAGCGACAAGCATTGTTGCTACTGACAGCGTATTTCTCTTTTAAGGGACAGTCTGAAAATGGCTGTCCTTTTCTATTTTGAAAGGAGCTGAAAGAACTTGAAAAAGATTAAAAGCTACACGGGTATCTGGAACGTGGAAAAAGTCTTGTATGCAATCAATGACTTTAACTTACCCTTTCCCGTTACCTTTACACAGATTACATGGTTTGTGATTACAGAATTTATCATCATTCTGTTTGGGGATATTCCCCCTCTTTCCATGATTGAGGGAGCATTTCTCAAATATTTCGGTATTCCCGTTGCTCTCACTTGGTTTATGTCGCAGAAAACTTTTGACGGAAAGAAGCCGTACAGCTTTTTGAAATCACAGATAACTTATGCGTTGCGACCTAAAATCACTTATGCAGGAAAAGCCGTAAAACTGCATAAGCAGATATTGAATGAAACAATCACGGCAGTAAGGAGTGTGAACTATGTTCCCGATAAAATATATTGACAACAACCTTGTCTGGAACAAGGACAATGAAGTGTTTGCCTATTATGAGCTGATACCGTACAACTATTCTTTTCTATCCGCAGAGCAGAAATTTATCGTGCATGACAGCTTTCGCCAGCTTATCGCACAGTCCCGTGAGGGTAAAATTCATGCGTTGCAGATTGCCACAGAAAGCTCAATCCGAAGTATGCAGGAGCAGTCAAAGAAGCTGGTAACTGGAAAATTAAAGGAAGTTGCCTATCAGAAGATAGACGAACAGACCGAAGCGTTAGTATCTATGATTGGGGACAATCAAGTGGACTACCGCTTTTTTCTTGGCTTTAAGCTCATGGTTACAGAAGAACAGCTTAATCTGAAGAACATCAAAAAATCGGCGTGGCTGACATTCAAGGAATTTCTCCATGAAGTAAACCACACGCTGATGAATGACTTTGTTTCCATGCCGAATGATGAAATCAACCGTTACATGAAAATGGAAAAGTTACTGGAAAATAAAATCTCCCGTCGCTTTAAGGTGCGTCGCTTGGAAATCCATGATTTTGGGTATCTCATGGAACATCTTTACGGCAGGGACGGTATCGCTTATGAAGATTATGAGTATCAGTTACCAAAGAAGAAATTGAGGAGAGAAACGCAGATAAAATACTACGACCTTATTCGTCCGACAAGATGTGTGATTGAGGAAAGCCAAAGGTATTTACGATTGGAACATGAGGACAAGGAAAGCTATGTGTCCTACTTTACCGTCAATGCGATTGTGGGCGAGCTGGATTTTCCGTCCAGTGAAATCTTCTATTTCCAGCAACAGCAATTCACATTCCCCGTTGATACTTCTATGAATGTAGAAATCGTGGAAAATCGGAAAGCATTAACGACAGTCCGCAACAAGAAAAAGGAATTGAAAGATTTGGATAATCACGCCTATCAAGCTGGAAGTGAAACCAGCTCAAATGTGGTGGACGCTTTAGACAGCGTGGACGAGCTGGAAACGGACTTAGACCAGAGCAAAGAAAGTATGTATAAGTTAAGCTACGTCATACGGGTGTCTGCACCCGATCTTGACGAGCTGAAACGCCGTTGTGATGAAGTCAAGGACTTTTACGACGACCTCAATGTAAAGCTGGTGCGTCCTGCTGGGGATATGCTTGGGCTTCATTCTGAATTTTTACCAGCCAGCAAGCGATATATCAATGATTATGTGCAGTATGTAAAATCAGATTTTCTAGCAGGGCTTGGTTTTGGTGCGACACAGCAGTTAGGAGAAACTACGGGTATCTATATGGGCTATTCTGTTGATACGGGAAGAAATGTGTACCTGCAACCGTCCCTTGCCAGTCAAGGTGTAAAAGGTACAGTTACCAACGCTTTAGCGTCTGCTTTTGTCGGTTCGCTTGGCGGTGGGAAATCGTTCTGTAACAATCTTCTGGTATATTACGCGGTGCTGTTTGGCGGTCAAGCACTTCTGTTAGACCCTAAAAGTGAGCGTGGCAACTGGAAAGAAACACTTCCAGAAATCGCCCATGAAATCAATATCGTAAACCTAACAAGCGATAAAGGCAATGCAGGACTTCTTGACCCGTTTGTGATTATGAAGAATGTAAAAGACGCTGAAAGTCTGGCAATCGACATCTTAACATTCCTTACGGGTATTTCCTCTAGGGACGGCGAGAAATTCCCCGTACTTCGTAAAGCGGTGCGTTCCGTTACCCAGAGCGACAGTCGGGGCTTGCTCCATGTGATAGACGAGCTACGCCGTGAAGATACGCCAGTATCAAGAAATATCGCAGACCATATCGACAGCTTCACGGACTACGACTTTGCACACCTGCTGTTTTCAGACGGTACGGTAGAAAATGCTATCAGTTTAGATAACCAGCTTAACATCATTCAAGTAGCCGACCTTGTACTGCCAGATAAGGACACGACCTTTGAGGAATACACGACCATTGAATTGTTGTCGGTGTCTATGCTCATTGTGATTAGTACCTTTGCCCTTGATTTTATCCATTCCGACAGAAGTATTTTTAAGATTGTAGATTTGGACGAAGCGTGGGCGTTCTTAAACGTGGCACAAGGCGAAACTTTATCAAATAAGCTGGTGCGTGCTGGACGAGCTATGCAGGCAGGCGTTTATTTCGTTACACAATCCTCTGGCGACGTATCGAAGGAAAGTCTGAAAAATAATATCGGCTTGAAATTCGCTTTCCGTTCTACTGACATCAACGAGATAAAGCAGACCCTAGAATTTTTCGGTATTGACAAGGACGATGAGAACAACCAAAAACGGCTTCGTGATTTGGAAAACGGACAATGTTTATTGCAGGACTTATACGGGCGTGTCGGCGTGGTGCAGATACACCCAGTCTTTGAAGAACTGCTACACGCTTTTGATACCAGACCGCCCGTGCAGAGAAATGAGGTGGAGTGATGAAAGAAAGGATAAAAGGTGCGTTCACAAAAAAGAAGATTTTCCACTTTCTCAAAATGGCTCTGTTTGTCGTGGCACTTTCCCTTATCCTGCTTTCACTTCTGGGGACGGTGGCTCATGCGACGGGGCTTGTGGACGATACCATAAACGCAGAAAATCTTTATTCTAAATATCCGCTTTCCAACTACCAACTTGATTTTTTCGTCGATAATAGCTGGTCGTGGCTTCCGTGGAACTGGCTGGACGGTATTGGAAAATCGGTACAGTACGGGCTTTACTGCATTACCAACTTTGTCTGGACGATAAGCCTTTATTTAAGCAATGCAACGGGTTATGTGGTGCAGGAAGCCTATAAGCTGGACTTCATCAACGATATGGCAGACAGTATCGGAAAGAGCATACAGACCCTTGCAGGCGTAACACAGAACGGTTTTTCTTCTACGGGCTTCTATGTTGGTTTCCTGCTTCTCATTATCTTAGTGGTGGGAATGTATGTTGCCTATACGGGACTGATAAAACGGGAAACCAGCAAGGCACTTCACGCTGTTATCAACTTTGTGGTGGTGTTCGTGCTGTCCGCTTCGTTTATCGCTTATGCTCCCGACTACATCAAAAAGATAAATGAGTTTTCATCAGACATCAGTACCGCTTCTTTGGACTTTGGAACAAAAATCATGCTCCCCAACTCTGACAGCGAGGGCAAGGACAGCGTGGACTTGATACGGGACAGCCTATTTTCTATTCAAGTGGAACAGCCGTGGCTACTTCTGCAATTTGGCAACAGCAACGCAGAGGAAATCGGGACAGACCGTGTCGAAGCTCTTGTATCGGCAAGTCCAGAGGACGAGGATGGGAAAACCAGAGAGGAAGTCGTGAAAACAGAAATCGAGGACAACGACAACAACAATCTGACGATACCGCAGGTGGTAAACCGTTTAGGTATGGTGTTTTTCCTCTTGTTCTTTAACTTAGGTATCACGATATTTGTATTCTTGCTCACGGGCATGATGTTGTTTAGCCAGATACTTTTTATTATCTTTGCAATGTTTTTACCTATCAGCTTTTTACTTTCCATGATACCGAGCTATGAAAGCATGGCAAAGCAGGCAATCGTAAGGGTGTTTAATACCATAATGACAAGGGCAGGGATAACGCTCATTGTAACGGTGGCGTTCAGCATTTCCAGTATGTTTTATAACATCTCCACGGACTATCCGTTCTTTATGGTAGCGTTCTTGCAGATAGTATGTTTTGCTGGTATTTATATGAAGCTGGGCGATTTAATGAGTATGTTCTCTTTGAACTCTAACGACAGTCAAAGCATGGGGCGAAGAATTTTCCGCAGACCATATCTATACTTGGCACATAGGGCTAGACGTATGGAAAGACGGCTTGCTGGTGCGGTTACTGTTGGCGGTGTTGCTGGTGCGGTGGCTGGAAGTGCCGTTGCTGGCAAGAGAGCCGAAAGAAAAAATACGGCTTCTAAAGAAAATCGGGGCAATACCACTTCCAGCATGGGACAGCGTGCAGGCTCAAAGGTGGGTGCTGTCTTAGATACGAAAAATAAAGTGAAAGACAAGGCAAATGCTGTCAAAGAAAACATCAAGGATATGCCGACACAGACCGCTTATGCGGTGTATTCCGCAAAGGAAAAGGCAAAGTCCAGCGTGTCCGACTTCAAGCGTGGCATGGTGCAGGAACAGCAGTCCAGACAAACGGGACGCTTGGAAAAGCAAGAACAGCATAAGAAAAATATCGCTGATAAACGTATGGAGATTCAAAAGGCACAAGAAGCAAGGCAGGCACAGCGAAAGGCTGACGGATCAGCGACAACGGGAGCTACCCGTCCCCATGAGCGACCAGCCACAGCTTCAAAGCCGAGTGCGGAAAAAATGCAGGAAGTCAAACGTCCTGCCACAGCGACCACTTCAAAAGCAAGTGAGCCAGTCAAGACAAATGTTATCAAAGAGCGTCCGTTATTTTCTGGTGCTTCTGATAAGAAAGCGACCCAGTCGGCACAGCCAGTACATAGGCAGAATGTAGGAAAAGTGTTATCGCAGGAAACACGCCAGAATTACACAAAAGACCGTAGGACAAAGGTTCAGCAGACGCAAACCGTCCAAAAGAACCAGCAGACAACAGAGAAAACTCCTAACCTTGTGATGAAGAAAGGACAGAAGAAAAAATGAAACTGAAACATATCGCTCTCATTGGCAGTCTGTTTCCTATCCTCTTTTCTCTGGTGCTTTTCTTTGGTGTGTTGATTAGTGCGGACAGCGACGACGAGAACAGCAATTTTTCTTCTGGCATTACGGGTATGAACTTATCCGCAGAAGTCTTGAAACATCAGCCTATGGTAGAAAAATACGCCAGAGAAAACGGTATTTCTGAGTATGTCAATGTGCTGTTGGCTATCATTCAAGTAGAAAGTGGCGGTACGGCAGAAGATGTTATGCAGAGTTCGGAAAGTCTTGGTTTACCGCCCAACTCTTTAGATACGGAAAGTTCAATCAAGCAGGGGTGTAAATATTTTGCGTCCCTGCTTTCTTCCTGCCAAAATCAAGGTATCGACGACTTGAGTGTAGCGATACAGTCCTATAACTATGGCGGTGGCTATGTGGGATATGTGGCAGGAAAAGGAAAGAAATACACTTTTAACCTTGCAGAGAGCTTCGCCCGTGAAAAATCGGGTGGAAAGAAAGTAACCTACACCAACCCGATAGCCGTTGCGAAAAACGGGGGCTGGCGGTATGGCTATGGAAATATGTTCTATGTGGAATTAGTCAATAAGTATTTAGCTATACCGCAGGTATCGGGAGAACTGGCACAAAAGGTAATGAATGAAGCGTTGAAATATCAAGGCTGGAAGTATGTGTATGGTGGCAGTAACCCGAATACTTCCTTTGACTGCTCGGGATTGACGCAATGGTGCTATGGAAAAGCTGGTATCTCCTTACCGAGAACCGCGCAAGCACAGTATGACGCTACTCAACATCTTCCGCTTTCGCAGGCAAAGGCTGGGGACTTGGTGTTTTTTCATTCTACCTATAATGCTGGAAGTTATGTAACACACGTTGGTATTCTCGTTTCGCCGACACAGATGTACCATGCAGGCAACCCGATAGGATATGCAGACCTAAGTAGTAGTTACTGGCAACAGCACTTAATCGGTGCAGGACGAGTAAAACAATAGAAAGGACTTGAAAATATGTTTAAGAAGAATAAGAAACAGACAGAAACTATCAAAGAACCAAAAGAAAAAAAGGTGCGTACTGTTAAGGTAGGCACACATAAGAAAGCCGTGATTGCGTTGTGGGTGGTACTTATTGCAAGCGTGAGTTTTGGGGTGTATAAGAATTTTACTGCTATCGACCAGCACACGACCCACGAAAAAGAAATCATTGAACTTCGCTTGCAGGACACCAACGGGATAGAAAATTTCGTGAAGAATTTTGCGAAGTCCTATTACACATGGAATAACAGCAAAGAAGCGATTGAATCAAGGATGCAGGCAATAAACGGTTATCTGACAAAGGAATTGCAGGACTTGAATGTTGATACAATCAGAACGGATATACCGACCAGCTCCACAGTTACAGATGTGATTGTATGGAGTATCGAACAATCGGGAACGGACACTTTTTCTGCTACCTACGAAGTAGATCAGCAGATAAAAGAGGGAGAACAGACAAGTAATGTCACGGCAACCTATACCGTAAAAGTCCATGTGGACGCTGACGGGGATATGGTAATCGTTCAGAACCCTACCCTTGCACCAGCAATCGAAAAATCAGACTATGAGCCTAAGACACCAGAAGCAGACGCAAGTGTAGACGCTGATACTGTAAACGACGCTACCGCATTTCTGGAAACATTCTTTAAGCTGTACCCAACAGCCACAGAAAAAGAACTTGCCTATTATGTATCTGGTAATGTACTTGAACCTATCGGCAGAGATTACCTTTATTCTGAACTGATAAACCCTATCTTTACAAAGGACGGGGAGAATGTGAAAGTCAAGGTTGCTGTGAAATTCCTTGATAATCAGACAAAGGCAACGCAGGTATCGCAATATGAGCTTGTGCTACATAAGGATAGCAACTGGAAGATTATAGGATAAGTATTAAGGGGTTATCAAAAAAAGATAGCCCCCTTTACCCTAAAAGCAGAAAACGTTGCTCACGTTTCAGATATATGTTAATATTAAAATTAGAATAGATTAACAAAAAGAGATGATTGGTATGGATAATAGATTTAATAAATCTTGGTATGGAGATAAAGCACAATTAGTCGATAGTGATAATGATTGTGTTATTATAGATTATGGCTGTAAAGGAAAAGGTATTATTACAAGTTATAATCTTTATGACGGTATCACACTTTGTTTTCTTGATTTTTATACAGATGAAATTATGCCCTCACAAAAATTTAATCCTGATATAATTTCTATTGTCCATTGTCAAGCGGGGCGTTATGAATGTGAATTTTCTAATCATCAGATGTTTTATTTGTCAGAAGGATATTTCAGTATTATGGGGACTAAACATTTGCCTATATCTTTTTCCTTTCCCCTAAAAAAATGTTACGCATTTAGCTTAGTCATAGATAAACACGCCCTTAGTGCAGATACACAAAAAATTCTAAATGATTTTTGCTTAGATATGGACAAAATAAGTGAAAGATTAAAGTTAAATAAAAATGGATATTTAAGTCATGCAGACTTTGAGTTAGGACATCTTTTTGAAGAATTTTATAATGCTAAAGATAAGGAAAGTATTACCTATTTTCGTGTTAAAGCAATCGAATTTTTATATTTCATCAACAAACTGTCGGGCAATGAAGAAACTGAATTTCGATATTTCAACAAAAAATATATACAAATAACAAAAGATGTTTGCAAATATATGACAGAACATTTAGAAGAAAAAGTATCTCTGGAACAATTAGCTTATGAAAAAGGAATTAACTTGTCGTTACTGTATAAAGTCTTTGCACAAGTATATGGAGATACTCCTTATTCTTACATAAAAAAATACAAGATGAATATAGCGTCTAATGAATTAAGAAATTCAAAGCGTAAAATAAATGATATTGCGTTAAGTCTTGGATATAGTAATGCAAGTAAATTTTCTATTGCATTTCAATCGGTATATGGTATTTTACCTAAAGATTATCGAAAGGCAGAAAATTAACACTTTTGGGCTATTTTTTGGATAGATATATAGCTATGGAGTAGAAGCAAATAAATATAAAAAGTAAAATGATGTATGTTAGCAAGAGCTAACTACATCATTTTTTAGTTAGGAGGATTTATTATGGCAAAGAAAACGCCAAAACAGGTAAAGCCTAAAACTGGCTTGGCACGATGTATGGAACTGGCTTCAAATAAGAAAGGACTGATTTTTATATCCGCTATTCTTTCTTCCTTAGCGTCGATTGCTTCATTTATTCCTTATATTGCAGTTTACTTCATCATTCGTTCTATTCTTCAAGTTTATCCAAATTTGAATAGCTTAGATGTCAATGAAGTAATAGGGTATGGCTGGTTGGCTCTGGGTGGAATTATCGCAAATATTTTGTTGTATTTTTTGGCGATATTTTGTTCTCATCTTGCGGCTTTTGGAACATTGTATGAATTAAAGGTTAAATTTGCAGAACATATTACCAAAATACCTTTAGGTTATCATTTGACGATTGGAAGTGGACGGTTAAGAAAAATCATGGACGAAAATATAGAAAGTGTTGAGGGTTTCATTGCACATCAATTTCCTGATTTTGTGGCTTCCGTAACTGCTCCGATTGTTATGGTTATTTTATTATTTGCTATTGATTGGAGATTCGGCATTGCTTCTCTTGTTGGTATTATTTTAGCTTTTATTGTTCAGTTTATGGGTTATGGAAGTGGGGCAATGAAAGAAAATATGGGGAAATATCAAATTGCTCTTGAAGATATGAATAATGCGTCTGTTGAATATGTACGAGGTATGCCAGTCGTTAAGGCTTTTAATCAGACAGCTAATTCATTTGAACAGTTAAAACATGCAATCTCTCAATATACAGAATGGGTATTGAAATTTTCATTAGGTTGGCAAAATTGTATGCCTGCATTTACAACGATAATTAACAATATTTATCTTGTGCTTATACCCGTAGGTATTTTAATTGGTACTAATGCAGTAAACCAGAAAGAATTTCTGATGACTTTCATCTTCTATTTGCTCTTTGTTCCAGCAGTAGCGGGTATACTTAACAAAATTGTGTTTCAAGATATATTTCTTTTTAAGCAAAGTATTTTCGATAATATTCGCATGGGAAATCCAAACGCAACAAAAGAGCAAGTCATATCAGCTTCTAAAGCGGCACAGTGTCATGATTTTATTTCTAAATTACCAAACGGATATGATACAGTAGTCGGAACACAAGGTATACATCTTTCAGGTGGAGAACGACAGAGAATTGCTATCGCAAGAGCTATTATTAAAGACGCCCCTATCATTGTATTAGATGAAGCAACTGCATTTAGCGACCCTGAAAATGAATATTTGATACAAAAGGCTTTTGAGAAACTTATGCAAGACAAAACTGTCATTATGATTGCACACCGTCTTTCTACAATTCGTAATGCAAATAAAATTATTGTTATGGAAAATGGTCGCTTAATTGAAAGTGGAAAACATAATGATTTAATACAGAAAAATGGACGTTATGCTGAAATGTGGAAACATTATACAGAGGCGATTGATTGGAAAGTTCAAACAAAGGTGGTGCAGTAAAATGAAAAAATTAAAAGAAATATTATTTTTATCAGATAAAGGCTATACTGATTTGAAAAAAGCAATCATTGCTTGTACGATTACAAATTTAGCAATGTTACTTCCGTTTTGTATTACAGTTATGGTTTTTAGTGAGCTATTAAATCCTTTTTTAGGGCAAGAGTTAGATTGGCAAAATATCTGGTTGCTTTGGGGAGCAGGTATTATTTCAGCAATCATTGTTTTCTTAGCTTCCAAAAATGATTATCGCAAGACTTATATTGCTTCTTATAAAGAGTCAAATGTTACTAGATTGCGTATTGCTGAACATCTGCGTAAACTTCCTATGAGTTTCTTCAACACAAAGGATTTATCAGAACTTACAACAAATATGATGTCGGATTGTAGTAGTATGGAGTCAATGTTAAGTAGTACTATTCCGCCTCTAATTGCAAATGGAATTTCTGTAACTTTAACCTGTGTTCTTCTTGCACTATTTGATTGGCGTTTAGCATTATGCGTTTTCATTACATTACCGATTGCTTTCTTAGTTATTTGGTGTAGCAGGAAATATCAGATAAAATTATTTGAAAAGCAAGTGGAAACAAAATTAAATGCGTCCAGTCAAGTACAAGAATATTTAGAGGGAATAAAAATCATTAAATCATGTAATTTAAGCGGCGTTCACTTTAGGACTTTGAACAGAGCGTTATTGGAAATGAAAAAAATTGCTGTTAAAGTTGAAATGGTTGTCGGTATTTTTATGTCCAGTGCAAGCATGATTTTACAAGCAGGAATAGGAATAACTATATTTGTAGGGACAATCTTATTAGTCAATGGACAAATTGAGCTATTACCTCTTCTTATGTTTTTCTTGATTGTAACAAAGATATATGGACCGATATTAGCTATTTTATCTCAATTAACTACATTATTAAATCTTAATGTCGTTACAGAAAGAATGAAAACATTATTGACTACTCCTGCTATGAGTGGGAAAGAAGAAACACCTCAAACTTATAATATTAAGTTAAATGATGTATCTTTTGCTTATAACAATGAAGATGTTATTCACAATGTTTCATGCACAATACCACAGGGAAGCATAACAGCGTTAGTTGGTCCGTCTGGAAGCGGAAAAAGTACAATCGCAAAATTGATTGCCAGATTTTGGGATATACAAAGCGGTTCAATAACGATTGGTAATAAAAACATTAAAACAATCAATCCTGAAAATTTAATGGAAAAGATGTCCTTTGTCTTTCAAGATGTTACATTGTTTAATGATACAGTTTTTAATAATATTCAAATGGGAAATCCTAATGCTACAAAAGAACAAGTATATAAAGCTGCCAAAGTAGCTTACTGTGATGAATTTGTTCGTAATCTGCCAAATGGATATGATACTATTTTAGGAGAAAACGGAAGTACATTGTCAGGTGGAGAACGTCAAAGAATTTCTATTGCAAGAGCTTTATTAAAAGACTCTCCGATTATTCTTTTAGACGAGGCAACCGCCTCTCTTGACCCAGAAAATGAAGTTTTCGTACAAAAAGCACTTGCACATCTGATAAAAGGTAAAACAGTTATTATGATTGCACACCGTCTAAGGACTGTGGTAGATGCAGACCAGATATTAGTAATGGAAAATGGAAAAATAGTTGAACATGGAACACATAATGAGCTTATGGAAAGAAAAGGGCTATATCACAAATTATATTCTATTCAACAAGAAAGTCTGGGGTGGTCTGTATAATCGTATAGAAAAACTGATATAGAATAGAAAAATAGTATTATAAGAGCAGAAACATTAAATTTTCAATGATTTACAATATCATAACTTGCTTTTCAAGATGTTTATGCTTAAAGGAGAAACACACATATGATTGGTCTGAAAAAACGAGATATTAAAAAAGCATTGAAAGCTGGGGCAAAAGCTGGCGGTGTATCATTGTCTGATGTTCGGGCGGATATTGAAGCAACGATTGATGAAGCTATGAACAGCACCGACCCAGAGGTGCAGGCAAATTTTAAAAAGTATTTTGGAAATAAACGCCCTACATCAGAAGAATATATTTACAAGATTACCCAAAAGACAAAAGTGTAATACAAAACAAGTGCTGTAAGGGGGATTGTATTATGGAACATTTTAAGCGAAATTCTATACAATCATACACTACCTAATAGCATTTTATTAAAAACTGAATATTTTACAGCTTTAATAGCTCGTATAAAACTATATGTTTTGTGCGGGCTTTTTTTGTACCCGAAAAAATTTTTTCAATTTTTTTCAAATTCCTGCAACAAATCACACCTTGCCGTACAGATATGGTGCGGAAAGAGGGATAAACACTTTTCACGTCATAACGGAAAGGGGGTGTGATGATATGAAACCGTCGAACTTCCAAAGAACGATACAATGTCAATTCGATTGCAAGCTCAAACGTGTAGTAAAGGGCATTGTCCGTAATTACCGCAAAGAATTAAAGCGACGAAGAAATAAGGAAATTTCCTATTGTGAACTTCCAGAAATCGTCGTGGAAAAGCTGGCTGTCTGGGACGAATATGAAAGCGATTATACCGCCTTTGATGTATGCGGTATTGAGGTTCGTGTCCTTGATGATGATTTAGCAGAAGCGATTAAGTATCTGTCTGAAAAGGACAGAGAAATCTTGTTGATGTACTTCTTCTTAGGCATGAGCGATACAGAAATCGGCGACAGATTAAAGATTAACCGTTCAACGTCGTTCCGCAGTAGGAAGAACTCACTTGAAGAAATCAAGAAAAAGTTAAAGGAGAACATGAATGATGAATAACACACGCCCGTCATTTTACCTTATCTCGTCGGCTGTGGACGGCAACGTAAATTCGATTGAAAAGATACTGGCATTTTATGACCCGTACATATCAAAATGTTGTTTACGTCCATTCTATGACAGATATGGTAATGTCTGCATAGTCGTAGACATGGAATTAAAGGGACGTATCAGAGAAGCACTTATCAAAATGATGTTGGACTTTGATATTCCTTTAGAAACCGAAGAATAAGAAGCAGTAACCGCAGAGCATGATTTGTTCAATCCCCTCTTTCCTGCTCTGCTCCTGCTTTTACATGAAAGCAACACGCTTTCGCCACAGCTCTTTGACAACTGAATAAAGCAGACAGATACGTTTGTGAGATAGCGAGCCACGGGGACTGTACGCCACGACCTTTTCAAAAGAAAGCGAGCGACCCACGCAGTGATCCGAGAGCGACTGTTGGAAAAGTCGTTTTGCCACGACCTATCCTCACAGAATAATGATACGTCCGCATGGTGCGGTTCTGCCCACAAGAATGGGAATAGTTGAGATACTAACGGAGCTTTCCAAAGCCGTCTGCCTGCTTGTAAAAAACGACACACAGTAAAGGGGG